>LWDU01033616.1_pt1 | contig 63136 bp, 62 predicted proteins | sample 727161 | NCBI WGS metagenome assembly LWDU01 (sample SAMN04566230, study PRJNA314399) | hydrothermal vent metagenome | isolation source: deep sea hydrothermal plume seawater | place: Mexico: Gulf of California, Guaymas Basin | collected 2004-07-11
AGATTTTTTATTTACTCAATCAGAACACTTATTCTGTCATGGAGAATGATGTTCTTGTAGCCATACCATTATTTTTATTTATGGGCTATGTCGTAGAAAGAGCAAATATAGTAAATCGTTTATTTTTTAGTTTACAATTAGCAACACGACATCTTCCAGGATCAATGGCCGTAGCAGCACTTGTTACTTGTGCAATATTTGCAACAGCGAGCGGTATTATAGGTGCGGTAGTTACCTTAATGGGTTTACTAGCTTTCCCAGCTATGGTTAAAGCAAATTATGATCGTGGATTTGCTGCGGGAGTTATTTGTGCAGGTGGAACACTTGGCATTTTAATTCCTCCTAGTATTATGCTTATTGTTTATGCTGCTATAGCCGAGTTATCTCCTTTAAGACTTTATGCTGCAGCAATATTTCCAGGATTTATGCTTGCAGGTTTTTATATGATTTATGTTGTTGGTTATGCATTTTTTAAACCAAGTATAGCTCCTAAACCAATTGAAGAAGAAATTCCTCCAACAAAAGTAATTATTTTACAACTAGTAACCTCATTTATCCCACTGGCGCTATTAATTTTTACAGTGCTTGGTTCAATTTTATTAGGATTAGCTACTCCTGCAGAAGCTGCAGCCATTGGTGCATCAGGAGGTTTGTTTTTAGCTTATTGTTATAAGTCTCTAACCTTTAAAGGTTTAAAGCAATCTGTATTTTTAACAGCAAAAACTACAGCGATGGTTTGCTGGCTATTTGTTGGATCATGGACTTTTGCTTCTGTTTTTTCATACTTAGGTGGACACACTGTTATAGAACATTGGATACTTGGCTTTAATTTAGAACCATGGCAATTTCTTGTATTGGTTCAAATTATAATTTTTTTACTTGGTTGGCCTCTTGAATGGACGGAAATATTAATTATATTTGTGCCAATTTTTTTACCAATGCTTGATACATTTGGAGTTAATCCTTATTTTTTTGCAATGTTGGTAGCATTAAATCTTCAGACTTCATTTTTAACACCCCCCATGGCCATGGCAGCTTACTACTTAAAAGGAGTGGTTGGTGATGAAATTGAACTAGTAGATATATTTAAAAATATAGCCCCATATTTATTCATAGTAATATTTACAATGGTGTTAATGTACAACTTTCCACAAATTGCATTATTTTTACCAGATTACTTTTTTGGTGTAGGTAAATAGTACTTATGCCCTCTATTAAAACTTCAGCTGTAGAAATGGTTCAGTCTATAAAAAAAGGAGAAATCTCATCTGAAGAACTTGTAAAAAACTATATAGAGCAAATAAAAAAAAAAGAAAAAGATGTAGAAGCCTTTCAATTTTTTGATGAAAATCTTGCTCTTTTACAAGCAAAAAAATTAGATGCATTGCACCAAGCGGGCCAACATGGAGATCTTCATGGAATTCCCGTAGGTGTTAAAGATATTTTTGATACAATTGATATGCCAACCGAGGATGGGACAGAAATTCATAAAAATAATCCAAGCTTAAATGATTGTACAGTTGTATCAAAATTGAAACAGGCAGGAGCAATCATTATGGGAAAAACAGTCACAACTGAACTTGCTTATTATTCACCTGGCAAAACTAAAAATCCGCACGAGTTAAGTAGAACACCTGGAGGTTCATCGAGTGGTTCAGCTGCAGCCGTAGCATCACACATGGTTCCACTTGCTGTCGGTAGTCAAACTAATGGTTCGGTAATTAGGCCAGCTTCTTATTGTGGTGTAGTAGGCTACAAGCCTACAAAAGGTTTAATTTCACGCCACTTGGTAATGCAAATTTCTCGGACATTAGATCATGTCGGTGTTTTTGCTAATTCTGTTGAAGATGCAGCATTAATTAGTGAACAACTTATTGGTTTTGATAAACAGGATCCTGATACGTCATTAAATCCAAAACCAAAATTATTAAATGCAAGTAAAGAGAAACCACCCATGGAACCTTTGTTTGCTTATATTAAATTACCATTTATGAATAAACTAGATAAAGATGCAGCAGAAGGATTTGAAGAAGTAAAAGACGAGCTTAAAGGTCAAGTGGATGAAATAGAGTTACCTGTAGGTTTTGGCAAAATACCTGAATGGCATAAAATAATTATGGAATCAGATATGGCAGCATCTTTTTCAGAAGAATATAAAAAATCAAAAAATAAATTAAGTGATAAAATTATAGAAGCTATCGAAAGAGGAATGAAATATACATCTGTAGAATATAATAATGCTCTATCGCAAATTGATGTAGCCAACGCCTATTTTAAACAATTTTTTCATGACTACGACGCAATCCTAACTCCATCTGCAAACGGCGAAGCCCCTCAAGGTTTAAAGTCTACTGGAGATCCAATTTTTTCTACAGTTTGGACATACTGTGGAATGCCATCTATTAATTTACCTTTATTACAGGGAAAAAATAAACTTCCTATAGGAATACAACTTGTTTCATCTCTATACGATGACGAAAGATTATTTCGAAACGCAGGTTGGTTGACAAGTAAAATTAAAGCGTGATTAGATACTAAATATGAAACCAAGTGAAAAATTAATAATTATTTTAGGCGTAATTCTTTTTGCAACATTTGTTGTGGGTTTAGCGTGGAGTATAAGTACTGGTCTCGCTGGATTTTGGAGAGGACTTCCTTTTTGGATTATAGTTCTTTTTGTTTTATTTCTTTTAATTTATGATTCTTTAAAATCTATTAAGAAATAGATAATTAATAAGATTCTAGTAAGTCTTTGGCTATCACAATAATATTTTCAATTGTTTCATTAATATATATTAGCTGCACATCGATTATTTCAAAAATATATTGTAATTGAGGAAAATAATTTATCAGATCATCTTCAAAAAACTTTAAAAGACCAACGCTAGAAAAAGAAAGAAGAATAATTAAAAAAACATAACCAAAAAAGCCAAAACCTTCCTTTTCTTTATAAATATCTGGTAGGTTATTTTCGCCACCCATACTTTCCAATGATGGATCAACCCCAGAAATTTTTTTGTTACTAGTTTTATTTTTTTCTCTTCCTATAATCTCATTAAGTTCTTGTGAAATTGCTTTTCTTGCAAACAATCCTGTTTTACCCGAAGGTAATAATTGTGCCCATTGACTGCCTAAAAATTTATAAATCTTACCATCTGAAGCTTCCACCCCATCAATAGAAGATTTATATTTGGGTTCGTTAGTCATTACCTTTTTTGGTGGTTTTGTTATTTTTTGTTTTTGAGTTGTGCGAACTTTTTTTGAAGTAGGCATTTGGTACCAGGTAACCGAACAATAACCACACTTAACTGCTCTTCCCTCATTAGGAATATCGTCATCTTTTACGATATATTTTCTGGCACAACTTTCACACTGAATAATCATTTAGTTTTTTCTATTAAAAGTCTCAGTATTCTATTCAATCATTTGATTAAGAACAAGGTTTTCACTTTTAATCAATTTTGCTTGATTGTTAAGAGCTAAAACATCACTTAATTCAATATAATCTTTTTTTTTAACTATTTCATTCTTTTTTTTATTTAATTTAAAAGTAATGTTTGCTGCATTTGAGATATTGTTAATTTTAAAATCTTTTGTCATAATTTTGTTAAAGCTTATGATAAATTATATATTAAAAATGTAAAATGAATTTTTTATTTAAACAAGATAAAAAAAAAATGAATTATTTAACAATTATATTAATAACTTTTTTACTTATTTATTTTATTATTTTTGTTTCTGTATATATTTTTCAGAGGAATTTACTATACCATCCAAAAGAAAATAATTATTCTGGCGACAAGCTTATTGTTAAGATAGAAAAAGTAAAAATTAAAACTCAGGATAACATTAGACTTACATCTTGGTATCATAAAAAAGATATTAGTAATTATAAGACTATTCTTTTTCTACACGGAAACGCAGGATCTTTAGAAAACAGAATTCATAAAATAAACCATTTTAATAATATAAATATTAATTTTCTTATTGTTGCTTGGAGAGGTTTTAGTGGCAACAAAGGAAAACCAACAGAAAAGGGACTTTATGAAGATGCTGCGAGTGCAGTTAGGTGGCTAAAATCGAATGGTATTAAAGAAAAAAATATAATTATTTACGGAGAATCTTTAGGAACCGCAGTTGCTGTTGAAATTGCACAAAATAAAAATTTTGCTGGTATAATTTTAGAATCACCGTTTACTTCTATGGTTGATGCTGCCAAAGAAAAGTATCCGTTCTTGCCAATAAAATTTTTACTTAAGGATAAATATGAGAGTGATATAAAAATCAAAAATATAAAAAGTCCTATTTTAGTTATGCACGGTGAAGTTGATAATTTGGTTCCATTTTATATGGGTAAAAAAATTTATGATTTGGCCAATGAGCCTAAATATTTTTATTTTTCAAAATACGACAATCATATGATGAAATATGATGAAAAGCTTTTGAAATCAGTAGAAGATTTTATTAACAGCTTAAATTAAGTCACAATTTAAACAAGAAAGTTTCACAAAAGAAAAATAAATTTGTTTTGTGAAAAAATTCTTATTATATATATTTTTTTTTGTTATTTCTTTTAACATCACCGGTAGCACTAATGAATCAAATCCATACAAAAAAAATATAGAGGAAGTTTTTAATATTGGAAAAATGATATCCCATGACAAAAAATTCACTTTGTTTTTTAAATCTAGAGAAAAAGCAATTTTAGCAAAAGGAGAAGAATTAAATTATATTACCGATTATCCTCAAGATTTATATATCATTTATAATGATACAGGAAAAATATTTCCATTAATTACGTATGATTGGTTTCCAAGAAAAGTTAAAGATCTTAGTACAAACTATTATTTACCAGTTTTCCCTGAAGACTATGCTTACTATTTACTAAACGATAATCAAACTTTAATTATGATAAGTGGAGTAAAGTCAATTAGATCCAATTTTAAATTTGATTTAAAAAACAATAAACTTGAGAAGCTTCCTAGAAATAATAAGTATAAATTATTTGTTTCTTCATTATTAAAGGATTGTGGATATAAAGATATTAATTCTACTTATGTCTGTTCTTATTATAAACCTCTTATCTCATTAAATTTAATAAATTAGTTTAGTCAGACATTATTGCTTTTGCATAATGCTTAGCTTGAAAAACTTGAAGATCTTCTTCTTCCCCCATGCCTAATGCTACTATTGGTAGTCTAAATTTGTTTCCAATAGCTAGAAGTATACCTCCTTTTGCAGTACCATCTAGTTTAGTCATAATTATTCCAGTGATTGGAGATATTTTTTTGAACTCTTCAACTTGATTTATTGCACTTTGTCCAGTAGTTGCATCTAATATAAGAAAAGTTTCATGTGGCGCGTTTATATCTATTTTTTTTAAAACATTTTTAATTTTTTTAAATTCATCCATTAAGTTTTTTTTATTTTGCAGTCTTCCTGCAGTATCGACTAAAAGGAAATCATAATTTTCTTTTTTTGCATACTCTAATGATTTATATGCTACAGAGGCTGGGTCAGCTCCTTCTTCTGATTTTATAATTTGTGCGCCAATTTTTTTAGCCCAAACTTCTAGTTGACTTACAGCAGCAGCCCTAAAAGTATCTGCGGCACCAAAAAGTATTTTTGTATTATTTTTTTTTAAAATTTTTCCTAATTTTCCTATAGTAGTTGTTTTTCCAACACCATTTACTCCAGCGACTAAAATTACAGTTGGTTTATTTTCCTTTAAATTTTTTAAACTTTTTTCAAGTGGTTCTAAAATTTTAATTATTTGATTAGAAAATATAGTAAAAATTTTATCTTTAGTAGCTTCTTCGGGACTAAGTTTAATATTAGAAAATTTTTCTTTAAGTTCAGTTGCAACTTCAACACCGACGTCTGCCTCAATTAAAAAATCTTCCAATTCATCAAGATTGTTTTGATTAATTTTTTTTTTAAAAATTAAATTATTTAAGCCTACTGATAGATTTTTAGAACTTTTATTTAATCCTAATTTAAATTTATTAAAAATATCCATTTTAAATTTTAACTGAAATTTCTTTTATCACAGACACTTCACCTTTCATGTGAATATTATTATCTAAATTCCATTCAATATTTAAAGACCCTTTTTCAAACTCTATGTTTACGAATCTTTCTGTTAACTTTAAAGTTGCAGCTGCAACAGTAGTTGCACATGCTGCAGTACCGCAAGCTTTTGTTAGGCCCGCCCCTCGTTCCCAAACTTTTACTTTTATATGATTTTTATTTATTACTTTTGCAAATGTTACATTACATTGTTCTGGAAAATAACTATGATTTTCAATTTTAGGACCAATTCTTTCTAAATCATATTTATTTAAGTCTTTAACAAAGAAAACAATATGTGGATTACCAACATTTAAAGAAAATCCTCTCACAATTTCTTCACCGTCTTTATCATTAACTTCTATTTTTAAATTTTTATTATTCATCTCTTTACTCAATGGTATACTTTTCCAACCAAACTTTGGTTGTCCAATATTTAGATGAACTAAATTATTATCTAATGTAGCATGTAAAATCCCACCTTTAGTTTTTAAAGAAGTTTTTTTTTTGTTATTTTCTTTCATTAAAATATAAGCCACGCACCTACTGCCATTACCACAAGCACCAGTCTCAGCACCGTTAGAATTATAAAATGTTAGATAAGCATCACTCTCTTTGTCAGGACCAATAAAAATAACTTGATCACACCCAATATTACTTCTAGAAGAAATTTTTATAATTTGATCTTTAGTTAAGCAAATCGATTTATCTCTATTATCAAATATTATAAAATCATTACCTAAACCATCCATTTTATAAGCATCTAATTTATTCATATTTTAATTTTATCTTTATTTATTGACTTTTTGAACCTCAATATGTAGTTTCCCAGCTATTCCCGCAAAAAATAAGTTTTGCGGTGCCTTTGGAAGCAAAGGGATCGACACTAGTCAGCGAGGGTTCGCCCACTAGTGCAATTTTTGTTGGAATAAATGAACTATGTTTGAAAATTTAACAAGCAAATTTGAGGAAATATTTAACTCCTTAAAAAAAGCACCTTCACTTGACGAAAGTCAGGTTGATGAAGGTTTGCGGAAGATAAGACAAGCTTTATTAGAAGCAGATGTCGCTTTGCCTGTTGCTAAAAAATTAATTGAAAACATAAAACCTAAAGCTATAGGTCAGGAAATTATAAGATCAACAACTCCCGGACAAATGCTTGTAAAGGTTGTTTTTGATGAGATTGTTAAAATTTTAGGTGATACAAAATCAGAATTAAACTTAAATGTTGTACCACCAGCATGCTTGATGTTAGTAGGGCTTCAAGGATCAGGAAAAACAACAACAGCAGCAAAGCTTGCAAAATATTTAGAAAAAAATAACAAAAAAAAATCTCTTTTAGTAAGTTTAGATGTTTATAGACCAGCCGCACAAGAGCAACTAAATATATTGGGTGAAAGAAATTCAATACAAACATTACCAACGGTTAAAGATCAGCTTCCTATAGATATTGTTAAGCGAGCAATGAATGCTGCTTCTCTAAGTGGTGTAGATAGTATAATTTTTGATACAGCTGGAAGAACACAGATTGATCTTTCTATGATGAATGAAATTAAAGAAATTAAAGCCATAGCGAATCCAACAGAAACAATTTTGGTTGCAGATTCGCTTACAGGACAAGTTGCAGTAAATGTAGCTCAAGAATTTAAAAAAACAGTGGATCTAACCGGAATTATTTTAACAAGAGCCGACGGAGATGGAAGAGGTGGGGCCGCATTAAGCATGAAGTTTTCTACAAACATTCCTATTAAATTTATTGGAACTGGGGAAAAAATAGAAGAGTTAGATGTATTTTATCCAGATAGAATAGCTAATAGAATTTTAGGAATGGGGGATGTTGTTTCACTTGTTGAAAAAGCATCTCAAGATATCAATGAAGAAAATTTAAAAAAAACAGAAGAAAATATAAAATCTGGATCTTTTTCAATGGAAGATTATTTGAGCCAACTTAGACAAATGAAAAAAATGGGTGGAATGGGTGGAGTGTTATCAATGTTACCTGGAGTTTCAAAAATAAAAAAGCAAATGGATAATGCAAATATAGATGAAAATATAATTAAAGTTAATGAAGCAATAATTTTATCAATGACTAAAGAAGAAAGAATAAATCCAAAAATAATAAATACGTCAAGAAAAAAAAGAATTTCAAATGGTTCAGGCACAGATTCTTCCACAATAAATAAATTACTAAAACAATTTAAGATGATGAACAATATGATGAAAAAAATGTCAAAAGGAGATTCGAGTGGAGGAATTCCAGCAGATATTTTAAATCAATTAAAATAAAACAAATGAAAGGAAAAAAAATAATATGTTAAAAATTAGACTATCAATGGGTGGAGTTAAAAAAAGACCAGTTTATAAAGTTGTAGTAGCTGACAGTAGATTTGCAAGAGATGGAAGATTTATAGAAAAAGTAGGTTTTTTTAATCCATTGCTTCCAAAAACAAAAAAAGAAAGATTTAAGTTAGAAGTAGAACGAATAAAGTATTGGATCAGCAAAGGAGCAAAACCAACATTAAGGGTTTCAAGAATATTAGGAGAAGCAGAAATTTTCCCAATGCCACCTAAAGGAAACAATCCACTTAAAGCAATTCCTAAAAAAGATAGAAAAAAAGAACAAGGTGATAAAGCATCAAGTTTAGATGTAAAGAAAGAAGAACCAAAAGCAGCAACGCCAAAAGCTGAACCGAAGAAAGAAGAAGCAAAAAAAGAAGAACCAAAAGCAGCAATGCCAAAAGCTGAACCGAAGAAAGGCTAAATGTGGAAAGCGAAAGTATTTACTTTATATCCCGATATGTTTCCAGGGCATTTAAATAATGGTCTTTGTAAAAAAGCTTTAGATAATAAAATATGGTCTTTAGAAATAGTAAATATTAGAAATTATACTGAAGACAAACATAAAAAAGTTGATGATACATCTTTTGGTGGAGGCAGTGGCATGGTTATGCGCCCTGACATATTAGCAAAGTCTTTAGATAAAAATATAGTAGATAAGCAAGAAACATTAATTTATTTGTCTCCCAAAGGAAAAGTTTTTGATCAAGCGTGCGCAAAAAAATATGTAAAAAAAAATATTAATATTATATGTGGACATTTTGAAGGGATAGACCAAAGGATACTTGAAACAAGAAATATAGAGGAAATCAGTATTGGAGATTATATTTTATCTGGAGGGGAAGTGGGCGCTTTTGTAGTTATTGATACTATCGTTAGGCTACTTCCAGGTGTTTTGGGTAATCCAAGTTCATTAAATGAAGAAACGTTTGAAAATAACTTATTAGAATATCCGCAATATACAAAACCACAAAAATGGGAAGAAAAAGAGGTTCCAAGGATTTTATTAGGTGGGGATCATGCTAAAATTAAGGACTGGCGTTTAGCTCAATCAGAGGATATAACACGACGCCGACGACCAGATTTATGGAAAAAATATAAAAAAAAAAAATGAAAAATATAGAAGATATAAATAAAATAAACGTACAAAAAATATTGGAAAAGAAAAAAATTCCACAATTTTTTTCTGGCGATACAGTTAAAGTTGGTGTCAGAATTGTTGAAGGAAAAAGAGAAAGAATACAATATTTTGAAGGCGTATGTATTGCAAAAAAAAATAGGGACATCAACTCATCATTTACAGTTAGAAAAATTTCTTTTGGTGAAGGGGTGGAAAGAACTTTTGCTTTGTATAGTCCTATTGTTGGTTCAATTAAAGTTATTAGATCTGGAAAAGTAAAAAGAGCAAAATTATATTACCTTAGAGAAAGAAAAGGAAAATCAGCTAGAATTGATGAAAAGATTAAGAAAAAAGTTGGCATAGATGTTTCTAAAAAGCTAAATGAAAATAAAGCTGAACAAGATCAAAATAAAAAAATTTCTAAAGAGGAGTTAACAAAAGCACAACTTAAAAAAGTTTAATCAGAAAAAATAATTTTTTTCTAAAATGTCCCACACGCTTTATGATAAAATATGGAATGAGCACGTAGTTCATCAACAAGATGATGAAACTGCTTTATTGTATGTTGATAGACACTTAATACATGAAGTTACAAGTCCCCAAGCATTTGAAGGATTGAGATTATCAAAAAGAAAAGTGAGAAGACCAGATCTTACACTTGCAGTTGCTGACCATAATGTACCAACCGTTAATAGATCAAAAGGAATTCAAGATAAAGATTCTAAAATTCAAGTAGAAACTCTTGAAAAAAATTGTCAAGAGTTTGGTGTTAGGATTTTTAATCTCCAAGACAAAAGACAAGGTATAGTTCATATAATTGGACCTGAACAAGGATTTACTCAACCAGGCACAGTAATTGTTTGTGGTGATAGCCATACAGCTACGCATGGAGCTTTTGGTTCTCTAGCTTTTGGCATAGGAACTTCTGAAGTTGAACATGTTTTAGCTACTCAAACTTTAATCCAAAAAAAATCTAAAAATTTTAGAGTAAAAGTTGTTGGTAAACTTTTGTTAGGTGTGACTGCAAAGGATGTTATTTTACAAATAATAGGAAAAATTGGAACCGCTGCTGGGACCGGGATGGTTATTGAGTATGCTGGACCAGCAATTGAAAGCTTAAGTGTAGAGCAACGTATGACAATTTGTAATATGTCCATAGAAGCTGGTGCAAGAGCTGGATTGATTGCTCCTGATGAGAAAACTATTCAATATTTAAAAAATAAACCGATGTCACCTAAAAATGAAAATTGGGAAAAAGCTATAGAAAATTGGTCAAGACTGAAGTCTGATCCTGGGGCTAAATTTGATCAAGAAGTGGAAATAGACGGAAAAGATATTAGCCCAATGGTAACTTGGGGAACGTCACCTCAAGATGTTGTCTCTATTAATGGTTTTGTTCCAGACCCAGAGAAAGAAAGAGATGAAGACAAAAAAACATCAATGAACAGATCTTTAAATTATATGGGACTTAAACCAAATACAAAAATGACAGATATAAAAGTAGATAAAATTTTTATAGGTAGTTGTACTAACGGAAGAATAGGAGATTTAAGAGAAGCGGCTAAAATTATAAAAGGTAGGAAAGTTGCCCAACACGTTGGTGCAATGGTAGTCCCAGGGTCTGGTCTTGTAAAACAACAAGCTGAGCAGGAGGGAATAGATAAAGTATTTAAAGAAGCTGGTTTTGAATGGAGAGAACCAGGATGTTCAATGTGTTTGGCTATGAATGCTGACAAACTTAAACCAGAAGAAAGATGTGCTTCAACATCCAATAGAAATTTTGAAGGACGTCAAGGTCGCGGAGGAAGAACTCATTTAGTAAGTCCCGCTATGGCTGCAGCAGCAGCAATAGACGGACACTTAACTGACGTAAGAAAGTTTCACAATTAAAATGAAAAAGTTTAATATTTTAAAAGGAATACCAGCAAACTTACCAATGATAAACGTGGATACAGATATGATTATTCCTAAACAATTTTTAAAGACTATAAAACGAACCGGACTTGGGGAAAGTCTATTTTTTGAAATGCGTTATGATAATAGTGGTAAAAAAATTGAAAAATTTATTTTAAATAATGATCCATATAATAACTCATCAATTTTACTAACTGGAAAAAATTTTGGATGTGGTTCATCAAGAGAGCATGCGCCCTGGGCTTTATTAGATTTTGGGATTAAATGTATAATAAGCTCAAGCTTTGCAGATATTTTTTATAATAATTGTTTTAAAAATGGCATGCTTCCAATTATTTTAAGTGAAAAAAAAATTGAAGAATTAATTCAATATTCAGAAAGAAAAGAAAGTATTGAAATAAATCTGGAGGAGCAAAGAATTTCATTTGGTAATAAAATAATAAATTTTGAGGTTGACCCGTTTAAAAAAAAATGTTTGTTAAATGGTCTAGACGATATTGCTTTGTCTCTAGAAAAATCTGAAAAAATATCATCTTATGAAAATGAAATTAAAAAAAATAAACCATGGTTAAATTAAAATGATTAAACTTAAAAAAAGAAAAATTTTATTATTACCAGGTGATGGTATAGGACCTGAGGTTATTTCTGAAGTAAAAAAAATTATTAATTGGTTCAATAAAAATAAGTCTTTAGATTTTGAAACAGAAGAAGGTTTAATAGGAGGATCATCTTACGAAAAACATAAAAAGCCAATTACAGATGAAGTTTTTTTTAAAGCCTTAGAATCAGAAGTTGTAATTCTAGGTGCGGTTGGTGGACCTAAATGGGATAACGTGGAATTTGCAAAGAGACCTGAAAGAGCACTTCTAAAATTAAGAAAAGAGTTAAAACTTTTTGCTAATCTTAGGCCAGCTATTTGTTTTAAACAATTAGTTGATGCATCTAGCCTAAAACCTGAAATTGTATCTGGGCTTGATATTATGATTGTTAGAGAATTAATTGGAGGAATATATTTTGGAGAACCCAGAGGTATTATACCTATAGAAAATGGAGAAAGAAAAGGTATTAACACACATTCATATACCAGTGGTGAAATAATTAGAGTTGCTAAAGTTGCTTTTGAACTTGCACAAAAGAGATCTAAAAAAGTTACTTCTTGTGAGAAATCTAATGTCATGGAAGCTGGAATTCTTTGGAAAGAAGAAGTTCAAAAATTAAAAGACGAAGAATATCCAAATATACAATTAAATCACATGCTTGCTGATAATTGTGCAATGCAGCTATTAAGAAATCCTAAGCAATTTGATGTAATTGTAACAGATAACTTATTTGGAGACATCCTATCAGACGAAGCTGCAATGTTGACAGGATCTTTAGGCCTGCTTCCTTCTGCGTCTTTAGGTGCAAAAGATAAAAATGGAAAAATGAGAGCTATGTATGAACCTATTCATGGTTCTGCGCCTGATATTGCTGGCACAGGAAAGGCGAACCCAATAGCTAGTATACTTAGTTTTTCTATGGCCCTTAGATATTCTTTAAATTTAGAAAATGAAGCAAAAAATTTAGATCAAGCTGTCCAAAAAGTTCTAGATGATGGCTTAAGAACTAAAGATATTTTATCTAAGGGAAAAAAAGAAGTATCTACCTCACAAATGGGTGATGCAATAATTTCAAAACTTAAATAGTATCTCTCTCAATGAATATAAAAAATGTTGTCATCATTGGATCTGGGACTATGGGAAGTGGAATAGCAGCACAATTATGTAATGCAAATATTCCAGTTGCTTTATTAGATTTAAAAACAGAAATTTCGGAAAAAGCAAAAAATAAAATATTTCAATCTCGTCCACCTTTACTAATCGATAAAAGCAAAATTGATAATATTAAAGTAGGAAATATAGAGGATAATTTTGATTTAGTTGGAGAAGCCGACTGGATAATAGAAGCTGTAGTTGAACGCATTGATATAAAACATACTCTTTATGAAAAAATTTCAAAAGCAAGAAAACAAAAATCAATAATATCATCAAACACTTCAACTATTCCATTAAAAGTTTTATCTGCAAAAATGTCAAAAGAAGATAAAAAAGATTTTTGTATAACTCATTTTTTTAATCCTGTGAGATATATGGGTTTATTAGAAATCGTTAGTGAAGAAATAAATGATATTGAAAAAATAAATTTTCTCAAAAATTTTTGTGAGGAAAATTTAGGAAAAGGGGTAATAATTTGTAAAGATACTCCAGGTTTTTTAGGTAATAGGGTCGGTGTATATGCTATGCAAGTAGCAATGACAGAAGCTATTAAAATGAATCTAAGTATAGAGGAAGCAGATGCAGTTTTTGGAAGACCTATGGGTATTCCTAAAACAGGAGTTTTTGGACTATATGATTTAATAGGAATAAACTTAATGGCTGATGTTTTAAAAAGTTTTATAAAAGAATTACCCACATCAGATATTTTTCATGAAGTTGCGAAAGAAATTCCATTAGTAAAAAATCTAATTGAAACTGGTTATATAGGCAGAAAGGGTAAGGGTGGCTTTTACCGAATGAATAAACAAGATGGTAAAAAATTTTTGGAAGCAATTAATTTAAAAAGTAGTAAATATTCTCCATCAAAAAAAATTGATCTCAATATTGATGAAAAGATTACTTTAAAAGATCTTGTCTCAAGAAATGATAAATATGGAAAGTATGCTTGGTCTGTGATTTCTAAAATTATTCTTTATGCATCTTCTTTAATTCCTAATGTAACAAAAGATTATAATAATATTGACGAAGCAATGAGACTCGGTTTTAACTGGGCAAAGGGACCATTTGAAATGCTCGAAGAACTTGGGGTGAAATTTTTTGTAGAAAAAGATAATCAAATTAAAGTAAATGAATTTATAAAAAAACTTTATGAAAAAAAAGTTGATAAATTTTATGGAAAAAGACAAATTTATACAAATTTAGAAACTTTAGGAAAAGCAAAACAATTAGCGAAAGTTCAAAAAGGAAACAAGTCAGCTTTCACATATGAGTATAAAGATTACAAAATTGTAGAATTTAACACTAAAGCTAATACTTTAGATTATGATTCAATGGATGCACTAAAAAAAGCATCAGATAAAAACTTAATAATTATAAATGAAGGTATGCAATTTTCAGCTGGAGTAAATTTAAATTATGTTATGGAATTTGCTAAAGAAAAAAAATGGAAAGAAATTGAAAAATTTATTCATCACTTTCAAATGACCTGTAAGCAACTAAAATATTCTAACAATCTGGTTATAGCTGCCCCATCAGGGCTAGCTTTGGGCGGTGGCTTTGAAGTGTTAGTGCAGAGTGATTATGTAGTTGCTCACACTAATATAGTTACTGGTTTAGTAGAAACACTTGTGGGTTTAATACCTGCGGGTGGTGGAACTAAAGAGCTATTATGGAGATGGATTGAAACCGAGGAAGCAAAAAAGGATCCTGACTTTGCACCACAAAAAGTATTTGATATTATTGGTTATGGAAAAACAGCTAATTCGCCTGTAGAAGCTATGCCATTAAAATTTTTATTGGAAAAAGACAAAAGTATTATGAATAGAAATAAACTACTCTCAGTTGCTGAAAACTTGATTAATGAGAAAAAAAATGGATACAAAATACCAAAACAACCAATTTTTAAGTTATCAGGAAACCAAGTAAGGGATAAAATGTTTCAAACTCTTGAAAATCTTTTTAAGGAAAAGAAAATTATGGAACATGGAATGGAAGTTGGGAAAAAATTAGCTTTTGTATTAAGCGGAGGTAACACAACTATTGATAAAGAACTATCTGAGGATGATATGTATGCTTTAGAATTAGAAGCATTTATTCAACTTATTCAAATGGAGAAAACCCAAGCTAGGATTAAATATACTCTTTTAACCGGAAAACCTTTAGTGAACTAATGGCAACTTATACTGCTCCCATAAATGATATGATGTTTCTTTTCGAAAAACTAAGAAACAATAAGCATTATAATGATTTAGAAAAATATAAGGAAGTTAATGCTGATCTTGCAAAAGATATTTTAGAACAAGCTGCAAAAATAACTGAAAACCTTATATTGCCTTTAGCAAAAATTGGAGACGAGACTCCTGCTAAATTTGAAAATGGAGTAGTAATAACTCCACCCGGATACAAAGAAGCTTACAAAAAATTTATTGAAGATGGTTGGACGTCTCTATCATGTGATCCAGATTATGGCGGTCAGGGTATGCCAAAAACAATAAGTGCATTTTTTGATGAGATGTTATCTTCAGCTAGTCTTTCTTTTAAGTTATACAGTGAACTAAGTATTGGAGCCTACAACTGTATATTGCACCATGGCACAGATTCTATAAAGAAAAAGTTTCTTCCTAATATGGTTAAAGGAATTTGGAGTGGAACAATGTGTTTAACTGAGCCAGTTTGTGGAACAGATTTAGGATTATTAAAAACAAAAGCTATAGAACAGTCAGACGGAACTTTTAAATTAAACGGTCAGAAAATATTTATAACTTCTGGAGATCACGATCTTACAGAAAATATTATACACCTAGTTCTTGCAAGAACAACCGATGCACCTGCTGGAACAAAAGGAATTAGCTTATTTTTAGTGCCAAAAATTCAAGTAAAAGAAGATAGTTCTTTAGGCCAAAGGAATGGTGTTTCTACAGGTTCAATCGAAAGCAAGATGGGTATTAAGGGGTCTGCAACTTGCGTTTTAAATTTTGATGGAGCCACTGGATATATGATTGGTCCTAAAAACAAAGGTCTGAGTTCAATGTTTACTATGATGAATTTAGAGAGAATTATTGTAGGAATTCAAGGTTTAGGAATATCTGAAATTGCGTATCAAAATGCTTTAAATTATTCTAAGGAAAGAAAACAAGGAAAATCAAACAATAATAAATCAACTAATGGTGCAGATGTTATTATTGATCATGCTGATATTAGAAGATCATTACTAAATATGAAATCAATGATTGAAGGAGAGAGAGCATTAAGCTTTTGGTTAGCTCAACAAACTGAAGTTAGTTTGCATCACACTGATAATAAAATTAAACAACAAGCATCAGATTTAGTTTCTCTAATGACGCCTGTGGTTAAATCTTTGTTTACAGACATTGGAATGGAAATTACTAGCGACGCAATACAAATTTTTGGTGGATATGGTTATACAAAAGATCAAGGTATAGAACAGTTATATAGAGATAACAGGATAACTCCAATATATGAAGGAACTAATTCTGTTCAATCTATTGATTTAGTTTTTAGAAAACTTATAAATAAAAATGGAAATGTTATTGGTCATTACACTGAATTAGTTAAACAAGGCATTGAAGAAAGCAAAAATAATAATAAAACAAAATTATTTGCTGAGAAATTAAATCAGCATCTCAAGATATTAATAGATTTCACAGCTTGGATTGAAAAGAATATGAAAGAATCCAAAGATGATGTTAGTGCCGCATGTAATGATTATCTTAGAGTTTTAGGATTAGTCGCTGTAGGCTATTCATGGTTAAAAGTTATAGATATAAGCTACAAAGAAATAAAAAATAATAAAAAGTTTTTTGAAGATAAAATAGAAACAGCACAGTTTTTCTTTGATAGAGTATTACCTAGAACTGAGACCTATTATAAAACTGCAATCTCTGGAAGCAAAAATATAATGAATTTTAAATTTAATTAATTATGAATGAATATAATGTTAATCTGGATAAGAACAATGCAAATTTTGTTCCATTAACTCCTATTTCTTTTCTTGAAAGAACAAAAGATATTTACCCAAACTACGAAGCAATATTCTATAAAAAAAGAGTTTATACGTGGAAACAAGTTTATGAACGTTGTATTAAATTTGCCAGTGCATTAGAAAAAAATGGAATTAAAATGGGGGATACGGTTTCCATTATGGCAGCAAATACCCCTGAACTATTTGAGGCTCACTATTCTGTTCCAATGACTGGTGCTGTACTTAACGCAATTAATACAAGATTAGATTCAAAAACAATAACATATATTTTAAAACATGGCGGAGCCAAAGCTCTTATTGTAGATCGTCAATTTCATAAAGTAGTAAAAAAATCATTACAAGAATTAGGAAAAAAATTTTTAATTATCGATATTAATGATGAACAAGCTAATTTAAAAGACTCTGAAAAAATAGGTGAATTTGAGTATGAAAGTTTTTTAAAAGAAGGCGATCCAAAATATGTTTGGAAAAGACCAACTGATGAGTGGCAAGCAATTTCGTTAAGTTATACTTCGGGCACAACAGGAAATCCAAAAGGAGTTGTTTATCATCATAGAGGCTCTTATCTAATGGCCACAGGAAGTGCTGTAGCTTGGAACATGCCTACACACTTAAGTTTTTTATATACTGTCCCAATGTTTCATTGTAATGGCTGGTGTTATCCTTGGACGCTTGCAATGTTACATGCCAAAGTTATTTGTTTAAGAAATATTGATGTAAAAGAAATATTTAATTTAATCACCCAATATAAAGTAACTCATTTTGGTGGAGCTCCTATTGTATTAAATATGTTAGCTAATGCTCCAAAAATAGATCAACAAGAATTAAAACACAAAGTTTATGTTTTAACTGCAGGAGCTCCCCCACCAAGCATTATTTTTGAAAAAATGGAAAATCTAGGTTTTGAAGTTATGCATGTTTATGGTTTAACCGAAACCTATGGACACATTTTGCAATGCTCATGGAACGTTGAATGGAATTCATTAGACAAAGATAAGAAATCTGAAATTAAAGCTCGTCAAGGTGTGAGATATCCTAACACAGAAGAAGTGGATGTGATGGATCCAGAAACGATGAAACCTGTGCCTAGAGATGGAAAAACAATGGGAGAAATAATGATACGAGGCAATGTGGTAATGAAGGGGTATTTTAAAGACAAAGATGCTACCGAAAAATCTATGAAAGGTGGATGGTTTCATTCTGGAGATTTAGCAGTTATCTATTCAGACGGATATATTAAAATAAAAGATAGATCTAAAGATATCATAATTTCAGGTGGGGAAAATATTTCTTCTATTGAAATAGAAAATACAGTTGCAAGACATCCATCTGTTTCACTTTGTGCAGTTGTAGCTAAATCTGATGAAAAATGGGGAGAAACGCCTTGTGCTTTTATAGAATTGGCTCCAGGAAAAAAAGCAACCGAAGAAGAAATAATAAAATTTTGCAGAGAAACATTAGCGGGATTTAAAATTCCAAAGAAAGTTTTTTTTTGCGATTTGCCTAAAACTTCTACTGGAAAAATACAGAAATTCGAATTAAGGAAAAAAGCTGAGGAGTCGAACTGAAATTCGAAGTAGATCAAAAAAGTGTTTTTGCATCAACTGGTGGTTTAGATTTTGACACTAAGAAACCAGCAATAATTTTGATGCATGGTAGTGGTCTTACTCATATTGTTTGGTCTTTACATGAACAATTTCTAACTTCAAAAGGTTACAGTGTTTTAGCATTAGATTTGCCTGCGCACGGAAATTCTGAAGGACCAGCGATTGAATCAATTGAAGAAATGGCTGAATGGATTAATAAATTAATGGAAAATTTAAAAATAAAAGAAATTTCATTTATAGGCCATTCGCAAGGTTGTCTAGTTGGATTAGAATTTGCATATCTATTTCCAAAATTAATTAAAAGCTTAACCCTAGTTGGTGGATCATATTCCCTTCCAGTGAATCAAGATCTTATCGATTATGCTGATAGTGGTGATATGAAATCAGTAGAACTTATGATGAAGTGGGGATACGAGGGAGTAAAAAAATTTATTGGTGGAAACCCAGTACAAAAAATTATTAATTCACCTCGGCAAGTTCAAGAAGGTTTAGCTGTGGATCTTAGAGCTTGTAATAATTATAAAAACGGTTCAAAAGCAGCAGAAACAATAAACTGCCCAACTCTTTGTATTTTAGGTGATAAAGACAAAATGGTGCCTCTTGAAAAAGGAAAAAAAATGGCTACCAAAATAAAAAATTCAGAAATGAGCATAATAAAAGAATGTGGACACATGATTTTATTTGAAAAAGCATTTGAAATGAGAGAGATTGTTAAAAAATTTATTGAAAAAAATCACCAATAGTTATTATGAAAAAGTTTTATATAGCAAAATCTAGACGACTAAGAAGTACTCCCTACACAAGCAGAATAGAAAACCAAGGAGTTACCGCATATACCGTTTATAATCATATGCTTTTACCAGCATCTTTTGGAAGTTTAGAAAAGGAATATTTTCATTTAAAAAAACATGTTCAAGTTTGGGATGTTGCAGCTGAGAGACAAGTTCAAATAATAGGGAAAGATGCATCAAAATTAGTCCAGCTAATGACTTGTAGAAATCTTTCAAAAGCAAAAGTTGGCAGATGTTATTATGCTCCTATTATTGATGAACAGGGAGGTATGTTAAATGATCCTGTTGCTTTGAAATTAAGTGAGGAAAAGTGGTGGTTATCATTAGCTGATTCAGACATTGGTCTTTATGCAAAAGGGATTGTGAGCGGTTTAGGTTTACAAGTTGAAATAACAGAACCTGATATAAATATATTAGCTATTCAAGGACCAAAATCATTTAAATTAATGGAAAAAGTTTTAGGTAAAAAAATAACAGAACTTAAATTTTTTGGTTTTGATTACTATATTTTTAAAGGAAATAAATTTTTAATAGCTCGATCAGGTTGGTCTAAGCAAGGCGGATATGAAGTTTATGTTGAAAACCGTGAGGCAGGACAAAATCTATATGATGAATTGTTTTCAACTGGAAAAGAATTTCAAGTCGAGCCTGGATGTCCTAATTTAATAGAGAGAATTGAAAGCGCTCTCCTTTCTGCAGGTAATGATTTCGATAGTGGGGATAATCCTTACGAATGTGGTTTTGATAAATATATAGATATTGATTCAGATATTAATTATCTCGGTAAAAAAGCTTTAATTAAAATTTCTAAAGAAGGAATTAATAGAAAGCTTATGGGAGTTCTAATAGATACAGATAAAATTGAAGTAACAGAAGAAACGAAACTTTATGACAGTTCCAATATAGCAGGAGATTTACGATCAGCTACTTATTCACCTGACTTAAAAAAAGTTGTTGGAATAGCAATGATAAAAAAAAAATATTGGGATAAAACTATATCTATAGAGCTAAAAACTAAAGGACAGTCAAGCAAAGGTAGACTTTGCGATTTACCAATTGTAAGTTAGTAACATATGGAAATAGTTACAACAATAGCTCCTATTGCGTTAGCAATATTAATGTTAGGTCTTGGTCTAGGATTAACTCCATCAGATTTTAAAAGAGTAGCTAAGCAGCCCAAAGATTTTTTTGTAGGATTTGTATGTCAATTAATTTTACTTCCTATTATTGCATTTTTTTTAATAAAAATATTCCACATACAAATGGAATTGGCTTTAGGTGTTATGATTATTGCAGCCGCTCCTGGTGGAGTAACATCAAATGTACTTACAAAATTTGCAAATGGAGATGTTGCTCTTTCTGTGACTCTTACGGCAATAATAAGTTTAATCAGTATTATTTCAGTGCCATTTATTATATTTCAATCAGCAGATTTACTAAATATATCTTATATTACAAGAGATATTTCTATGATGAACATTTCTTTGAAAATGTTTTTTGTCGTTACAATTCCAATAATAATCGGTATGATTATTCGAAAGTTTGCACCAGATTTTGTAATTAAGAGTGAACTAATTATTCAAAGAATATCTATTGCTTTATTCATTTTAGTATTCGTAGCTATATATGTTGAGGAATGGGATAATATTGTTAGTTTTATAGCTCGAGCTGGATCAGTGACTCTGACACTTAATATAATAATGATGGTTGTTGGTTATTATGTTGCTAAGTTTTTTGCAACTGGTATTGAACAAAGAAGATGCATTTCACTTGAGTGTGGTCTTCAAAATGGAACTTTAGCTGTGTTTGTATCATCTCAAATTTTTAGTGAAAAAGTCTATATGGTTCCTGCAGCTGCTTATGCTCTAAGCATGATGGCAACTTCTATAATATTTGTTTTGATTGTTAGAAAAAATACTTAAAAAATTACTTTTTTAAATTGGGTCAAAAAAAATGAAAGAAGAGCTAACACACGAATTAAAAGATAAAACAAAAAGAACAGAGACAGACAAGCTTCTTGGGAAGAAGCCTTTTGCGACAGTCATGTACCGCTGGGTTTTGTTTGTTATTAATTACTACGCAAGAGTTAGACAACAATTAAAAATTGATTATGATTCATTTATTATTATTCAGACGACTGCTAGTCACGCTTTGTACGATTTAAATAAAAAAAGTATAAATAAAAAAGAAGTTGAAAGTTATGAAGAATTACATGCAGAGTGGGATAAAATAGCAAATAGCAAAAATTCAATCGCGGAAATTTTAGAAGATAAAAACGTAGCTAATTTTACAAAACTGACCATTTCTAGTATTTGCTTGGTCACGGGGTTACCCAAAGAAACTGTTAGACGAAAAGTAAACATGCTTGTTAAAAAAGATCTTTTGAAAAGTTCACAAACGAAAGGAATTCAAATAGGAACACAATATAAAAAAATTTTTAGTGAGTTTGTTCCCGTAACAGCAAAGGATATAGTAAAAATGCTAAAAGCATGGGAAAAAAGTGGGGCACTGAAAAAGCTAATAAACTCTGATTTATAAAATGCCCAAAGTACATTTAATTTTCAACTATAAAAAGTTATTGCCTGGAATCAAACACAAAACAATAGTAAAATTTTAATTAATATGAAAATAGCAATTGTTGGAGCAACAGGAAATGTTGGAAGAAAAATCTTAGAAGTTTTAGAAAAACTCAATTTTAAATTTGAGCAATTATATTTAATAGCCTCAGATCAAAGTATTGGAAAAAAAATTAATTTTAAAAATAAAAAATATTCTATTATTGGGTTAAATGATTTTGACTTTGCAAAGGTTCAAATAGCTTTTTTCTCTGCAGGCAGTTCTATAGCAAAAAAGTGGGCTCCTATCGCTGCAAAAAAAACAATAGTTATTGATAATTCAAAACATTTTAGGATGGATAAAGATATTCCTTTGGTGGTTCCAGAAGTTAATCCATCAAGCTTAGAGCAGTATAAAAATAAAAATATTATAGCTAATGCAAATTGTTCAACAATCCAACTTGTGTTAGCTTTAAAACCACTTCATGATCAATTTAAAATTAAAAGAGTTGTAACATCAACTTACCAATCTGTCTCTGGTGGTGGAAAAAAACATATGATGGAGTTAGAAGAACAAACTAAATCTATTTTAGAAAATAAAAAAGTAAAATCTAAAAACTTTACTAAGCAAATAGCTTTTAATGTTATTCCTCATATAGATAGTTTTATGGATGATGGTTCAACAAAAGAAGAATGGAAAATGGTTGTTGAAACTAAAAAAATTTTAGATCCTAGTATAAATTTAACTGCAACTTGCGTAAGAGTTCCAGTTTTTGTTGGTCATTCTGAATCGGTAAATATTGAGTTTAATAATAACATAGACATAGAAAAAATTAAAAATTGCTTAGCGTTTGCACCAGGATGTAAAGTAGTTGATGAGCATGAAGACGGTGGATATATAACACCAGCAGAAATTGATGGAGATTTCATAACTTATATTTCAAGAATAAGAGAAGATAAAACACAAAAAAATTCTATTAATATGTGGGTAGTGTCAGATAATTTATTAAAAGGTGCGGCTTTGAACGCAGTTCAAATAGCTCAACTTTTATGTGAAAAGTATTTAAAATAATTTAATGAAAAATAATCAAAATCCAATTTCTCCTCATCTACAAATTTACAGGTGGCATATTTCATCTTTACTTTCAATAACTCATAGGATTGTAGGTATTGCGAATCTATTAGCATTAATTTTAATTTTTTTTTGGTTTTTAGCTTTTAGTCTTGGTGAAAACAATTATGAATTTTTTCTACTAGTAATTAATAGTTTTTTTGGGAAATTTATTTTAATTGGTTTTTCCTGGTCTATGAGTTTTCATATATTTAGCGGTTTAAGACATTTAGCTTGGGATATGGGTTATGGATTTGAAATTAAAACTGCAAATATTTCTGGAATCATTGTAATTATTTCTTCTTTAGTTTTAACGGTTATATTTTGGTTACTAGGAAGAGGTTTCATTTGATGAACGAAACAAGAAAATGGATTTTTCATCGAATAAGTGCTGTAATTGTTGCACCATTATTTGTTTGGGTTTATTTTTCATTAATTTTACTTTCAAAAAAAAGTTATCAAGAAGCTATTTATTTTTTTGAAAACCCAGTATTTAAAATTTTAATAATTGCTTTATTTTCTATTGGATTTTTTCATGCTAAAATTAGTTTAAATGAGATTTTTGAAGATTATATTCATAATAAAAAAATCAAAGATGTCGCAAATATTTTAGCTTTAATATTGAGTATAATAATTCCAGTAATAATTTTAATTTTATTAATATAAAAAGATTTAATGAGTGCTTATAAAATAATTGATCACGAATATGACGTTTTAGTAGTTGGTGCTGGAGGAGCAGGGTTAAGAGCATCTGTTGGATTAAGCGAATCTGGTTTAAACACGGCTTGCATTTCCAAAGTTTTTCCTACCAGAAGTCACACTTCTGCCGCGCAAGGTGGAATATCTGCAGCACTTGGAAATGCAGGCGAAGATGATTGGCGTTGGCATATGTATGACACAGTTAAGGGCTCAGACTGGTTAGGTGATCAAGATTCAATAGAATATTTATGCAAAGAAGCACCTAGAGCTGTTATTGAATTGGAGCGTTATGGTGTTCCATTTAGCAGAACTGATGATGGAAAGATTTATCAGCGCGCTTTCGGAGGCATGACAAAAAACTATGGTAATTCTCCTGTTCAAAGAACTTGTGCAGCAGCAGACAGAACAGGTCATGCTATTTTACATACTTTGTATGGTCAGGCACTAAAACATAATACAAAGTTTTTTATAGAATATTTTGCTTTAGATTTAATCATGAAAGATGGCGAATGCAAAGGAGTTATCGCTTGGAATCTTAATGATGGAACAATACATAGGTTTAGATCTCATATTACTATTATAGCAACTGGAGGGTATGGAAAAATTTATTATTCGGCAACGGCTGCACATACTTGCACAGGAGATGGTAATGGTATGGCACTGCGCGCTGGGTTGCCTTTGCAGGATATGGAATTCGTTCAGTTTCATCCAACAGGACTTTATGGAATTGGTTGTTTGATTTCTGAAGCAGTAAGAGGAGAAGGTGGATATTTATTGAATTCTAAAGGCGAACGTTTTATGGAAAAATATGCACCAAGTGCAAAAGATTTAGCTTCCAGAGATGTTGTGAGTAGATCAATTGCAATAGAAATAAACGAAGGAAGAGGTATTGGTGATCAAAAAGATCATGTGCATTTGCACATCAGTCATATAGACAAAAAAATAATTAAAGCTAGATTGCCAGGAATTTCTGAATCTGTTGAAACTTTTGTTGGAAGAGATGTAAGTAAAGAACCAATACCAGTTGTACCAACAGTTCATTATAATATGGGTGGCATACCCACTAATTATAAAGCAGAAGTGTTAACAGTTAATGGTAAAGATAAAACAGTGCCAGGTCTAATGGCTATAGGTGAAGCTGCATGTGTATCAGTTCATGGAGCAAATAGACTTGGATCCAATTCATTAATTGATTTAGTTGTATTTGGAAGATCAGCTGCACAAAGGGCTATAGAATTAGTAAAACCAAATACATCGCATGAAAAAATTTCACCAAGCGAAACAGACAAGTGTCTTGATAGGTTTGATAGATTAAGAAATGGTAAAGGCACAAACAAAACATCAGAACTAAGATTATCAATGCAAAAAATAATGCAATCTAAATGTGCAGTTTTTAGAAATGAAAAAACTCTTAAAGAAGGCGTCAATGAAATTAAACAACCATATGAAGGCATGGAGTCGATATTTGTGAAAGATAAGTCATTAATATTTAATACAGACTTAATGGAAACCCTAGAATTTGATAATCTTATTAGACAAGCAATAACAACTATAGAATCTGCTTATTCAAGAAAAGAAAGCAGAGGAGCTCATGCTAGAGAAGATTTTCCAAAACGTGATGATGTTAATTTTTTGAAACATACTTTAAGTTGGCATAATGGAAAAGAAGTTAAAATCGATTATAGACCAGTAACTTTATCTACTATGAGTAATGATGTTCAATCTTTTCCGCCAAAAGAAAGAATTTATTGATGGTACAATTTAATCTTCCAGAAAATTCGAAAGTTCTAAAAGGGAATTATTTTAAAGACATAACAGGGTCAAAAAATATAAAAAAAATTCATATTTATAGATGGGATCCAGATAAAAAAGAAAATCCTAAAATTGATACTTTTGAAGTTGATATAACAAGATGTGGAAATAAAGTACTAGACATTTTAAATAAAATTAAAAATGAAATAGATCCTTCTCTTACTTACAGAAGATCATGTGCGCATGGAGTCTGTGGGTCATGTGCAATGAATGTTGACGGCATAAACACTCTTTCATGCATGAAATCTCATAAAGATATAAATGGAGATATTAATATTTACCCACTTCCACACTTAAAAGTAATAAAAGATTTAGTTGCAGATTTAAGTACATTATATCGTCAATATGAATCAATTGAACCTTGGCTTAAAATAAAAGATCAAAAATCTAAAGAAACTGAAATTAAGCAGTCGAAAGAAAATAGAAAAAAACTTGATGGTTTGTACGAATGTATTATGTGCGCATGCTGCTCAACATCTTGCCCAAGCTATTGGTGGAATGGAGAAAGGTATTTGGGACCAGCTGTTTTACTACAGGCATATCGTTGGATAATAGACAGCCGTGATGAAGAAAGAAAAGAGAGATTAAAAGTTATTGCTGATAAACTTAAATTATATAGATGCCATACAATTATGAACTGCACTAATTCTTGTCCAAAAGGGCTAAATCCAGCAAAGGCAATAGGTTCTCTTAAGAAAATGCTTGCAACAAACTAGAAGCTTAATTAAACCATTTTATTAGGTTATGACAGAAATAAAACATTTTGTTGATGGTAAAATTTTTGAAGGCTCTTCAAAAAGAACCGGGAAAGTATTTAATCCTGCGACTGGAGAAGAAACATCTAGAGTTAATTTAGCTTCAAAAGCTGATACAGATTTTGTGGTAGAAAAAGCTAAAAAGGCATTTAAAAGTTGGTCCAATAAACCTCCTGTTATTAGAGCTAGAGTTCTTTTTAAATTTAAAGAACTTATAGAAAAAAATTCTGATGAACTTACAAAGCTAATCGTTTCTGAGCATGGAAAAGTTTATGATGATGCCAAAGGATCATTAACTAGAGGATTAGAAGTTGTTGAGTTTGCATGTGGTATACCACAATTACTAAAAGGTGAATTTACAGAAAATGTAGGAACCGAAGTTGATAGTTGGTCTACTAGACAACCGCTTGGAGTTTGTGCTGGTATAACTCCATTCAATTTCCCAGCAATGGTACCAATGTGGATGTTTCCTTTAGCAATTGCGTGTGGAAATACTTTTATATTAAAGCCATCAGAAAAAGATCCTTCTTGTTCGATCATGCTAGCCCAATTGTTTAAGGAAGCCGGATTACCAGATGGGGTTTTTAATGTTGTTAATGGTGATAAGGAAGTAGTTGATGCTTTTTTAACAAATAAAGATATAGCTGCTATAAGCTTTGTTGGATCAACTCCAATAGCAAAATATATATATGAAAATGCCGCCAAAAACGAAAAAAGAGTTCAGGCTTTGGGTGGAGCAAAAAATCACTGTGTTGTAATGCCTGACTGTGATCTTGATCAAGCTGTAAACGGTTTAATGGGAGCAGCTTACGGTTCAGCGGGAGAAAGATGTATGGCGCAGGCAGTTGCTGTTGCTGTTGGAAGTATTGGAGATAAATTAGTGAATCAGCTCAAGACAAAAGTTGAGGCAATTAAAGTTGGTCCTGGTTTAGATAAAAATTCAGAAATGGGACCTTTGGTTACAAAAGATCATTTAGAAAAAGTTAAAGGATATGTTGATCTTGGAGTTAAAGAGGGAGCAAAACTTGTCGTTGATGGCAGAAATATTAATCTTCAAGGTTTTGAAAAAGGTTTCTATATAGGGGGATGCCTTTTTGATAATGTAAAACCCAATATGCGAATCTATAAAGAAGAAATATTTGGACCAGTCCTTTCAATAGTAAGAGTAAAAGATTTTAAATCAGCTGTACAATTAGTTAATGAACATGAGTTTGGTAATGGAACAAGTATTTATACTAGAGATGGAGATGCAGGAAGAACTTATGCTAATCAAATTCAAGTAGGAATGGTTGGTATTAATATTCCAATACCAGTTCCAATGGCTTTTCATAGTTTTGGTGGTTGGAAAAGGTCTCTTTTTGGTGATCAACATATGCATGGACCAGAAGGGATTAGATTTTATACTAAACTAAAAACAGTTACATCAAGATGGCCGTCTGGAGTAAGATCAAATTCAGAATTTACTATGCCAACAATGAAGTAAAATTATGAAGAAAAAAATTTCTTTAATAGGTGCAGGACAAATTGGTGGTACGTTAGCTCATTTGATAAGTATAAAAGAACTTGCAAACGTTGTTCTTTTTGATGTAGCAGAAGGTGTTGCAAAAGGTAAAGCATTAGATATTGCTCAATCGATGCCAGTTGATGGATATAACATTAATATCATAGGAACTAACAATTATGAAGATACTAAAAACTCAGATGTAATTATAATTACAGCAGGCGTTCCAAGAAAACCAGGAATGACACGCGATGATTTGTTAGAAACAAATTTAAAAATAATTAAACAAGTAGCTGATGGAATAAAAAAAACATCGCCTAATGCTTTCGTAATTTGTATTACAAACCCACTAGATGTTATTGTTATGGCGTTTCAAAAATACTCTGGTTTACCAACAAATAAAGTTGTTGGAATGGCAGGAATTTTAGATTCATCAAGATTTAAATATTTTCTTTCGCAAGAACTTAAAGTTCCAGTTAAAAGCATAAACAGTTTAGTATTAGGTGGTCATGGCGACACAATGGTACCTATGCCTGATCGTACTACAGTTGATGGAAAACCCTTGAATCAGTTAATTAAAAAAGAAAAGTTAGATTTAATAATAGAAAGAACACGCAAAGGAGGAGCAGAAATAGTCAAATTCTTACAAAAGGGTTCAGCCTTTTATGCGCCAGCAGCTTCAGGTATTGCAATGGCCGATTCCTACATAAATAATTTAAAAAAAACCTTGCCATGTGCAGCTTACATAAATGGAGAGTATGGATTTAAAAATTTATATGCAGGAGTTCCTGTTATCATTGGCAATCAAGGTGTTGAAAAAGTAATTGAGATTAAATTAGAGAAAAGAGAAAAAAATAATTTTGAAAATTCTATAAAAGCCGTAAAAGAACTTTTTGAAGCTGCGGTTAAAATTGATCCTAGTCTAGCTAAATAAAATTTAATGATTACAAAAGTAGTTTCTTATAAAAACAAATTGTTTGTAGTTTTTTTATTTTTATTTTCAATAATTATTAATCAATATTATGGAAGTCGTGGAGTATTTCCAATAGACAGCTTTCTTCATTTTGATAATGGGTATAGATTATTAAATGGAGACAGCCCTTTTTCTGATTTTTGGACTGTTTCAGGACCTGCAGTAGATTATATACAAGCTGCTTTTTTTTATATTTTTGGTGTTAATTGGAATAGTTATGTTTTGCACGGATCTTTAATAAATGCGTTAGTAACTATTTATACATTTTTTGTTTTACAGCAATTTAAACTTGAAACTAATTTTTGTTTTTTATACTCATTACTTTTTTGTATTTTAGCCTATCCATCAAGTGGAACTCCTTTTGTTGATCATCACTCTGCCTTTTTTTCATTATTAGCCGCTTATAGTTTTTTGCTAGCCATAAATAATAAGAAAAAAGTACATTGGGTATTAATTCCAATATTTTCAGGTTTAGCTTTTTTTTCAAAACAGGTACCCGCTGCCTATATCATCTTAACAATAAGTTTTCTTTTAATGCTTTATTCTTATAAAAAAAAAACATTTATATACATAAATTATTGTTTATTAAGCTCAATTATTTTTATTTTTTTAGTTTTTATTTTTGGTAAAGCGCAAAAGATAGAACTTTCTTCTTTTTTAAATCAATATATTTTTTATCCTCAAACTATTGGATTAGGAAGGCTAGAAAACTTTCATTTTACTTTTCAGGGTATAGTTTCTCATTTTAAGTTTATTTATCTTGCTATTCTTCCTCTATTTTATGTTCATTATAAAAAAATTTTTAATGTAAAAAACTATTTTAAGAGTGATGAAATTTATATTTTACTAATTTTGTCATCTTTAACTTTCTTTTATATTTTACATCAGTTGTTGACAAAAAATCAGACTTTTATTTTTTTTTTAATTCCTCTTTTAACTGCATTTTCACATATTTCTTTAAATAACTTTTATTTTAAATCAAAAAAGTTGGTTTACGCAATTATGATTTTGGTCTGCATATTTTCTGTAACAAAATACCATTTAAGATTTAACGAAAGTAGAAAGTTTCATGAGCTAACAAATGTTAATTTTAAACTATCAGTAGGTGCTGAAATTATTGATAAAAAACTTACTGGTTTAAATTGGATCACACCTGAATTTAACAATGAACCTAAAGAAGAAATTAATATAATAAATGGAATAAAAAATTATCTAAAACGTGATAGCAGAAAAAAAATGCTTATAACAAATTACACATTTTTTTCTACCATCTTAGATGAAAAATTATTTTCTCCAAGCTGGGCTTTTACATCTAACGGAACTACTTATCCACTTCCTGGCAACAAGTATTTTAAAACCTACAAGCAATTAATGATAGAAATAATAAAGAAAAATAAAATTCTAGTTATTTACATTGCTGGAACTTTAGAGGATAAACATATTTATAATTATATTAATCAAAATTGTTTTAAAGAAAAATTTATATTAAAGAGTTTAAGAAGTTATGAAATAAAAGATTGTAAGGATTTTAATAGTTAAATCTAATAAAATTTTATATTTAAGTATTTTTAATTATAAGGAATTGGCTTAATGGAAAACAAAAGAAATAATGAGATAAAGAAGTTAGAAGGTTCACCTAAAATAGTAAAATTATTTTCTAATACACAAATACAAGACATCTTGGACTTGTATTATTCTTTACCTGTTACAACTCATAATAAAAAACAAAATGTAATAAAAAAAAGATGGTTACAAAATTATAATAAATCTTTAGATAATTTATATATTAATAAAATGGCTGAAGTATTAGACGAATTTCAAATGGACAACCTAAGCTCTGATAAAGGTGAAGATTTTTATGGCCTGTTTCATGAAAGTTTTTCACCTCTTAAACTGCATGTGGATTCGGGATTTCAAGACAAGACTACAATTTATAAACAAGTAGTTACCCCACTATCTCCAATAGGAGAAACTGTAATTTTTAAAAATAGATGGTATGGGAAGTCTACATCTTTTACTATAGATACTAATGAACTGAATTTTGTGCCTAAGACTGGGCAAAACTACAGATCTAGAGAGCATCTTGGTACAAAGAAATTTGATAAAAAAACACATGAAAAATATTTGAAACATATAGATATTAATAATCTTAAAGGTTTAGAAGTAGAGCTAGTATACAAATGGAAAGTTGGAGAAACGCTTATTATGGATAGAAGCCATATTCATTGTTCATCTTCAAACATTGTTAATAAAAAGCTGGGGCTAACAACTTTTACGAAAAAAAAATAGAAAACTTAAAAAGTAAAATTTTTACAATAAATTATGAATATTCATGAATACCAAGCTAAAGATCTTTTAAAAGAGTTTGGTGCCCCTATTCCGAAAGGCGTTGTAATTTATGATGCTAATGAAATTTTAAAAAAAATTAAAGTCTTAGATACCAAAAATTTAATAATAAAAGCACAAATTCACGCTGGTGGGAGAGGTAAAGCTGGAGGAATAAAGATAGTAAATAATCAAGAGGATTTGCTTAAAGAAGCATCATATATGTTTGGTAAAGTTTTGGTTACTAAACAAACAGGAGAAAAAGGAAAAAAAATTAAAAAAATATATATTGAAGAGGTTTCTAAAATTAAAAAAGAATTTTATTTATCATGTTTAGTTGATAGATCAAGTGCAAAAATTGCATTTATAAGTAGCACTGAAGGAGGAATGGATATTGAAAAAATTGCAAAAGAGAATCCTGAAAAAATTATTACAACAAAATTAGACTTAAAAGAAAAAATTTTGGATAGTGATATTCACAGTATTATTAAAATTTTTAAATTAAATGCTAATCAGGAAAAACAAGCCTCAGCATTAGTTTGTTCAATCTATAATCTTTTGATTAAAAAAGATGCAAATCTAGTTGAAATAAATCCTTTAATAATAAATCAATCAGAAAATCTTTGCTGTTTAGATGCAAAGATTAGTTTTGATGATAACGCAATGTCTCGACAACCAGAAATATTAAAACTTAGAGATTTAAATGAAGAAGATAAAACTGAGGTAGAAGCACGTAAACATGATTTATCTTATATTAAACTTAATGGTTCAATTGGATGTATGGTTAATGGAGCTGGATTAGCAATGGCTACTATGGATATAATTAAGCTTTATGGTAAAGAACCAGCAAACTTCTTAGATGTTGGCGGCGGTGCATCAAAAGAAAAAGTTGTAGAAGCTTTTAAAATAATTTTATCTGATAAAAATGTTAAAGGCATTTTAATTAATATTTTTGGAGGAATTATGAGATGTGATGTATTAGCAAAAGGTGTAGTAGAAGCAGCAAAACAGACAAAATTAGAAGTTCCATTGGTTGTAAGGTTGGCAGGAACCAATTTTGAAGAAGGAAGAAAAATACTAAATGATTCAAATTTAAAAATCTTATCTGCAAAAGATTTAAATGAAGCAGCCAAGAAAATAGTTGAAGCAGTAAAATAATATGTCAGTATTAATTGGTAAAAACACAAGAGTAATCTGCCAGGGTTTTACAGGACACCATGGAACATTTCATTCAGAACAAGCTATAAAATATGGAACTAAATTAGTTGGGGGAGTAACTCCTAATAAGGGTGGACAAGATCATTTAGGTCTTCCAGTTTTTAATACTGTTGAGGAAGCAAAAAAAAAGACTAAGGCAAATACTACTGTAATTTACGTGCCAGCAAAATTTGCAGCATCTTCTATTATTGAGGCAATTGAATCAGAAATGGAATTAATCGTATGCATAACTGAAGGCATTCCAATTTTAGACATGGTAAAAATAAAAAAAATTTTAAAAAATAGTAAAAGTAGATTAATTGGTCCAAACTGTCCTGGAATAATAACGCCTGAAGAATGTAAAATTGGTATTATGCCAGGTAACATTCATAAAAAAGGATCTGTAGGAATAGTATCTAGATCAGGGACACTAACATATGAAGCAGTTTCTCAAACTAGCCAAGTAGGTTTAGGACAATCCACATGTATAGGAATAGGTGGAGATCCAATAAATGGAACTAGTTTTATAGATTGTTTAGAACTTTTTTTAGAAGACCCTAAAACCGAATCCATCCTAATGATAGGAGAGATTGGAGGCACATCTGAAGAAGAAGCGGCAGAATTTATTAAATCTTCAAAAATTAAAAAACCTATTGTTGGATTTATAGCTGGAATAACTGCCCCTCCCGGCAGAAGAATGGGGCATGCTGGAGCTATTATTTCAGGTGGAAAAGGAAATGCAAAAGATAAAATAGAAAAAATGAAATCATGCGGTATTTGCATAGCTGAGTCGCCAGCATTAATTGGCAAAACATTGCATGATAAACTTGAAAGATAATTTTTTAATTTTATAATAAACTAGGATTTATTTTAAAATTAATGGACTCAAATAAAAACAATAAAATTTTTGAAAAAACATCATTCTTGCAAGGTACTAACAGTCCTTTCATTGAAGAGCTTTATCTGCAGTACATAGATAACCCTAAAAGTGTTCCACAAAGTTGGACTGAATTTTTTGATGGTCTTAACGAAAAACAAGAAATCATAAAAAAGGAAATTTTGGGACCTAGTTGGGCTCCTAAAAAAAAATATATAAAAACTGAATATGTAGAAGAACAAAAAGATCCTATTGCAGGAAAATATAGATCAGATCAAAATTATGAAAAAGAAAAAGAACAATCGGTAAAAGCTATTGCCTTAATCAGAGCTTATAGAATTAGAGGACATCTTATTGCAAAGCTTGATCCGCTTGAAATGATGGAAAGAAAATACCTTCACGAGCTACACCCGGATGATCATGGTTTTAAAAAAGAAAATTATAATGAAAAAATTTATCTTAACGGATATTTAGATCGCCCATATGCAACAATTCATGAGATATTAGCATTTCTTAAAAAAACTTACTGCTCAACTTTAGGTGTTGAATATATGCATATTTCTGACCCAATTGAAAAAACGTGGTTCAGAGAGAGAATGGAAAAAAAAGAAAATCAAATAAAATTTACTGAAAATGGTAAAAAATTTATTTTGGAAAAAATAATCCAGGCTGAAGCTTTTGAAAAGTTTTTAGCTATTAAATTTGTGGGTACAAAAAGATTTGGGCTGGATGGTGCAGAATCGTTGATACCTGCACTAGAGCAAATTATAAAGCGTGGTGGTCAGTTGGGAGTTAAAGAAGTTAAAATTGGAATGCCACACCGAGGAAGATTAAATGTTTTAGCTAATTTATTGCAAAAATCCTATAAAAGAATTTTTAATGAATTTGCAGGCGAATTTATTTCTAGCCCAACAGATTCTGCTGGTGATGTAAAATATCATCTTGGAGCTTCTTCTAACAGAGAATTTGATGGAAATTTAGTGCATGTTAGTTTAACCGATAACCCCTCACATCTTGAAGCAGTAAATCCAGTAGTGTTAGGTCAATCGAGAGCAAAACAATTTTTTCATAAAGATAAAAAGCGTGAAAAAGTTATACCAGTGTTACTTCATGGGGATGCAGCTTTTGCAGGCCAAGGTGTCGTAGCAGAGTGCTTTGCAATGAGCGGACTCCCAGGACATAATACTGGAGGCACCATTCATATTATAATTAATAATCAAATAGGTTTTACAACAAATCCAAGGTTTGCAAGATCTTCTCCATACCCATCAGACGTAGCAAAAATGGTTGAAGCTCCTATTTTACATTGTAACGGAGATGACCCAGAAGCAGTAGTTCACTGCGCAAGAATTGCTATTGAATTTAGGCAAAAATTTAATAAAGACGTTGTTATAGATATAATTTGTTATCGAAGATTTGGTCACAACGAAGGAGACGAACCTTCTTTTACTCAACCATTAATGTATAAAAAAATTAAAAAGCATCCTTCAACGCTTAATGTCTATGGAAATAAACTTATAAAGGATGGAGTTATTACTAAAAAAGAATTTGATAAAATGAAAAAAGAATTTCAAAATCTTCTTAGTGAACAGTTTAAAACTGCAAAAAATTATAAACCAAAATTAGAATGGTTCGAGGGAGTTTGGAGCAGATTTAAACCTGAAAAAGGCAAAGATAAGAGAGGAATTACAGGTGTGTCTTTAGAAAAAATAAAAAGAATTGGTGAAAAAATTGTAAAAATTCCTGATGGTTTTTCTGCACATCCAACAATAAACAAAATCTTTGAAAATAAAAAAAAAATGTTTTTAAGTGGGAAAGGATTTGACTGGTCAACGGCAGAACAGCTAGCTTTTGCTACGTTATTAGAGGAAGGATTTCCAGTAAGACTTTCTGGGCAAGATTCTGGAAGAGGGACTTTTTCTCAAAGACATTCTGTACTTAGGGACCAAGCAAATAATAAATATTATACTCCTCTAAATAATATATCAAAAAAACAAAAACGTTTTGAGGTTATTGACAGTTTACTTTCCGAGTTAGCTGTACTCGGCTTCGAACATGGGTACGCTTTATCAGAACCAACAACATTAGTAGTTTGGGAAGCTCAATTTGGAGATTTTGTTAACGGAGCGCAAGTTATAATAGATCAATTTATTGCTTCTGGTGAAAGAAAATGGTCAAGAGCAAGTGGCTTAGTTATGTTGTTACCACATGGTTATGAAGGACAGGGTCCTGAACATTCTTCTGCACGACTAGAAAGATTTTTACAGCTGTGTGCACATGAAAATATTCAAGTTATGAATTGTACGACTCCCGCAAATTACTTTCATGCTCTACGAAGACAAATGCATAGAGAATTTCGTAAACCTCTTATAATCATGACGCCAAAATCTTTATTAAGAAATAAAAAATGTGTTTCAAATATAGAAGATTTTACTAGAAAAAATTCATTTCATAGAGTGCTTGGTGATCATGCAGAAATCAATGCCTATGGCCTTATTAAACTTGAAAAAGATGCTAAAATAAAAAAAGTAATTATTTGTTCAGGAAAAATTTATTTTGACCTTTTGGAAGCTCGAGAAAAAATTAAAAATAAAAAAGTTTTTTTAATAAGAATAGAGCAATTATATCCATTTCCAGTAAAAACATTAGCAAAAGAGTTAAAAAGATTCAAAAAAAATTCGAAATTCTACTGGTGCCAGGAAGAGCCACAAAATATGGGCGCTTGGAATTCAGCACGTAACTATATTGAATGGTCATTAAATTACATAAAAGCTGAAAATAATAAGGTAAAATATATTGGAAGGAAGCCTGCGGCATCTCCAGCTACTGGGTATATAAAAAAACACCTTGCGCAACAAAAAGAAATAATAGAAAAGGTACTAAGCTAGATTATGATAGACCAAATTTTAGTTCCATCTTTAGGAGAATCTATAACAGAGGCCACTGTATCCAAATGGTTAAAAAATGTTGGGGAAGAAGTTAATACAGATGAACCTATTGTTGAATTAGAAACAGATAAAGTGAATGTTGAGGTGCCGTCTCCATCAAGTGGAACGCTTTCTTCAATTGAAGTAAAAGAAGGGGATACAGTTGAGGTTGGATCTATACTTGGTGTTATTAACAAAGGAAAATCAAATTTATCAAAATCTTCTAAAACAGTTTTAAAAGATCAAAATGAAAGTTCGAATGTTCCATCCAAAAAAAATATTTCAAAAAAAAGAGAATTAAAAGAAGAAGAGATACCTTTTGAGCTTGTCGATGAACCTTTTGAGATTATCGAAGATAATAAAGATGAAAAAAAAGAAGAAGAGAAACCTTTAGAGCTTGTTGACGATTATAAAAACAAAGATGACAAAGAAACTTTAGTTTTAGATACTTTGTTAGAAGAAAATATAAATGAAATTGAAGAAAAGAAATATGTACCACCAAAGCGTAAACAAAATTTATCACCAGCTGTTCGAAAAATTGTTGAAGAAAATCAAATAGATATATCTGATATTGTTGGGAGTGGAAAAGATGGAAGATTAGCAAAAGGAGATCTTTTAAATCAGATGGGAAGTGCACCTCAACCATCTAAGCGTAAGATAACACATGGCCCCGAGGAGCGCGTGCAAATGACTAGGTTGAGATCAACTATTGCGAAGAGATTAAAAGAATCACAAGATAATGCCGCTATGCTAACTACTTTTAACGAAGTAGATATGCATAGCATTATGCAAATGAGAGAAGATTATCAAGATGACTTTGTTAAAAAATATTCTGTCAAATTAGGATTTATGTCATTTTTTGTTAAAGCAAGTATTGTTGCTTTAAAAAATTTCCCTGCTGTAAATGCTGAAGTAGAAGATAATCATATTATTTATAAAAATTATTATAATGTGTCGATTGCTATAGGAACAGACCGTGGTTTAGTTGTTCCTGTAATAAAAAAAGCTGACGAATTATCATTTGCAAACATAGAAAAAAATATCTCGTTATTATCTGAAAAAGCTCAAAGAGGAAAAATTACCATTAATGATCTTCAAGGTGGAACTTTTACAATAAGCAATGGAGGCATATATGGATCAATGCTTTCAACTCCAATTTTAAATCCTCCGCAAACAGGTATTCTTGGTATGCATAATATTGTCGACAGACCAGTTGCTATAAATGGAGATATTACTATAAGACCAATAATGTATTTAGCTCTATCTTATGATCATAGAATCATAGATGGAAAAGAAGCTGTATCTTTTTTAAAAACAATAAAAGAATGCTTGGAAGAGCCGCGTAGACTATTTTTAGATCTATAATAATGGAAAAAAACTTTGATGTAATTGTTATTGGAGGAGGGCCTGGAGGCTATGTATGTGCAATTAGACTAGCACAATTAGGTTTTAAAACGGCATGTGTCGAAGAAAGACAAACCTTAGGAGGCACTTGCTTGAATGTTGGTTGTATACCATCAAAAAGCCTGCTTAACTTATCTGAAAATTATCATAAAGCCAAAAACGAATTTAATCATTTAGGGATTGAGACTGATAAAATCAAACTTAACCTTTCTAAAATGATGAACAATAAAAACAAATCAGTGTTAACTCTTACAAAAGGTGTAGAGTATTTAATTAAAAAAAATAAGATTATTTATTTAAAAGGGACTGGTTCAATAACATCAGAAAATACTGTTACAGTTGTAGACGGCTCTAAACAAAAAATTAATTATCAAACAAAAAATATAGTAATAAGCACTGGTTCTACCCATATATCTTTGCCTGGAATAAAAATTGATGAACAAAACATTGTGTCGTCCACTGGAGCGCTATCGTTTGATAATGTTCCAAAAAATTTAATTATAATTGGTGGAGGTTATATTGGCTTAGAAATGGGATCTGTATGGAAAAGATTAGGATCAAATGTAACAGTAATTGAATATTTAAGTCATATTATTCCTGAGATGGATAAAGATATTTCAAATGAGTTTCTAAAAATTCTAAAAAAACAAGGTATTAATTTTAAATTAAATACAAAAGTAACTGCTGTTAATAACTTAAAAGACAAAGCAGTTGTTAATTTTGTAAACAACGAAACTAAAAAAGGAGAAAGAATTGAAGTAGATAAAGTTTTAGTAGCAGTTGGAAGAAAACCTAATATTAAAAATTTAAATTTAGAAGAAATGAATATTAAAATAGATGACAAGGAAAGAGTTAAAGTAGATAAAAATTTTAGAACATCAATTAAAAACATCTATGCTATTGGGGATGTTATAAAAGGCCCTATGCTAGCACATAAAGCGGAAGATGAAGGAGTAGCAACGGCTGAAATAATTGCTGGTCAGTCAGGCTATATAAACTACGATGTAATTCCTTCAGTAATTTATACTTCACCTGAGGTTGCTGCTGTTGGTAAAACGGAAGAGCAGCTTAAAAAAGAAAGTATTAATTACAAAATAGGCACATTCCCATTTTTAGCAAATTCGCGAGCTAAAGTTAATAATGAGACAGATGGATTTGTAAAAATAATTGCTGATGCAAAAACAGATAAAGTATTGGGAGTTCATATGGTGGGTCCACATGTTGGTACTATGATTGCCGAAATGGTACTTGCAATGGAATTTGGAGCTAGCGCGGAAGATATTGCAAGAACATGTCATGCACACCCCACGCATGCTGAAGCAATAAAAGAAGCAGCATTAGCGGTTGATAAAAGACCAATTCATTATTGAAAGATTTAATATTTTTTTACTAAAATTATGATCAAAAAGGCAATGATTCTTGCAGCAGGCTTTGGCAAACGACTCCATCCTTTGACTCTAAAATATCCTAAGCCATTATTAAAAATTGGAAATGAGACTTTACTTTCCAAAACTATTAAACTTCTTACAAACTTAGGAATAGAGGAAGTAGTAATTAATGTACATTATTTAAGTGACCAAATTATTAATTATATAAATAACAGTAAATTTAAAATTAAAACAATTTTAATTAATGAGAAAAGTAAAATACTAGACACAGGTGGGGGAGTATTAAATGCTATTAATCATTTTTCAAATTTACCTTTTATAATTATTAATCCAGACACAATCTGGAGCATGAGTTATGTAAAGGAGATAAAAAAAATGGAAAATTTTTTCTTTAACAATAATAAAATTAAATGTTCTTTACTTGTTGTAAGAAAAGAAAAAAGCTTTGATAGGTCATTAAAAACAGACTTCATTTTAAAAAATAATCTTATTAAAAGAACTCAAGATAAAAATAATTTTGAATATATTTATACTGGTTTACAAATTATAAAACCTGAAACATTTTTGAATATTGATAAAAAAGTTTTCTCTATCAATGAAACTTGGGATAAATTAATAGAAAATGGAGAATTATATGGATTCGAGAGTAGTGCTGATTTTATGCATGTAAGTACTTTAAAAATTTATCAAAGTTTAGAAAAATTTTTTAAGTATTAGATAATATTTTTTTAGCCCTCTTCATATCCAGATACCTATACTCTTTTAATTCTAAATCTTTATCAAAAACAACTAAAAGCGGGTTTCCAGTAGGCACTTCAAAATCTATAATTTTATTATTTGAGATATTAAAAATGTTTTTGCATAAAGCTCTTAATGAGTTGCCATGAGCAGAAATTAAAATATTTTTATTTGATAGTAGTAATGGTTTTATTTTTTTTTCGTAGTATGGAACCACACGTTTAAAAGTACTTTCCAAAGATTCACTATTTGGTATTTTGTCGGCAGGTATATCTGCATAAATACTATTTTTTGAAGGATGGTAAATACTAGATGGCTGCATTGGGGGAGGAGGCACATTAAAAGATCTTCGCCATATATTAACTGTTTTATTTCCGTGTTTTTTAATCATTTCATCTTTATTGAGTCCAGTTAAACTTCCATAATGTCTTTCATTTAATTCCCAAGCTTTATTAATTGTTATATTTGGATCATTTAAGACATTTAAAATTATACTCAAAGTTTTAATTGCCCTTTTTTGCACTGACGTAAAGGATGTCTTAAAATCAATGTTTAATTCTTTAATTAACTTTCCAGCTAATTCAGCTTCCTGTTTTCCTAAATCAGTCAAATCAATATCTACCCAGCCAGTAAATTTTCTCTCTTTATTCCACAAGCTTTGACCGTGACGAACTAAAATTAAATTACTCATTTGTTACAAAATATAATATAAATCATTATAGCTATTATATTTAATAATGTGATTAAATTTTTAAATTTTATTTTTTATCTCTCTATACTATTTCTTATTATATCAAGCTTATTTCCAGGATCTTTATTAGGTTTATTATTATATGGAGATTTTAGTCAACAACCTGGCTCATTTAAAAATGCCTATATCACTATTAATAATCATTTTATTTATTATTTTTATGTATCTTTTCTAGGATTCTCTATCAATCAGAGTCAAACAAAATTTAATAAAATATTTTATAAATTATTTTTTTTATCAGTAGTCCTTGAGTTTGCTCACTTTATATTACCTAACAGAGCATTCGAACTAACTGATTTAATTGCAAATATTTTAGGTGTACTATTTGCTTATTCTTTAGTAAAGATTTATCTACACTTTAAGAAACAATGAATAAATTTGATGAAAGAAAAAAAAGTTTTGAGAATAAATTTGCAAGAGATCAAGAATTGCAATTTAAAGTAGCTGCCCGAAGTAATAAATATTTGTCAGAATGGGTAAGCTCTAAATTAGGAAAAGATGAAGACCAACCAAAAAAATACCTACAAGAGTTAATTAAGGCTGATATGGAAGAGGCAGGTAGTGAAGATGTATTCAGAAAAGTAAAGAAAGATTTTCAAATAGCTTCGATCAATATTACTGATTCAGAAATCAGAAATGAAATGGAAAGTGCTCTTGCCCGTGCAAAAGAAGATTTTAAATAAAAGTTTTTTTTATTTTTTTATTTTTTTATTTTTAGTTTCTTGTAGCTCTGTTCCAAAGAATACATCAAATGCTTGCAAAATATTTGGTGAAAATTATTTATGGTATAAACATGCAAAAAAAAGTTCTAGAGTTTATGGTGCGCCAATTCATATAATTTTAGCATTCGTCAGCAAAGAATCTGGTTTTAATCGATGGGCGAAACCAAAAAGAAAAAAACTATTCAAAATAATTCCATATAAAAGACCATCAAGTTCGTTTGGGTATTCTCAGGCAGTAAAAAAAACATGGGAACTGTATAAAACTGAAACTGATAACCCTTTAGCTTTACGTACGCGTTTTAGAGATAGTGTTATGTTCATAGGCTGGTACATGAAAAAAACTAATAAGATTAATAAAATTCCTCTTGATGACTCATATCGTCAATATTTAAATTACTATCTAGGATGGGGAAATTATGCAAAAAAAACTTACAAGACCGATAAAAATGCAATTTTGTACGCGAAAACTGTTCAAAAAAAATCTAAAATTTACAAAAATCAATTAACTGAATGTCGTAAAACTTTGGATAAAAGAAAGTATATTATTTTTTAAGTTCCTTGCTTAATTGAATATCTATAACATCAATACGTTTAGTGTTTTTTGTAAGAAATACATACATTGCGGGAGTTATATAAAGTGTAAAAAATGTTGATATTAACATTCCTCCAAAAATAGTAGCTCCAACTGCTAATCTACTACCTTCACCTGCTCCAGGACCTATATTACCAATAAGCAAAGGAACCATTGCAATCATGGTTGATAAAGAAGTCATTATAATTGCCCGGAATCTTCTCTTGCAAGCTTCCAAGGCTGCACTTTGAATATTTTTCCCCGACCTTCTCAGTTGATTTGCCCAATCTACAATTAAAATTGAATTTTTTGTTGAAATTCCAATTAAAATTATCAATGCGATTTGTGAAAATATATTTATGCTTGAGTTAAATAATAAAATAAAAACTATTCCTCCAAATACACTTAAAGGTACAGTTAACATGATTATAGCTGGGTGAATGAAACTATTAAAGTTTGCAGCCATAACCAAAAAGGCTGTTAGTAATGCTAAAGCAAATATAATAAATAATTCATTACTAGTTTCTTTCAATTCCTCAGACTTGCCTTTCCATTCTATTCTTGCTTCAGGTATCGTTTCGTTTACTGTTTTTTCGAGATAATTAAGAGCATTAGAAAGTGAATAATCACCAATTAATCTGGCGCTAATAGTAACCGCACGTTGTCTATCATATCTTGCTAAAATTTTTGCAGAACCCACTTCTTCAAATTCTACAAGATTAGCTAGAGATATTAATTTTCTTGATGTATCTGAACGAACAAAAATCTTACCCAAACTTTCACTTTTTTTTCTATTTTTAATATCTGATTGCAAAATTATCGGGTATTCTTTACCTAATTGGTTAAACTTTGTGACAGTTTTTCCTGAAAATAAAGTTTCTATAGTTTGACCAATTGATTGAATGGATACCCCAAGATCTTGGGCTTTATTTCTATTTATTATTAATTTGATTTCAGGCTTATTTTTTGAGTAATCGGATTCAATAGCTGCTAAATTTTTATTTTTTCTTAACTCCTTCATTATTAGTTTTTGCCATCTTTCAAGTTGTTCATAACTTTTTCCAAGCAAAACCATTTGAACTGGTTTGTTGTAATTACTAACTCTTATACTTTGTGGGGAAATAGGAAATGCTAAAGCTTGCGGCACAGTTACAATTTTTCCAATGGCTTTTCTCATGATTGTTTCTGCACTTTCACTTCTATCACTCCAATCATCAAGCAAGGCAATAATGATAAAACTGTTATAAGATTTACTTGCTCTTCCAAAACCAGGGACTCTCATTATCATTCTTTTATAAGATTCTTCTTCACTTTTTACTAAAGGTGTAAGTCTTCTCTCTATTTCTTCTGCTTTATCAGATGTATATTGGAACGAACTACCTTCGTCAGTTTTTCCTATAACTAAGTAAACACCTCTATCCTCTTTTGGAAGCAATTCTTTAGGTGCAAAAATAAATAAAATTACAGATATAAAAATAAGTGAGATCATAAAACCAATTATAATTTTATTTTTAGTTATCCAGTAATTTAAAGTTTCAGCATAAAATTCCGAAAATAATTTATAATATTTATCAAATTTCAAAACAATTTTTGTTTTTTTTGTATTTTTATTTAAAAACTTACTACCTAGCATTGGTGAAAGAGTTAAGGCTACAAAAGAAGACACAACGATTGCAAAAGTTAAAGAAATTGCAGTTTCTTTAAACAGCGTACCTGATATTCCTTCAATAAAAATTAGGGGTAAAAAAACAGCGACCAAAACTAAAGTGGTAGAAATAATTGCAAAAGTTATACTTTTCGAGCCTTTAAAAGCAGCAACTAAAGGAGTTTCTCCATTTTCAACTCTATGATAAATAGCATCCGTCATAATAACACTGTCATCAGTTATTATTCCAATTGCTAATATAAAACTTAAAAGTACAAAGATGTTAATAGATAAATCGAATATCCAGAGTCCTAAAAAAGAACTAATCAAACTAACCGGTAGAGCAACCGCAGGGACTATAACAGCTTTTAAGTTACCTAAAAAAAGATAAATAATTATAACAACCAAAATGAATGCAATTAATAACGTTTTATAAACTTCAGATATGGCAGCATTAATGTATGTTGCCCTATCAAAAGAAACATTTAACCTCAGCCCTTCAGGCAGAGTTTTTTGGACTTCTTTTATTCTTTCTTTAACTTTTTTTGATAATTCTACTGTAGAGGCACCAGATTTTGCATATATTCCAATTCCCACAACTTTATCATTAGATTCTCCAACTTTACTTATTGATTTAAAAAGAGTTTTTTCTGATACGGGGCCATATTTTACTTCAGCAATATCACCTAAATGTATAATGCTATTTTTATTTTTTTTAATTGGCAACTGTTTTAATGAAGACAAATCTTTGTATGCTTTATCAAGATTTATTGTTAAATCAATATTAGCTGCTTCCAAACTGCCTGCTGGCAAGCTAATATTCTCTTTTCTTAATGATTGTTCAACTTCTTGAACTGTAAGATCATTTGCTACTAACCTAATTGGATCAATATAAACTCTTACACTTAATTCCCTGAGTCCACCTACAAGAATTCTACCAACCCCTTTTACATTAGAAAAGCTATCAACCAAGTATCTTCTAGTGTAATCACCTATTTCTAAATCAGTCCAGGTGGAACTTGAAACACTAAGCCACATACTAGTTGTAAAACCAGCGCTTTGTTTTAGTATCTCTGGAGGTTTTGAATCTTCGGGCAAATTATCAGAGACTCTTGATACTCTATCTCTTATGTCATTTGCGGCAGCGTCTAAATTTATGCTAGTTTCAAATTCAATTTTAATTGTGCTTCTTCCATTTTCTGATGTTGAATCTATATTTTTTATACCTTCTGCTCCTCCGATGACATCTTCTATAATCTCAGTAATTTCACTAGATATAACTTCTGCACTTGCACCCTGATAATCTACTTGAACTTGCACCACAGGAGGCTGGAGACCTGAAGGCAACTCTCTAACAGGCAATTTAGAAAAAACAAATAAACCAAAAACAACAAGTATCATTGAAAAAACTGCTGCTACCACTGGTCTCTTAATACTAAGTTCGGTTATGTACATGATTTTTTTTTATTACTGCGATTTAATAATAGGTTTTATTTTCATACCCGGTCTAACTTTTGTCAAACCTTCAGCTATTATTTTGTCTCCTTTAACTAAACCATCTAAAAGTTCAAGATTGCCTTGATTTCTAACTCCAGTTTTTACTTCCACTTTCTTAAGGATATTATTTTCTATTATTTTATAAATAAATTTTTTACTTCCCTCATACATGACACTTGTATCAGGAACGCTTAATGCATTTTTATCATTATATAATATTTTAATTTCTAAAAGTGATCCTGGGATTATTTCAGAATTTTCATTTTGAATTTGTGCTCTTGCTAATATACTTCTTGTTTGAGCATCTACACGTGATGCCACTGACTGTATAATACCTTCGTACGTTTTGTTTTTATATGCTGAAAATTTTGCTTTAATCTTAAGATCTTTTTTTAATATTGCAGCATAAACTTCAGGTATCTTTAAATCACATAATACTTTTCTGGAATCATCTAAAGTTAAAATGATTGTATTTTCTGAACCCAAACTACTATCACTAATACCTCTCTTACCCAAGATTCCAGCAAAAGGTGCGATAATGCTTTTATCAGTTAATTTAGCAATAACATCACTCTTTTTAACTTTCACATTAAATTTTATTGGTTCCAGCAATTCATTTTTTTTAATTTTGTATGATATTGTTTTACTACTTAAAGAAGTACAATAACTCTCTAAGGTTTGGCTAAAATTTTTATTTGAAACAATTTCTACGATTACACCTGGTGGAGAACGTTTAGAAAATTTTTTATTAAAGTACAACCCAACCGAATAACGTCCAACTATAATTACAGTAATAGTAATAAAAAAAATTATAATTCCAATAGTTATTTTTTTTGATCTTTTCATTTATTTCTTCCCGTATTCAGTCCAACTACCAATATATATTTTGGCCATATAATCATCATTTATTATAGAATATGCAAGGGATAGACTTGCCGCTGAGACTGAACTTCCACAACTCATAACTATTTTATTGTTATTAATTCCTTTTAAATTGAATATGTCTTTTAATTTTTTTTTATTTAAAAACGTATTATCTTTTATATTTACCAGCTCGCTTAAAGGTAAAGATTTGGATCCTTCAATAGAGCCACTCTTAATACCCGGTCTTGGTTCGGGTTCCAGGCCTAAGAATCTATTTTCACTTCTGGCGTCTAATACAGTAAATTCTTTTTTTATTTTATTTTCTTCAATTTGAGATTTCACTTTAACCATGTTAATATTTTCCCTAGCTTTATATTTGGAAGGAATTATTTTAGTTTTTAAGTTTGTAACATTTCTATTTTCTAATTTCCATTTTTTCATTCCTCCATTTAATATTGAAACTAATTTTGGGTCATGGCCAAAATAAATAAATTGGAACCACGCACGGCAACTTGAAATTAAATCACTATAACAATAAATAATAATTCTATCAGTATTTAAAATACCCATTTCTGAAATAGACTTTTCATGACTAGTGATTGTAGGTAGGAAATGGCCATGTGATAAATTTTTTTTCTGGTTAGAATTTTTATCTAAGTCGAAAAAAACTGCATTTTTTATATGCTCTTTATTGTATTCTTCAATTGCATTTCGATTTTTAACTAAATGCCAAGAAGCATCAATAATTTTAACTTTATTTAAATTATCATTAAGCCAATCTGTTGAAACTAAAGTCATCTTTTACTTTTTTTTTCAAAATATTTTTGATGGTATTCTTCTGCTTTACAATAATTTTTTTCTTTTCTTATTGTCGTAACCACCTTTCCTTTAAGTTTCTTGCTGACCTCATCTAATACTTTTCGAGCAGATATTTTTTCTTCTTCAGTGGTATAAAAAATTTCTGATCGATATTGATGTCCAACATTTGGACCTTGGCGATTAAGAGTAGTTGGATCATGGATTTTAAAAAATAATTTAGCTATATCTTCATAGGAAATTAATTTGGGATCGAATGTAACTTTAACAACTTCTATATGTTCAGTATTTCCGTCACAAACCTGTTCATAACTTACTTTTTGATTTTTTCCTCCACAATAACCACATTCAGTGGAAATAATACCAGGTGTTCCTTGATATTCAGTTTCATTCCAAAAGCAGCCAATTCCACCTATAAATATTTGCATAATATTTTATAATTTAGTGGTAAATATAAATCAATTTATCAAAATGATCAAAAACCAAAACCATCTTGGAGCACTTTGCATGATATTAAGTGTTTTATTTTTTTCATTTATGGACTGCTTAATTAAAATAACAGCAAGTGATTTTGCTGTTGGGCAAGTTATGTTTAGTAGAGCTTTATTTGGGCTAATTCCAATATTTTTTTTAATACCTAAAAATCGATTTAAAGACTTTTATAAAACAAAATATATAAGTCTCCATTTTCATCGAAGTTTTTGGGGGTCTATTGCTATGTATGCTATTTTTGTAGGAATTAGGAACTTAGGACTTGCAGAAGTAACATCAATGGCATTTTCTGGTCCAATCTGGGTGGTCATATTTTCTATTCTTTTTTTAGGAGAAAAAATAAAAGCTAAGCGATGGATTGCGGTGGGTCTAGGATTTGTTGGAGTTCTTGTAATTTCCAAACCTGGATTTGATAACTTAAATTTTTATTATATATACCCAGTAATATTTACTTTGGGTTTTGCTAGTGTTTCAATTTTTATAAGAAAATTAACTTTAGTTAATGAACCGATTTATCTAATTGCTTTTTATTTCTCAATTTGCTCAGGAACCATGGGACTTTTAACTTTACCATTTGGTGGGTGGATTTTTCCATCAATGTATGAGCTAAGTTTACTAATTTTAATAGGTCTTTTTGGAAGTGTAGCTAATCTACTTTTAACTCAGAGTTACAAATTGGCTGAAGTTTCTTTAACAACACCTTTAAAATATTTATCTCTAGTTTTTGCTATTATTTTTGGATTTTATTTTTTTAATGAAAGTCCAACTATTTATATTTTATCAGGTGCGGGTTTAATCGTTATTTCATCTGCTATAATTTTTGTTAGAGAGCACCAGTTAAAGAAACCTATAACGCTTCCTAGACAGCAATGAAAAAACCTCCAGCATATTGGCACAAAGCAAAAAAAATATTATCTAAAAGAGATCCAGTCATAAGGAAGATTATAAAAAGATATAAAAAAGATTTTTTAGCGACTAGAAATAATCCTTTTTTCTCTCTATGTAGAACCATAGTAGGTCAGCAAGTTTCTGTTGCAAGCGCTGACTCTATTTGGTCCAAATTTACGAAAAAATGTAAAAAAAATATTAGGCCTGAAGTTGTATTAAAAATACCCTCTCGTGTTCTTAAAAGTGCAGGTTTATCACGTCAAAAAATTAGTTATCTTAAAATTATTTCAAAAGCTTTTGAAAACAAATCTTTTAATGTTAGAGAAATTAAAAAAATGAATGATGCTGATGCCATTGAATATATTACGAAATTAAAAGGGCTAGGTGTGTGGAGTGCAGAAATGTTTTTGATGTTTAATTTAAATAGACCAGACATATTCCCAGTTAAAGATATTGGTTTACTTAGAGCAATTTCAAAAAATTATAAAGTTTCATATCCACCAAGTAACAGATTTTTAGAAAAAATTTCTAAATTGCACTCAGGTTATAGAACTGTTTTTACTTGGCATATGTGGAGGAGTATAGATCCAACTGATGTTGAGTATTAAATAAACTTATTTTTTAATTCATTTAAACGTAAATTTGCAATTTGTTTTACTTGTTTAATAGCTTCATCAAACTCAATTTGTTTATCAGACAAAATTCTTTTTTTAAAATTAATCAGTATCTCTAACTTATTTTTTCCTTTAACAGCGAGAATAAAGGGAAAACCAAATTTACTTTTATATTTTAAATTTAAATTTTTAAATTCACTAAACTCTTCTTTAGTGCACAGGTCTAGTCCAGCATTATTTTGTTCTTTATTTGAATCTGCAGTTAAAGAGGCAATTTTTGTTTGATCAGCAAGGTCAAGGTGAGAGATGATAATTTTTAATTTATTTTGATTATTAGATCCCTCAAATATAGAGATCATCTTTTTAGACATATCTTTGAAGTTTTTAAAAGGTTTTTGTTCATATAATCTTTCTGCAATCCAACTCGCATTTTCAAAAATATTACCGAAAACTTCAGTAAACTCAGTTTTAGATAGTTTGTTTATTTTATTGAGCATTTTTTTACTTAATATATATATTATAGTAATAATATTTTATGACTAAATTAACAACACATGCTTTAGATACGTATTCTGGAAAACCAGCCAAGGGAATGAAAGTAGATGTTTATTTTACATCAGATAAAAAAAATAAAATAAAATCTGTAATTTTAAATAATGATGGTAGACCAGATGAAACTTTAGTTGACCCAACTAAAATAGGAAACTATGAATTAGTTTTTCATGTAGGAGATTACTTTAAAAAAATGATTGAATTACAAGATCCAACTTTTCTAAATGAAGTTTCAATTAAGTTTGGCATTTCAAACTCTAAGGAAAAATATCATGTACCTTTATTGGTTTCTCCTTGGAGTTATTCGACTTATCGAGGGAGTTAATGATTTCTAATGTTATCAGTTTTATCCGCAAAGATCGGATAGTAGAAATTAAAAATCCAGATCCTAACGAAACTTTATTAAATTATATAAGGACAAGATTAAAAAAAACTGGAACTAAAGAGGGATGTGCCGAAGGAGGTTGCGGCGCATGTACAGTTGTATTGGGTGAATTAAAAAATAATGAAATAAGTTATAAAGCAGTAAATTCTTGCATTACATTTTTACCAACCTTGCAAGGCAAGCAGCTTATAATTGTTGAAGATTTAGTTTCAGAAAAAGGGTCAATGCATCCCGTTCAAGAAGCCATGGTTAATTATCATGGTAGCCAATGTGGTTTTTGTACTCCAGGATTTGTTATGGCATTATTTTCTATGTTTAAAACACATTCTAAATTTAAAGATGATGTAATTAAAGATTCAATAGCTGGAAATCTTTGTCGATGTACTGGTTATAAACCTATAATTAAAGCGGCAAAAAGTTTAAAACATAAAAACAAAAATGATCATTTTAGTAAAAACCAAAAAAATATAATAAATCTATTAAAGAAAATAAATAATAAAAGTATAGAAATATATAAAAATGGTAAAATATATTTTGCTCCCAGATATATAAAAGAGCTAAAAAAAATACTTAAAAAAAATATTAATGCAGATTTCTTAAGTGGTGGAACAGATTTATCATTAAGTGTCACCAAAGAAAGAAAGGATATTAATTCTATTATTTATATGAATTCAATTCGCGAAATGAACTATATAAAAAATAATGGCAAATATATTGAAGTGGGTGCCTCAACACCTTTAATAGACTTGGAGCATCATATGCAAAATTATTATCCAGATTTTACAAAAATTCTTAAACGTTATGGATCGCCACAAATACGTAATGTTGGAACAGTTGCTGGAAATATTGCTACGGCATCACCAATAGGTGATTGCTTACCTTTATTATTATCACTAAATGCTGAAGTTGTTTTGCAAGATTTAAAAAAAACTAAAACGTTATTTCTTGATAGCTTTTTTATTAGTTATCGGAAAACAAAATTAAAAAAAGGGCAATTTATACACTCGATTAGAATTCCTTTGTTAGAAAAAAATATTTTCAAAGCATACAAAATCTCGAAACGATTTGATGATGATATCTCATCTGTTTGCGCAGCATTTAATTTAGAAATAGTAAAAAATAAAATTGAAAATGTAAGGATAGCATATGGTGGTATGGCTGAAATACCCAAAAGAGCAATTTTTTGTGAAAAAATACTTTTAAAATCTCCAATAAATGAAAAAACTATTAACAAAGCTAAAGAGGCATTAGAAAAAGATTTTAAACCAATTAGTGATATGCGCGCTAGCGGATTCTACAGAATAGAAGTTGCAAAAAACTTACTTGAAAAATGTTGTGCTGAAATAAAGAAAAAAAAATTAATAGGTTTATATGTTTAAAATAAAAAAAGAAAATTTGATTAATGAAAAAAGATCTCATGAGAGTGGTATAAAACATGTAAGTGGTAGAGCTTTTTATATAGATGATATTTCTGAACCACCCGGAACTTTATTCGGCGCTATAGGATGGAGTAAAAAGGCTCATGCAATAATTAAAAAAATGAATTTGAAAGAAGTAATTAAAAGCGATGGAGTAATTGCGGTAGTAACTTCAGAAGATATTGAAGGAAGAAATGATGTTGGTCCAGTATATGATGGAGATCCAATATTTCCAAAAAAAGCTGAGTATTATGGGCAACCACTATTTGCAGTTGCTGCAAAAACAACTGAATTAGCTAGAAAAGCTGTTTTAAAAGCAAAAATAAGTTACAAAACACTTAAAACAATCACGACTATTCAAGAGGCATTAAAGAGAAAATCTTATGTTTTAAAAGAAAAAATAATAAAAAAAGGTGAAGCGCTTCAAGCAATAGAAAATTCGACAAATAGATTGAAGGGCAAATTTACTACTGGCAGTCAAGAACATTTTGCGCTTGAGGGCCAAACAGCTTTTGTTATTCCACAAGAAGATAATGATTATAAAATATTTTCATCTACACAACACCCTAGTGAGACGCAACAAATTATTGCAAAAATGCTTAATCAAAAAAGCAATACAATTACTGTAGAAACTAGAAGAATTGGCGGAGGTTTTGGAGGAAAAGAAACACAATCTTTTATATTTGCTGCAATATGTACTTTGCTTGCAAAAAAAACAAATCAGCCAGTCAAACTTAGAATGGACCGTGATGATGATATAATTATAACAGGAAAAAGACATGATTTTTATTCAGAATATGAAGTTGGTTTTGATGAGCTTGGTATTATTAAAGGCTTAAAATTAAAACTTGCATCAAGATGTGGATCGTCTCCAGATTTGTCAGGTGCAATTAATGAAAGAGCATTGTTACATATTGATAATGCATATTATCTTGAAAACATAATAGTGGAAAATTATCTATGCAAAACTAATACTGCTTCTAATACAGCTTTTCGAGGTTTCGGAGGAAATCAAGGTATGATGGCAATTGAAAATATTATAGATAATATTGCTAACTCACTTAAAAAGGACCCTGCTGAAATAAGACGAAGAAACTTCTATCAAAAGAAGAAAAAAAATATAACTCATTATAATATGAAGATCGAAGATAATGTTATTCACGAAATTTTTGATCAAATTTTAAAATCTTCAAACTACAAAAGTAGACAATTGAGTATAAAAAAATTTAATCAAAAAAATAAGTATATTAAAAAAGGGATTGCTGTAACCCCTGTGAAATTTGGAATAAGCTTTACTACTTGGCACTTAAATCAAGCAGGTGCTTTAGTACATATTTATTGTAATGATGGTAGTGTACATATTAATACTGGAGCGATCGAAATGGGGCAAGGCACTTATACTAAAATTGCACAACTAGCTGCAAATGAGCTAGGATTATCTTTTAGTAAAGTTAAAGTTTCAGCTACTCGTACTGATAAAGTTCCTAATACTAGCGCTAGCGCAGCTTCAAGCACTACGGACCTTAATGGTGCTGCAGCACTTAATGCAATTTCTAAAATTAAAAAAAACCTAGCAGCATACGTAAAACGTAAATATAAAATTAAAAATAGTGAAGGTATATACAAGAATGGAATGGTTAAATTTAAAGGAAAAACTTTCAAATTTAATTCACTTATTAAAGAGGCGTATTTAAATAGAGTTTCGCTTTCTTCATCAGGTTTTTATGCAACACCAAAAATACATTTTGATAAAAAAAAATTTACAGGAAGACCTTTTCTTTATTTTGCTTATGGTGCAGCTGTTAGTGAAGTAATGATAGATATATTAACTGGAGAAAATAAAATAATACAAGCTGACATTCTTCATGATGCTGGCAAAGCTATTAACCCAGCAATTGAGTTAGGGCAGATAGAAGGAGGGTTTGTTCAAGGAGCAGGGTGGTTAACTATGGAAGAGGTTAATTGGAAACCTAATGGTCAACTTACCACTCATTCACCTTCAACCTATAAAATTCCAGCCGTCAGCGACATGCCAGAAAAATTTAATGTTGAGATATTTAAAAAGGGAAAAAATATTGAAAAAGTAATAAATAAATCAAAAACTACAGGAGAACCTCCATTAATGAACGCTATGTCTGTTTTTTTTGCAATTAAAAATGCCATAGCGTCCATAGCAAATTATAATTTAATTCCTGAACTTAATGCTCCTGCAACACCTGAAAGAATTTTAATGAGTATTAATAAATTAAAAAGAAAATATGAGCAATAAATTCATGAAGCGTGCAATAGAGCTTTCAATTAAAAGTGTTAATAGCGGCACAGGTCCGTTTGGTGCAGTAATAGTTAAAGATAACCAAATTATTTCTGAAGGCTTTAATACAGTAACTCTGAATAACGATCCAACTTCGCATGCGGAAATTGTGGCAATTCGTATAGCATGTAAAGGTTTAAGAAATTTTAGTTTGGAAGGTTGTTATTTATATACAACTTGCGAACCATGTCCTATGTGTTTATCTGCAATCTACTGGGCGCGAATAGACAAAGTTTATTATGCCAACACAAGAAGTGATGCACAGAAAATTGATTTTTCAGATGCTTTAATTTATGAAGAGTTAAACAAAACTATTAAAGAGAGAAAGATTCCTATGTTTCAAATGATGAGAGATGAAGCCTTAAAGGCATTTGAACTATGGGATAAAAAAGAAGATAAAGTAAAATATTAAAATGGAACTATCACCTTTAGTACTTAAATGGCTGACAATTTTGTTAAGATGGGGTCATGTTTTCTTTGCAATAACTTGGGTGGGCAATTCTTATTTATTTAATTATCTTGATAATAAATTAAAAAAAAATGTTGAAAATAAAGGTGTAGAAGCTGAAGGAATTCTTCAACATAGTGGTTACTACTATAAACTTACAAGATTTCGTGGAGCTCCTAAGGAAGTACCTAAAAATTTAATTATATTTAAGTGGCAAAGTTATTTAACGTTTATTACAGGAATTTTACTACTAATAGTTATTTATTATGCAAATGCAAAAATTTTAATGATTGATAGTAAAGTTAATGAAAATATTAGTCCTTTAACAGGAATAGGAATCTCAGTTTTTTCTATAATAGGATCCTGGTTAATTTATGATCTTATTTGTAAGTCTAAATTGATAAATTATAAAATAATTTTCCCTATTGTATTATTAGTGATTGGAACAATAATTGCATTTTGTTTAACAAAAATTTATGGTGCCAGATTTGCTTTTTTATCCGTGGGCATTATTTTAGGTTGTATAATGTTTTTTAATGTTTTTTTTGTAATTATACCAAACGGAAAAAATATTACTTCTGCAGCTTTAAATAAGACAAAACTTGATTTAAATTTATCTATTCAAGCTAAAACACGTAGCGTGCATAATAACATTATGACATTATTAGTTCTTTTTACCATGCTAAGTGGTCATGCTTCTTTTGTGTGGATAAATAAATACAATTGGTTGATGCTAGCTTTACTAGCGATTATTTTTGGATTTATTCGATATTATTTTAATTGGAAAAATAAAAAAGAAAGCAATTAAACTCCTTCAACAACCTGCAGATTTCTATCTGTTGAGCTTTTTGCTAAATTCCAAGCCTCTTGATATTCTTTGGAATTATAGCATTTTTCTGCAGCATCATAGGAGGCAAACTCCCATATTACAGTCCTTGGAAAATCATTACCCTCAAGACATTTATACTTTCCACCTCTAACAAGCGGTTTGCCACCATAACTTTTTATCGTTTCAGTTGCTTTTGCCGCATAGCTTCCAAGATTTTCTTTATTTTCAATTTTTTTATAAGTAGCTAACCAATATCCTTTGGGCATAAATTTTCTCCTTTTTAATTAAAATTTTTAGATTATGATAACAGAATTAATATGTCAGAAAAATTAATTCTTTCCTGGAACGAGTACAATAAGACTGTAGAAAAACTAGCTATAATGGTTCACGACAGCGGTTACAAACCAACTTTACTTGTAGGAATAATGAGAGGTGGAGCACCCATGATAGACGTTTTAAGCAGAGTTTTTAAATTAAAATGTGCATATCTAGCTGTTGAATCTTATTCGGGCAAAGGAGTTGAAGATGAACAAGGAGATATAGTTTTTTCTCGTGAAATGAGTTCGATCGCTAAAAATATGGGTGGCAAAATACTTTTGTGTGATGATCTCTCTGACACAGGTATTACATTAAACAAAAGTGTTGATTGGTTAAAAAATTATGGCCCTATAAAAGGTAAAGTTGAAGATATAAAAACAGCAACACTATGGAAAAAAAAGAAATCAACTTTTGAACCTGACTATTGTGCGGTACGCTTACCTGGTAATCCCTGGATTGTTCAGCCATTTGAACATTATGAAGAAATTAGAATCGAAGATATAAAAAAAAAACACTCCAAATAAAAAAGGGCCAGAACAAATCCGGCCCTTTCTATAAAAATATTTAATTTTTTACGCTACTAAAAAGCTTATAAGACTTAATATAGCAATCACCCAAATAGCTGGATTAACATCTGTTTTCCCTGTGCAAATCTTGATGGCTGCATAAGAAACAAACGCTAAAGCTATTCCGTTTGAAATAGAATACGTAAGGGGCATGGCGATCATCGCAAGGACCGCAGGTCCAGCTTCTCCAATATCGTCCCACTCGATGTCCTTTATATTTCGGACAAATAAAGTAGATATATATATAAGAGCTGCTGCATCTACTTCTTTTGGCAAGCTTGTCGCTAATGGTGCAAAGAATAAGCATAATAAGAATCCTATTCCTACAACAAGCGAAACCATTCCTGTACGCCCACCGGCTTTGACACCAGCTGCTGATTCTACATATGTAGTTACTGTACTAGTGCCTAATAAAGCTCCAGCTACAGTTGATGCACTGTCTGACAACATTGCTTTATCAATATCTTCTATTTTTCCATCTCTACCAATTTTGCCTGAAACATTAGCAACACTTGTTAAAGTTCCTGCAGTGTCAAAAAAGTCAATGAAAAACAGAGTAAAAATTACTGTTACCATTGAAGCTGAAAGTGCGGCGCCTAAATCAAATGCAAATAAGTGTGTCATTGCAGGTGGAGCAGAAGCAATACCATTAAATTTGGCTAAACCTGTTAGCCAAGCAATAATACTAAAGGCAAGAATTCCTATAATTATATTACCTTTAATTTTCATTTTTTCCATTACGATCATCGATATAAATGCACCTGCACCTAAAAGAAGTAACGGATTAGAAAGGTCACCAAGTTGAACTAAAACAACGGGATTGTCAGAAGTAAGACCCATTAATTGAAAACCAATAAATGCTAAAAACAAACCAATACCAGCACCAATTCCTAATTTTAAACTTTTTGGAATTGAGTTGATTAACCAAGCTCTAATTGGAGTTAGTGAAATTATTAAGAACACTATACCGGCAACAAGAACCGCCCCAAGGGCTTCGGCTGGAGTATATTGCATACCCAAACAAACGCCGTAAGCTATAAAAGCATTAATTCCCATTCCTGGCGCAAGACCTACAGGCCATGTTCTGGCATAAAATGCAGCTATGAAACAAGCCAAGGCACTAGCCAAGGCAGTAGCTGTGAAAACACCACCAAAATCAAACCCACCATCAGCAAGTATGACTGGATTTAAGAACATAATGTAAGCCATTGTCAAAAATGTTGATACACCAGCTATTACTTCTGTTTTAAAGTCCGTTTTGTGTTTTCTATAATTAAAATACTTATCCATCATAATATTTTCCTCCTAGATTAACGTTTTAAAATGTAATCTTAATAAATGTTTTTATAGAAGTCACAACAAAATAACCTATCTAGAATGTGAATATTATGAACAAGATACAACTAGAGAGTTTATATTAGTTGCTAAAAAATGTGCTATTCTATGTTTAGTTGTAACAATGAAAATATTTAATATGATTTTACTGTCTTTATTATTAATTGGTTGTGAAACCATAGAAAGAAAATCAGAAAAAGTAATTAACAAGGAGAATGAAAAGCTAAGTAAATTTCTTCAACAACCAGAATCAGAATTAAAAATAGTTATGGGTGAACCAGATGAAATTGCCTATGACGATAAAGGTGCTAAATTTTTTATTTATAGTAAAAAAAAATATAACATTACATGCGTAAGGAAGTTTGAGATTAATAAAAATAAAATGATAGTAGGATTTTCTAGCAAAGGGTGTTTTTAAATTTTTAATATAAAATTAATTTTTAATTCCAGCGTTTTTTAGTATAAAAGAAAACTCTTCAGCTAATTCTAATATAGCATTATCACGACCAGATGAACCACCATGTCCTGCAGCTTCTAATTTGCATTTTAGCAATTGTAAATTGTTATCTATTTTTACATCTCTAAGTTTTGCAATATACTTAGTAGGCTCAGAATATAAAACTCGATTATCAAAAATAGAAGAAGTTACGAGCATTGGTGGATATTCAATGTTTCGTAAATTATTATATGGAGCGTATGATCTAATATATTCAAAATGTTCTTTATGCTTTTTAGGATTTCCAAATACTTCAAATTCACCTGGAGTTAGAGGCAACTTATCATTTAGTGCCGTTGTTAGGCAGTCTACGTACGGAACTAAAAGTAACGCTGCAAAGAATAGATCAGGAGACATATTAATTACACTTCCTCCAGTTGTGCCACCAGCGCTACCACCATAGAAAGCTACACCTCCTTTATAAGTATATTTTTTTTTTACAAGGTGTTCGGCGCATGCGATATAGTCAATAAATGTATTTTTTTTATTCATCATTTTACCTTCTTCATAAAATTTTTCGCCAAGTTCACCACCACCTCTAACATGCGCAATTGCAAACGTTATTCCGCGGTCAATTAAACAAAATCTTGAAGAACTAAAGGAAACAGGTACACTGTGTTTATAACATCCATATGCATACAAAAGTAATTTTGATTTTCCATCAAGAATTTTATTTTTTTTTCTAACTAAAGTGATAGGAATTTGTTGACCATCATGGGAAGTTGCTTTTATTCTTTCTACAATATAGTTGTCTGGATTATGACCTGAAGGAATTTCAACTTCTTTTACCAATTTTTTTTCTTTATTTTTAATATCATATTCATAAACTTTTCCTGGAGTTGCCATGCTATTCCAAGATATTCTAATTTTAGAAGTATTTGTATTTTTTTGCATTAAAGATATACCTGGTGAACCTACAGCTTCATCTGAAATAACTAATTCTTCTTCAATATTTGTATTTATATTTCTAATAAATAGTTTTGGTATTGCGTCTGATTTTTCTGCTCTTAATATGTAATTATCTAAAAAATCTAAGCTTCCAATAATTGTTTCTTTTTTTGGAGGAATAAATATACTTTGTTTTATTATATCTTTGTGCTCACATCTCAATATTTTATAATCTAATGCCTCTTCATTTGTATGGATATACCAATGATTTTTCCAACTATCGATTGAATATTTAATTCCTTTTTTTCTAGCTTTAAATAAAACAGGTTTATTTTTTTCTTCTTTTGCTAAAAAAAAATACTCTTCAACCGTATTTGAATCTGAAGTAGAAATTATATAAAATTTTTCATCAGAACTTAGTGAAATGACAACTGAGAATGCTTCATCTTTTTCTTCAAATATTAATTGATCGTCTTTTGAGGGTGTCCCCAAGGTATGTTTGTAAATCTTTTTTGATCTATGGTATTTATCTAGTGGTATATAAAAAAAACTCTTCGAATCTAAGCTCCAAGAAATTCCACCTGAAGTATTCTCTATTTTTTCTTCGATCAATTTATTAGAAGAAAGGTTTCTTAAAAAAATATCATAATATTCTGAACCTTTTAAATCAATCGAATAAGCCATTAATTCATCGTTGCGAGATACTGAAATAGAACCTAAACCAAAATATTTAGAACCGCTTAATACTTTTTCTTTATCAGCGTCAAAATAAACTTCTATGTTTTGGGATCCAATTTTTTGTCTTAGATATTTGCCATAATTTCCTTTTTCAATTGTTTTTGTCCAATAAAAATATTTTTCATCTCTATATTTTAGACTTTCATCAGCTAACTTGATTTTTGATTTTATTTCAGAAAATAATTTTTTTTGTAATTCTTTTGTGTCACTAAAATATTGTTCAGTTAAGATGTTATTTTCTTCTAAAAATTTTTTTACTTCAGGCAACAGTTTCTTAGGATTTTGCAAAACTTCAATAATTCCAGGCTGATCAACCCAAGCATAATCATCAATCAATTCTAAATTATGATACTTTTTGACAGTTTTTTCTTTTCTAAGTTTTGGTATATTCATATGAGAAGGAATTAGTATATGAATTTAGTTTTTTTGGGTATAATAATTTTTATTGTTTTAGCCCTTGTTTTATCTCAGTTTGCAAAAGCTGATACTCAAAAAATTTCAAAAAACGTTAGATTTTTAATCATAATTTTATCTGTTTTTCTTGGGGCAGGACTAATTTTTGCAGGACGTATTTTACTTGTAGCCCCAATACTCATATTACTTTTACCTTTAATTAAGTTAAAATCTGGACTTTCTTTATTTAAAGCACTCATGATATTTCGTCTGTTGAATAGATTGAGACAACAGGGGAGATTTTCATACACATCGGGAACTAACTTTTCACCAGGATCTAGAAGCATCAGTTTAGAAGAAGCTTACGCTATTTTAGATTGTAAGCCAGGCGACTCTAAAAAAAAAATTTTATCAAACTTTAAAAAATTGCAATTTAAGTTACATCCAGATTTAAATAAAGATATTGATAGTACTAAAATTAGCCAAATGCTAACAGAAGCAAAAGATTTAATAATTAAAAAAGATTTTAGCTAACTAATTGTAAAGACTTACTCAAAACTTCATTAAAGGAAATTTGGTTTTTACCTCTCGTGTTATGTCCAGTGCTTTCAATACTTTCGTTTTCTGGAACAACAATTGTTATATTGTTGCTGTATTTTCCATAAGCTGAAGGAGGAGAATCCATAAATAGAACTAAACATTTCAAACCCAACCCAGAAGCAATATGAGCAAATCCAGTGTCATTGAATATTCCAAATTCACATGCACCAATAATAGGTATAATTTCTAAAATGCTTTTTTTGGATAAAGATATACAATTTTTTCCAATTTCAGAATTCATAATTCTTTTAATTAAAAATTCATCTTTTTGACCTGCAGCAATAAAAAACTTGCTTGGATACTTTTTATTAAGTTCTTGAAGCAATCTTATATAATTATTTATGTCCCAAACTTTAGTAGGACCACTCGCACTAATAGCAATCACATAATTTTTTGTCTTATTGTCTATAGCATATTTTTTTTTAGCATTTTCAACATCATTTTTATTACAAAAAATTTTAGACTGAGAATTAACCTCTGTGTTTAGTATGCTTTTAGTAAAGTCATTTGCCGTTCTAAAAAAATTTTTTCCTTTTTTGGAAAAAAAACTGTAATGAAAAATCTGCTTTATACCTGATAACTTTGCAATTATATAAAGTCTTATACTGTCACTAAAAATATAAGATTGACCAAATTTTTTTGGTTTAATTTTCTTAATAATATTTAAAAAACCTTTTTCATCTAATTTAATAACTTCGTTAACGTGGGGATCATGCTTAAATATTTCATCTGCCCTAGTATTTTTTTGAGCCATAACTGTAACGGGGTAACCAATTTTACGACTAATACTATGAATATTACTGGCGAGTATGCAAAGATCTCCAATACCACGATTTTTAATAATTATTAGAACTTTTTTTTGACTCATAGGATACTTATTTTATATAATTTTTATCAAATAAATTGGTTAAAAAAATGACTAAACTTGAAGGCATATTTGCTGCCACAATAACAGTTCTTAATGATGACTTGTCACTTAATGTCAGAAATACTATTAAACATGCAAAGAATGTAGATAAGCAGGGGAGCGGTCTAGCTTTTTTAGGATCAACCTCTCAATCTCAGCTACTTTCACTTCAGGAAAAAAAAGATTTAATTTTAGAAATTTCAAAACATAAATTTCAAAACCAGGTAATAATTGGAACGGGATGTAACAGCTTAAAGGACACAAAAAATTTAATGCGTCATGCGGTGGAGAACGGACATAAAAACTTTTTAATTGGAAATCCTGCTTACTATAATAATACAAATGAAGGTGTTTATAATTTCTTTTCTAATCTAGTAAAAGAAATACCAGAAAGTCGAATTGTAATTTATAATTTTAATAAATTAATGAATTTTACATTTGATGTAGATTTAGTTCAAAGACTAATAGATGAATATAGTAATAATATTATAGGGTGCAAGGACTCAAGCGCTTCAGTTTGGGATAAAATGAAATATCCATCTTCTTTTAGTATGTTTGTTGGAAGCGAAATTAAACTAATTAAAAATTTACAATTAGGTGGGGCAGGTGTTATATCTGCCACTACAAACGTAACACACAGTATAGCAAGAGCTGTTTATGATAATTTTAAAAATAAAAAAATAGATAATAGTATATTTGAAAAGTTGTGTAAAATCCGCAAAGCTTATGATGATTCAGGAAATCTTATAACAGCACTTCATTATTCTTTGTCATTAAATAATAAACAATACCAAAATATATTACCTCCTTTAATTCCTTTAAATCAGGAAAAACAAAAAGAATTGCTAAAAAAATTAAGAAAACTAGACTTTTTTCCAACAAACAGCATAAGATCCTAAATTATGTTATTAGCAAGATTATTTTCAAAAATATATAAAAAAGGCGGGATTGTTTTAATTGATCACCTAGGACAAAAATTTATTTGTGGAAACCCCGATCTCAACAAACCTTTAACATTAAAGATTTTAAATAAAAAATTAAATTTGAAACTCTTAATTAATCCTGATCCTTCTTTCCCGGAAGCATATATGAATGGAGAGATAAAAATTGAAAATGGTAAATTGTTTGATTTTTTAAGCCTAACATTTGAAAATTTAGGACGTAGCGAGGTCAATGCTTCAGGCTACCTAATAAAAAAAGCTTTGCATGCTTGGAGATTTTTTACAAATTATAATCTACCTTTTAAGTCAAAAAAAAATGCTGAAAGACATTATGATCTAGGTGAAGATTTATATAATTTGTTTTTGGATAAGAAGCATAGACAATATTCATGTGCATACTGGAAATCATCTACCGAAACTCTTGAAGAAGCGCAGCAAAATAAAATTGACCATATAATTAAAAAATTAAATTTAAAGCCAGGGCAATCTGTACTTGATATAGGAGCAGGCTGGGGTTCGCTTTGTTTTGAAATAGCAAAACAATCTGAATGTGAGGTAACAGGTTATACTTTAAGTAAAAATCAGTATGAGTACTGTGTAAAAAAAGCTAAAAAACTAAAGTTAGACAATCAATGTCATTTTGAATTATCAGACTATAGAGAAATAAAAGGAAAGTTTAATAGAATCGTCTCTGTAGGTATGCTTGAACACGTAGGTAGAAAATTTTATAAAACTTTCTTTAAAAAAATAAATCATTTAATGACGGATGATGGTTTGAGTTTAATTCACACAATAGGATCTACTGACCACAAATCTCCCCCATCTCCATTTATACAAAGATATGTATTTCCTGGAGGGTTAGTCCCGTCAGGTAGCGAGTTATTAGCAGCTATAGAAAAAACAGGTTTAGTTCTATCAGACATGGAAAGTCTTATTAATCATTATGATAAAACTTTAAAAGCATGGCTTGATCGTTTTTTAATTAACAGAGATAAGGCAAAAAATTTGTACTCTGAAAGCTTTTGTAAAATGTGGGAATTCTACCTTGCAAGCTGCTCAGTGGCATTTAAATATAGGGATTTATTAGTGTATCAATTACAAATTGTAAAAAATTTTAGATCAATACCAAGTAATCGCAGAAATTATATATATCAATAAGTATTTAATATATATATTTATAATTATTTCCAATGAAAAAAAAAACCAAATTAAAAAAGAAATGAGAAATGAACTATTAGATTTATATAAAAACCTCAGCCCCTACCCTGAAGTAAAAAAATGTTTAGATGGTCTT
>LWDU01035181.1_pt1 | contig 63104 bp, 56 predicted proteins | sample 727161 | NCBI WGS metagenome assembly LWDU01 (sample SAMN04566230, study PRJNA314399) | hydrothermal vent metagenome | isolation source: deep sea hydrothermal plume seawater | place: Mexico: Gulf of California, Guaymas Basin | collected 2004-07-11
CAGGCTGTTGCCAATCAAGGTTTCGGGAGAATCACGACCGAAGCACCGCCGCACTTCGACTCCATACTGGACGGGGATGCAGCCATCCGCTTCTTCACTGACAACGGATTCGCCGTTTTGCAAGCCGGTCTTGAGGAGCTGGAGATCACCGAGCTAAACCGCTTCTTTGACCGAACTCAGCAAGAACGTCCTGAATCCTGGGGATTGACTGAGAAGAGAAAACCACATCATCGAGGCCAGGGGCTGATCTTTTCCCAACCGCTGCTGGACTATCCTGAACTCGATCACTATACCCAACATCCCAGAACATTCCCTCTCGTCTCAGCGTTGTTGGGCGGTGAAGATAAAGTCCGTTTCAGTGAATTCAACTTAAGGGAAACACCGGCAAACGCCGGTACCGGTGCAATGAATTTTCATCATGATGCGGTCGTCGAGGACCGGTTTATCCGTGCGCCCTACATGCCCTGTGACTGGCTTTGCGCTATTCACTACCTCACCGAAGTCAACGAACATACCCCATCGTTTTGTGTCGTACCCAAAAGCAACCAGTATGAAACACTCAAAGAGGCTTTTAACGAACTCGGTGAAAACTATTCTGAAGTGCCAATCTACGGCCCTGCCGGTACCTGTGTCATGTACGACACGGCGCTGTACCACACCCGTTATGATGGTGATGGCAAGCAGTCCCGCCGAACCTGGCATCAATATTATGCCCGGGGCGGCTGGCTGGGCAGCTCCCTGCCAACAACTAACAAGTACGTTCGTGCGCCCTCGCCGGTGCTAACCGACTGGAATCTGTTTCCCGAGCGTCTTGCTTTTCATCCAGATCCCAAAAAACGACTTTTCTTTTCACACTGGAATACAGCCCAGGGCGAGTGGGTTGCGTCTGGTTTTGATGCTAAGGTCCGCAAATCAATGCCGCGGGGAAATCAATGAACCTGATCACACGCCAGAACTGGGTAGACAACGATAACGGACTCGTAGATCGAAGAATTTTCTCTGACGTCGAAATTTATCAGACTGAACTAAAAAAGATATTCGCCCGGGGCTGGAATTTCATGTGCCATGAATCGCAAATTCCTGAATCCGGTAACTTTTTCCTTAACTACATCGGCGAGGACCAGGTCATTGTAGTCAGGGATCGAAACCAGCAGGTCCAGGTACTGCTCAATTCCTGCCCCCACCGCGGCAATACGGTCTGCCGGGCGGATCAGGGTAAAACCCGCTCATTTTTCTGCTCGTACCATGGTTGGAACTTCGACCTCGATGGCAAACTGGTAGGCGTGCCGGGATTCGAACCTTTTTACAAGGGAGATCTGGATAAAGATAAATGGGGCCTCGCCAAAGCAGCCCAGGTCGAAAGTTACAAAGGCTTTGTTTTTGCGACACTGGATCCCGATGCCATCGCCCTTGGCGATTTTCTTGGCTGGGTAGGTCGACTTGGGTTGGATCTGATTGCAGAACAGGGTGATGTTGAAGTAGTCGACGGCATCCAGAAAAACCGTATCCAGTGCAACTGGAAACTGGCGGTTGACAACCTGTTTGACTGGTACCATCCCAAGGTCAGCCATGCTTCGGCAATTAGAACCGGAATCATGTCTGAAGAATCCATGTACCCGATGAGCCAGATGGTTATTCTGGGTGAATATGGTCATGCTATCGGCGGGCCCGGTGTCAGTGAAGATGAACAACGGCGACTGGAAGAAAAATATGCCGATCTTTACTCCACAGCTAACCTTGAAAAACCGAAGTCGCCAAATTCCTGGCGTGCCAACCAACAAGCAATTCAGGAACTCGGACCGGTGGGTATCCGCTCGAAAGGCCACCCCAATATTTTTCCCAATCTCTGGGTGTCTACCGGTGGGACACAACTTTGTTTGCGTCTTCCAAAGGGACCGCTTGAAACCGAGCTCTGGTGGTTCACCTTTGTAAACAAAAACCTGTCAACAGAAACGAAACGACGGATAATCCAGGGGGCGATCCATTTTTTTGGCCCTGCAGGAATGCTGGAACAGGACGATGGCGAGAACTGGAGCCACTCAACCAGGGGGTCCCGGGGAGTGGTTACCGGTGATCGCCCCCTTAACTTTAGAATGGGATTGGGTCAGGACAAAGTGAGATCCGATCAGTCGGGTCAGTCCAGTATTGAAACCGTCGTCAATGAACACGGCCAACGCTGGACCTACCGATCATGGCAGGAATGGATGAAGGCCGACAACTGGTCGGATCTGGTGAAAAACCACTCCCCTGAACCAAAGGGGCAGGTTTGATATGCCTGAACAATCAAATACCGAGCCATCAAACACCGAGCTATCAACCCCGGATCTTATGCTCCTGCAATTCGAGGTGGAGCAGTTTCTCTACCACGAAGCAAAACTGTTAGACGAGCGCCGTTATGACGAATGGATAAATCTGTTAACGGAGGATATTCACTACTGGATGCCAATCCGCCGCACCACAACAACCAGGGAAATCAACAAGGAATTTACAGAACCAGGCGCCATGGCCTTTTTCGACGATGATCTGGAAATGTTAAAGATGCGCGTAAAAAAAATGGCCGCTGGAAACGCCTGGTCTGAAGACCCGCCTTCCCGAACTCGCCACTTCGTGAGCAATATTCATATAAGTGGCGTCCAGGGAGATGAGATCAAAGTTGAGCTGAACTTTCACCTTTATCGAACCCGTCTTGAAAGCGAAGAGGATAGCTGGATCGGTCGAAGGCAGGATCTGATCCGGCGGACTGACAACAGCTTCATGCTCGCCCGCCGTCACATTTTTTTAGAGCAGACGGTGATTCTCTCGCAGAATATGAGCAGTATGTTTTAGCACAAGGGAAAATGAACAATGGCGCGTCTTGAAAACGAAGTCACTTTGATTACCGGTGGCGCCTCTGGTCTTGGGTTGGCCATCGTTGAGCGATTTCTGCAGGAAGGTGCGAACATTGCGGTGCTCGACAAATCCTCCGATGCCATTGAATCCTTAAAGACAAAAGTCCATGACCTGGGATACGACGATAAATTGCTAACCATCCCTGGTGATGTACGCGTTTACGACGATAACGCAACGGCAGTCTCTGCCTGCGTCGATAAATTCGGAAAACTTGACTGTATTATTGGTAACGCGGGTATCTGGGACTTTTCGAAGTCGCTCATCGGCTTACCGGTGGACACTCTGGATGAGTCGTTTGACGATTTGTTTCACACCAATGTAAAGGGCTACCTGAATCTTGCGAAAGCTGCTCTGGAACCACTCACCCGTAGTCGTGGCTCGATGATTTTTACAGCGTCAAATGCAGGCTTTTACCCCGATGGTGGCGGACCATTGTACACCGCAACCAAACATGCCGTTGTCGGTTTAATCCGCCAATTTGCGTTTGAACTGGCACCCTACATCCGGGTTAACGGCGTCGCGCCGGGAGCCATTGATACCAATTTGCGAGGTTCGACCGCACTTGGACAAGCGGAACAGGTAATTCCCGGCGAGGCGCTCGCCCAATCCATTCCCGATATCGTACCCGTGGGTGTTATGCCGACGCCAAAAGAGTATGCCGGTGCTTACGTATTCTTCGCATCCCGGGAGGACAATATCCCTTCAACCGGCGTCATTCTGAATCATGATGGAGGTGTTGGCGTCCGGGGATTTACCAGAACCCGTGGCGGTGACAAACTGGCTCAGAAGCTGGGCATTACCGACTAGGTGCATCCGTTTACTGGTTTTTAGCCCCCACCTGCTGCGACAGTACAATAGCCACCCCACCCAGTGTTGCTACAGAAGCCAGCACCAGACGGAGCGTTGCGGGTTCGGTCAGCAACAGAACACCACCGAATGCCGCAATCACCGGCACGGAGAGCTGAACAGTAGCAGCCTGAGTTGCGCTCAACCCTGAAAGAGCCGCATACCAGATGACATAGCCACAACCTGAGGTAATGGCCCCGGATGCCACAGCGAGTATCAGTCCATAAACAGAACTGTGGAAGTGTGGTAGAAAGAACAGGCTGACAAGAAGCACCAGCGGTACAGAATACAAAAAATTCCTCGCTGTCGCTTCAAGCGGATCCGCCGTACTTCTGCCCAGGAGCGAATAAAACCCCCAGGCAATACCGGCGACAATCATCAGTGTCGCTCCCAGTGGATCGGGTGCCGTAACGCCCGGAAGCACTAGGTAGATAAGCCCCAGTATCGCCAGTACAAAACCTATCCAGGAAACCACTGGGAACTTCTCACCTTCGCGAAGCGCCACCACGAACATCGTAAGTTGAACCGCCCCAAACAGTAGTAAGGCACCGGTACTCGCACTGAGAGAAAGGTATGCAAAGGAGAAGAAAACCAAGTAGATCAACAGTGCTGCTACCGTCCGCCAATTCGTCGGTAACCGTGAATAGGAACCGCCCCGAAACATCAGGATCAAACCCAGCATCAACGCTCCGGCAATTGTTCTGGCGGAAGTGAAGGTCGCAGCATCAATCAAATCGCCAGCCAGCGCCAGGCGGCACAGTAGAGAGTTTGCGGCAAAAGCTAGCATGGCTATCGCCGTTAATACCGCTGTATGGGTGATCGTTTGTTGTCTTGCTTCTGGCATAACGCCAGTATTTCATTGTAAAACAACGACCTCAAGTGGTGCTATGATTCCTTGTGAAGCGACCCACAAATCGATTCGCCAATCAGGGAGGCGAGTTGGCCGCCATAGAGTTCGAACACAGGAGTCTGTCATGACAGAAACGGAATTAACCAATCACGAAGTCACTATCTGTTTAAAGGGTGGTGCGGTACTCGGCCCCTATCGTGCAACCTGGAGTAAAGACAAACCAACCGATGTCAGGGAACTGACCATCGAGTATGAAAACTTCCTAAGGGGTGTTGATCAAAAGCGATTTAAATATCACCTCCACGATCTGCACTCCCATACCGCACATTCAGTGATTCTGAAATTTGACAACGTCACGGCAATCTATGATCAGGTAACGCTCAGCTGATAATGGCTTATTCAGGTAGGGAACGTCGGCGTAACCGCTGCATGCCGTGCAGCCATCGGTCAATATCATCGCCTTTGCGTCGCACATAGTCTTCAACTTCAGGATGTGGTAGGACATGAAAGCGTTCTTGCCTGATGCATTCGACGACAGTATCAGCAAGCAGATCCGGTTCAATAATGCCATCGGTCTGGCCATCACCCAGACTCTTGGGTGCCATTGCGGTGTTAACTCCCTGGGGACATAGAACTGATACCTTAATACCATCATCAGCATGGGTAATAGAAATGAATTCAGCCAACTTAACGGCGGCTGCTTTCGTGACGGTGTACGGACCAGAGCCAATAGCTGCCAATAATCCTGCCGCCGAAGCCGTATTCAGCAGATAGCCATCACCACGCTCAATCATCCCCGGCAGCACTGCCCGGGCTGCGTACAGATGCGACATTACATGTAGTTCCCATTGCTGCTGCCACACCTCATTTTCCGCATCAGTCAGCAGCCCTGCGCCACCGGCGCCAGCGTTTGAACAGAACAGGTCGATTTGCCCATGTCCAGCAAGGGTACGCTCAACCACACCCATGATCTGGCTTTCATCGGTGACGTCGCATACCTCGCCTGAGCAACCTAGCTCAGCAGCCGCAGCCTGAACGGCCTCTTCTACCAAATCTACGAGCACCACGGCTTTTGCACCTTCTTCCAGAAAAGCTCTGCCCATTGCCTGGCCAATACCACCACTGCCACCAGTGATTACTGCGACTTTATCTTGTAGTTCCATAATTTCAATAAATCCTTAATGTGAGATGCCAGAACCATATATCCAGCTGGCTATCTACGCAAGGATTTGTGTGGGTGGGTAATAGCTAAAGCAGTTCAGTGATAGGTATCTTCAGCCCCACCCCAAATCCCTGTGCGAAATCCACCCCGATCTCTTTCAGAATATCAAGGACTTCATTATCCTCTACGAATTCAGCAATGGTTTTCTTACCCATGGAGTGTGCAACTTCGTTAATTGACTTGACCACTGCATAATCACTCGCACTGGTTTTGATGTCTGTGACAAAAATGCCATCTATCTTGACGTAATCTACGGGCAGACTTCTCAAGTACGAATAGGAAGAGACGCCCGTGCCAAAGTCATCCAATGAAAACTGGACACCGATTACCTGCATTTTTTCAATGAACTCAACCACGTTATTGATGTTGCCGATCACGGCTTTTTCAGTAATTTCGAAGCATATTTTCGAAGTAGGCAATCGTGTTTTGTGGAATTGTTCAAGTATGAATTCCATAAAGTCATCTTCAGCCAGTGAATTCCCAGATATATTAATAGTAAAGGCTCCCAGATGGTTCAGGCGTAGAAAGTTGTTAGCAATGAATTCGAACGTGTTTGTTATGACCCAGCGATCAATACCACCCATCCGGTTGTAGGTTTCCGCAGCAACAATAAAATCTTGCGGCGGCATCGGCTCATCATTTCCATCAAGTATGGTGAGCAATATCTCATAGTGTGGGAGTTCCTCTGAATCCTTGGCATTGGGTTGTATTAACTGGCAGTTCAGTAAAAATCTACCCTCTTCTATGGACCTATCAATCTGAGCAATGAAATTCATGATCTCTTTTCGATGGGCCAGGTCTGAGTCATCAGATTCATAAATCTGAACTGTGTTTCGGCTTGAACTATTTGCCGTGAAACAAGCTGTATTCATTCCCCTCATCACACTTGTTGTACTTATGGTCTGTTCATCTACATTTACCACACCGCCACTGATGGTGAGAGAAAGCTTCCCGTCAGGCTGCTCGAATTTAAATGTTTTTACTGCCGTGCAAACCTCCTGGACTATTTGCATACCCTCCTGCGCACTACAACCTTCAATTAGAAGGCCAAACTCATCGCCGCTCAAACGAGATAAGACAGCTTCTTTAGGGATCACGTTTTGAATGACGTCACTTGCTTCAATTAACAGGCCGTGAGCCGTAGTGCGTTCTTCTGAACAATCTACATCTTCAAATTGATCAATGTACAACATAGCGACAACATGGTGTGTTTTTTCTCTCTTGGCTAGTCCAATAACTCGTGACAGCTGGTATTCAAACTCTTTTTGATTTATGAGCCCGGTCAGCTTATCGTGAGTGGCCGGATGTGTCAGTTGGTTATTCATGTTCTGCAACATGCAGTGAGATGCTCTATCTGTCAGTGACAGATTCGATTCTTCAATTATCATTGCATGGCGTTTAATTGTCATCGAGGTAAATTGTTCAACTGTCAGCTCGTTCTGTTTTATACCTCGACGATTAACAAAAACCATGTCAGTTCTCTCTTCATTCACCCAGGCCAAGATGGCCATCTGTGGTACTTCGATGTCGCTGACAAATTTAATCCACTCGCCGACACCAAGGCGCCGAACTCGATCAATCGAGGCTGATAGGACCAACAACAGCAACGAGCAGACTGATAAAACTTTTAATTTGAAGTGCGATGGACCCACCAGACCCACTAAAAGATCTCGCAGAACCGCAACGCCCTTGAGTAGAAAACTAAGTTCGTCTTTCTTCCGCAACTCCAGGATATGGCCGACAATACTTGCCAGGGATTCAAGACTGGAAATGTTCTCCGCAGTGAATGGTGTGTCAGCTGACCTTTCAAAAACCAAAGTACCAACAACACCTGACCGTCCCTGCAACTGAACAGTACAACTGGCGCCACAACCATCTTGCTTCATCAATTCGGTATGCGCCCTAACAATGACCTTCTTACGATCAGGGCATTCGGGAATAACGATAGTGCTGGACTGATCGGCTGACTCTTCCATAGCGGCCTCGATTCGACGCACCAGTTGCGTACGGGAATCAAACTTTGCATTGTTAGACAATGCTAAAAGTTGAGTCGTCATTCCATTTACGGTACCCAGGCTGACACGTTCACACTTGAAACTTTCCGCCAGGCGATTAACTGTATCCAACGCCATTTGTTTAGTATCTGACTGCGCAAGAGCCGCTTCGATCAGGTCGATTGAAAATGTGCCAAGCTCCTGCAGACGAGTCGCTTGCCGTCCTATCAACTTGTCAATCCACATCCCGCCCCATTGGAGTAACTGTAGTATGGCTTGTTGCTGGGCTTCGGAGCGCGTAGAGATCATTAACACAACGACGCCGACTACCTGTTCACCCGCTATCAATGGGCAGCCGATCAGATCGCAACTCTTTAGGTCACCCAGTCCTTCGTGATTGACTGTATGAGTGAGCCCTGTGCCTTCTGCCATCACCCGCTTGCTCATCTGTTTCAGCAACGGATCCTTTTTTTCATTGTTCGGCCAGTTCGCAATCCAAGCTGGTTTTGAATTGGCATTGGGGTCGCAAAAAATTCCACCGTGAATCACTCCCGCTACCATTTCGCACTGCCACAGAAGCCAGGATTGTGCGATCTCCAGGGGTAAGACCTGATTATCAGTCAGCTTGGCCGGGTCAGGTTTCGGAGATGGCCCATCCGACTCAATTGCATCCACAGGTGTCCATGGCTCATCCTGAGTCTCCGTTACCTTGGTTGCCATAAGTGCTCGATTTTCCATGCTTCTTATGTATACGTCTTAAACAAAGTGATACCAAGCATACGATATTGGTTTCAACGGCGATGTTTTATTGCATTTGTGCAAGTACTTGAAATGAAACGCTTACCGCCATTTGTGTGGGTCCCGATTCGTTCCAGATGGTAACCGAATCCATCGATCTTCCGGCCGCTAGCTAGACCCGCGCCAGCGTTATCGTTATCGTGTATCCCACAGAATGATCAGGAAGACTCTCAAATGCGTTTTTTCTCCTCGGCCGTAATGGTAATTGGTTGCCTGTTGATTTTTGGATGTACACCTGATGAACCTGTTGAACCGTCCCGGACTGAAACCCCAATCCCTGAAGTTTCCTGGCCAATGCATGGCCAGGATCCCGGTGAGGCTCGTTACAGCGAGTTAACCGACATTAACCAGGAAACAGTTTCAGAGCTGGGTGTCGCCTGGAGTTATGAACTGGGTTCCACTCGTGGGGTAGAGACCACACCGATCATTGTCGACGGCGTGATGTACGCAACGGCACCCTGGAGCGTTGTTCATGCGATTGATGCCAGTAGCGGCAAGGGATTGTGGCAGTATGACCCTGAGGTACCCAGGCAATGGGGGCGCTGGGCCTGCTGTGATGTGGTGAACCGTGGCGTTGCAGTCTGGCGGGACCGCCTGGTCTTCGGCACGCTGGACGGTCGGCTTGTAGCCCTGGATAAACAAAACGGTAAAAAGCTCTGGGAAGTGCAAACCACACCAACAGACAAGGCCTATACCATCACCGGGGCACCACGAATAGCCAACAACAAGGTGATTATCGGCAACGGGGGTGCTGAATATGGTGTTCGAGGCTACGTTACTGCATACGATGTAAACACCGGGGAACAGCTATGGCGCTTCTATACTGTACCGGGAGACCCTTCAAAACCATTGGAACACCCGGATCTTGACATCGCGATACCGACCTGGAGCGGCCAGTGGTGGAAAGCTGGCGGTGGCGGCACCGCCTGGGACAGCATGGCGTTTGATCCTGCGCTAAATTTAATCTACGTGGGAGCTGGCAACGGTTCCCCCTGGTCACGGTACGAGAGAAGCCCCGGGGGTGGAGACAATTTGTTTTTGTCTTCGATAATTGCACTCGATGTAGATACCGGCCGATTGAGCTGGCACTACCAGACAACGCCAGGTGACAACTGGGACTACACAGCAACCCAACACATTCTGCTAGCTGAACTAACCATCAATGGTGAGGTGCGTCAAGTCCTGCTGCAGGCACCAAAGAATGGATTTCTATATGCTCTAGACCGTGCCAGCGGTGAACTCTTGTCAGCGACCCACTATGTTGACTTGAACTGGGCAAGCCATGTCGATATTGAAAGTGGGCGGCCCGTAGAAACTGAAGATGCTAATTATGCCGAGATCCTGAAGAAGGTCACGCCGGGCCCTGCGGGCGGTCACAACTGGCAACCCATGTCTTACAGCCAGAACACACAGCTACTTTATTTGCCAGCACATGACACCGGCTTGTGGTACAAGAACGACGATGAATTTGTGTATGATCCGGCCACCTGGAACCTGGGTCTCATGTTTGACGACGAGTTCACGGCCAGTGCCACGAAGGATGCACCGGTATTCCGGGGCCACCTGATTGCCTGGGACCCTGTCGAACGCAGACCCCGCTGGCAGAAACGTCTCAAAGGTCACTGGAACGGCGGCCTGCTAACCACCGCAGGTGGGCTATTGTTTCAGGGTACCGCAGATGGCCGATTCACTGCATATCGTGACAGCAACGGAGAACAGCTTTGGCAAATGTCTTCGACCACGGGTTTCTTCGCGCCTCCTGTCACGTATCGCAGCAAGGGTGAACAATATGTTGCAATTGCAGCGGGTATCGGCGGTGGCATGGGCGCGGTAGTCGAAGGGGCGATGATCAACAGTTATCACAATGAAGGCAGGATCATTGCTTTTAAGCTCGCTGGCAGCGCAGTTATGCCGGTATCGGCGAAACGTGATTTCTCCCTGCCCAGGTTACCACGAATAAAAACCAAACCGGATCAGATTGCTGAAGGCAGCAGACTCTATGGCAAATATTGCGGCTGGTGTCATGGTGGCGGCGTAGTAAGCAGTATGTTGTACCCTGACCTTCGCTACTTAAGCCCGGACAAGCATGCGATCTTTAAGGAAATAGTCGTTGATGGTGCTCTGCAGGGATTGGGAATGCCGAAATTTGACGACGTACTCGATGCCAGCCAAGCACTTGCAATCCAGGCATTTGTCATCGAACAATCGGCGCTCTTACGAGAAGAGTTAAAACAAGAGTTACAAAAGGAATCGAAGTAATGATCTCGGGGAGCGTATCTATCGGTCCCGCACTTCCTGTTCCAGACTATGCATTTCTTCCAGGAGCGTTTTGAGCGTTTCGAGGGCGTCATTGTACTTCGCGTCCTCCTCCTCGCTTTCCCCAAACACATACCCGTTTGGCACACTGGAATAAGGACTGCGTTTCAGAACATGGAGTTGTTCGATCAATTCACCATGTCGACGTCTTTGTTTCAGGCTCATCTGCCACATTTGGCACACTCAAAGTCAGGTTTTTAACGGTCATATAATATCAAAAGTGAGACAACAAATGTGAACTACCCAAGCGGATATGCACCGGTGAAGTGCTAAATGCACGGTATTCGATGTAAAGTAACAATCAGACTCGCCAACAAGAGAAAACCATGCAGACTCGTGTAAATGAAACCTGGCAAGTATCGAAGGCTTCAATTTCCAGTACAGGGGGCATGGTCGCGAGCCAGCATCACCTGGCCTCGGATGTTGGAGCGGCAATTCTAAGACAAGGCGGCAATGCCATTGACGCAGCAATCGCAACCGGGCTTGCGATTGGTACGCTTGAGCCCTGGATGAGCGGCATCGGTGGCGGCGGTTATACAACTATTTATCTTGCAAAGACCAACACGATTAAGGTCATCGAATTTGGCATGCGGGCGCCGTTTAACTCTGTGCCTGGAGACTATCCCCTGGCACAGAGCGGAGAAAATAGCGCCGACGCCTTCAACTGGCCTGTCGTTATTGATGATGTAAATATCCATGGACCGTTAGCGGTCGCCGTACCCGGCTATATCAAGGGGATTGCACTGGCGCTTGAAAGCTTTGGCACGCTAACCTGGAAAGAAGTTATTGAACCTGCCTGCCAACTGGCAGAATGGGGTTTGCCCATCGACTGGTACAACGCGTCGAAAATTAACCTGTTTGCCCGGGGCCTGAACAAATATCCGGAGACCCGAAGGGTCTATCTCGCCGATGGACTTCCACCGGTGCAGACCCTGGACGGCAGCATCGACAACCTGACGCTGGGGCGGCTGGCGTCTACCTACCGGCGTTTACAAGCTGATGGTCCGGAAGATTATTACTGTGGTGCATTGGCCAGGGATATCGCCAGTGATCTGTCGATGGCGGGATCACGGATTACCGAAAAAGATCTCAGCGCCTATGAGGCGACCATTTCAGAGCCGTTGAGTACCCGCTATAGAAATTCCTGGGTGCACACAGCAGGGCCACTTACCGCCGGACCCAGCTTGATCCAGGCACTGAGTCTGCTTCAGGAAAAGCTTGGGGTGCTTCCTTCGAGCGCCAATTCCAGACCTGATCTCATCACGTTCGAAGCCTACGCGGATTCGCTGCTTGAATCCTATACCTATCGACTGTCCCACTTAGGTGAAGGACCCGACAAAGCAATACCAACCAACACCACCCATATCTGTGCCGCCGACAAACACGGCAATGTCGTCTCCCACACCCAAACGATCATGTCGGCATTTGGCTCGCGTATTATGTTGCCTGAGACAGGTATCCTGATGAACAACGGGATGATGTGGTTCGACCCAAGACCGGGCGGGCCCAACTCTGTAAAAGGTGGCAGGCATCCTCTGTGTAACATGTGCCCAGTGATAATCCAGCAGGACAATGGCACCGTCATCGCCGCAGGTGCCTGTGGTGGTCGCAAAATATTCCCGGCGATTTTCCAGTTGATTTCTTCAATACTGGATTTCAACATGAACATTAACGACGCGGTGCATCAACCCAGAATAGATGTTTCCGGTACCGATCTTGTGACCCTGATGGATTCGCTAGGGAAAGATATCATCAGCGGACTTGAGAATAAGTATCCGCAAACGAATGTCAGGGCGAACGGAGTATCCCCTAACTTGTTTGCCTTGCCGCAAATCATCAGCCGGACCAAAGACGGGGAAATGGAAGGCGGGTGCTTTATTCCATCACCCCATGCGAAAGTATCGGTGGTTTGAAACACCTGTTCCTAACGCCCCTTAAATTCCGGCTGCCTTTTCTCAACAAATGCTCGGAATGCCTCACGGCTATCTTCTGTTGCACCGGTGCGGCTGTGTCGTTCTGTTTCGAGTTCAATATAATCCCGTAAGCTCATGTTCTCGGCACTGATAAAGTTCTTCTTCATTTCACTCATTGCCAGTGGTGCAGAGCTGGCCAATCGATCAATAATTTCATCAACTTCATCGCGAAAGGAATCATCACTGAAAGTCCTTGCCACAAGACCGATACGCTCCGCTTCTTCGGCACCAAACTTTCCTGGTATTAACATCAGTTCTCGCGCCTTGGTGGCACCCAGTATCCTGGGCAATAACCAGGGCGCTGCCATGTCACCGGAAATGGCGACACCCAGAAAAGCCGAGTTGAATGTTGCCCGGGCTGTTGCATAGCGCAAATCACACGCGCAAGCCCATCCAAACCCAGCACCGGCACAAGCACCATTGATGGCGGCTACCGTAACCTTGGGCATCTCATGCAGCAACGAGGTAATACTGAAATATTCCTTTCGGTTTGGTTCCTGGCGTTCATCGCTGGTATAGGCTTTTAAATCTGCACCGGGACAAAACCCGCGCCCGGCACCAGTGAACTGAACCACCCTGATGTTTTCATCAATCGCAACTGCAGACAGGCATTCATAGAGTTCCCGCATCATCGTATTGGTGATGCCGTTAAGGTTATCGGGGCGGTTAAGGGTGATGGTGGCACGAGTACCGTCTACATCATAAAGAATGGTTTGATAATCCGACATGAATATACTCCCGTTGATTTGCAGTTTATTGTTGCCAACCTTTCCTGGCAACATTTCCCTGGCAAAGACTGACACGATATGTGATTGCAATCCAGTGGCTTCAGGCGGCTTTTCTGGAAATAACCCTTTGCCGTTCCCTCGCACCGCCAGCTTGTATAAAGAATGGTCCAACACAGGCAAAAGCCATCAGCCCGGCGAGTATCACGAAGGCAATCTTATAGCTGCCGGTACTGTCGTAAATATATCCAGCCAGCGGTGATGCTGATATCACCAGGGGAAGTTCAACCAGCCTTAACACGCCATTAGCGGTGCCAAATGAGCTATTACCCATCGCCACCGATATTGCAAAGGTGCGAAGGGGGCTCATCCCGGCATATCCAAAACCGTAGGTGCACCCTGCCAGCAAGGACAAATAGAAGTCATCCGCATTGGCAAACATCAGCAAGGCAATACACTGCATAATCAGCGCCATCCAGATGGTCACCCTGGCCCCGAACACGTCGGACATCCACCCCACTACCGGCTTACCCAATGCAGCAAACAGTGCTGTCGCCGATAATATCCACGCTGCATTTGCAGGGCTTAAGCCGATATCCTTTAAATGGCCAAACAGGTGAAGCATAACCGCGGAATAGACACAGCCCATGGCACCAAACATCAGGCCAATACTCCAAAAAGCGGGAAATCGAAGCATCTCCTGCCAGCGCCACAGTCTTGTCTCTGTTGCCATCTCGACAATCTGTTCCTTGTTGGATTCGACATACTTCAGCCCGTCCCTCACTTCTCCCACGTCCTCCGGCCTGTCCTTCAGGTAGAAATAGACCAGGGGCGTCAGAATTGAGATAACGATGACCGCAAAGATAACAAAGCTGCTGCGCCAACCGACAGCTGCGACCAACGCCGTCACCAGTGGTGGCATCACCACACCCGCCAGCGAAGCACCCAGTACCCCGAGTGCTATAGCCCTGCCCCGCCAGTGATCAAACCAGCTGATCACGGTACGATGCCAGGCAAGATTGCCCATGCAGCTCATGCCAAGCCCCATACCCAACCCGATTATCAAATAGAACTGCCATAAGGTCTGGCAAACGGAAAGCAATAAATATGAAAAAGTGACAATACCGATACCGATCAGGATGACGCGCCGGGGAGAATGGGTATCAAGAAACCGGCCTAGAAATGGCGCAATGACAGCACTGGTTACCGCAGCAATGGAAAACCCCATGGCGATTTCGAATCGACTGCCATCCGCCAGCTCCTCAGCGAGGGAAGGCAGAAAAACGCCCCGGGAATAGGAATAAAAACCCGTGCCGAGAAATGTCAGGATCGCACCGATAACGACGACGATCCATCCATAAAAAACCGAGCCGGTTTTGACTGAAATGCTGCTGTACAGAGTCATAATGTGGCTACATCAACTAGCCCGGTCGCTCTCATAGAAGTGTTATTTCAAAGATTATAACGTGCTAGTCTTCCATCTAGTCAACTCTTTGTCGGATGCGTCTTCAAGAACGCATGGATTTAATGGATAGAACATGGGATCACTAATCAACGGTCAGTGGAGTCAACAGGATCCCCGTCGGGTCAATAAAAAAGGCGAGTATGTCCGCCCGGAATCACCTTTTCGTGATTTTATTGGGGCAGATAACATTCGTTTCCCGGCTGAATCCGGGCGCTATCACTTATTCGTCAACGCCGGTTGTCCCTGGGCATACCGGACGATACTGTATCGATCCATTAAGGGATTGGCGGATATCATCAGCCTGTCCTACACGCTACCTGCCGTGGGCAAAGAAGGCTGGACTTTTGGTGACACTCCAGAGCCCCTGCTCAGTGCCCAACATATTCACGATGTGTATAGCGCAGCTGATGGCAGCTTTACGGGTCGTGCCACCGTACCTGTGTTGTGGGACAAACAATTAAAAACAATTGTGAACAACGAATCTGCTGAAATCATCCGCATGCTTAACTCGGCATTTCATGCATTTCCAGGAGTAACATCAGTTGACTACTACCCATCTTCACTAGCGGGCGAAATCGACACGCTCAACGCAGAGATTTACCAGCATGTTAACAATGGCGTCTATCGATGTGGTTTCGCCCAATCACAGTCAGCTTATGAAACAGCCTTTGATAATCTGTTCGCCACACTCGATAAACTGGATTTACGATTGTCCCGGCAAAGATTCCTTTGCGGTGACACCCTTGACTCGATCACAGAGGCCGACTGGCGCCTGTTTGCCACCCTGGTTCGGTTTGATACAGCCTACCACGGACAATTTCGATGCAACCGGAATCGTTTAGTTGACTATGAATATCTGTGGCCCTATACCCGAGATCTATTCCAGCAGCCGAATGTGGCGGAGACTGTTGATGTGGACGCTATCAAGGGAATTTACTACGGCGGGCGAGCCCCCTTTATTATTCCAAAGGGGCCCGATATTGATTTTCTTGAACCCCATGGGCGCGGTTAACTGGTGCTTATCCATAAATAGGTGAATTTCGACTTCAGCACCCTACTTTGCGCATATTGAGTCTATTTTAATAGCACAAAACGTGACTGGAAAAGCACACATAATCACTTATGGATAGGCACTAACTGGCAAAACATACTCAGTCAATCCGACTGAGCTTCTTCAACTTTCCAGCCCCGAATGCAATGGCTATAGCGATCGCTGTGAGCATCGTCAGCCCGGCATCGAAGCCGTGGGTTAAATCATACAACAGGCCTAGCGACAAGGGGCCGAGTACACCGCCTACCTCCGCTGCGGAGAAGAAGAGCCCGGTTGCCACACCAATGTATCGTTCCCCAATGCCCGGTAATTCAACCAGCGTCAGCACCAGGATAGTCATCAGGGACGAACGGGCAATGCCTTGCAGCACCAGCCCGCTGAACAACAATGGCTCTGCTTCGAACCGCAGTAAAATACTGGCACCAGCAGCGAGCAAACTGAGCCCGATAAGAATGTGAAACCGCCGTTGGGGGGTCGCCAGCCGGGGAATGGTGAGTGAACCGACCAAACCGATAATTGTGGGTATCGCTGCCCAGTAGCCTGCTTCCGTGAGGGACATGCCGCCTGAGCGCAATAACTCCGGGAGCCAGTTATTCAGACCATGATTGAACAGAAACACTCCAATGCTCATCAGCAGTACGACAACGACCGCCGGCTGCCGGATCAGTAACCTCAACACCTGGACTTGCGGCAATTGTTGGCTGGAGGTCTGCCGGTGCTGCAGGTTGAGGCTGGGATGCGCGGCGCTCGCAAGCCAGATCAGCGCCGCCGCAGCGCTGACACCCGCCCACAGAAACATCACACTTTGCCACTCATGATCAACCCCGGGTAGAATCAAGGAATGCGTCAGTGTCAACGTCACAATGCCACCGATTGCCGGGCCGGTCATATAGATACCCATTGCCAGCCCGCGAGAAGAGCCGGAGAAACATTCTGTAATCACCGTTGGTGCACCGGCAGAAACAATGGGCCCGCCGAGGCCAAACAGCATGACCGCCAACAGGAGCTCAGTAAAGCTCGCTGCCATACCCCTGGCCAATACCGATGCAGCGATCAGTAACCCACCTATTGTCAGTGCCCAGCGGGGACCTATTTTGTCGAGTAACATGCCGCCGGGAATCGCCGAGAATATATAAACCAGCTGCCAGGCGCCCATGATCGTACCCATCTGCATATGGGTCATTTCAAGATCAGATTCAATCAGGCCAACCAGTGGCGCGAGGCTCGTGGCTGCCAGCCCAAATGCGGCATACAGTACCCAAACGCCAAATAGTAACAACCAACGATACCAGGATGGCGCTGCAGGCAAGTTAAGCTTCCTTAAATTTTGTACTAGGGATGAGAGCAAGAGTACCACTGAAATGTTTCCATTTGGGAAACCTCACTGGTACCCTGTCGAACCCGAATCAGCCAGAACAGCATCAGGCAACATTATGAACCTCTCACCTGACCACATCGCTTTCTTCAAAGACAATGGTTACCTGCTGCTTGAAGGACTCCTGGACCCCGCACTGTGTGCACAGGTCCGTGACCGAATGTGGAATTCGCTGCCCGAGGATTCCCGACTCCGACGAGATGATCCATCAACCCATATCGGGCCTTTCAGGGAAGAGGATATCCAGAACGATTCTATTCACCTTCGCCAGGGATATCGCTGGCAAAACCGTGAATTCGGCACAGATCCACTTCTGCTCGACCTGATCTACAACGAACGCATCTGCGCCATCGCCGAGCAACTTCTGGGTAAGGGTATGCTGGAGCCACCCAAAGTTGGTGGCAAGCTCATGGGCAGTGAAGGTGCAGCCTGGCCAAATGGCCCCATTGACCCGGCTATCAGTGAAGGCGTACGCGGGGTCTACAATACTTTACCCTACGGGGATAAACCCAGGGAAAACGACTACTGCCATACGGATGGCCACCCATTCAACCTTGGCGTTGTGGGCTTAATTGATGACGTCCCGAGTGATGGGGGTGGCTTCAAGATCTGGCCAAAATCCCATCGAAGGCTCTATCCAACCTTCCAGATGCAGTATGACCAGCCGAGAATCCCTTACTATGCCCATCTGCCCAGCCACAAGGGAATAATTCAGAGTCCAGCCTATGACAAAGAAATCAAGGCCATCTTGCGGGATACTCCCGCAGTAGACTGCTGGGGGAAAGAAGGAGATATCGTTTTCTGGCACCATCGTCAGGCGCATATGGCGGGGCATAACTATACCCATGTTATTCGCCAGGCTGTATTGTACGACTTCAAACGAACGGACCTGGATACCTGTCGAATGGACCCACCCCAGGATGATATGTGGCGGGACTGGTCGAACGAGCTACGCGCATCCGACGCTTCATATTCGGAAGCGTTTGCCGCCTCACAACGTTTGACGGTTTAGATCGGACCGTTCACATCAACCGCGCAGCCTCCGCGGTAATTTCAAAGCTGCGAAGGCGCTTTGCATGCTCAAAAATGGAGCAGACCAGCATTAGTTCATCGGCACCTGTCTCATCAACAAACCGGCTCATGCCATTTTGAATGGTTTCAGGCGACCCTACTGCTGAATAGCTGCTCATCTGTGACAATAATGTTTGATCCTCTGGCTTCATGGAATTTTCAAAATCCGCGATCGGCGGCGGTAACTGCCCCGGGGTCCCCTTGCGAAGGTTGAGAAACGATTGGAGTGAAGAAGAGCGCAGGTAATTCGCTTCTTCATCGGTTTCCGCAGCGCACACATTGAAGCCCAACATGATGTAAGGGGCATCCAGCTGATCCGACGGCTTAAATCGGTCGCGATATATGTCGATGGCCTGGTTCATTTGCGCCGGTGCAAAATGAGAAGCAAAAGCAAAGGGTAAGCCCAGCATCGCCGCCAGTTGCGCGCCAAACAAACTTGAACCCAGAATCCACAAGGGCACATTTGTTCCGTCACCGGGTACTGCCGTCACTCTTTGGCCAGGCTGCGACTGCTTCAAATAGTACTGAAGTTCGACCACATCCCTGGGAAAATCCTCCGCACTGCCTGCCAGTGTCCGACGCAGTGCCTGGGAAGTGATCTGATCAGTACCGGGTGCACGACCCAACCCAAGATCGATTCTATCGGGATAAAGTGAAGCGAGGGTGCCAAACTGTTCTGCAATGACCAAAGGCGAATGATTCGGCAACATGATGCCCCCTGCGCCCAGTCGAATCGTCGAGGTGCCACCGGCAATGTAGCCTATCACCACCGATGTCGCCGCGCTGGCGATACCTTTCATATTATGATGTTCTGCCACCCAGTAACGCTCGTACCCCCATTTTTCTGCATGTTGTGCCAGATCCAGGGTATTTTGCAGTGCCCTGGCTGGTGTACTGCCCTCTGTGACGGGTGCAAGATCGAGAATAGAGAATTTTGTCATAACAACTACATTAATCGCCAAAGGGCACCATACTATCATCACTGGTCACTTGTTGAATTGTCTCGCCTGCCGGGCAAATGACGTAAAAGCGCAAACAAAATAAATGGTATGGTGAGCCCATGAGCCAGGAGTCTACTAATCTAAAAACACCTATCCGGTTTAACAACAGCTATGTCGGGTTGCCGGAACAGTTTTACGCCCGACAACTGCCCGTACCTGTCTCAGCACCGGCATTGATACGCGTAAATTCGTCGCTGGCCGATTCCGTGGGCATAGACTCAGACTGGCTGGCTTCGAAGGCTGGTATCGAAATGGTAGCAGGGAATCAAATGCCCGTCGGTGCGGAACCCATCGCTACTGTCTATGCCGGACACCAGTTTGGTAACTGGAATCCTCAGCTTGGGGATGGCAGGGCTGTGCTGCTGGGCGAGGTGATTGCCAAAGACGGTTCGAGGCATGACTTACAGTTGAAGGGCTCCGGCCCAACGCCATATTCACGGGGCGGCGACGGCCGTGCGCCGCTGGGACCGGTGTTGCGCGAATATATAGTGAGCGAAGCCATGGCCGCATTGGGAATCCCGACCACCCGAAGCCTGGCCGCCGTAACCACCGGTGAAGAGGTTTTCCGGGATGACATTTTACCCGGCGCTGTTTTGCTGCGGGTTGCCCAGAGTCATATTCGTATCGGCACCTTCCAGTTTTTCGCTGCCCGACAGAACCACGACGCTATCCGGATTCTGGCTGACCATGTGATTGCCAGGCATTATCCCGAAGCTTTGACTGCTGACAATCCCTATCTGGCCTTGCTCAATGCTGTTATCAACCTGCAGGCAGGTTTAATTGCCCGCTGGCAACTGGTGGGTTTTGTTCACGGGGTCATGAACACTGACAATATGCTCTTGTCCGGCGAAACCATCGATTACGGCCCCTGTTCGTTTATGGATGGTTTCGATCCGAATATGGTGCTGAGTTCGATCGACCATGCAGGGCGTTACGCCTATAGCAACCAACCGGGAATCGCGCAATGGAACCTGATGAATCTGGCCCAGTCACTTCTGCCGATAATAGACAGCAATCAGGAGACGGCGCTGTCGCTGGCACAGGAATCCGTCAATGGATTCCCGGCGCTGTTTCGCGAAGCTTATCAACAGGGCATCAATCAAAAACTGGGCTTCGAACAAAACGACGACGAAGACCCTGCCCTGATAGAAGACTTATTCGCAATGATGACGACGCTGAAAGTCGATTTTACCCTGACTTTTCGACACTTTTACGATCTGGCCAATCCGCTTCATGAAACAAACTCCCCGGATAACAGTTTCAAATTGCCTGCGGAGTTTGATTCGTGGCTAAAGCGCTGGCATAAAAGATTAACCAATGAGGAAAGAGACCCCGAGATTCTGGCAGAGGGATTGAAGCAGGCGAATCCCTTATTTATACCCCGCAACCACCTTATCGAGGAGGTTATTGAAGCGGCAGTCCGACAAGCAGATTTTGAACCTTTCCATGAGCTGGTGAATGTGCTGGAGAACCCCTGCGAGTACCAGCCCGGCATGTCAAAATACACCCAGCCACCCAGCCCCGATCAAGTCGTCAAGCAAACATTCTGTGGCACATAACAGAACTGTGTGCAGATACTGGACGCCACTCGCGATACGAAACTTAAACCCAATAACCTGAAACTATAAAGGCACCCTGATGGAAACCGTGAAAGTTCACACACAAGACGCAGTGCAAACTGTGACCCTCAATCGACCTGAGTCCCTCAATGCATTCAATGGCCAGTTGATGGACGACCTTGCGGATGCATGCCTTGGAGCGGCTAAAGACACCAGCGTCAAAGTGCTTATCGTCACTGGTGAAGGCAGGGCATTTTCAGCCGGGGCGGATCTTTCCGAAAAAGGACGTACACTAAACCCACCGAAGCATGGCCTGGCGGGTCTTCTGGATGCCATTGTCGATTTCCCGAAGCCATTTCTACTGGCAGTTAACGGCCTCGGCGTGGGGATCGGCGCGACCATCTGTGGATTAGCGGACTTCACCTACATGGCAGAGTCTGCGCGCCTCCGATGTCCTTTTTCTGCCCTCGGCCTGACTGCTGAAGCCGGAAGTACTTACAGTTTTCCGCAGATGATGGGACGGCAAAAAGCCAACTGGTTTCTGTGGGCGGCAGAGTGGATGAGCGCACAAGAGTGCCTCGATGCAGGGCTAGCACTGGAAGTTTTACCGAATGATCAATTACTTGATCGGGTCAATGAACAAGCGGCCAAACTCGCAGCCCTACCCCTGTCATCAGTGATGAAGACCAAGGAAGTCATGATGGGACCCCACAAGGCCGGATTAAAAGCCAATATTTTGAAAGAAAACGAAGGACTGGCTGTACTTACTGGAGCCCCGGCCAATGTCGAAGCCATCACCGCTTTTATGCAGAAACGGGAACCTGACTTTTCAAAGATCGAGTAGCACTTTTAGTCAAGGCGTATTCAGCGCGCGCATTCAAGGCGGGTCTTTGTAAATCAAACGCTTGCTATAGTTATGCAAACCAATAGATTGCCGTACATCACGGGTCTGGATCATGCCAATAAAAATGAAATCATTACGGGGATCAATCCAGAACCAGGTTCCGGCAATTCCCCACCACCAGTAATTACCTTCCGGCTGGTTTGCCGCCCTGGCTGAATCGTTAACAACCGCAAAGTCCAGCCCAAAGGTGTTACCGTTTCCAATAAGATTCCCGCTGGCGTTGACGGTATCGTCCAGCTGTTTTTGGCGCATCAACTGAGTGGATTTTTTTGACAGTATTCTGACACCGTCGAGTTCACCACCATTTAAATGCATCCGGGCAAATCGCATATAGTCTGACACGGTTGAAACCAACCCTCCGCCGCCTGACAACAATACAGGTTCTTGCAGATAATCCTTGTTAGGCTCACTCACCAGTTTGCCATCACGATTGAGTTTATAATAACGCGCCAGGCGTGGTGCCTTGTCAGCTGGTACATAGAAGGCAGTATCAATCATGCTCAGGGGTTTGAAGATCTTTTCTTCCAGGTACCTGTCCAGAGGCATTTTTGACAGCACCTCAACCAGGTATCCCTGGACATCCACAGAAACGCTGTACTGCCACTTCGTACCCGGTTGAGCCCACAAGGGTATGTTCGAAAGCTTCAGGATCATTTCTTTCAATGTAGAGTTACGATCCATTACATTCGCTTTGACGTAAAGCGTATCCACCTGGGATTGGGAGAAGAAACCATAAGTCAATCCGCCACTATGACTCATCAGTTCCCGAATAGTCATCGGGTGATTCATCGGTTCTGTTATTGGCATGCCGTCAGGTCCGTCTTGCTTCGCCACCTGCAAATTTCTGAATTCTGGAATGTAGTTCTCCACGGGGTCGGACAATTTGAACCGCCCCTCGTCGTATAACATCATCAGGGCAGTACCTGCGATCGGCTTGGTCATGGAATAGATTCTGAAAATCGTGTCCTTTGTCATGGGCACCCGGTTCTCGACATCCTGTAAACCGATAGATTTCAAATGCAGTACGTTGCCATGCTGCGTGGCCATTGTTACAGCACCTGATAATTTCCCGGAATCAACCTGCTGCTGAAGCAGAGCAGAAACCGCATTCAACCGCTGTTTGAAGTCCGGCTCGCCCCTGGCATTCGCAGACGGCTGGTAGACTGTGAGCGCGAGAAAGATAACGAAGGCTGCAAAAAAGTGGCGGGATAACACTGACGGCAAACAGATATTCATTGATTTTCTTCGAGGTTCCTTAGGTTCAGGTGAATATGACAATTATTGCCCCGAGAGTAAACCTGTAAACAAGTGCCTGATTTCCCAAATCCTGCTTGCCAAACGAATTGAAGTCGCATAGTTTTGTTACTCAATACTGAAAATCAGGTAAAGCTTATGACTGCCCTGGAAGGAATGCGGATTCTGGACATGACTCAATGGGAGGCAGGAACTGCCTGCACGCAAGCATTGGCGTGGCTGGGTGCCGATGTTGTGAAAGTTGAACAACCGGTCACTGGTGACCCGGGTCGTGGCCGAATTGGCGGTTCGACACTGGACCGGGAATATTTTGTGATGTGGAACAGCAACAAACGCAGCGTCACCCTGAGCCTTGACCAGCCCAGGGGTCGTGAGTTGTTGCTGGAGATGGTGCCACACTATGATGTATTTATAGAAAACTATGGCCCGGGTGTTGTCGAAAAACTGGATATTGGCTACGACGTGATGAAAGCCATTAACCCCGAGATTATTTACGTACGCATCAAGGGGTTTGGCACCAGTGGTCCCTATGCAGACTACAAATGTATGGATATGGTGGCCCAGGCCGCTGCAGGTGCGTTCTCTATCACCGGTGAACCCGACGGTCCACCCATGCGACCGGGTCCGACAATGGGAGATGCAGGTACGGGCACTCAGGCAGCTCTGGTCGTTTCAGCGGCCTACGCCCAGAAGCTGCGAACGGGAGAAGGCCAACTGATTGAACTCTCGATGCAGGAAGCCATGACCTATTACCTGCGGACTGCCGTATCAAGCACTCAATATGGCAAGATGCCCACACCCCGAACCGGCAATGGCAGCAACCCTTTTATGGCACTCTACCCCTGTGCACCGGGCGGTGCTAATGACTATGTCTTTATCATGGCGGTTAATCCAAAGATGTGGGCGGCGCTCTCTACAGCCATTGGACAACCTGACCTCATGCAAGATCCACGATTCAAGCGCGGGGCCGATCGCCACGAAAATCGAGAGGCACTATTTGAAATAATCGCAGGCTGGACTCGACAGCACTCCAAAAAAGAAGCTATGCAGATTTTTGCCGAGTCAGGAATCTGCGCCAGCCAGGTTTACGAAACCAATGACCTGTTTACCGATCCACACCTGCTGGAACGAGAATTTATCCACGAGGTGCGCCACGCAGACCATGGTGATATTAAACTGCTCGGCTGGCCAGCAAAAATGTCGAAGAGCGAAGTCCCAATTCAGGCTGCCCCCTTGCTGGGTGAACACACCGATGAGGTAATGGCCCAGGACCTGGGTCTTGAAGAAAAAGATATCGAAGCTCTACGCAAAGAAGGCGCGATTGGGCGGGAGATGGTTGATCGCGGTGCATAGAACAACTATAAGAAGGAGCTGCCTAACATGCAGTTGAAGCCATTCCTCCGCCTACGGCTCCGTCACTCGGACGTGGCTACGCCACGCCGCTTAACTGGGTGTTATGTGCCATGACAATATCATCAACAGAGTGTTTTTGCGGTCAGTTCAAGGTGGTTGTAGAAGGACCGTTTGGAGATGTTCGGTATTGTCACTGCAGCCAATGCCGTAGGAAGACGGGCACTGCATTTACAGCAAACGCGAAAATCGATCGCTCAAATTTTCTCTAGAAGGTCCTTTGGATCAGGTGACTGAGTTCGAACACAAGCCTGGACTTTACAATGCGTTCTGCTGCAAATGTGGTTCTCCGTTGTACGCTCGTTCTTCCTCAGACCCGAGTGATATCCGTGTAAGGCTTGGAGGGTTCGAAGGTGACGTAGATGTGAATATTACAGGCCATGTCTGGATCTCTTCCAAGGCAAGTTGGTATCAGATAGAAGACTCAGTACCGTGTTTCAAGGAAGTTTTTAAACAGGCAGGCGCCTAACATGAAGTTTGGGTCATTCGCTAAGCTCATTCGGACCAGCTTCACTGGCCGCTTAACTAAGTGTTAGGTGCCTAAGAGGACACATGAACTGGGATGCAGTAGGTGCAGTTAGCGAAATACTTGGAACTCTTGTGGTTTTCGGAACACTCCTATATTTGGCGATTCAAATAAAAATCGCCCGAAAAGCTACTAGTTCTCAGGCAGAAGAAAGCGTTCAATCAGACTGGAATGGAGAAATCCGAGCATGGTGAAAATACAGAAGTCTCCCGACTTATGGCCGAGGGTTTCCACGATTACGCCAATCTGCCGCAGGAAAACAGACTGCTTGTAGCAATCTGCTAAAAAGGACGTATGGGCGTGACCCAGGTGTGGTGATCCACTGGCGTAGTAAATCGGTGTTGTTAGGTAAATATTCATAACGTTCCTCAAAGAAAATAATTAGTAAAAAAAACCCCGGAGAGGTTCTTACCTGTCCGGGGTTTGTAAATTCTTTGTGAAACGTGTCACGAGAAGACCGGAAGGTGAGACTACCTTCCGGAAAATCAATTGAAAGTCAGCCCTGGGTAGCCACCATAGGCGTCATCATCTCTACATTTGTACCAGCAACGATCCAGTTCATTTCAAGCTCCGATTCAATCGGTCATCCTTAGAATCAGCACATCTTAGTCCCCCAGCGTCCAATGTCAATCCCTATGCTGTCCAGCGCCACTCTGCTGGGACTTGTATCAGGAATCGCTTCGCGCTAGTTTAAAACCTCCCCAAACTCAGGAGCGTGATCATGCGCAACGGATTTCGTGTTATCGATACAGACTGCCACCAGATGGAACCAGCAGGCATGTGGGCAGAATATATCGACCAGCAGTTTGCAGACAGGGCGCCTGCCGCGGGTGATCTGGGAGGCGGTCGCCAGGGAATGATGGTCGAGGGCGAATCACTGGCTAAGCAAGACGGCAATTATCCGATGGATGCGAAGGAATTTCACGACGCGACAGTCCGCGGTATGGAGCGTTTTCAACGTGCCAGGAGCAGTGGGTTTGATGCTGCCAGTCGACTGGCGGATATGGAAGAGCAAGGTGTAGACGCACAGGTTATTTATCCGACCGTGGGCGGTCAATTGCTTGGCAAGCCATTCAAAGATCTGGAACTTCTTGCTGCCTGTTGTCGTGCGTTTAATGACTGGAGTCTGGAATATTGCAGCAAGTCACCGGACAAACTCCTGATGGCCGCGATGCTGCCGGTTCAGTCACCTGAGTTGGCGATAGAGGAAGCAAAACGCGCCAGCGCAAAGGGTGCATCAGCGTTTTACATCAGGCCCAACCCGGTAGAAGACCGAAATTATTTTCACGAGGCACTGGATCCACTCTGGGCAGAGCTGGAGAAAATTGGCAAGCCAATCTGCATTCACGATTCCGGGTCGCCCCATCTCCCCTCTTACGGGGAAAGAATGTCAACCCATACCTCGGGGCATATTATTGCCCATCCCTTTGAGGCAATGGTCGCGATGATGTCACTCATCTGGTATGGCATCATCGAGAAGTATCCCAAGTTGAGCATCGTTCACGTCGAGGCCGATGCAGGATGGCTGCCATACTGGCTACAACGGATGGAGCAGCACTATGAATTTTCCGGCAACGCTGAACATCCCTTGTTGAAGAAAAATCCAACGGAGTACTTCAAGTCCAACTTTCTGGTCGCCTGTCGCGGCGATGAGATGACTTTACCCAGTGTTGTTGATTTGGTGGGGGATGACAACATCACCTTCAATACCGACTACCCTCATCCAGATGGCACCTGGCCCGCCGGGTTTACCGCACTTGAAAATCAACCCATTGGTGAAGAAAGCAAACGAAAGATATTCTGGGATAACGCCGCCGCAGTTTTCGCAGTTGCTTAATCTGGCAATCACCAGATAACGAATAACTCGCTCGAAACAGTCAGGATTCTTCCTCATCGCGTTCGTACACTTCCTGTCGAAGGATGATGACATCTTTAGGCGCTGTCAGGCCGATCTTAACCTGGCCGCCCCTCACTTCGAGGACCTCCAGCTCGATGTCATCGCCAATTTTTTGCTCTCACCGGATTTCCTGGTTAGTATCAACACTCGCGTTCTGCAGCCAATATAAACGTTTGAAAGCGAAGACATTACCTTCTCAGTGCGTAAATAACATCGACTCGTTCTCATTTCGAGTTACAAGAATGGAGACCACCGGTCTGGCGGTTAGTTACCAAATCGGTATCGTAGTTTCGCCACGTAACTGTTCACGATAGGATCGTCGAACGAGTCCTGGAACAGATCTGAAAACTCAGAATCATCTAAGGTTGGCAGTGTATTGCCCCGATTGTAAACAAGATACAGATCAGTCAACGGCGCAATTTCCCAGCGATAACGCAATTGGGCAGTAATAATGCTGACGGTGAAGTCATGGTTTCGTGTAGGTTCAACCGGAACCAGGTCTCCATCCCCTGCAGGCACTTCATAGAAGCCATCTTCCCTGGCTTTAACACCGGCCCACTGCAAGGTAAACCTTATCTGATGGCCAGGCGCCATAAACCAATTGACATTAAGCCCCGGTTGCCAGTCAGTCGCATCAAAAGCGCCAAAATTCCGTCCACCCTGGTATACCAACCAGCCATCTCGCCGTTTGTAGCGAATATCCAGGTCTACTGACACAAGGTCGCTGGGCCTGAAGGTCACACCGAAGGTCGCGTTATACGACCAGTCACCCAGATGTTCCTGCAGGCCGCCAAGGCTCATGGAATAGCTAAGCATCCTGGCCGCATCGGTAGCCCACAATGCATCTACCCACCAGCGATCTTCAGTTTTATAGGCACCATTACCCCGGCTATCAAGATCCTCATACCTGGACGGCAGATAACCCAACGCAGTCCTCACCGTGTTTCTACCGGGCAATACCATCGAATTTCGCCAATAAACTCCCGAATCAACCAACTGGTCCTTGCTGATGTTGTAACCCTGACGAAAAATCACTGTGCCGCGAATATCCTTCAGATCACCCACGCCTCTGGTCTTATTGTAGAGCAGGGCATATTGAAACGTGTTGTAGTCATTTCGTCGCAGAAATCCCAGATCGTTGATCTGCACATTCTCATCGAAGTACTCGAACTCAAATTTGTGCTGGATTCTTGGATTACCCGAGTATTTAACATCGAACATCGCCCCTTCGCCGGTGATGTCAAAAACATCACTTGCCATTAATTGAGCATCGGCAATCAGGCGCCCATCGCTACTGGTAAAGTGAAGATCGAGCCCATGTACAGCGGCGTCATAAAGTGGACCACTGACAAATGTACCCAGGTATCCAATCGATCGCCTGCTCTCGGCAATATGCTCATACAGAAATCGCGCAACGGCAAAATTTCTGCCATCGTCGATTATGTCAACATCATCACCAGAAGGAATTTCAGTTCCCTTCCACACAACATCGTCTTCTGCAGCGGCCAGGACCCCGTAACGCACATTACCCAGAGCCCCCGTTATTTTTGACGCCCCTAGCAGATCTGTAGGCATGTCTCGTTCGCCCCGATTAGGGACCACACCATCGGGTACAGTGACCTGGTTGGCTGTGCCACCAATGCGCCTTGTATTCATCAGCGAGATTGGGGTTGGTACAAATGCGCTCGAAAACACCTTGCGCGAAGTCGTCGCGAAATTGTCGTTGGTGATGGTTCGAAGAATGTTACCCGGATTCGATCTGGGTGTGCTGTTAAAAATCTCGTTGCCTTCGAGGAAAAACAAGCGTTTCTCAGGAAAGTAAGTCTCAAACGCTGTCAGGTTAAGAACCACATTGTCCGCCTCGACTGCACCGAAATCCGGCAGTAAGCTCAGAGACAACTCCAGTTTCGGCGACGGTTTCCAGGACAGGTCGAAACCTGCGCGAACCTCTTCTTCATCCCTGGCCTTGTCCATCATCGAAGAAGCGTACGGGATAATCGAGAACTGCTGAATCGGTTGTACACCTTCCACGTTAAAAGTATTCAGCGCAGAAACAAAACGTGATGATGCGTAAGGGTGTCCCGGCCACTGGTATCGCTCGTTTGAATGGGATACCTGGCGGCTGACGGCAAACCCTATTTTTCGCGGTCCCTGGGTTTCCGGCATACTCATCATCGACCAGGGTAAGAACATCTCGATGCTCCAGCCATCATCCAATCTGGCCGATTTACCCCTCCAGGGTCCATCCCAGTCCCGTTGGTAATTCCGCTCCGGTAAAACCTTGCCGTCCATGACGGAATCTCCCAGCGCAATAATAAACCAGTAGGCAATTAGTCCCTGCCCTGTTGCATCAATGGTGATGCCAAACGTATCCCTGTCAATAAAATCATCACGGTTCGACATTCGGGAAACGAGGGTTTCAGGTGGCTGACGCATGATAGAACTGACATAAAGACCTTTCTCCGTGGCGAACATCCGCATTTCTGTCGGGTAATGGCCCGATTCCCCGGTACCTGGTACCGCAACAATCATATTGTCGTGCAAGGATATCCCCTGCCAGATGGCCTCGTCGACGATGCCATCGAGCAATACATTCACGTCGGAGTGGGAAAAGTTTGATATCGTGATCTGGTGAACCGGAATTCCCTCAATGGTTTCAAGCAGGGTTTCACCCCCATAGATACGTTCGGTTTTAGCTACCTGGTTCAATGCCGGTGAGCTCTTCACCGATGCCACAGTAATATCGGGTTGCTGTTCGTTAGTGGCTTCTTCAACTGCTTCTTCGAAGGAAGTCACCAAAGACTCAACCGTAGCGCTGTTTGGAATCAGTGGCCAGGCATCTTTGAAACCTTTCTTGCGGAGCTCGGTGACAAGATCCTGGGGTTGCGAACGGCTAATCAAGACTCGATACCAGACCCGGGAATTTACTTGAGTTTCTACAATAGAGGCATCCAGTGATAACCGTTTGCGTACTTCATTGCGGGCTCTTTTCGCATTTTCAAGCTGTTGAAAACTACCCACCACAGCCGCCGGGCTTTTAGGAACTTCAGTTAGAACAGGAGCCTCAGCCAGAACAGGAGCCTCAGCCAGAACAGGAGCCTCAGCCAGAACCGAAGCTTTGGCAACAGAAACCTCGGGTAACAATGCATCAGCAGTAACCCCAGATGATATCAACCACAGCACCAGCGTCGGAATCAACAATACAATCGAAGCCCGTCCCCTATGAATTGATTCTCTGACTCTGACAGATACGATTGGCAGCACGTTGGACTCCTACTTTTTTTCAGACAACAAGCGGCATCCATTCTGTTTGACCTTGAGCAATAGATTGGTCAGCAGATCCAGTTCTGCTTCGTCGATACCTTCAAAAAAATCGTCTATTGTTTCCCTTCCCAGGGTGATAATGACCGGTACCAGCTTCGCCGTAGGGTCCGTCAGGTAAACGCGCTTCACGCGACGGTCTGTCTCATCATCCTTTCGGGACACGAGACCTTTGCTTTCCATTCGATCAACCAGGCCTGTGACACCCATGCGGCTGAGATCGAGAATTTCACTTAATTCGGTCTGGCTGATACCTGGTGTCCGCCAGATATACAGCACGGCACGCCAGTGAGTACGAGTTAGCCCATAAGGCTTAAGACGCTCGTCCAGCACAGAAGTTAGCTGCCTTGCGATATCATGAACGAGGAAGCCAAATCCCCGTTCCAACTGATCCATCTCTACCATCTGGGTATGTTTTTATAGCGGTGGCTTAATATATACCATGTATATTGTAAACAATAGTTACTATTTGCCAATAATATATCGGGTTATAGGAATAACAAATGATTTTGGCAGGGGAACTAAACTTGCGGCTAGTGGATAACGACCTGGTTGCGGCCCTGATGTTTGGCCTGATACAGGCAGCCGTCAGCGGTTTTGATGACATCTTCGAAATTGTCTGTTTTTGTCCAGCAAACGCCAAAGCTTACGGTCATTCGAATTTTATTTTCGCCGTAGATATAAGGTGAATTCTCGATTCTGGTGCGTAGGCTCTCGAAAGTTTCATCAATTCCGACCGTTTCATCCTCACACATGAGAATACAGAATTCTTCCCCACCAAAGCGTGCTACAACAGCCTGGCCCTTGAAATGGCTATCCAAAAGCCTGGCAATATGTTTCAACGCCTCGTCACCAGCATCGTGACCATAAGTATCATTGATGATCTTAAAATGATCGATGTCGGCCATGGCAGCAACCAGATAACCACCGCTTTGTTTGGCCTCCTCGCCCATGATATGTCCGCGTTCAAACAGATAGCGACGATTGCGCAATCCCGTCAGGTAGTCTGTGATCAGCGAGTCCTGCAAAGCATGGATATGCTCTAGCATTTCAACGTTCTGAGAGACTCGCAAGAAAAACTCCTCGTTCAGAAATGGCTTCGTCACAAAGTCATTGGCACCCACCTTGATGAACCTGGCTGACAAGGCGTGGTTCCCATAGGATGAGACACCAATAATGGCAACCTGACGCTTTGAAAAACGACTGCGGATTTTTTTTGTGAGCTCGAATCCATCCAGGTTTGGCATATTGTAATCTGTGATAATCAGGAGCGTGTCCGGATTTTCATCCAGTACATTTAAAGCCTCAATACCATCGGTTGCTTCAATCACCTGGAATTTGTAGCGAAGCAGCAGTGTTCGGATCTGAAAACGAGCCGTTTTCGAATCATCGACGATAAGAACTTTTACGAACTGGTTTTGATGTAACCGTTTGACCATTGAAATAACATATTCCATGCTCGCCGGGCTGTCTTTGACGACATAGTCAATAATGTTCCGCTGCAGCAGATGGTTACGTAAATCTTCGCTGAACTGACTAGAGAAGACGATAGACGGAATGGATTTTTCGATGGCCATATCGACAATTTCACCGTCCCTGGCATCAGGCAGTTTCAGGTCCAGAAGTGCGAGGAAGAAATCACCGCCACGCAGGTCAATAATCTCCCGTGCCTGCTCAAAGGTTTCGGCACAGGTAACTTTGAAGCCCAATTGGTTTTCTATCTGGCTTTTGATTACAGTGCGAAAAAACTTCCTGTCTTCAACTAAAAGTATTTCAACATGGCTGCCAACCATTCAGCGGTATCCTTGCTAGTTTGCCAACTTCTATGACCAGCTTGGCTCATTCGCTAATCATATATCTGAACGGGTGTTCTTGTCCATGGTGCGTCGACCCTCCCTGCCAAACGGTTCACTTTCTCACCTCTCTCTTGCCAGAAGATAATTCAGTGTTACAGTAACTCAAGAAGTATCCTTCACAATCGTGTGAAACGCGCACGAAAACAATAAAAAAGGATATCAATTGCGATGCCAACAGGAAGAACGATATTCAGCCCGGTTGCAGTATTGGTTTACTGCCTGTCAGGCACGAGTACTACCCTGGCATCAGGGCTCCTGGGGTTAGAGCACGACTGGCCTCAAGCCTGGTTCGAAGCTGCGAAAACCGCGAGCGAAATGGGTATCACCGAATTCTCCCAGAGCCCCGTTCTTGATGAACTGGATTTGCCGTCCGTAGAAAAACGTTTACCCGATGATCCTCTGGTGATTGTGCCGCTGAATGACATAGGTATCTACGGCGGCCGGGCACATATATCCGCTAACGATGGATGGCAATTCTTTAACTGGGAACATGCACTAACCATTTCCGCAGATATGCGTTCCTTTCTACCCAATCTCGCCGAATACTGGACAGTGAGCGAAGATGGCCGAACCATCACACTGAAGTTAAGAAAAGGCATCAAATGGTCAGATGGTGCTCCGCTCACCAGTGACGATTTCATGTTTACCTTTAACAATATCTGGCTCGATAAGGAGTTCTCCCCGGTGACTTCCCGGCTCATCCTTGGCGGCGAAATTGTCAAAATTGACGCACTGACGTTCAAATATGTGTTCAAAGACCCAAATCCGCTGTTTGTCAATCTCATCGCCCAGTACGGTCACCGTATGGTCGACCCGAAACACTATTACCAGAAATTCCATCCCAGCTTTACGAACCGGGATGATGTGATAAAGCACGTCGAATCACTGGGGTACATAAACTGGACGACGTTCATGACCGCCAATCGGGAAGGGAGGATCAAGGAAAGTGTCAACGCCCCAACTTTGCGAGCCTATAAAATTGTTAGCCGCACACCGGCGTTGATTCGATTTGAACGCAACCCCTATTACTTTAAAGTTGACCCTCAGGGGCAGCAACTGCCCTACATCGATGCAATCGATGCTGAGGTTATAACCAATGCCGAAGTTATTGCCGCCAAAGCATCTACCGGGCAACTGGATTTTGCTGCTTTCGCCCTTCGCACCCAGGATTTTCCGCTATTAAAACTCGGAGAAAGGACCGGCGTCGTCAAAGTACATGAATGGAAAAGATTACACACCAGTGATGTTGTTATCCAGATGAACTTCAACCATGCAAACCCCCGATTAAGGCAGGTATACTGGGACCTGCGGTTTCGCCAGGCACTTTCGATTGCAATTAATCGAAACGAAATGAATGAGATAATTTATTTTGGGCGCGGCACTCCGCACCAGGTGACGGTCCACCCTTCCAGCTCATTCTATGAGCCTCATTTCGCGACCTCCTACATCCAGTATGATCCACAGCAGGCACGATCCCTGCTGGACGAAATGGGTCTCAAGGATATTGACGATGACGGCCTGAGAGAATACGCCGACGGCTCAAAGTTTACCATCACGATTGAGTTCTATGACTTCGAAACACCGAAGGGAATTTCCATGGAGCTGGTTGCAAGTTACTGGCGCGAGGTAGGAATCGATCTTCGTCTCAAACTGGTTGATGGCAACCTGCAGTCGGTCCGTGCGGAAGCGGGTGAAATGGAGATGACACTGTGGCATGGAGATAAATCCACGGACATATTGTTTCCCTTGATACCCTACTGGTGGGCACCCCGCTCAACGGCATGGGACCTGTGCATGTGGAATGACTGGGCACGTTACTATCAAACCGATGGACGACTGGGGGAAAAGCCGCCAGCTATCATTAAACAATTGCAGGACTGGACCGATGAAATGCGGATCACCATGGATAACCAGCAGCGAATCACAATTGGGAAGAAAATTCTCCAAAGCAATGCAGATAATCTCTGGACTATTGGCACCGTTGGCCTGGCGCCGCAACCCATACTTGTCTCCAGAAGGTTACAGAACGTTTCTGCCCATGGAATCTGGGGTTGGGACAATCGCTGGACACTTGCTTATCACCCTGCCACCTGGTACTTAAACGATCCGGATGTTGACACCGCAAAGGGCTTAAAAGTCGTAGCCAGTGGTAATTCTCAATGAGGCCTTACATTGTCTCCCGAATCCTCGGAATGTTTCCGACCCTGGCTTTAATCTCGATTATCGTCTTTTTTATTATCCAACTGCCCCCCGGTGACATTGTTACATCGGAGTTGAATCGAATGGCTTCCGAGGGAATTCAGGTCACCGACGAGGAAGTGCAGAACCTGCGCGCCCAGTATAACCTCGACGAACCACTGCCTATGCAGTATCTGAGGTGGATCGGCAATTTTGTCATGGGCGACATGGGTTATTCTTTTGTCCTGGCCCAGCCGGTGAATGAACTGGTCTGGGAACGCCTCGGTTATACCCTGCTGATTACCATTTCAGCTCTGCTGTTCACCTGGGTTATGGCATTGCCATTCGGGATCTATTCTGCTGTTCGTCAGTACTCCATTGGTGACTATACTTTAACTACCATTGGCCTTATTGGTCTCGCAACACCTAACTTTCTGCTGGCATTAATTTTAATGTACGTCGGCTACGAGTGGTTTGGTGTCAGTATCGGTGGGCTCTTTTCACTGGAGTACCAGGGAGCGCCCTGGAGCATGGCAAAACTAAGAGACCTACTGGCACATCTCTGGATACCGACCATCGTGGTCGGTATGGGTGGTGCCGCGGTCACCATGCGTATTCTGCGGGCAAATCTCCTTGACGAACTGAATAAACCCTATGTTGTTACTGCGCGGGCCAAAGGAGTCGGCCCCATTAAACTCATCCTGAAGTATCCGCTTCGAATCGCCATCAATCCTTTTATCAGTACTCTGGGATTGTTACTCCCGACACTGATCTCCGGAGAAGCTATTGTAGCGATGGTGCTAAACCTGCCGACCACGGGTCCGATACTCTTGCAAGCATTATTGGCACAGGATATGTATCTGGCTGGTAGTTTTTTGATGTTACTTGCCGTATTGACGGTCGTTGGAATGTTGATATCAGACCTGCTATTAGCCCTGGCAGATCCAAGGATTCGATATGAATGACCTGCCATGACTGATCTGTTATGACCGATCTGCTATGAACAGTTACGCCGGTGAACTACCTCTAACCGCCACCGCGACGCCTGCGCAACTGGCCTGGCGACGGTTCAAGCGGCACCGACTGGCATATGCCAGTGGGGTCTTTCTGTTGTTTCTCTATACCGTAGCTGTTCTTTGCGAATTCATCTCACCCTACGCAACCGATACCCGCAATGTGCTCGCAATCAATGCCCCGCCCATGTCGGTACATTTTGTAGATATGAACGGCGACTTCCATATCCGACCCTTTGTCTATGGCTATGATATGACGGTGAACGATGACACATGGATGCGGGAATACACCGAGAATCCAGAGAAACGCTACCCGATTTTCTTTTTCGCCAGAGGGTCAACTTACGAGTTCTGGAATCTTTTCGAATCTGACCGGCATTTATTTACTACTGAAGATCATGGTTACTTACACTTATTTGGCACGGACAAACTCGGTCGAGACCTGTTCACCCGGATAATGTACGGCGCACGCATTTCCCTCTCCATTGGACTTATCGGTGTCATCATCACCCTGACTCTTGGGTTGTTGCTCGGTGGTCTTGCTGGTTATCTCGGGGGCCTCACAGATCGCATGGTGCAGCGCCTTATCGAAGTACTTCAATCGATACCCACCCTGCCCCTGTGGATGGCACTGTCAGCAGCATTACCCGTCGCATGGTCCTCCCTGCGGGTTTACTTTGGCGTCACCATAATCCTTTCGTTATTTGGCTGGCCGACCCTGGCACGGCAGGTCAGGGGGCGATTTCTTGCCCTCCGGGAAGAGGAGTTCGTCATTGCGGCGCGCTTACTCGGCGCAGGTAGACTACGGGTGATTTTTCGGCATATGCTGCCAAGCTTTGCTAGCCACACAATTACCACGGCCACCCTGGCGGTACCTGGCATGATCCTGGGAGAGACAGCCTTAAGTTTCCTGGGCATTGGGCTACGACCCCCAGTTGTCAGTTGGGGAGTGCTCATGCAGCAGGCGCAAAATTATCAGGTTATTGTCATGACTCCCTGGCTGTTGTTGCCCGGTTTGTTTGTGGTCCTGACGGTGTTGTCATTCAACTTGCTCGGTGATGGTCTTCGTGACGCAGCTGACCCTTACAACACGGCTGGGCTATAGCATGATTGAAGACAATGTTCTGCAGATTCGTGACCTTGCAGTCGACTTTCGCACCGAAATTGGAACAACGTGCGCACTACAGGGGGTTAGCTTCGATATACCCCGTGGTGATGTCACCGCTATCGTTGGCGAATCCGGTTCCGGGAAATCCGTTACGGCAAATTGTGTGATGCGCCTCATTCAGCCCCCTGGTAGAATTGTTGGCGGGAATATCAAGTTCTCGCCTGCTGGTGGCAGTCCATTTGATATAGTAACACTGCCAGACAAAGACCCAAGACTCCATGACCTGCGTGGCGGTCTGATCAGTATGGTTTTCCAGGAACCCATGACGGCCCTTTCGCCGGTGCATACCATTGGCAATCAGGTCACGGAAGCTATTCACTGTCATCGAAACGTCAGCAAACAGGTAGCCCTTGAAGAAGCAGCCGATATGCTAAGACGGGTCGGACTTGACGATGTCGAACGTCGAATGAGCATGTACCCTTTCGAATTTTCCGGTGGCATGCGACAACGTGTGGTTATTGCCATGGCACTGGTCTGTAATCCAGAGATCCTGATCTGCGACGAACCCACGACGGCTCTCGACGTCACCATTCAGGCAGAAATTCTTACCCTTGTACGCAATTTACAAAAGGAGCTAAACAACTCAGTCCTGTTTATCACCCATGACCTTGGTGTGGTTGCCCAGATAGCAGATCATGTTGTGGTCATGTTTCAGGGACGGGTGCTGGAAATCGGAACGGTTCGACAGGTACTAAAAACACCTGTACATCCTTACACGAAGGGATTACTGGCAGCAATTCCCGGTTTAGCCAAGCATGGGGAAAAATTGGCTACCATTGACAGTATCGTTGGTGACGCTGATATCACGACACCGTACCCGTTGATCAGGTTGCCGGATGGAAGACAAGTGAGTCTTCCGGCTGGCGAGCTACCGAAGCTTGTAGGGCTCTCCACATGAGTGGAACATTGCTCGAAGTGAGAAACCTGTCGAAATACTTTGACGGTAACCCTGCTCTTGACGATGTCAGCTTCGATCTGCAAAAAGCCGAAACCCTTGGCGTCGTTGGAGAATCAGGTTCTGGTAAAACAACCCTGGCTCGTTGCATTTTACGGGCGATTGATCCTGATCGGGGCACTGTCCGTTTTAACAGTCAAAACGGCTGGGTTGACCTGCACGATGCGTCGGAGAAAACCCTGATTTCATTGCGACGCGAAATGCAGATGGTGTTCCAGGATCCTTTCGCATCGCTCAATCCAAGAATGACGGTACAAAAAATTATCGAAGAACCACTGATCATCCATGGCGAACGTAACGCATTGAAGCGTCGGGAACGGGTCATGGATATTCTCGAACGAGTGCAATTGGAGCCTGATGCCTTGCTTCGCTATCCCCACGCGTTTTCAGGAGGCCAACGGCAGAGAATCGGTATCGCCCGTGCGCTGGTATTGCACCCTGAATTTATCGTTTGCGATGAATCGGTTTCTGCCCTGGATGTTTCAGTACAGGCGCAAATCATCAATCTACTCAGGGAGTTGCAACAGGAATTGGGCCTCACCTATCTTTTTGTTGCTCACGACCTGAGTGTAGTACGATACCTATGTGATCGGGTACTGGTGATGCACCGTGGTCGGGTTATTGAAAGTGGTTTTGTCGAGGACGTATTTCAACGACCAGAACAAAGTTACACCCGTCTGCTGCTCTCTGCGATTCCTTCACCGGACCCGGACATACCCCTTAAACCACTGGATCGAACAATGTTAGGCCTATGAAATAAATGAGCTTTGAAATGAAGGCAAAATCCAGGGCCGGTGTTGTTTTTTCCGACGCGGCACGTAGTCTGATACCAGAATTCCGCCAGCGCGCTGATTTGGCAGACCGTGAAGGCTCCATGTGCAGCAAAAATTTTGAAGCGCTGGCAGATTCAGGAATTAACGCGGCTTTCGTACCTCAATCCCTGGGCGGTTTCGGTCTTGAGAGTGTACACGACTGGTTGTTGGGTATAGCAACGCTGGCACAGGGAGATGGTTCCACCGCCATCGCAATTAACATGCACCTTGGTGTTAGTCGCGGTATGGCACAGGCTTACAACCAGGCGGTTGCCCAGGGGCGTAGCACTGAGCGATTGACAGCACCGTTAAAAGCGATCGCTGCGGGCAAAATGTTGATTTGTGCGACCGCCACGGAACGCGGCACCGACAATCTACACCCCCAGACACTGGCAACGGCAACCCCGGATGGCTGGCGAATTGATGGCAATAAAATGTTCGTGACCATGTCACCTATCGCAACCCATCTCGCGATGAACCTGCGCATGAAAGACGATACCGGTGACCATTTGGCTACAACCATGTTACCCATCAACAGCCCCGGTGTTACACCACAAGGTGACTGGGATGCTCTCGGCATGCGCGGGTCCGGTAGCCAGTCCGTGAGCTTTGACAATGTTGTCGTGGGTAAAAATGGCGTTCGTCGATTGGGGCCCTGGGGACGCTGGAGCACCACTGTACTGATCAACCGGACCCTGGGAAATCTGCCGCTGGTGGCTGCTTTTCTGGGTATTGCCGAACACGCATACGACATTGCCATCGAAGCCATGGGCAAACAGACGCGGTTAGGTGAACCATTAAGCTCCCTGACTGGCGTGCAGCAAACCGTGGGAGAAATGGAGATTGAACTGGCCAAGTGCCGCAGCATTCTGCAACAAGCCGGGACCGGTGTTGATGACTGGCTTGCTGAGGCGGAGGAAACCCCTCCGGCACTGGAATCAGCTCATCAACTGATGAAAGATTACCAGTCAGCCAAATGGGTGGTAAATCGAGGTGCCATTGATATCGTTGACAAGGCGATGGATCTGGTGGGTGGCGGTGGATTCATGAGTGCGCCCCCATGCAGCCGCACTCGCCGACAGAACTCAGGGGTTATGTTGGACAGGTGGCATTGGGGTTGTTCCCGGATGCTTAGCTTTTTTTTGAAAAACAACAAGGTGTGACTATGAATCGACTGGAAGGAAAGATTTGCCTGATAACAGGCGGTGCAAGAGGTCAGGGAGAAGCAGAGGCCAGATTATTTTCAGCCGAGGGCGGCAAGGTCTGGATCTGCGATGTGCTTGATAGTGAGGGCGAGGCACTGGCAAACGAGATAAATTGTCATTATCGGCATCTGGATGTACGGGATGAAGCCGCCTGGCAAACCCTCGTCGATGAGATTGTCGCCGTCGACGGTGGTATTGATGTTCTGATCAACAACGCCGGAATATTTCGTGCCAATCGTCTGGTCACCACCGACATGGAAGAGTTTCAACTCGTGATGGATGTCAACTGCACCGGCGTCTTTCTCGGCATGAGGACCGTCGCAACCCCGATGATGGCAAGCGGTGGAGGCTCGATTGTAAACATCTCTTCACTTGCGGGTTTGAGGGCTGCCGTTGGCGCTTTTGCTTACGGTGCCTCCAAGTGGGCGGTCAGGGGCATGACCAAGACCGCATCGGTAGAATTCGCGCGCAAGGGAATCCGCGTCAACTCGATACATCCAGGGCTCATTGAAACACCCATGGCCGAACAATTAGGCAACCTCGAGAAGATCTCGAAACGAACCCCCCTGGGTCGCGTTGCAGAGGCCAGTGAAGTCGCCAGCCTGGCACTGTTTCTTGCAAGCGAGGAGAGTTCCTATTCCACCGGCAGTGAGTTTATTGTTGATGGCGGGTTGAACGCATTGTGAGCGAGTGCGGTGAGGCTGCCATGTCTCATTAAGCGGTTCTCATGCCCTCGGCCATTTCGTTCAGTCGTTTGTGAATAATGGCTTGATCGGGCTGCTCGGGGCCGTTTAGTCGTCTGGCATTTTCCTCGGCGATTGGTTCAGGCAGAATTTGAGGAAATAACGACCCGGCCAGTGTGTCTCCATCTGCCAAACCATGGTCAAACATCAGTGGCATCGTCGCGTGCCGGTGTTCGAACACGATACTGTCATCGCACCACCGACTGGCCAGGGCGCGCCGGGGTCGTTCGGTAGAATAATTGGCGGACGAACCATGAACAATGAGTGGGTTGAATAACAACAGGTCACCAGGCTGCATATCGGGGCAGAATAAATCGTAGCTCTCACGATCAGCATCAATATCCGGCACCTCCGCCAAATCGGAATCCAGCATATAAGGATCATAGTTCGGCGTCACCGCCTTGAATCGTTCTGGCCATCGATGAGATCCTTTGACAAACTCCAGACCGCTACTGTTGCGGTCTACCGGGTCGAAAGTAATCCATAGTGAGCACAGATTCTGACTATCAAGCCGGACCGGCCAGAAGGTGACATCGTGATGCCAGGGCGTCGGCACATGACATCCTGCGGGTTTAACGAATAATTGATCGTAAAAATGCCTTACGACTGTCGAGCCAAGCAGCTGCTGCGCGATAATCGACGCGGGAGACTCGTAGACAAAATCGCAGAATTCATTGTCAACCTTCCACAAGAAGAGATCCCCACTGAACGCCTCATCTTTCATAGAAACAGCCCGGCCCATGGTTGTCGGGTTTGCCACGGCATGATCGATAGCCTTTTCCATTTTCCTGATCCAGTGATCAGAGAACAATCCACTCAGGCAAACCACACCATCTCGATCGTAGGTTTCTATTTCTTCCCTGGTAAGACTTCGTAGTGGTGCTTCAGGCATCGATCGGGTCTCCTTTGCTCGTGATCCTTGAACCTTAAGCGCTCTGTTTGTCAAGCGCGGCTTTAATATCTTCTGTCATATCACGGGGTATTGTTGCCGTGATGGCAATCTCCGATACCATCGCGCGGCGCGGCAGTGAAACAGCCATCATCACCGCGGCAGAAATATCCTCTGACTGCATCATGATAGAACGGGCTTCATCGTTTGGAGGCAGTGCACGATTGTCCAGAATTGGCGTATCCACTTCACCCGGATAAATCGTTGTGCAACGAATACCGTATTTCTTAACCTCCATCGCGAGCACTTCCATATATGCTTTGGCGGCTACCTTGGCTGAACTGTAAACAACACCTGCCATGACGCCAGGTCGAATCGCCGCCATCGAAGAAATCATCACCACATCACCAGCGCCGTTGGCTATCATAGGCGGCAACAGTAGCTTGGTCAGCATAGCCGGACCCATGGTGTTAACGTCCATTACGCTGCGCCATTCAGCAGCGCTAATGTACTGAGCACTACGAACTTTTGAGCTGAAACCTGCGTTGTTAACCAGAATATCGACGCCATTCTGCGACTCCAGCAAGCCTGAAGCAAGGCCTTCGATATCTTCAGGAATGGTCATATCTGCCGTAACGGCATTGGCTGCGCCGCCGTTGTCGATAATTTTGCCGACTGTCTCGTCGAGTGGCCCTTGACGCCGACCAGAGATCGTGACTTTGACACCGGCAGCGGCGAGATCAATCGCAATGGCTGCCCCTATGCCGGTGCCGCCACCTGTAACCAACGCTGTTTGCCCTGATAGTGCTGTCATGGAGTTCCTTATTTTTTAAATGTGTTTGTAGAGAAAAGTCTGTAGCAAGAAGTTAGACGTTGACTGTAATATCTGGAAAGATAACAGGTCAAGTCAAACACTTAAATACTCAGATACCATGCCCAATTCAGAGATACCACTCATGGACGTCAGCGAGGAGATTCTTCGCGCCAGGCGGAAATGGAAGTTTGACGGGTCATCGAGGCCAACATTCGCAATTACTCCAACAGCCAACCAGGAATCGGTCTGGGACTACCCAAGGCCGCCGTGCATCGAAGCCGTAAAGCATGTGATCGAAGTTCGCCACCAGGGACGCACTATCGCCTTAAGCGCCAGATCCACCCGGGTTTTGGAAACTGCCGGTGCCCCTACTTATTATTTCCCACCTGCAGATATAGATCCTGACCTGAAACCCGCTGACAGCACGGCAATCTGCGAATGGAAGGGACTGGCCCAGTCAATGACTCTTGCAGGGCGTGAAGTCGGCTGGCGCTATGTAAAAATGTTTCCGGAGTTCTTGGAACTCCACCTCTGGGCTTCCTTCTATCCTGCGAAGCTCGACTGCTATGTTAACGACCAACCGGTTAAACCTCAGCCAGGTGGATACTATGGTGGCTGGATCACCAACAATCTTGTTGGGCCTGTCAAAGGCAGCCCCGGAAGCCAGGACTGGTAATTTACCTGAATATCGGCTGTTACTAACCGGGCACCGTGAGGATAGCCTCAGATCGCGATTGCCTTGTGTTTTTTTAGTATCGAGATTACCGGGTCATGTGGCAATGCCTGAACTACCGTACCATTGATACCTGTCATGGTTTCATTTGCAAATAGCGAGTTCAGTATCGCTTCGTCAACCGCCTGAATAACGGCTTCGAATATGCTGTCCAGGCGCGCGTTCGGTATGAACTGAGTGGATGCGAGGCGTTGCTCCTCATGATGGGCAGCCTCGTTCGCTGTCGAGAAAGCAAGAAAGATATCCCCTGACCCGTGGCCTGATATTGCACCAGAACGCCCTACGCCAAGCCCTACCCGTCGCGCCAGTCGTTTTAACTGATGAGGTAACAAAGGGGCATCTGTCGCAACAACAGCAATAATAGATCCACATTCATCGGATTCTTCCCTGGGTTGTAATAACCTGCCAACAGGCACACCACTAATGGTCAACTGGTCGCGCCGACCAAAGTTAGCCTGAACAAATGCACCGACAGTAATGCTCACCCCCGATGAATCAACAACACGTGAAGCGGTACCCGAACCACCCTTGTAGCCATAACAGATCATACCGGTCCCTCCACCCACACTGCCTTCTTCAATGGCGCCGTCACTGGCACTGTCAAGGGCCGCAAATACATGTTTATCTTTGATATGAAAGCCATTGATATCATTCAGTACGCCATCGTAAGTTTCACCGGCAACCGGCAGTGCCCATTGTCCAGGAGCGGTGTCTTTTTGTACCATCCACTTAATCGTCGCATCCCTCGCTACACCACATGAATGGGTATTGGTAATGGTAATCGGGCCGTCGCATCGACCCGCTTCCTCGATCCATATCGTCCCGGTCATCTCGCCATTCCCATTCAAGGAGTGGCAACCGGCAAATACCGGCGTTACGAGTTCTTCCACCGGTCGCGGTAGTATCGCTGTTACCCCGGTTCGAACAGAGTCACCTTCGATCAAGGTGGTGTACCCGACCTTAACCCCTCTTACGTCGGTAATCGCGTTATGCTCTCCCGGTGTACCTTCAAAAAGTATGCCTGCGCCACGCGCTCTTGTTTTACCGACCGGCGTCATATCCCAGGTCATGCTGGTATCCTCTTTTTTAAAAGATCGAGTTTGTTGAAGATCGAGTCGCTGAAAATCAATTCACTCCTAGTTTACCCAGGGAAGGCTCTGAAGTACTACCAGGAAACTGCTGAATTGACACTTAGCAGGGCATGGTCTATTTTCCACCTGCTCCCAAACTTCTTTTTTTGCAATCCATGGAGAGGATCTTATGCGTTGGCTAAGCGCGTTATCCATCAGTTTGATATTAATCGTAGTTGCCATTGGGTCTTACTACGTTTATTACGTGGAAGACCGAATGAGCCAGCAGCACGATGAAAAACTCAGATCCCTGGGTACGGTTGCCAGGCTTTTTGAAGCCAAACTCGACAGCTTGTCAACCGTCGTTCGAAACACGCCTTATCTTGCGTATCGGGATTTGGATCCACCAGGCGAAGGTGTATTTGAGTCGTGTAAAAAAATAAATTCCTGTAACAGGAAGTACGAGGAATGGCACAAAGCGCACAAATGGGGCAAACAATATTATCGTAAAGACCGTCTGGATGTGTGAGTAAAGGAGTTTCTCGACGAGCCAGAGCAGGATAACTACCAGGATATTATCAAGTTGTACCCCGATGATTATTGCATCAGAGCGGATACCCTGGGGATCAGCCTGCTGCGAGCTGCACGTAGCCTGCCACCAGCTTCAGAAGAAGACTGGAGCCAGCGTATTCTGGACCTTGAAAAAAGGCTCCTCATAATGGACATCTTTGGAAAACTTAAAGATTCTGTGACTTCCGACGAACCACAAAACCTACTGGATGTCGCAGAGTGTGTCGCCCGCGAAAGCGTCATCAAGAGGATCGGCGGCATGGATGAATACACGTTTGAGGAGTTCCGTGCAATCACTTATGAGAAAACCATACCATCAGCAACTTATCTAAAACATGATCTCTCGGGTAAAAACAATCTTCTTGTGCGAACCGTTTACAAAACGGAACAAACTCACCCTGACATCGTCCAGCCCCTACTGTGGGGTCAATTTGAAATCGAGGTAAGAACATCCTTTGAGTCTTTATTTTCAGAGGGGGTTGATTCCGAACGGGCTTTTGAAAAAACCCTGCTTCTGGATGAAAACAACCGGGTCCTATACCAGGGTGGTGACAAGTTGCCGCGATTCGCCAGCATTGATTCGCTTATCGTTAATGCACTTCAGGATGGCACCTTCGAGCCCAAAGACGTCAGGGGTTATAGCGATGTTCACAGGGTAAAACTGGGAAACAAGACTTTTCATGCCTACATTCATCCGCTGCAGGTTGACCTGATCAGCGAGGACGCTGACGACCCCGATGAAGACGAGCATAATTCAGAGTAAACCAACACCAATGGCGATCAATCTAAAAAATGAAGTCGGAGATGAACGAAACGAAAACAACGACAAAGATGACGAAACCGCAGAAGGTCCCCAGCAACTTCAATGGTTGACAATAGGTCTGGTTGATGAATCCAGTTTCAGAAGCTCAACCCTGTCTGTCTCAGCGCCACCACTCATTGTCATTAGTAGCTTGCTGATATTGGGCATCCTGTCGATACCCTTCGTAAAAGCCCTGATGCTCGGCAAGAGTGAAATAATTTCCTCTCAGGATATGCGCAACTTCGGGCTACTGGGCCTGGCGTTCGTCGGTATCGTCACTATCCTGGTCACCATGCTCGGGGATTACTGGCGAATTGGAAACCACTATTCTGCGAGGCTCGATCAGGTGGCGACAGATTTTTCACATACGCTCGAAGATGAATTGAATAAGAGGCACGAAAGTCTGATAAAGCTGGCGCGGGATAGAATCGACAACTACAAAAGCTGTATGAATAAGATCAAAATCGAGAAGCACATTGATCCTCCCAACAAACTCTGCGACCTGCTCGACCTGGAGAAAGAACCTTTCATCAGTCAAATGGCATTTATGGATCAGTTCGGTAATCAAGAAGAGAAATTTCAAACAAGTACAGCAAAACGCACTCCCTCGATAAACGTGAAGTCCAGGGATTATTTTTCGATCCCTTCTAAAAAGGTATTGAAACCAGCGATAGCTTTGAATCCAGCTGACCAGTTCAATACGATTAACGATTGTGGCTATACCCTTCAAAGTATTCGCTCCTTGAATACCGGTGCTCGCTTCTCGATGATGGGCGTGGCCGTAAGATGCATAGAAACTAAGACCGAAACTAACCATCACGTTGTCAGCGCCAGAGTAGAAATTCCGACCCTGGAAAAACCATTTCTGCCAGCGGGTTTCCGCTACGCGATCGTCTCCGCTGATGGGCTGGTGTTATATCACTCAATATCATCAAAGAATCTCGAGGAAAACATTCTCGAGGAAGTGCCCCAGTGGAAGACCTTGAAAGCCCGATTGGATCTTGGGTCAGTGGTGGGATCACAAATTAAGATCACTTACTATGGTCAGCAGTATCGGGTACATCATCAAAAACTGAAATACCTGAATTCTCACCTGTTGATCTTCCAGGATCTGAGCCTGGTTGATGCCATTACGCTGCAGACTGCAATCACGAGCTATTTAGGATTTATTGGTTATGTTCTGTTTATCGCTTTTATACTGGTTGGTGGGATACTGACCTACGGTACCGAGACAGCCAGTTGGTACTGGCCCAACAAGGACAAGACCAAACAGTATTTCCTGGCGGCCGGTTTACTGTTTGTATTTACGTTCTGGTGTTTCTTTGCCCTGAAGCTGGCAAAGGGCAACGCCGCATTCCTGCTTCTGGTTTCCCAGTCAGTTTTAGTTGCGTCGCTCTTAGTCCGGCTCTTCGAAACTAATACGGGTCTAGTGTGTTGGCTTGCATCAGCGCATTGATGCTGCTAGCCACCAATGGATATTTAATCTACTGCATGATAACCGGCAACGACAGGGATGTTATCGCATCGATTGGATACCGGGTTGCCTATGGCCTCTGTTTCGGCTTAACAATCGCGCTATGCCTGGTTATTTTTTATCGATACGAAAAACTCAATCCTGACGAATGGCTGGACTGGATGCTTAAAAACCGGTTCTCAAAACTGTTTCATCCGATCTATCGCACCAGGCTCGCGTACTACACGTTGGTTTTGCTTGTGACCATGAACCTGTCAGTGGTGCCTGCAGTAAACATATATTGGAACGCCCGTGATTCCAGCCTGTAAACATTGCTGAAAATAGACCAGCTCTCAGACCAAGAATGGAAAGATGAAAACGGTGAGAAGGATGAGAAGGAACTGGGTGTATACGCAGGAGGCACGTATCACTATCCTCTCTGCGGAGACGAGTGCAAAGACTCGGCAACGACGGTACGACAACCACCATTATATTTCAGCCAGTCCCTTGGCTTTACCGTAAAAAATAAATGGCAGGGAGCCCAGTTGCAGGCACAATCATTTTTCGATTCGCAGCGTAAGAAAGGAACCCAGGACCATTTAGATACAACGACGGACGATTTCGTTTACTCACTATCAGACCAGATGGCCGGAAATCCCAGGTGGTACCTGTCCTCTAAAATTCCTGGCGCAAAGGAATGGAAAGACGACAATGGTCATGGACGTGATCAACCTGCCCTGCCCGTTCAATTTTATATTGGCCTGATTATAGCCGTACTGTTGTTCCTGTATATTTTATTCATCCGCTGGTTCTCTAAGAACATTCTTGGGCTTTATAGTCGCAACCAGTTGGCTACCAACGACTGGTCGCCGACGAAATCTGAAAAAAGTTGTCTGTGGCTGTTTCCGAACGAACAAAGCTGGAAATTGCTGAAGCGAATTCCAGCAGGCAACCGATTCAACCTTAACCAGTATGTACACCCGGCAACAGCACCGGTTTTTCACCCGACCGACGATGATAAACCTGTATTGGTAACCAACCTTGAATCCGTGTTGCTGAATCCGGCTATTGCGACCCAGGTGCTCTATGAATTGGAAGAACAGATTTACAAGCAAGGACGACAGGTTGTCATCACCAGCGCGGTTGACCCAATGCCTTATATCATCGAAAACGAGAAGCACGAATACGAGAAGTGGGCAAGGTTATTCAGCCATGCTGACCTGGCTCAGGGAGACTGGAAAATCCCGGAGGAGTTTAAGGAAAAGGTCAGGAAACTCAAGAACGCCGAAGGCAAACATCTGGAGGATTTTGTCGCCGACGTCGTGATTGATGAATTGGGCTGGCACCCTGAACTACACCTACAGTTACAAGCCTACAAAGATCGGTTGTTGTTAAATCTGATCGAAAAACAGGTTTTCAGATTGCTGATCAATCCCCAAAGAGCGCTTTGTACTCATTTGTGGAATCTCAGCACCAACGCCGAGAGACGGGTATTGTATCAGCTGGCCAGGGGCAACCTGGTCAATCCGGCGCAGTGGGAGACAATACTTAAACTGCAAGCCAGGGGCCTGGTTGTCCTCGATCCCGGAGTTCGTCTGATAAGTTTTGGATTGCAGAAGGCCATACTTGAATCTGTCTCAAAAGCTGAGATTCGAAAACTCGATCAGCCTGAGGAAGTCAGTACCTGGGCGTTGATCAGAGCACCGCTCATCGTGCTACTCGGTTTGGTGGGTTTGTTCTTGTTCGTGACCCAGCGTGATTTGTTCGACACCACCATGGGCATGGCAATGGGCGCGGTGGTTGCACTCCCGGCAATCACCAGAATGCTGTCTGCCTTTGGCAGTGACGGAGCTGGGGCAGCAAAAGTAGCCAACATTGCTTGAAAACCAGCGAGAAAGCATCAACATTAGCGCCCTTCAGCTCAACAGGTATGTCACCATGAAAAGATCTCGCCTATACAAGGTTGTGTTGATCCTGGGTTTGTTGTTTACCAGTGGTATCCTGGCGGCTGATTTTGTTGGCACCTGCAGCAATGGCGAATGGTATCGTGTTTTCGACAGCTACGGAAAATGCCAGCAAGCAGCAGACAAGCATTACAAAGATAAGGGCCACGCCAGCACCTGCCGATAGCAGGTCAGCCAACCAGTTTGCCCAGGGTTCTACAGCTCGATTCGGTTTTAGCCAGGGCGTCAAAGTCCGGTACTGGCCGTGACAACTCGGCTTGCACCGCCAGCTTTTGTTCCAGAGCCCTTGCCGCGCTCAACAGTCGATAGTCCGAGAACATCGCACCAACAACCTGAATACCAAACGGTGTACCTTGTTCATCCAGGCCGCATGGCAAGGCGACCACCGGATGACCGACCACTGTCAGTGATGAGGTCAATGCCAGCCATGCCATATAGTTCTCGACAACCTGGCCATCAATCATCTGTGGATTCAAATCCTTCCAGGGAAATGGCGGAATGCTGACGCCCGGGCAAATCACCAGGTCATATTCATCGTATATCGCTGCAAAGCGCTGAAACAGTTCCACCTGCTGCCTTCTTGCACTGGCGATATCTTCCATAGGGGTTTTTAACGCAGATTCATAGGTCGCCCGTACATTCGGGTTGAATCCCTCATCCCAGCTGCTGGCCTGCTGATGATACTGGGTAACAAACAGATCCTGCCGTATATGCCAGTCCACATCCGGTGCGGTTGAGATGTCAATGTCGTGCCAGTCACAAACATCAACAAAATCTGCGATGCGATTCATTCTGTCGGCAAAGGTGCGCCGGATCGACGCTGACACGAGCACCCCACCTAAATCGCTGGTGACCGCAACGCGCAACCGACTGACATCGACTTCTGCCAGGTTGGCAAACATTTTTGCATCAAGCGGGAATGCCATGGGGTCTCTGCGTGCGTTTTCATCCCGTTCGGCAATCACTGAAAGCAACAATGCAGCATCAGCGACAGTTCGAGCCATCGGGCCCTGGACACTGTAATTGGTATGAAATGTCGTCCGTCCCTCATTAGGTACCACGCCTGGTGTGGCGCGATAACCAACAACTCCACTATAGCAGGCCGGGATGCGTAAACTTCCCCCATGATCCGATCCCGTCGCCAACGGCACCATATTGGTTGACACCGCAACCGCTGAACCACCGGATGAACCACCACAGGTCAAATCAACGTTAAACGGATTTCCCGTGGCGCCAAACAATCGATTGACGGTGTTGGCGCCGATGCTGGATTCGGGAATATTTGTTTTCCCCAGTATGATCCCACCGGCAGCGCGAATTCTGCTGACGATACCGGAATCCACTGCGGGTATATTGTCCTTGTAAGCAGCGCTCCCGTATGTGGTCCGAATACCCTGGGTAGCCTGAATATCCTTGATGGCTACGGGCAGGCCATGCAATGGGCCCAATTCAAGTCCCTGCTTGACCGCATCGTCAGCCAATCGAGCGAGCTGCCGCGCCCCTTCTTCGTTGCGCGTGATCATTGCATTCACGACAGGGTCAATCAGGTCAATCTGTTGAAGGCAGCTTTCAATCAAATCTGCTGAAGAGATTTTTCCTGACACAATCTGCAGCCGGGAATCTATTGCTGAGTTTTGATTGAGTTGTTTCTGCTCTGTTGCGGGTTTTGAATTAAATCCTGGCATACACATTCCACCGGTTTATAGTAAAGAAAGAGGGCGAGAGACGGGTGTAGAACGAAAGTGTACATAGATCACGTTTTCTGCTCAAATCTGGCATTTTCTGGACGAACGAGAAGCAACTAGTTCTTGTCTGGACACAGAATTGTGAGTGTTATGCCTCGGCGGCCCCTTCCTTCGTTATATGATTGATTATTAGACCAGCTATATTAAGTAGTCGCATGAATTGTCTCAAATGCATGAGTCCCGGACAGGAAATAACTAAATGAATAAGACAATTATCCTCACCGGCGGCGCTACCGGCATTGGCGCCGCAGCGGTATCACGACTGATGGCCAGAGACTGCAAGGTCATTATCCTTGACGTGGTGCAACCCGAAGACAACACCTGCCAGTTCGTTGAGTGTGACCTGTCCAAAACAGCCTCTATCAATGCTGCTATATCGCAACTGCCTGAACAGATTGATGTGCTTATCAATGTCGCCGGGGTTTCAAATGCTTATCCGGATGAAATGGTGATGAAAGTTAACTTCCTGGGGTTGAGGTCTATTACCGAAGCGCTGATCCCAACCATCGTCGATGGTGGCAACGTCGTTAATGTTGCGTCCACTGCCGGTTACGACTGGCGACAGCGAAAGGACATTGTTGGTGAGCTGCTTGACACTGTGGACTTTGAGGCCGGTTTGAACTGGTTAAAGATAAATGAAAGTAGTTGGACGGATAACCCCTATAAATTCTCGAAGCAGTGTGCCGCTGCCTACACGTATCGAGCTGCAGGGCTCGCGGTTGGCAGAGGTGTGCGCGCTAACTGTGTGAACCCGGGTTCTACCGGTACCCAGTTAACCAGAGATTTCAGGCAGCTGGTGGGTGAGGATATGTATGACTGGGGTGTACAACAAATCGGCCGGGAAGGAAAACCCGATGATATCGCTGAAATTATCGAATTCCTTGCTATCGGAGACTGCCGATGGCTCAATGGCGTTGAACTCACCGTCGACGGCGGTTACATCGCCGGGCTTGTTGGCGGCTGGGTGAATTTACAGGATTCACCCAACGCCGGTGTGTAAACGAAGCATTTGAACCATTGTATTGGCTTCACATAGGACTAGTAAGCCTGCTGGACAACCCTGCCACGGTACAGAATAAAGGTTACTCAGAGAAGGATCAAAAGGTCAGGAAGTCCGCGAGCTACAGCAGGCGTTTGGCGTTGCTGATGATGGCAATTTCGGCCCCGGGACGAAAAAGGCAGTTGAGGCTTATCAGGCTGAAAATGGCCTGGTGGTAGACGGCATAGTTGGCCCGCAAACGTTTGCCGCCGTCCGCGAAGCAAATGCCACTACCGATAACGCCGAGAAGGTTTACTCTCCCTACCCTGGCCTGACCGTCAACAAGTACTTTCTGCCACCGGGTGAATACAAACCCGGGCCGACCACCAAGGACTACCTGTTCCTGCACCACACCGCCGGTTGGAATAATCCTTACAACACCGTTGACGGTTGGGCCAAGGACGACAGAGGCACCATCGCCACTGAATTTGTGCTCGGGGGCAGTTCGGTAAAAGGAAACGATGATCGTTACGACGGGGAATTGCTTCAGTGTGTGCCCGAGGGAGGCTATGGCTGGCATCTGGGCAAAAATGGATCACAATCGATGCATACAAATTCCGTCGCCATCGAGGTATGTAATTTCAGTTACGCCGTCAACGGCAAGACTTATGTCAATATCCCCATTCATGAAGATCAGTTGATAGAACTACCAGCGCCCTTTCGTGGTCATCGTCACTGGCACAAGTATTCAGACAGCCAGATTGAAACCCTCAGGCTGTTTATTCTGTGGATCGCAGAACGCGACTCCATCGACGTGCGAGCAGGCCTGGTGAGCGAAATCAGGAAAAATGGCGCCGTCGCCTTCGAATTCAACGATGATGCATACAACGGCCGTATCAAGGGCATGTGGACCCATACGAACACAAGAAAAGACAAGTTTGATCTGTTCCCGCAGCCAAACTTGATGGAAATGCTACTCGGCCTTTGAGTTAACTTTAACAGCTGCCCTGATGGAAACCGGGTCAGCCGTTTTCCAGCTATACAGACCTGTAACAAGGTTGTTCAGGTTTCAATACCCCAGTTCCTTATCAACCACCCCTTCCAGGGGTTCATCATTCAAGAGTTTTGAAAGATTGCTGATGAAGCGATCAATGTTTCGTTGCGCACGAAACTGGCTTGCCCCCGCCGTGTGAGGGGTCATAACGACATTGGGCATTGACCACAGTGGCGAGTCGGCTGGCAAGGGTTCCCTGGGTGCAACATCTAGTGCGGCACCCCTGATCTCGTTAGTTTGAAGTGCGTTGACCAGAGCAGTTTCATCCATCACCTCTCCACGGGTGACATTGACTAAAAACGCGCTTTCTTTCATCGCTGAAAACGCTGCCGCGTCAAACAGTTCCCTTGTCTCGGATGTCAGGGGACAACAGATACTCACGACATCAGATTGCTCCAGCAACTCAACGAACCGATCCGTTGACCAGACCTCTTTGACTTCCTCGCTGTTTGGCACCGGATCCCGATCCATTGCCAGGCAGTTCATTCCAAATGCTGCTGCCCTTTTTGCAGTTGCCCGACCGGTGCCACCAAAACCAACGATACCCATTGTTGAACCGGTAAGTTCAATTTCCTTGAAGCGCATTTCAGGACGATGATTCCAACTATCCGCTCCGTATCGCAATGCAGTGGCCAGCTGTCGCGTTAGCATCAGCAATAGCCCAAAACCGTGATCTGCCAGATGATCCCCAACAAGACCTTTTTCGCTGGTCAGTGGTATTCCACATTTTACGAACTCAGGATAAAGGAAGGCATCCACCCCGGATGCGATGGCATGTACCCATTTAAGTTCCGGTGCAGCATCAAATAATTTTTTTGGCAAAAAGCCAAGGATAACCTCGGCATCGGACACATGGTCGATGGCCTCTTTGGGAGAGCTGATGACAATTTGCGCATTGTGTCCAGCGACCGCCTTGATCCGTTCGATGTCTTCTTCAGAAACACTGGGGAGCGTTAACCCTGGAATGATGACTATTTTCATTGAAACTCCGTTTGCCTGCTATGAAACCTCATTAAGTAATATTTTCGTCAGGGGTTCCCTAAACCACTTTTCCACTATTGATCAGCTGATCAACATAATTGGAACACAAAATCGCCTTGTCTGTTCGGTTGAATATAGCTTTTGATCAGGAGCATGTCGTGTCATTTAAAAAGAAACGTATTCCGCCGCATCTAGTTCTTCGGGAAAACTACTGGGACAAACCTCGGCCACCAAGACGCTGGTGGCTTTGGCTCATCATCATCCTGCTATTCGCCAGTTCTCTGTTTTTTGCTGTCAGCGCCGCAGCTGTCGAGAAAGACCAGGTGGAATCTGGCGAGTTGTTGTTTAGGCAAAGCGATGGTTCGTTCAAACCTGCGGTTCATATCGAGAGCAAACTGGATGTTGCCATCAACGGCATGATTGCCCACGTCACGCTGCAACAGGCATTTACCAACGACACAGACAACTGGCAGGAAGCGGTTTATGTTTACCCCCTGCCGGATACTGCCGCAGTAAATTACATGCAGATGGTCATTGGTGAGCGGATTATCAGGTCCGAAGTAAGGGAAAAGCGGGTGGCTCGACAGATCTACGAGCAAGCCATGAACGAGGGCAAAAAAGCCGCTATCACAGAACAGTCCCCTTCCAACTTGTTCACCCAGTCAGTTGCTAACATCGCCCCGTTTGAAACCATCGAAGTTGAAATTCGATATGTGCAAACCATACTGTACAACCGTGGCGAGTTCAGCATGCGCTTTCCCATGACGCTGACGCCCCGTTATATGCCAGGGCAAAAGCTGTCTGCTGCGAACCCGCAAATGATCCCCGTCCAACAGGGTTCAACTATCAATCCGATCAGCAACCCAATCAGCATTCGCATCAGCCTCAATACCGGACTATCCCTGAATGATATTACCAGCCTCTATCACGATATCGACATTCAAAAGGCGGGTAACTACCACCAGATAACGTTGCGCGATCAACGGGTCCCGATGGACAGGGATTTCGTCATGAACTGGCAGCCCACCGTGGGTAGCGAGCCACGTGCAACCATCTTCCGGGAAAGAATCGGGCTGGATGATTATCTGTTATTGATGCTGCTACCTCCCGATGAGTCGACGAACCCGCCATCACTGCCCCGTGAAATGATCTTCATCATCGATACCTCTGGCTCAATGCAAGGACCTTCGATCGAGCAGGCAAAGCAAAGTCTTCAACAAACCCTGACCTATCTGCGCCCACAAGACAGCTTCAACGTGATCGAATTTAACGACTCACCTACCCTGCTGTTCACTGCATCGCAACCAGCCGATCCGTATCGGATTCAAAAGGCCGGTGACTGGGTCTCAGCGCTTACCGCTGGAGGTGGAACGGAAATGTCCAGGGCACTGTACGCCGCAATGACGGCTACCGGGTCAGATGCTCATCTGAAACATATTGTATTTATTACCGATGGTGCAGTAGCCAACGAAACTGCCCTGCTTCAGTTGATATCAGGGTATCTGGGAGATGCGAGGCTCTTCACAGTCGGTATTGGCTCTGCGCCAAACAGCTACTTTATGAGAAGAGCCGCCGAATTCGGCGCTGGCACCTACACCCATATTGGTGATCTTTCTGAAGTTGCACAACAAATGGAGACCCTGTATCGAAAGTTAGACAATCCGGTGGCGAGAAACATTCAACTGAACTGGCCCCAGGCGGTAGAAAGTTATCCTGCAAACATCCCCTCACTTTACCTGCACGAACCACTATTAATTGTTGCCAGGGCAGACAACTTGCAGGGGATGGTCGAGGTCACCGCTGATACGGCGAACAATTCCTGGTACGAGAGTCTTTCTCTCGAGGTGGACAAATCACACCTTGGTGTAGGTACCCTGTGGGCACATAAAAAAATTGAAACCCTCGAAGACATTAAAAGAGAAGATGCAAGAACCGGTCGTCCCACGGTCGATGTTGAGCGAGTCATCATCGATGTTGCCCTGACTCATAACCTGGTCACGCCGTACACCAGCCTGGTGGCAGTGGAAGAATGGACCAGTCGTATGCCCCATGATTTTACGTCATCCACCCAAGTATCCAACCTGGTGGCCAGCGGACAACAACTTGCTTCAGTTCTGTATCCCAATACCGCGACACCCGCAGGTCTTATGTTTTGGATTGGCGCCATCGCTTTATTAATCGCCCTGGTGCTGGTCAATTGCTCGCGGAGGCGCGCTTGTCAGCACTACCCTTATCGTTAGTCTATCCCTGCCTGTTGCTGGTGGTTACAGCGTTAACCTGGGGAAATGGAGTTTATATTCATGCGAAGGCACTATTCGCTCAGCTACTGATAGCCGACGCCTGGGAGAAAGCACTCATCGCCGATGATTCATCGACTGGCATTAAGCCATGGCCCTGGGCAGATACCTGGCCAGTAGCAAGAATACGCAGCAGTTACCTCAGCCACGACCTTTATGTGCTGGCTGGTGCCCAGGGTAGTTCTCTCGCCTTCGGGCCCGGCCATGTCGATGGCACGGCCTTACCTGGTAACCCAGGCACCACTGTGATCGCAGGTCACCGGGATACGCATTTTAATTTCCTGCAACAGCTGAACCCTGGAGATACACTGGAAATTCAAAGCCGGAACGGCGCCTGGAAGAAATATCTGGTTCTAACGGTGGAAATTATCGATACCCGGTTGACTGAAACACACCGAATCAATCCGGCATTGGATGAATTACTACTGATGACCTGTTTCCCGTTTGACGCAATCGACCCTGGCGGGCCCCTTCGAATGGTGGTCACTCTTTCGAGGGTCGATAGGGGTTAGTTTCCACATCAGCTACCACAAGCCCAATAACATGGTTTATCCTTTGAGTGAACAGCAGATCTTTTTCCAGGAGACACCATGCCCCAGGCATTTGAAGGCATTCGCATCATCGACTTTACCCAGGTACTCGCCGGTCCCTTTGCTGCCATGCAACTCGCTTTGCTGGGCGCCGACGTCATTAAAGTCGAACAGCCCCGCGTCGGGGATCAAACCCGGGGCTTGATGAATACCGGCAAGGATTTGGGTATGTCGCCTTCCTTTATGGGCATGAATCTGAATAAGAGAAGCATCACACTGAACCTGAAGTCACCAGAGGCCAAAGCCATTGTAAAGAAACTGGTGAAGGGGGCTGATGTTGTCATTGAAAATTTCAAGGCCGGGACCATGGAACGCATGGGGCTCGGCTTTGACGATCTCAGAGCCGTGAACCCGGAGTTGATTTACTGCTCTGTCACAGGGTATGGCCAGACCGGGCCAAAAGCCGGTGAAGCCGCGTATGACGGTGCAATTCAGGCATCGTCCGGCATGATGTCACAGACTGGTCACCCGGAAACAGGCCCGACCCGCACCGGATTCATGCCAGTCGACATGTCGACAGCACTGAATACCGCCTTCGCAATCTCTGCATCATTGCACCGTAAAGCAAGCACCGGCAAAGGGCAAAGAATTGATGTTGCCATGATGGATACGGCTATTGTTATGCAAGCTGCCCAGTATAGTAACTATTTGAATCAGGGCAACCTTGTTGGATTGTTGGGCAACGCCTCTGCAACCAGGCAACCCACAGCAAACGTATTCCCCACCAAAGACAGTCATATCCAGATTACTGCACTCAGTCAGATCCAGGTGGAAAAACTGTTTATTGCCCTGGACCGAAGTGATGAATTTTCAGATCCCAAATTCAGCACAGCGGCAGCCAGAGTCAAGAACACACCATTAGTCAGTCATCTGATGGTTGATGCATTGAAAGCCAACACCACCCAACACTGGATGAACCGGCTATCAAAGTTAGGAGTTCCCGTGGCGGAAGTGAGAGAGGTACCGGAAGTTATTCAAGATCCGCAGTTTGAGCATCGAGGCGTATTCGAAACCATCGACTCCCCTGTAGATGATGGAGCGTCAGTTACAGTGGTTAAGGCTGGATACATTACCAACGAAGATGGCCCCAGAGTACATCACAGCCCACCACTACTGGGACAACATTCTGAAGACATCTTAAGCGAGCTGGGGTATTCCAAAAAGGAGATCGCGGAATTTCGCGAAGTAGGAGCAGTCTAAACCAGGGACCCAGATGGAACGTTTATGATGGAACTTCGAGAGATTACTCCAGAGAATCACATTGCCGCCCGTAAACTTAAAGTAGATCGGAACCAGGAAAAATTTGTAGCAAGCGTCGATAAATCGCTGGCAGATGCCTTTGTATGGAAAGACGCACTGGTCAGGGTTGCTATGGATGATGAAGTACCGGTGGGATTCGTGATGATTTTCCCATACGACGATGCAGGTTTCCGAGTGGTGAATATTGTTCGTCTGCTAGTTGATTCTCGTTTTCAAAGAAAGGGTTTAGGGAGACAACTACTCGAGGCGACGATTAATTGGATTAACTCGCTTACTCCCAACGTAAACCGCATTAGAATCTCAACCTTTCCAGAAAACGCAGTTGCCTTGAATCTCTATAGAAGTAGTGGATTTACTGGAGGCGAGATTGAAGATGGCGAGGTTGTTTTATACCGGGAAGCAACGGGTGACTCATAAAGTGAACCAGGGACAATCTTACCTACTTGACTAAAAGATAAGTAAACTGTCCCGGAGACACTGTCCCGGAGACAAGGAGCCTCAATTGCCAATCGTGACTATCCAGATTGTGACGTCGAGTAATGACGATACTTACTCCGCTACGGATGTTGCCAGACTGTCTGATAGTCTTGGATCAATCTTCAATAGTGAACCAGGCAGCACATGGTTAAAGCTGGAATATCTCGATCGCACCCTCTACGCTGAGAATGAGACGGAACTGGATTCCGACATTCAACCAACCTTCGTTGAAGTGCTCAAACGATCACTGCCGGACCAGGACATGCTAACGACTGAGGCACGAGAAATCGCAGCCGCCGTCGCGCACACACTCTCAAGGCCAGTGGAAAATGTGCATATTATCTATTTACCATCGGGTGAAGGGCGCATCGCATTTGGAGGTAAGCTACTTACCAAACCTGAATCCAAGTAAAAGGCCAGAGCTTAACCTCGCATTTTCTATCGACGCCTCTAGCTGCAAGGGAATGACGCCAATGATGATTCAAAGTTTGCTCTGGGACTTCGGTGATACTCTCTGTGATGAACTGTCACTGTGGAAAACCAGCCCAGAATGGATGGAGGTTTACCGCTCGTTCGATGATGAGGACGGCATCGGCGCCGCCTGGAGTCTGGGGCAGATCGACACCCGGGAAGTTGTAGCCAGGCTGGCTCGCAGGATGACCTTAACGGAAGCCCAGATAAGCAACCATCTTTCGAGAACTGACCTTTTTGAGTTCTTTCCATTCACTTACGAGTTTTTCAAGGACAGGCATCTTCCACAAGCCATTGTTACTGCCAATCCCGCGGAATTTCGACAGATGGCGCAGGCGCTTAAAATGGACAAAGTGACTGACACTATTGTTGTGTCCGGCGAAGAGAAAACTATCGACAAGGGTACGCTCTGCGGAATCGCCATTGAACGTATGTCCAAAGGTTATAAGCCCAAACACTCTTTGTTAATCGATAACAAACAAGCCAACATCGATGCCTGGTCGACACATGGTGGAATTGGTTACCTGTACACTACCGACGATGCGTTCAAGCGGGATGTTGCAACTGGTATTGACGGTCTCGCAAGAAGAAATTAACAACGCAGCGAATGCAATAGGCCTGACTCACTATTGAAGTAAAGGCCACGGATGAAACCGTGGCACAAAAAAAGGGGGCTTGCGCCCCCCATGAAAGCCACAAAACTGGAGCTATCTTGTGGCCACCTGAGAGGCAACATCGGTCGAAAACTCCAATACAACTCTACGATCAAAGAAGTTGTTTTCCGATGTCTCCTGCTCTTTTAAAGGCCTGGTTTCGCCGAATGCCTTCTCCTGGATCTGATTTTCCAGAACCCCCTGGCTGAGGAGGAAGGCTTTAACCGCGCCCACCCTTTGTTCGGATAATTTCTGGTTGTGTTCTGTTTTGCCCCGACGATCAGCGAATCCCGACAGGAGCACACTCGTCTCCTGATTCTGGGAGAGATTCAGGGCAATTTCATACAACTGGGATTCGTAATGGGTTTCGATCCTGCTGGAACCGGTTCGAAATTGAATCGGGTGTTCACGTCGATTCCAGGTGCCGGTCTGGATATCGATCATTCGATCCAGTTCCACGCCAAGATTGGCAACCACAGCTTGCATTTCTGCCTTATCCCGCCGATGACTGGACGCCTGCTGCTTCATCTCGACTTCCTGATCCCTGTTGATTCGGTTTACCCCCACCAGTTTTCCAATCAGACCCCCGCCAACCATCGCGCCAACACCGGCGCCAAATGGTCCGCCGAGCACGCCACCAATCACCGCGCCGACAGCAACACCGCGACGTTCTTCAGTCAATGTGTCGCGCTGCTTTGCAAAGCTGCTGCTGCCAATTATCATAACTACTAACATGACTATCATTTGTTTGGTCTTCATCGTCTTAATCCCCTTAGTGAATGTAATTCGCATCATTGATGCTTGAGGTTTATTAAACTGCTCAATTCAGGCATCTTAGGGAGGCAATTCTGGAAATGTGCGGATGAAATATGGCAGAAATATGACAATCTGGAATCAATCACCGCTGTGGAATTCAGGGGCAGTGACTCCATGAGCTATCGCATCGCGATTGTTGAGGACGACGAGGCATTGCGAGAGAACTATTCAGATGTTTTCCGCAAGCAGGGCTACCAGGTCAGCAGTTTCAAGAACCGCCCCGATGCCCAGGAGACCTTTCAGTCCAGGCTGCCGGATTTAGCCATTATCGATATTGGCCTGGCAGACGAGATCGACGGTGGATTTGCCCTATGCCAGTGGTTGCGCCATAAGTCCCAGACATTGCCTATTATTTTCCTGAGTGCGCGGGACAGCGATTTCGACATTGTCAGTGGCCTGCGCATGGGCGCAGATGATTACCTGACCAAGGATATCAGCCTGCCACATCTAATCGCCCGGGTGGCCGCTTTGTTTCGACGAATCGAAGTGATGGCAGAACCGGAATCCGGTTCTGAGGATATTATTGAATACGGCAAGTTGAAAATCGATGGGCAGCGATTCAGTTGCACCTGGAACGAACATGTCATCGATTTAACACTGACAGAATTCTGGATGGTCTACTCACTCACAAAACATGTGGGTCATGTCAAGAACCGGCAACAGTTAATGCAGGAATCACGGATAGTGGTCGACGATGCAACCATTACGTCCCACGTTAAGCGCATCAGGAAAAAGTTTGTACAGGTGGATCCGGAATTCAATTGCATTGATACCGTCTATGGCATGGGGTATCGCTGGAACGAGCATCTCATCGATGAGCGATGAGCGATGACTGGCATCCGACCCGGGTTAAGGAGCCAGATCCTGCTGCCGACAGTTTTATTATTGTTACTACCAATACTCGGCCTGGTCTGGATAAACAATTGGACGACGGCACTGGAACAGTCCCAACAGGTCAATATGCGAACTTCGGCGCAAGCTATCGCCAGGGTATTGGTCAGGAATAACGAGTTCAGTAAGCTGCTATCTGTACTCACGAATTCGATGACTGATGGAGATCTGTATAGCCAATCGATTCGAAACAATGTCTTTGTGGATGGAAAAAATGATGAATGGATCTCGATCGAACCAAGAAACTTTGATAAATCTGACCTGGTTGAAATCAACTACCCATATACCAGTGATTCATTGACGTTTAAATTATCCCTGAGTTCGACGAATGAATTTCTTTTTGCTTTTTTTGAAGTCACTGACGACCGAACGGTTTACCGGGAAATAAACGATCCGGACATCCATCGAAATGACCATATCCAAATATCGTTAACGGATCCGGATAACGACTCTCACCGCTATACCATATCTACCCATCAGCCAGCGGAAGTAACCGCTTTCAGCGTGTCGAACTACGGTCACGAACCTCGCCTGGAACCTCGTATCCATGGCGTCTGGGTTGCCACATCCGCAGGATACAATGTCGAGCTGCAAATTCCCCTTGATATGGTTGGCAGAAAGCTTTCATTCATCGTCGCAGATGTCGATGACCGTGATCAGCGAGAAGTAAAATTTCTTATGGGCAGTGCTGATACATCATCCGATGCAAGTGAGCCCGGTGATATCATCATTCCATCTTCAGCCCTGGTTGAATTCCTGAGTTCATTCTACCCTTTGCAGGTTACACTGATTGATACTCTTGAACGTGTCGTCGCACACTCTGTAGTCGAACACTCTGTAGTCGAACACTCTGTAGTCGAACACTCTGTTGATGGTGATGTGGTCAATATTGGAGCGGAAAATAAAAGCTCTCTTCTAGATGTCCTGAGAACCCATGACCAGAAAATTCTTCAAGTAAGGTCCCCGATCGAGCTCAGTGGTGAGCAGGTTGGCACCATTGTCATTCGGCAATCGAACGCGTCCATCCTGGCGATACGTAACCAGACCATAACCGGGCTTGTGCAAATCTCTTTTTTTATCACCATCGTAAGCCTGTTAGCCTGGTTTGCCCTTGCTACCAGAATAACAACCCGGCTCCGCAGACTAAGACTCGCACTTGAGACTGCGGTAGATAAACAGGGGCGTGTCAACGAGAGCCTACCGGGCACCCGTTCCCGGGATGAAATTGGGGACCTGTCACGCAGCTTCTCAGCCATCACAGACCGGCTCCGGCAATACAATCAATACCTGGAAACAATGGCGAGCCGATTAGCGCACGAACTCAGGACACCCATCAGCGTGGTACGTTCTTCCCTTGAGAACCTCACTCTGGATAACCTGGATGACGGCGAAGCCGTCTACGTTGAACGCGCCCATGAGGGTATTGAGAGACTTACCGGCATCCTTAACAAGATGAGTGAAGCCAGTCGTCTGGAACAAAGTCTCGATGAAGAAGAAATCGAGTCCTTTGACCTTACCGGCGTTGTTCGGGGTTGTGTAGATGGATATCAAACAGCCTTTGAGAAAAATGCGTTTCTACTCAGCATTGAGGCAGAACCAGTCATGCTGACCGGCATCCCGGAGCTGATGGTTCAACTGCTGGATAAGCTGGTCAGCAATGCGGTCGAGTTTTCTAGTGAAGTTGATCCCATTAAAATCCGGCTGACCATTGAGTCTGACGATGCCGTGCTGCGAATAATCAACAATGGCCCGCAACTCCCGCAAGGGATGTCAGGTCAACTGCTCGACTCCATGGTTTCTGTAAGGGCATCGCAACCGGGCAACAAAAGCCACCTTGGCCTGGGTCTGTATGGACAATCAGGTTATCGAACCGTGAAGATACCCAGGGCGTCATCGTCACGGTTCGGATTCCGTTGATGCGACTGTCAATCAAGCTGCGACGATAGATAACAGGCGACAGTTTTCAGCAGATCGAGCCGAAAAAAATATTGTCTCCTTCACCATACCGTATCATGACAATGGACCGACACAGTCATCTGGAGCCGGTGGGTGACTGCCAGGGATATGGATCCCAACTTCATGTACTGTGCCGAAGATATGACCACGGTTGAAACAGCCAACTGGTGGCTGCCGAGCTGCGAATTATCGGGTGGTTCGTCTGGTGGTCCCTCGGTTCAGCCAATGGATGCGTCCCCAGGAGTTTACGGAAATTACATCT
>LWDU01035194.1_pt1 | contig 63089 bp, 58 predicted proteins | sample 727161 | NCBI WGS metagenome assembly LWDU01 (sample SAMN04566230, study PRJNA314399) | hydrothermal vent metagenome | isolation source: deep sea hydrothermal plume seawater | place: Mexico: Gulf of California, Guaymas Basin | collected 2004-07-11
TAAGCAACTTCATGGTCCTGATCTGTTCTTCTTTTCGCATGGCGCCTGATCTCCGAAATATAACTATTAATCTGCAATTGCTGAGCACACCGGGAAGGATTTACCGCCCACGACCTGACTGAATGTACATCTGTCGCTCCGATGATTCAACGCTGTTTTTATCTTCACAATTCCCGCTCAAGGGTAGAGAGTCCAGCCTGCAACATTTTTGGCTGCTGTGTCTTCGTTGCGTAGTGCACGTCTTCCATCGCGATCAGGATGCTTGTGTATCGAATGCGTTTGTGGGCATCGGGATCCAACTCCCCGCCATAGGTCTGCAGCGCTTTGTTGAGGGCATCATCCCCGCCCCACATCCAGATGCCGACAAAATCGCCAGCGGGATCCCCTGCGGTGGAGTCGCCCCAGTCAATGATTCCGGCAGGCTTGAAGGTCCGAGGATCTACCAGAATGTGATTGGCCAACAGGTCGCCATGAACCTGCCTGGGCTCACGATCGTAGTCCGGAGGAACATGTTCCGACGATCTCACATACTTAACGCACCTGTCGAACAGCGTTGCCGGATAGGCCTCACGTGTTGCCTCTAGCAACGCTTCCACCCTGACCGGCCAGGGCTCTTCGGCGTCATCATCCCATGGTGAGGGGGGCAACCCTTCGCCGTCAATTGAATGGAGTTTGCTAAGGAACTCACCCACCAGCCCGGCAATGTCGAGTTTGTGCTGCGCGGGTATGCGAACGTTCTGCAGAGGCTCACCCACAAGCAGCCGGTAGCCCCAGAAATGCCAGGGGTAGGCATCGCCTGGCTCACCGAGGAAAAGGGGGCGGGGTACGGCAATGGGAAGGTCCTCTGGCAGACGACCGAGCAGCAGAAGTTCACGCTTTATACATTTATCGACGTCGGACCTTTTTGGGAATCGAAACGCAATCCCGTTGTCGGTGACGAAAACGAAAAAATCCCAACCCTCGCCAAGATACGCAATGTTGGTGCAGGGCGTCTCGGGGAATTGAGATCGAATGAGTGCTGCCGCTTGATCGGTCGAAAGCTCTCGTTCAGGTGTCCAGGGATATTGGCTCATTTATCACTTCTTTATGTTATCTGCAATGCCAGCGCCTATTGTCGGTATTTTCCCAGCACCGGTTGTCCTGGGAATACACCTGCGACAGTCTTATCCCTGTCAACCACGAGTATGCCATTAACCAAAACATATTGAATTCCTTCTGAAAAACTCAGGTCCTTCTCAAACGTCGCAGTATCTGTGACTTTCATTGGGTCAAAAATAGTAACATCCGCATCTGCCCCGACTTGGATTCGGCCTTTACGCGTCATACTCGGCGTAATTGTTTCGAGGCGCATTGCTGGCATCAGGGTCATTTTTGTAATCGCTTCACTTAATGTCAGCACTTCTTGCTCTCGGACATATCTCGCCAGGACTCTTGCAAAAGTCCCTGCAGTTCTCGGGTGTGCACCTGGAGCATATGGCATCCCATCCGACGCAATCATGGTACTCGCCCGTCCTATGCCTTCCACTATCCACTCCTCTTTCATCATGTGAATAATGACGACACCACCTTGTTTACGGTATTTGGTGAAGGTTTCTTTTGTCAGTCGCTCGCCAGTCTCCTGCCATTGAAGGTCGCTGTAACCAATTGCAAAGAGATCCTGCCAACCCTCATTGAATAACGCAGAGTCAATGGAGGTAGAAGCAGCGGTGTACGGGTACATTTCTGTCGTGACGTCGAACCCTCTGGCTTGTGTATAGCCAGCATAATGTCTCCAAGGGCCATGCTATTAATATGGACGATATGCAGGGGTGCACCTGTGGTTACCACATCGGCAATGACTTCCTGTATACCCACAATTCCCGGGTCCCGTACATGCACAAAGACCGGAGCTGACTTTTTTGCGGCTGCTTCAAATAGCTGAAAAATCTCTTCGTAGCCAGCACCAGGAAAATACCCCACAGGGAGTCCGATCCCGAGTGCACTGGCTTTAAGCTCTTCTATGAGCGCACTGTTCATAATGTTGATGCCAGCTTCGTCGAGTGACGCGTAAACAGAAGAGCGAAGTTCTTCGCGGAAAAAGTGGCTTGCCTCGGGACTGGCTGCGTCTTTTTTTTCTATCAGTTCGAGGTAAACGGGATCTTCACAGCATATTCTGCGATTCCCATAATTCTTGCTGCACAATAAGATGAGGAAGCCCCGTAGTTAACGAGTGATTGACCTCGCTTTGATTCGATCCATTGGCGAATCATCGGGACGCCAGATTCCAACTCAAGCACAGGAAAAACAGAAGTAAGGAATATGGAATAACTGACTGGCAGAGGCGGTATCAACTGATAGATCTAGATGTAGCTGTTAGATTCTGTTGTAACATGTTTCCAACAATATGCTGAGCGTTATGAACTGGAACGAGACATAGACGGGGGCGCATGGAGAAATTGCTAAAACGGAGAGTATTCCAGGCTGGTGCGGTGTACGTCGCGGTTGCCTGGGGTGCAGTCGAGATTCTGCTGACCATGTAGGAGCAACTGGGCTGGGCGGACTGGTTGGCGAAGGCTGCGTTGGCACTTTTTGTAACGGGATTCCCTATTGTAATAATCTGGTCATGGTTCCAGGACCGGGCTCGGAACCCGATCACATCTACACACAATTTAACGTCCGAAAACAATGCGGTGGAAGAAAAATCGGGGTCCCAGTCTTTCAAGCAAGGTAAGATTCACTTCGTGACTGCCAGAGACGGTATGAGATTAGCCTATGCAGTGACAGGCGAAGGGCCTGCGCTTGTCAAAGCTGCACACTGGCTAACCAGCCTTGATTTAGACTGGCAAAGTGTCATCTTCCGCCACTTGTTGAGCAGCTTATCCGATGGTCGTCAGTTACTTCGCTATGACCAGCGGGGGTGCGGGCTATCCGACCGCGATCCGAAAGACCTCAGCCTGGATGCGATGGTGAGTGATCTTGAGTGCATCGTTGACACCGCGGGTTTTCAAAGGTTTGCTTTGTTTGGACCTTCACAAGGTGGTCCCGTTTCCATCAGTTACACAGTAAAGCACCCCGAAAGAGTCAGCGCGCTAATTCTCTATGGTTCGTACGCACAAGGTTTCGCTCGGCGCGGTGATCCCGAAGTAGCCACCAGCGGGCAGGCAATGATAGAACTTGTACGTCTTGGTTGGGGTAAAGACAACCCGGCATTTCGGCAGATGTTTGGTTCCTTGTTCATCCCTGATGCCAACGAAGAACATCGCAAAGCTTTCGATTACATACAACGTGAGAGTGCGACAGCGGAACTTGCAGCGAGACTGATGGGCGCACTGAGTGAGATTGATGTCTCCGATCTCCTGCCACAGTTGTCTGTGCCTGTTCTGGTGCTGCACTCTCGTGCTGATGCGCGTATTCCATATGAACTCGGGCGCGCTCTTGCTTCCGGGATTCCAAACGCTGAGTTTCAATCCCTCGATAGCAGCAATCACATCATGATGGAAAATGACCCCGCTTTCCCGGGACTGGTGTCTGCGATAACAGACTTTCTCCAACGCCATCCTGAGTAAGCATGGATGTAAATATTTCATTCAATTACACAACAACGACAGAAGGTGGCTCCCACTGTGGCGACGAAACAAATAGCTAAATGGGTCGGTATACCGCTCGTGGTCGTTGTTCTGGGAATTACGCTTTATATTGGTCAATTTATACTATTTATGCCACAAGCCAGCAAACGGGCAATCGATGTTAGAACTGTTGATGATCTGGATAACTATTTGTCCGCATTAGTTGCTGAAGGTGTACCGCCAGCAATGGATGTTACTGTTTTAAAACAAGGGCACGCTGTGTTTTCAAGAGCTTATGGAATCGCAAATGGTCTTACGGGTGAAAAAGTAACGAAAGACCATGTTTACCATTTTTGGTCAATGACCAAGTCATTTACTTCAGTAGCCATTTTTCAGTTAGTCGAGCAGGGTAAAATATCGTTAGATGAATCGATAAGTACCTATTTACCAAATTACATACCGGTGGATGAATCGGATAATCCAGTGAAAGTAACAATTGATCATTTGCTGAGCCACACTTCAGGCTTACCTGATTTTCAAACAAAAATGCTGGCCTGGATTCATCTTGATGGCGAACCGCGATATGGTGAAACCCGGATGGTGAATGAAAGGTTTCAAGATTATCAAATCATCGTTGATCAACCTGGCACTGTCAGCAAGTACGGTAATATGAACTACGTTTTGTTAGGTGCCGTGATTGAAGCCGTGACGGGGGAAACTTACGAAGACTACATCCGTCAATTTGTTTTAACTCCTCTTAAGATGAGTCATTCAGACCTTATCTATCGCCCTGATATGTTGATGAAAGTTGCCAAAGGATCTCACCATTATTATCACTTTTTTACGCTGATGATTAAGTTTATGGGGCCGAAGGGGGGCTCGATTCAATGACCGAAGGAAAAATCGATGATCGTCATTGGCTAAAAGAAATGCACACTGATTACGCCGCATCCACCTCCGTGATTGGTACAGGTACAGATATGAGCCGTTTTGGTCAAATGTTACTCAATCGAGGTGAACTTGAGGGCGTTCGTATTCTGTCCAAAGAAAGCGCGAACAAGGTACTTTTTGGTGGCCGTGTTGCCGGAGAACTGGAACAGGTGGCGTCTGGAGAAAGAGAAGTAGCTTTGGGTTATGGCGCAAAAACCTGGTATGACGGAGGAGTTGAGATAATTGGTCATGGTGGCGGCGGACCAGGTTTTGGGTTGCAATATTTGGTAGTGCCAGAAAAAGAACTGGTGGTCGTGGTTCTGACCAACCAGACATTAGCGATATCATATGATGTTGCCAAAATGATTGTTTCAGTATTTTAATTTACCGAAAAAGACAGCGGGCCAGGCGCTGAGTTAAACCTTAGGCATCCGAACTAATCTGAATCGGAACCTCGAACTTCGCCAACTGCGGCGTAGCGGTCCTTTGGTCGAAGACTGGTACCGGACACTAATAAACAAGTGCTCTTCTTAGCTCAGGTAATGTTCAAGACCCTGACCACTCTGCTCATTGCTTTCCAGTCTGGCAATGGTTTGGAGGTGAACTTCATCAGGTCCATCATAAATTCTAAATGCGCGAGCCTTGTTAAACGCTCTCGCGGCCGGGGTATCACTGGTAACGCCTTTGGCACCATATAATTGTACTGTTCGGTCGGCAATGGACTGATAGGTTCTCGCAACTGCGACCTTGATCATCGAAATCTGTTTGCGGGCAACCTTGTTCCCGACTGTGTCAAGCAGATGAGCAGCCCGCTGCACCAGCAACCGACACTGATCCAGTTCAATCCTCGACAAACTAATAGATTCCTGTGTGGAACTATACTCATCGATTCTCTTCCCGAACGTTGTTCTTTCAGTAGACCGTTTCACCATCAGGCTGATCAATACTTCACATTCTCCAATAGCGCGCATGCAATGATGTAACCTCGCAGGACCCAGTCTGGCCTGCCCCATGGCAAATCCTGCCCCTGGCTCGCCCAGCAAATTATCCACAGGAACTCTCACATCATTTAGTTCAAGCTCCGGGTGCAAATTTGTGACAGAAGTGTGCTCAAAGACCGGAATGTTACGCACAAATTCAATCCCATCGCTGTCTCTGGGGATGAGTATCAATGACTGGCGTCGGGATTTGGCTGCATCTGGGTCGGTCACCCCAACGAGGATGATTAAGCGGCATTTCTCATGGGAGGCATTTGAAGCAAACCATTTTCGACCATTAATCACATACTCATCACCATCTCTGGTGATACTTGTTTCTAGATTCGCCGGGTCGGATGAAGCCACCTCCGGCTCTGTCATGGCAAAGGCTGAACCAAATTCACCGGCCAAGAGGGGGTTCAACCAGGTATCTTTCTGCGCCTCACTGGCAAACAGCTGCAGCAATTCCATATTCGGTACATCAGGCGCATGACAGTTAAAGACTCTTGACGCCCACTCCAATCTACCCAGCACTTCTGCAACGGCGGTGAATTCCAGATTGGTTAGCCGTGTACCGGGTTCATCGTCTGTAAGCCGTGGCAGCGCCATATTCCAGAGTCCTAATTGCTGGGCTTCTTCTCGTAGCTCAAGCTCTACAGCCGGAATCGGCTGCCCACTGGTGGCCTGCTCAATCCATATTTTATTGTTAGGGAGAATACGCTCTTCAAAGAAAGACTCGACCTGAGCTTTGATTTCTAAAGCTCTAACTGGAAGTTCAAACATGGGCAGCACCTGTAGAGAACACATGACCGGCTCAGAGTAACCCAATAGCAATGGGTAGGGTATTGGCAAGTTAACTTCTCGATTATCCAAAATAACCTATCCTGCATCCAATTCTCAGAAATGTGAAATTGGACCGTGTTACCCGTCCAAATACGCCTTCAGCTGATCATTGATAAAGAAAGTCCAGCCACCAATGCCACTTTCCCTGGTAAATTCGGGGATGTTGTCTGGAAAGTCTGCCATCACTTCCAGAGTAACCGTTAAGTTCGCGGACTGATCATCTCCCGATACCTCGAAGGTAACGTTTGAATCTCCCTCGAATTCCTCGTACTTCCAGTTGTGAACAATTTTGCTCTGGGGAACAACTTCTGTCACTTCCCACAAGTGAAGAAAACTTCGGTCGCTGGATTCCACCATGAACTGTGTCCGGAACCCAACCTCAGCCTCAAAGTCAGGGATGTTGTCAAAGTACCATCTTCTCATCTCACCAACATCAGTAATGGCAGTCCATACGTCAGTTGCGGATCTGGCGAAGTCTTGTTCAACGACAATAGGGGATTCATCTCTCTTCATTCCATCACCTTTATTGTTTCGGCAGGAGCATATGCAAAAATTCTGACGCTGACCGTGATTACAAGTCTCGCACGAATTCAAACACATTCCAGTCGGCGAGCGCCTCCTGGGTCCGGTAAATACAGACTTCTTTCCAGTCCACACCGAGTCCCTCGCACTCGGTTTTTAATATCTCGATATCCGTGCTGGCGACTGCAATGCACATGATCATTTGACTGACGAACAGCCCTATCCGGTAGTCATTTTCCAGATCCTGTCTGGAATAGTGCTCAACCCCGGCGTCTTGCAAGCTGAAATGATAGCTCGACAGGAGTCTTTGCTCCTCGGCGCGGCGAAAGTCAGTGTCAGCGCACACGGCGAGCATCCTCGCAAAATCCCACGCACCCGGTGCAACGAAAGGGAATTGCCAGTCGATGACCGAGAACTCTCCACCCGCTTCCGTCGGAAAGAACATCTGCTTCGCATGATAATCACCATGAACCAAAGTGTAGGGCCTGCTGATAAAATGCTTCATCAGATCTTCAAACCGGTTTGCGGCCAATCCCATCAGCTCGCAACTCAGCTCTGCGCTGTTACCGAAATGGATTTCAATTATTTCCCTGCCCTGGGCAGCACCATGCACCCCGGCAGTCCAGAATTCCGTATTGTCGGGTTGGACAATCCACGGCTTGCTGCGCAGCGCTGCATCGTTCCACCATTTCGTATGGAACCGGGGCAGGTGCGCCAGGGCAACTTCCACCTGATCAGAGCTGATTGCCCAGGATGGCGATTCTGCTGGCGAGAGATCTTTCATCAGTAGGACGAAAGTCTGTTGATCCGGGTTAAAGTCCTGGTAGTAGCAACGTGGAACAGAAATGCCAGGCTTCTGGAATTCACTATAGAAGGATGTTTCGCGCCAGTACTGACCAAAATTGTTAACAATCTCCTCGATAACCATTGGGTTTCTGGACGTGTACTTGCCGATCAGGTTCGGAGACACCATCGAGTCAGGTTGATCGAATTCAAGTTGGATTTTGACAATTTCCGCGGTCTGTCCGGGAACGTCCGAGTCAATCACAGTACAGTGGGTGACAGTATTGCCGTTCAAAACATCAGCAAGTGCAGCATTCAACCAGTTCAGTGAAAAGTCTTTGGCTTCGGTGGGGATTTGCAAGCTTCTCTCCTTTGTTATCGTTTTTGTGCGAATCAGGCTCTGGTAGTTAGCGTTGTGATATCTGTTTTCGGGTTACTGGTTATTTTGTTGGTCCTCAATGCTTTCAAAATACTGAATCAACAATTCGTCATATCGGCTGGTATCGCTGGCGTGACCAGGACGTATAAAAGGCTCCCAGCGTGGATCAGCGCCTTTTGGTTCATCGCCCATGACAGTCACGCGTTGAATAATTCGCTCTTCATTGAAGTCATTTAAAACTTTGTGCTGGGTACAGCGGTTGTCCCACATGGCAATGGTGCCAGCTTTCCAGCGATAGCGTAGCGAAAAGCGCGGAGTCGCAATCCACCGGGTGAGATAGCCAAGCAGATGATCGCTCTCTTCGTGACTGAGTTCCACGATGCGTCGGGTGAAATGCTCATTCACAAAAAGTGTGCGCTTGCCGGTAACGGGATGAATACGGACTACGGGATGAACCGTCATCACCTCTGGCCGTCCATGGGGTGCCGCATTGTGGAGCGCGGTTAATCCGCTGCATAAATCGCGCAGAGGTGCCGAGAGCTCCTCGTATGCCAGTTCCGGGTTCGTCCACAAGGTGTCTCCACCTATCTCGGGACACTTCACCATATTCAGGATAGAAATGAGAGCCGGTTTGGGTCTGAATGTGATATCTGAATGCCATTCATCCGCGATGCCGCCAGCACTTGCGGCAAGTTCGAATATCTTGTCATGCTTTGTATAGGGGTTTTCTATGTGTGGGTGTCCCTGAAGTTCTCCGAAGTGAGCGCCGAATGCCACATGCTCATCGACACTCAGACTCTGGTTGGGAAAAAACAGCACCTTGTGCTCGCACAACAATTCTGTGATTGCTGCTGCGCCTTGAGCGTCGATTGAATCGAGATTGACACCGTGAATTTCAGCACCGAGCGCTGACGCCAGGCGATTTACCTTCAGTGATTCTGGGTCGAGCATCACAACCTCATGCTTACATGTCTCGTGAGAAGCATTGTACACAAAACCATTTTTTAACGATTGTTTCGCGGCTGTGATGTGCAAGAGTTTTTGCTTCGATCAGGCTATCGCTGTATGTTATCCGTGTCGGTTCGCAGGGGAGACGAGAAATGTCAGATACTGAGATTACAAAACTCAACGACAATCCGCTCTATATCAGCCGCTCAGGAAGGGCTGCAGCCAACAAACCTCCTTCCCGATCCAATCCATTGGGTGCGGTGGCTGAGTCGCGTTTCCCCGGGGCGGCGAACCGTGAAGAAATGGTGGCGGGCATCCTTTCCCAGGATGCCGACCTCGTTGCCGGAGACTTTGGCAGGATCTATTACAAACCAGCTAGTGTATGTGGTATTGAGCTACGGCTGGAACCCCTGCAACCCAGTATAGGAACCGTTGTCCACGGTATTGATCTGGCACGGGACCTGGATAATCCCGACATGGTGACTTTCCTGCGTGAACTCTGGTTGGAACGACGGGTGATCATGTTCCGAAACCAGAACCATCTTACGCGTGAACAGATGGTGGTGTTTGCGGAACACTTCGGCGAGGTGGGTTCCCGCTATGGCGAGCGGCAACATGAACCGAATTCACCCCATGACCTGAGCCATCAGATCAATATCCCAGGTATGCCGGACATGCTGGTTCTGGTTTCGGATGAAAAGGTACCGAGTGCTGCAGCGAACTGGCACTCTGATGCTACCTGGCAGCAACGGCCTCCCATGGGCTCGGTATTGATGTGTCGTGAAGCGCCGCCGATTGGCGGTGACACCTGCTTTTGTGATTGTTACAGCATGTGGGAAGGACTGTCGCGAGAGACAAAACAAAGAGTCGAACACCTGACGGCGATACATCAGGGTGCCATCATCCACCAGATGGATGGCAAAACGCCAGTTTCCAGGCATCCCGTCGCCAGAACGCATCCGGAAACGGGGCGAACCGCGTTGTACGTGCAGCAGGGCTTTGTACAAGGTTTTGCCGAGGAACATAACATCCCAAAAGAAGAGGAAAAAGCCCTGCTGCTGGAGATGAAATTTCAGGAGGGCCGGGCCGAATATACCTGCAGGTTTCGCTGGCAAACCGGTTCAATTGCCATGTGGGATAACAGGGCCGTGCTGCATAGTGCCAGCGCCGACTTCTGGCCCCATCGCAGGCGAATGGAGCGATTGACTATTCTTGATCGTGATAAGTCGCGGCGGACGCCGTATTATAGCGCCTGACGACGACTTCTAGTCGCCAATGACCCACTATCGAGGCTCGACCTTTTTGTAGTACCGTGTGATCTGCCCACTTACCGAAATCATGTCATAGTCCTGTGCATCAACAAATACATAGGAAAACCCCTTGAGGTTCTCCAGTTCAAACTTGTTTTGATCAAGAGCGATGGTTTTGAAATGTCTGACAGGCAACACGCTGGTCATTGATTCTATCCACAGGTTTCCTTCCACCACGTAAAATCGGAGCTTGCCAAATCCTTCACCGTCATAGATTCCCACATAGTTTTCCAATACAGACAAATCAATGTCGACCTGATCTGCACCTAGTGCTTTGATCTCTGCCGGGGTGCGTTGGAGAAATATATTCGTGTTACTAACGTTGCCAAGCTGCTCGAAGTTCATATTTCGCCTGAGCGTTTGCCATTCTTCTTCGCTGAACTGGGGCGGCCTGGCACCTCTCACCCTTTGAATAAACCCATATTGTCTCTGTTCATAGGCCAGCTCATATTTTCGCTTTATAATCTCACCCTGGCCCCAAAAGTAGAATGTGACGTATTCAGTTTCCATTTTTGCCAGTAGTTTTTGTTCGATCTGTCGTGCATGTCTGTCGTCACCACTGCCACTGGTCAACATATAGTCAAGCATAAGTGCATGTTGACTATGTTCACCTATCAGTTCGCTACTCTGTCGGACCTGTAGTGCCAAGAAAACGTGTACATCAAACCTAACAATCCCTTGCGGAAATGGAATTATGAATGTATCGTTATGTACCATAGTTACTATGGAATATTATTTATAATGATTATGAATTCTCAAGACAACTTCCTGACACTGGACCAAGCTGTTTCTAAACTATCAACAACCAGGGCAACCTTTAATCGATGGTTGAAATCAGGGCAAATCACGGGTTCCAAAGTTGGTCGTCAATGGCGTTTTCGAAGCGAAGATATCGACAGGTTCCTGGCTGGAGAAGAGCCCGTTGTCAAGCTAAGCATAAGTCCAGATAAGTTAATAAAATCCCTCACAGAAATTGCGAAGATCGAAGTCCCCCGTAAGAAAACGATAGAGGCGACCGCACACCTTATACTCATCGCTGCCATCAAAACTGGGGCCAGCGATATTCACGTCGATATCGTCATGCGCGAAGGTAAAAAAACCGGGATCATCCGTAACAGAGTTGACGGCATCATTCACGAGTACACCACTTACGATGCACGTTTACATAAACCATTGATCCAGGAACTTAAGAAGTTCAGTAACCTCGACGTGACTGAGACAAAAAAAGCTCAACTTGGACGTGGCTCAATTGTGCTCAGTAAGGAAAAAGAAATCACTATACGAGCAAACATCCTGCCCTGCGTGCTTGGGGAGTGCTTCTCGGGTCAGATACTCGACCCGGCAGCCACGACCCTTGGGTTCGACTGGCTTGTGAAAGCAGAGACCGGTCCAAAGCAAAACGACCTTAGTCGAATAAAAAACGCACTCAGCTGTTCTCGTGGTCTGGTTTTGACGACGGGACCTAACAAGTGCGGTAAATCTGTGACCGCCTATGCCATGATTCATGACCTGGATCTGAATAAAAGAATGTTGATAACTGTTGAGGATCAAGTTGATATTGGTCTTACAAATGCAATCCAGATGTCCGTTAACAAGTCCGCTCAGATTGACTATCCAGAGTTGATTGCTGCAGCGAGCCGAGTCGCACCTGATATCGTGTTTATCGGTGAAATACGAAATCCAAAAGTATTTGCTCAGGCACTCGAAGCAGCTGAGTCCTGCCTCGTTATCGCAACCATGAATTCGGTCGATTCTATTCAAGCACTGATGAAGCTACACGATTGGGGTACAACAAGCTTTGAACTTGGTGACTGTGTAAATCTGATTCAATCCCAGCGATTGGTCAGGCGTTTATGCCGGAAATGCAGGGTAAGTTACACAGATTCAGATGAAGACAGGGCACTCATCAGGCAAATATTTACCCAGCACGGGAAGGATACACCAGATCCCCTGCCCGAGTTATTTACCCACTCTGACAAAGGATGTGAGGTTTGCCACCACAGGGGTCATCAGGGCAGAAGTCTAATCGGTGAAACTATTACACTATCAAAAACTTTGATGGAATCCTTGGCACTGCAAGCCAATGTTAACGAACTACTTGAAATCGCTATTGGCGAAGGAACAGAGAGCCTCTGTCTTCACGCTGCAGAAATGTTACTGGATGGCGTAATCAGTTTGGAAGAAGTCCGTCGGGTAACGGGTGATCTTATCAATAGAGCCGTCTTAAACAGTTGACCTGATACCAGTAGAAACTACACCACCCATAAGATTTACTTCGTTTTGCCAGCGCTTGAACATCAGATACACTTGACTTTTTTTAACCTCGTCCCCATGGCTGACATCTCTCTATCTTATGCCTCTCAAGACCTGGAGCGCGTGGTGTGTCTGGTTCTCGGAGTTAGAGGTACTCGTCGTGTTGGAGTGACCCGAGGATTCCCTACGAACTGGGAAGCAATTGGAGCGAGCGCTGAAGCACTAGCGGCTCTTGTTGTTATCGTCACGTTGATATTTCTGGCAATTCCAGCCCAGCAAGTTTCAATCCACGGACGAACGGCTCTACCCGCTCATCGGTGATCAGACCCTGTTTCAGCCACCATTCATAGTTCTCAATCGAGAACTTTGGAAATATTAAAAGCAGCTGATTCCAGACTTCTCTTGCTTCGTCGGGACGATTTAAGACACCCAGTTCGTTTGCTAACGTCACCATCGCGAACACATCCGTTGGGTTAAGATTCAGAGCTGTTCGAGAAGTCTCAAGCGCCTTATCCCAGGCTTGCTGTTCAGTATAAATCGTTGCCTTAAACCAAGGCGAGTATCTCTTTACATAAATATTATTGGGGAAATCTTGCTCAGCCTCCGAAAGTACCTGCAGGGCTTCTTCCAATTCTCCTGCATAGGCCAACGCCCAACCTAATATCGTTTGGTTATAGCCACTGTCCTGATGAGTCAACACCATTTGTCTGCCAATTTGGACTGCCTTAGTTGCCTCACCACACAATCCTGCTAGCACCGAGACACTGGAAAAAAGCGCAAAGGGAGATTTTTGACCTAGAGCGATTGCACGATCAGCCAGTTGGCACGCCTCTATTCTCGCCGCTTCTCGGTCGGCACTTTCAGCCATGAGTGTGCTGATGTTCATGACTGTACTCAATTGACCAAGTGATAGTACGTAGTCAGGTTCCAGTTCCAGAGCGCGGCGATGCGCTCTGATAGCAGCAGCCATGGTTTCGGCTGAGAGGTCATCCCAGATTGTCATCGCTCGGACCCAATGATCCCAGAACTGCATACTTTGTGTCGGCAACTTACGAACTCGCTCACCCTCAAACCTGAGAAGTTCAACATCAAGCGCGCCATTTACGAAGTGAGTGAACTCGTCCTGAATTTCCAGATGGTCACGCCCTTGATAGCTCCTGGTTTCTTCCCACAGGGTCTTTCCAATAACACCGTCAACGAGAAAGACACCAATTCGCGTTTGTTCTCCAGACAATTGGACACGACCTTCTATCAGGTAACGTACACCCAATTCAGCCGAAATCTGCCGGGAACTCAATGACGAATCAGAGTAACTCCTGACATCCCCATGCGACGAAACCGAGAACTTGGCAAGACCGGACAAGGCGCTGATTAAATCAGCGGTAAGGCCTTCCGCGAGCAACCCTGATTCGTCTTTATTCGCAGATACTGTTCTGAAGGGCAGCACTGCGATCCAGTCAGACCGTATCACTTTACCCGGCAGGGTAATATTAACTTCAGATGTCTGCTTAGGCTCTGGATTTGTCCAAAACAACCAGCCAAGCACCAGCCCTGCCAAAACAACGGCTGCTATCCAAATGGTAGTCTTGCTATTGATTGACGATCTTGATTCAGAACCCCGTGTAATCACCCGCTGGGCATGATCACTGGTTCCCTTAAGGAGCTTGGCGTGATACTCCTGATTCGTTAATTGATAACACATGATCGCCTGGATAGAGCTGAGCGAAAGACCGAGCCCGGACGGCAACTCTGTGGCTTCCAAATGAATGACCAGTAACGGAATTTTATGATCAATCGCATAGTGTACTTCGCGCTGGCAATGATCGGATTTCACCGATCTTGGGGTGACAAAATAGAGGAACAGACCGGCGTTTTTTATCGACTCAGCCAATTCGGTATGCCATTCCGAGCCTGGACTAATCCCCTCGTCATACCACAGGTTGCATCCCTGCTGATGCAACCACTCGATTTCCTGATAGACACGATTTTCATCTTCGTGCGCATAGCTCACGAAAATATAAGAATCATCACCACTGTAGGAGGAGAAAGGTCGTTCCAAGACTGAATGTTGCCCGTTTCAAGATTTCGGTGATGGTACGTTGGTCTAGAGTCTAAGGCAATTTGACCGGTCTTGGTCGTTAGCCCAAATTAGAAACACTTGCTGGTGACCTTTCCATAGCGGCGTTCTTGGCTTAAATGATCCCGTTAGGAGTCCAGGTCGTCCAGCAAGGGTCGCAGAAAATCTTGGTAGTTTCGCCACGCATCAGAGCTGCCTGACTTCCGTATCACGTTACTTGACCGATCTTTAGAAAAGGTGGTTAATACTGAACCACTCTTTGTCTCCACCAGAACATCCTCTTCGGTCGCAAAGAGACGGATAAAAGGAGGTGAACTATGGTTGTGTTGTTTCGTTTCGGTCCCGCGTGGAATGAGTTCAGTTGTCCCAGTCAGTTCGTGCTGAAGATCGAAACTTATATGCGTATGGCGAGCATCGACTACAACGTCAAGAGCCTCGGTATCAATTGGGCGGAGTCTGCGCCGAAGGGAAAGCTGCCGTACATTGAGCACGATGGCCGCACCATCGCAGACTCGAATATTATTCTTGCCTATTTGAAAGAGGCGTTCGGCGATACGCTGGACGCTGATCTCAGCCCGGCAGATCGCGCCATCGCCCATACGAGCCGACGCATGGTCGAGGAGCACATTTGGTGGGTGATGGCGAGGGAACGTTGGTGGTCGCCGGAGAATCCTTACTGGGACACACCAGGTTTGCTCAAAGAGTTGGATCAGGAGACTTACGAAGCATTGCGCGATGATTCGCAGCGCAAGATCATAGAGCACGGGATTGGCGCCTTCACAGAGGACGAACTCGATCAACGAGGTAGGGACGACCTGGAAGCGCTTTCGATCCTGCTAGGTGACAAGCATCATTTTCAGGGCGAACTACCCACTTCACTCGATGCCACCATGTATGCGTTTCTCATGCACATCGTTCGCGCACCCTACCAGTCGCGTCTGAAGGACGCGGCGAATACATTCCCCAACCTTGTCGAATACGTCAGTCGCATGAAGAGCAAATGGTTTTCCGTGGACCCTGTGTCGGCAGACAAGGAATTGGCCGCGCAATAGTAATAGTCCGGTGGAACATGCTTCGACGCTCGATGTCTCTTATTGGTCGGTAGCTCCAGTTTAGGTCGAGCACGTTGTCGCTTGGTTGGTACCTGGTGTAGCAGGTGTAGTTACCGTCAGTCCATAGGGGTGAGCCCTTGCAACATTGTAGGTATCAGTTCGGATACTGTCGGATGGATGGGCACTGATCGCGACACGATTGTGTACGGCTGGCGGGCGTACATGACGTTGAGCAGGCTGTGCGCAGCTTCATCTCCGTTCATGCCCAACAGGGCGGCGCCCAGTATCTCTTGCGTTTCCACATCGACCAAAACCTTCATGAAACCGCGAGTATCACCGAATTCCTGCGCCCTACCTACACGGCTCATAGGACGGGTGCCTATTAGCGCCGGTCGGCCGGAGGCTCTCACTTGCTGTTCTGTCAAACCGACACGACCCAGGGGTGGGTCTATGAATAGACCGTAACAGGTGATGCGATCGCTAACGCGACGTTGATCGCCGTCTAGCAGATTCGCTGCGACTATTTCGAAATCGTTGTACGATGTATGCGTGAAGGCGCCTCGACCGTTAACTTCGCCCAAAGCCCAGATGCCCTCGACTTGTGTGCTCAGTTCTTCGTCTACGTCAATGAAGCCTCGCCCATCCACCTCGATACCCGCGTGTTCCAACCCCAGGTCGTCCGTATTAGGGACGCGACCCACCGCGACCAGCAGATCGCTACCGACTTCCTCTTCGGGACCATCCTCGCAACGTACCCGTAAGGCAACACCTTCGCTTGTGCGGCGCACTGCAAGGCACGCAGCCGCAAGGCGAAACCTGATTCCTTCTCCTTCAAGGATTTCTCGTACCGCACTGGATACGTCTTAGTCTTCGCGAGGCATTAAGGATGGCTGCATTTCCACGACGGTGACTTCGCTGCCAAAGCGACGGTACATCCGCGCGAATTCGAGACCGATGTAGCTGCCGCCGACAATGATCAGGTGTTTAGGAACGTAGTCCACTTCCATCATGGATGAGTTTGTAAAGTAAGGCACATCAGCCGTTAACCAGTCCGGTATCCGCGCACGCGCCCCTACGTCGATAAAGATCCACGTGGCCGTATGCTGCTCACCATTCACCTCAACCGTGTGAGGGCCAACAAAACGCGCATGACCGCGGATGAGCTTAACGCCTTCCATGCCTTCGAGCCAGGCAGTCACGCCCCGCTCAGAAGCCCCCGCGACTTCATCTTTTCGGGCTTTTACCTTGGTCATATCGACATTGATATGACCGGAAACTTCAACGCCAAATTCGCTGGCTCTACGAGCGTAGTAAGCGACCCTGGCGCTACCAACAAGGGTTTTAGTCGGAATACAGCCAACGTTCACACAGGTCCCACCCATGCGATGTCGTTCGATAACCGCCACCCGGTGGCCTGCCTGGCTGAGACGTTCAGCGAGGGGTGGACCCGCTTGTCCAGCGCCTATTACAATTGCATCGAAGTCCATGCTTTTTTCTTCATTACTTGCGAGAGCTGAACCATACTCCACTCGGAATGGTAGTCCGATAAGCTATTAATCCTCTGCAGAAGTACCAAGTACCGCCATGTCAGGGGTTGTTGGAAGCTAATACCCTAAATATTTAGCTATCCAAAATTTGCGACCTAAATTTATTACTGTGCTAAAGCACCGGATTGATTTCTTAAAACGCGGCCTCCTCTTTGCCCGGTTAGTTGACTATTTTCGACAATGACCTTGCCATTACAGATTGTTGCCAGATACCCTTTGGCTTTTTGAGTAAGGCGAGGTGTATCATCAGGAAAGTCTCGAATTAATCTTGGTTGGCCTTCGACTACAGAATCAACATCAATCACATTAATATCAGCCCGTTTTCCTACCGCAAGCGTACCACGGTCTTCCAAACCCAGAATGCGCGCTTGTGCACTTGTTAGCATCCGAATAGTTTCGGCTAATGTAAAAGTGCCTTTCTCTCTATGCCAATGGGACAACATAAAGGTTGCCCAACCCGCATCAATAATCTGGGTAAGGTGAGCGCCTGAATCACCCAGACTGGGTAGTATCCAATCGTTCTTAAGGAATTCTTCCATTGCCGCATAATCATGATTGCCAAAACGAACATGGAAGAGCGCTTCACCGTTACTTTCTAACATAAAACGTATCCCTGCTTTGGCCATAGCTGGTAAACTCTCGTCTGCACCTTTTGTATACTGAGGTGAGTCTCCATCACCGAGCCAATAGAAGTTACTGACCCACATATCGAGCGGTACGCTATTGCCGTCTCTACCCATCTCTCTAGCCTCATTGATCAGTGTCGTACGCGTGTCCTCATCCTGGATAGCGGCCAGACGCGCCGGAAAATCGAGTTTGATAAGATCTCGCCACGCCGGTGTCATAAACATAGTGTTGGTTTTAAGACCGGAAAGAAATCCAAACGATCGCGGTAGTGAGAGACCGGTAATATCTATACCTTCAGCCAGCATTGATTCGATTGGGTCAGTATAAGCATTCGCTTTTCCCGGCCCACCGGAGATATGTGGCGCTGAAAAAATAACGCGGGTTTGCGCAGCTAATCCCTGCTCTCGCAAAATGGCCATCTCACTATCAAACCGCGAATACTCAAGTACGTTCTGAATCAGACCGTTATTCTCACCAACAGCTTTGGCAATGGCGACCATCTCTTCAGTTTTGGCAAACGTGCCCGGAATACTTCGACCATCAGGCATTTTGTGACCGACTAGTCGACTACTAGAGAACCCGATGGCACCTTCTGCAACTGAATTACCCGCCAGTTCCGCCATTTGACTGATCTCATCCGCCGTTGGCTCATCATCAACGCCGCGTTCCCCCATCACATATGTACGAATAGCACAATGGCCCACCATGCCAACCAGATTAATTGCCGGTTCCAGCCTTTCCAGGGAATCAAGATATTCTCCATAACTTTCCCAATCCCATGGCAAGCCTTCGAGAATGACTGAACTAGGTATATCTTCTACTGATTGCATCATGTCAGCGAGGTATTGGCGATCTTCTGGTTTGCAAGGTGCAAATGTGACACCGCAATTTCCGATTAATGCTGTTGTTATACCATGCCAGACTACTGGTGTAAGATCAGGATCCCAGCCAGCCTGGGCATCAAGATGCGTATGAAGATCAACAAATCCAGGCGTCACCGCGTGTCCTTTTGCATTGATTTCTTTTGTACCACTGGCTTCTACGACCCCCACTGCCACAATGGTATCGTTGTCAATGGCAACATCGCCTAAATAAGGTTCTGATCCTGTACCGTCTACAATAAGACCGCCACGTATAACGAGATCGTGAGCCATGATTGTGCTCCTATATCAGATTCAAAATGAATGATGAGTAGAATAGTGGGAATACTACACTAATTGATATCCTGGGTAATCGGGTTGCGTAAATGACAAAACGGTCTTGCCGAGGTACGCACGTCAGGAGATCGGCCCCAAAACGGCCACTCTTTTTTTGCTACGTATATACCGGTCGGTTTAGACTCTATTGGTGATGTCAAAGGAGGCCGCGATGCGCGATTACATTCGAAACACGAGAATTCCTGTGTTACTGTTAGTTCTTATCACGTCTGTTCCACAGGTCATGGCTGCACGTGGGAGTGACGGCAAGCCCAATATTGTCCTGGTCCTGATGGACAATTTTGGTTATGGCGAGATTGGCGTCTATGGTGGCGGCGTTTTGCGCGGCGCGGCAACACCTAATATTGACGGTATTGCCGCTGAAGGTTTCCAGTTAACGAATTTCAATGTTGAAGCAGAGTGCACTCCGTCACGCTCGGCGTTGATGACGGGTCGTTATGGTATTCGTACCCGACAAAAGCCGGATGGCCCTCCCAGAGGTGTGTGGTATGGGATTACGAAGTGGGAGATTACATTGGCCGAGATGTTGTCAGATGCCGGTTACGCGACAGGGATGTTCGGTAAATGGCATCTGGGAGACACGGAAGGTCGTTACCCCACAGACCAGGGTTTCGATGAATGGATTGGAATCCCCCGATCATCAGACCGGGCCTTCTGGCCGGATAGCAATAGCTTCACACCTGGCAGCCACCCGAGTGCCGTGTTCACCCACGTCATGTCCGCAAAACGAGGTCAAAAACCCAAAGAACTGGGAGTGTATAACCGCGCCAAGCGCAGGACGATCGATCGCGAGATTACAGACCAGGCCATCGATTTCATCAAACGCAAGGCCAAGGCCAGGCAGCCATTTTTTGCCTATCTTCCCTACACGCAAACCCATGAACCAGTTGACCCTCATCCTGACTTCGACGGCAGCACTGGCAATGGAAGCTTTGCTGATGTATTGGCACAGACGGACGCCTATGTGGGTGAACTCCTGGATACAATCGACAAGCTGGGATTAAAGAAAAACACCCTATTTATCTTTACGTCAGACAATGGCCGCGAAGGCGTGCCGAGATCATTTGGATTCACCGGGCCCTGGCGAGGGAGCATGTTCTCTCCCTATGAGGGTTCCTTACGCGTCCCTTTTCTGATCCGCTGGCCCGGGAAAATCCCTCCGAGGCAGGTATCAAACGATATTGTCCACCAGATAGATCTGTTCCCTACATTGGCTAATATTGTAGGAGCAGATCTCCCGAAAGATCGAATAATGGATGGTGTGGATCAAACTGATTTCCTGATGGGAAAGTCGGAGAAATCAGCGAGAGAGTCCGTCGTTATTTACATCGGTAACGAACTGTTTGGTGTGAAATGGCGTAACTGGAAGTTGCTTCTCAAAGAAATTGATGAAGGCAGTTATGCAATCAGAAAAATGGCCTATCCAACAATCTACAACCTGCTCGTAGACCCAAAAGAAGAGGTACCCGAACTCAACTATCTGAACGACACCTGGGTGGATTTTCCCTTGTACCAGGTGTTAGAGGATCACCAGGCATCGATTGCTAAAGATCCTGGCGCGCCGGATCCGTAGGTACCAAACTGACACTAGTCCTGTCTGAAAGGACTTCACCATCAAAACATCAGTATATTTCTTTGCTCATAGCTTATTGATACCATTCCCAACAAGGGGCTTGAACAGGAATTGTGGATAACGAACTCGATAGTGAGAAAGCTGCTTAGCTCTCAATAGCTGACAGGAAATAGTGTGGAATTGGATCGCCAACTCTGCCGCTCTGTACCCATTCCGGACATGCGACCAAAATGCCGCTATTGCTCTGGCTGCGTAATTTTATGATCTCGTAGATATTGTTCAGTATGCGTTACTTTGGAATCCAGCAGTTCAAGCATTTCGTGAAAGCGGGGATCACCTCGAATGGGGTCCCACCATTCGGCTACAAGCAAACTATTAAGCAAGCCCCGATTATGGTCTTCGATACCCGCCTGGATGTACTTGAACGCATCGTCGACATTTCCAAGCACCAGGTGCCCCATTGCAAGGCTTTCTTCATCTGCAAGATCGAAACGCGGATTTGTGAGAATGTTTTTGGCCCTTTGAATTTCTCCAGCTCTTGCAAGCAATGAAATGTACCATTCTGGCCGCGTACTGCCATCCAGCTGCCAGCCCTCGTCTATAATCGGCTTTGCTTGTTCAACTCTCCCTAGACCGAGCAAACCACACGCATGCGCTCTCAAAATAGATGCCCTGTCCTGACCTTTCTCGGCAAGCTGTAAACCCTGAGCACTGAGTTTCAGTGCCCCTTCATAATCCCCACCGTAACATCGGTACCTGGCACCAGTCCCTAGCAACAACGGCGCTGCCTCTCCGAAATTGACGTATGAGATCTTGGCCTTTGACTCTCGGAGGAATGAGAACTTGGCGATGTACATAAGCGCTTCGTTGATTCTACCTTCCCGCAACGCGATTTCAGCTAAAAACATATTTAATACGCTGATCTGTGGATGCTGCGTCAAAACCTGATTGAATTCGACCTCTGCACGCGCATAGTCTAATTCCATAGTAAAGTGAATCCGTGTGAGCTGTAACTGAGCTGAAAAATCGTTCGGGGCTAGTGCTATTGCCCGGGAGCTTGCTGCATGTGCAGCGGGCCTTGCCTCATGGAGTGGAAGCTTTCCAATGCCATGGCTTAGCAAATAGGCACTTACCAGGCTGTTGTAGGCTATAAGAAAGTTCGGATCGATTTCCACGGCATTTTTCAGGTACAACGCAGAGGTTGCCAAATCACCCCCCTCACCCAAACGGATGTTACGATATTCATTGGTTGACATGATGAAATGCTCTACTGCAATGGGGTCAATTCCAATAAAATCTTCGTTTTGCTTCCAACCGTGGTTCTTAAAAATATCATGGATTAACTCACTACGAGTAATTATCGCGATGTTGGAGGCGACTGTTGTTTGCATCTCAAATCCGTCTGCAAGGGTTCTCTCATAGGACTTGGACCAGACATGAAAACCATCACTAATGCGAATCAGCTGTGCGGTGATGCGAACGTTATCATCTCGTTGTCGAACACTACCTTCGAGCAAATAAGCAACCTTGAGTTTCTGGCCAATAATGGCAGGGTCCTGACCAGGATCAACATACTGGAATGCAGCCGAACGGGATGCGACCCGGATCGACTCAGCTTGAGCCAGATTGTCCAGGATGTCTTCAGACAAACCATCCGCTAAAAATCCTGTCTCCTCATTGGTGCTCATGTTGGCAAAGGGGAGTACCGCAATAGACCGCATTGCCTTGAGGTCGACTTTATTTTCTGTGGTGATTGGTTCTGATTAGTTATTTGTTTCAATCTTATCTGACGGCTCAGCTACAGTACCTGGAAGTTGCGAGTTATCTTGTTGACTGTAGAGATAAAGGCCTATTGCCAGAAATAGAGTTAACGCCGCTCCAGCCAAGACTAATGACGTCTTGTTTTGTTTTGGCAAAACAGGTTGAGTGATGGATTGATCCATAAACGAGGCTATACGTGCTTGCAGCTTCTGCTGGTATTCCTCGGTCGGAATTTCATGTTTCATAATTGCCTGTCGAGAAGAGAGCGTAAGGGATAACCCTCCAGGCAGTACAGTCTGTTTTAGATGGACTGCGATGATAGGGCGATCTTGCTCGACCGCGTAATTCACCTCATTTCAACAATTCTGTGACCCGGCTGATTCAGGCGTCACAAAATAAAGGAAAAGCTTGGCCTGGCGGATCGCCTCGGCTAGTGCGTCGGTCCATTCAGTTCCTGCTTCAATACCCTCGTCGTACCAAATGTTGATTCCCTGATCTTTCAATCGGGTAATTTCAGGGAATACAATATCCGAGTCTTTGTGGGAATAACTCACAAAGACATAGGATTCTTCACCTTTGTATGCAGGGAACGGTCGATCCGTTGGTTCTTGTTCTTATTAAGTGAAATCAAGACTGCCTGTGTAAACGCTCATAATCAAGTCGGCGCCTATTCCCAGTAAAGCCCGGTATTGGCCGTTAGCTTCAATCTTGGAGCACCTAACCAAGAATTGCGGGTTGGTTGGTGACCTGGGCATAGCGGCGTATTCGTTATCTCGTCAATATTAGATCAATATGTGATCAAACGACCCATTGCTACCATTCCTTTCAGACATTTCCAGGTTCGTCGTCATGGTGATCTCTTACATCGCTGATGTGTTGGTAGTTTCTGGTTGTCCCAGTTTTGTCAACAAACGGATAGATCACTGCATTGATTCTCATTTCTTTAACTGCCATCTGGCCAACCGCCTCTGTGTAAAACCATGGGATGATTAGGTAACACACTGGGCCTTGGAAGCGTCGCCCTCCAGGTGTTCGGTCCTGGAGCCAGTCCCTGAATAAGCGGAGACTCAGTTCCCTCATCACGTGCAAGTATCGCATCCAAGGATGACTGCAGATTAGAAACAACTTCTTCTGTGAATTTATTTTTCCATCGATTCTCAATCAATTCATGAAGTTCGGCATACCTATTCCGTTCTGCTATTCCTTTGTCAGTCAGCCGTAAATCTTTGCCTCGTCCTGAAATAGTCGGTTCCTCAACTACATGACCGGACTTCACTAAAAATACGCAAGCCATTTTGAGAGCTTCCTTGGAAATACCAGCGAGCGAAGGAACATTCTTCAACGGAACCCCCTGCGCCGTAAGAAGCCGAAGGACATTCGCTCTATGAGCGAGGGATACTTCTACGCTTTGTTCTTCGAACGCAATCGTGTAGCAATGAATAACCATTGATAAAAGATTACGCAAATTCAGGTTTTGCAGAGGTTCACTTTCTGGTTGGTAGGGGATTGGTGCTCTCATGCCATCTATATGGGGAAGGACTGGAAAAAACGGCGGCAATTTTATGTCGAAGCGACTGACGAGATCTTTAAGGTCACTCTTTAGCGCATCAATATTTTCTTTAGTAAAACGAACTGCCCAACGCTTTTCTAATTCCTGTGCCAGCGGTTTCCAAAATTTTGCAGCTTGCCTGCCCACGGGAGTGGCTTTAATAATATTATCGCGATGGGATTTCTTCCCATTGCCAGAAAACTCGGTAACAAACCCCCAGCGTAACATTCCTGCGAGACAGGGATGTAATCTGCCCTTCGGATATCCTGCTTTGACGGACAACTCTCGAAGTGAAACTCCCTGCTCCGGCACAAATTTCAGAAAATTTTCCCACATTACAATAGATACACGAAGTGTCTTCGTCTCTAATGGTATCCAGAATTTTTCTTCCCACTCGTTGTCATATTCAACTGTAAATGCGATTAGGCACTGGGACAAACCCTCGACCAGTCGTAGAGAATGAGAAATGGTTATAGACCTCCGATTAATTGTAAATGGAAACTAACCTAACCTGACGATACTGTAAACGGCAGAATTAAGACTCAATTCCTTCGTGATGCCCGCTACTGGCCATAGGTCCGTTTTCGGGCTGTTTGTTCATGAACAACGGATTGGTTGGTGACCTGTCCATAGCGGCGTTCTCGTTAGCTCGGCGATATGAGATCAAAATATGAACAATCGACCCAAATCGGGCACTCGCGCATCGTTGCCTGCCAGATGGCTCTCATCGCAACTGCAGGTTAGAATCGGAATACATGGCCTAGCTGACGAGGGTACCTATGCAGGAAAAGAATACGTCTGAACGTTATTTGCTGGACGCCTATCTTGGCGAGATTAGCGGCGAAGCGACTTTTCAGGCGCTGGTGGAAACCCTGCCCGAGCGTGCCAGTGACTTGCACATACTGGCGGAGGTCGAAAGGGTTACAGCTGTCTATTTGAGCCATCATTTGTTGTCCCCCGTTTCAGAGGAAGCAGTGGCCTCGCGCCGGTCGGAGGCAAAGAGACGGGTCACTGCCATGGGCTTCGACAGTTGGGCTGCTTTTCTCGAAGGTGCGACGCCGATTGTTCAAGAGGCGCTTGAGAAGCTCAAAGCCGCTGAAGCACACGCACCCAAGGAGTTACTCGAGGTCTATCAGACTTACACCGCGCACGAACAAGCACTGGCAGACTACTTGCGGCTCGAACAAGATGGGAAAGGCGGTGCGCTCGTGCTTGAGAACTACATCGAACGAGTTGCTCCTAAGGTTTCCTAGCGGTCGTCTATCTCAGCTACCTGCGACAGAAACGGCCCCATGCGGGAAAGATTTCGTTAGCGCTACCTGGGTTCATCGCGCTAGAGTGTGAACCTGATGTCAGGTTAGTACGGGGAGTTCCTGGTATGAGCATCATTGGGATTACGAGCGTTTTCTTCGGAACTTTGATCATCTTGAGCCGCGGCATGTTGGTGACTGCTCCAGCCACCACCCTTTATGGCTTCAGAACCATGATCCAGACAAGCACACGGGCGAGGATTCTCGGGCTCTGCACTCAGAGTTGTACCTTGTTCGTGAAAACCTGAGGACCATGGGTGTCGAGGATGAGCAACCCCAAGGCTGTTAGTGTTTTTCTTGTTAGTGTCAGTCGGGCTTGTCTTAGACCAGGTGTTTAGACGACGACAGTGACCCGATTACCCACTGCCTGGCAGTTCAGCGTTCAGTCTGTCTGAAAAGACTTCACCATCAACACGATCTTGTCGATCACCAACTGGGGTTGTTCAAATTGAATAACATGACCGCTGTTTTCAGCCACGAATCGCTGTCCCCGGGTAGACAGTGCAGCCAATTCCAGTTGTAACAGGTTCCAGACATCGCGTTGTTCTTGTCCTGCTTCATCTACTTCATTGCCCTGTGACAGGACTGTCAATGGCAGGTCACCGAGGCTGGCGGGTAGGTTCTCATCATTTACCTCGATTCCAAAGCTCTCCATTTCCCAATAGATAGCAGAGCATGAATGGGATCGATTGAGAGCAGCCTTAAAGCCGCTGACGAAATCTTTACTGACTGAATCAGGCATGATGTCATCAACAAAACCATCAAGCAGACGCAGCACCCGGATCAAGCCTGTCGGTTGAAGAAAGCGGCAGGCTTCCAACACGAGTTGTATGGATGAGTCGTCGTCACCCCCAGGTAGCCGAAACCCCTGTTGTTCGTGGGAGGAGTCAACCAATACCATACCGACTATCTGCCCGGGGAAATTTTTGTAAAACTCCCGGACGTACACTCCTCCTGCTGACATACCTACTATAACAATATCATCGGTTATTCCCGCGGCGCCCAGCAACTGATTCAGTCGATGGCCTATTTCCCTGGCATCAGCAATACGTCCTATGGGTTCGCTCCAGTCAATGCCCGGCCTGTCATAGGCGCAGACCTTGGTGTGTTCAGCGATCTCATCATGCACCAGTGCCCAGCTTAAGGAGCCAGTAGTTAGACCAGCCTCTAGGACAACAACAGGTGAGCCAGTGCCTCTGCAATCAACATGAAGTTTCACGCCTTCGATTTCATAGAATTCGCCAGGCGCCGGGTACTTACTCAGATCCTGCTGGTTGCGTATAGATTGATATATGTAGCCTGATAGCGTTAACAGCAGCATTATCCCGACAAGCCCGAGTGCAACCTTCTTGATCATATTTTCTCCAGGTTCGGTATTTTGGTTCTGACTATAGTCTATGGGTCCAAAAGCTAGTTTGTCACAGGCACATGGGTCGACGTAATTTCTGCCAGCAATCGATCGCCGTCCCCATACACCGAAGTTCTAATAATGACAATGCGCTTACCAACCCTCACCGGCTCGGCTTTAGCTGTAATGGTGCCGCCCATTTGATTTGTCAGCATAACCGCATGCAAGTCAACGCCGACCAGGAACGCATTGCCGCCTGTCTTTTCACGCCAGTGATGACTGGCGACACCCGTGGCCAGGTTGTCTGCAAGTGAAATCAGAACACCGCCGTTGATGTTACCCGTTGGGTTTAAGTGATGCGCCTCGGTCTCAATCTTCGCTTCATCGAAGCTGTCACTGTATGTCATCCCTATATGTTGATCGAACGTCATATCGAAAAGTCCACCGCAATGAAGTTTTGTCAGCCAGCCTACGCTTTTGGTAGGCTGGCAGAAGTTTTATTGATTGGGAGCTTATGATGACTCAGGCAGAACAGAGCCTTGCAGGTATAATGGTGCTTGACCTGGGACAGATTTATAATGGTCCCTATGCCACCTTTTTGATGGCGATGGCGGGAGCCAGGGTTATTAAGGTGGAGTCGCTGGTCGGTGAAAAGCTGCGAGGCAGGGGGGCGAACAGTTCTGCCGCCTATGCTTTTCTGATGCTGAACCAGAACAAAGAATCCATTTCCCTCAACTTAAAGTCTGACCGAGGCCGGGAAATCTTCAACCAGCTGGTCGAAAAAGCAGATGTGGTGCTCGAGAATTTTTCTCCGGACACCATGTCCAATCTGGGATTGTCTGCGGAAAAGTTGCTGGAAATCAATCCCCGGCTGATTTATGCAGCCGGTTCAGGTTATGGCCGAAGCGGGCTGCACCGGGACTTTCTGGCGATGGACCTGACAGTACAGGCAATGTCAGGAATCATGAGTGTCACCGGTTTCGCAGGATCTCCACCCCTAAAAGCGGGCGTAGCACTCTGCGATTTCTTTGGCGGCATCCATCTCTACGGGGCGGTCATCACAAAACTGTTTGAGCGCGAACGTACGGGTAAAGGCGCCATCGTCGATGTGGCGATGCAGGATTCGGTCGTCCCAACCCTCGCGACGGTGTTCGGCGCTTACTACTATCTGGACCAACAAGTGCAGGAACGGACAGACAACCGGCACCCGGCGCTATCCATGGCACCTTATAATGTCTACGCCGCATCAGATGGACATGTGTCAATTATTTGCGTCCGTGACGGACATTGGCGTGGGTTGCTAAAAGCGATTGGCAGAGATGATTTACTGGACGATGAAGGATTGAAAACGATGGCGCAGCGTTCAGAGCGAATGTCGGAAGTTGACGATATCGTTGGCACTTGGACTTTGAAACATACGAAGCATGACGTTTTGCTGGCACTGCAGGCAGAAGGTGTGCCAAGCGCAATGGTCAGGGATGTTGAGGAAGTTCTCGGCGACCAGCATATGCATGACCGTGGCATGATGCGCGATATTGAACACCCCGTATTTGGAGATGTGACCCTGTTAAACTCCCCCCTGAATGTGGCAACGGGTAGTGCGGTTGAACCTCGATTGCCACCCGGCCTGGGTGAGCACAACGAACTGGTCTATGGGGAGTTGGGTATAACCACAGAGGAAATGCAGCAGTTAATTGTTGATGGTGTCATTGGCGAAAAGGAGTGAGCCTCAATAGCTGGCATCCAGGCCTTGCGCTTAGCAGGGTACAACTCTCACTGGCAATTCAGAGTATCCACGAATCAGATTGGAGCGAACCCGCACTGGCTGCCCGACTACCTCGACTTTGAATCTTGGCAGGATTTCCTCCCACAGGACCCGCAACTGCATCTCCGCCAGACGATTCCCCATACAGCGATGAATCCCGTAGCCAAACGACACATGTGACCGGGCATTGCCTCGATCAATGATAAGCCGATCAGCGTCCTCAAACTGTGATTCATCCCGGTTCCCTGAAATGTACCACATGACCACCTTTTCCCCTTTACGTATCTGTTGGCCGTTTAGCTCAACATCCTCAAGGGCAGTTCTTCTCATATGAGGTAACGGCGTTTGCCAGCGAATGATTTCCGCCACCATGTTGGGTATCACCGACGGATTATTTTCCAGTTTCTCATACTGATCCGGGAACTGATTCAAAGCCAGAACACCACCGGTAATGCTGTTTCGTGTCGTATCATTGCCGCCGACGATTAACAGCACAAGGTTACCCAGGTATTCAAGGGGTGGCATATTTTTTGTCGCTTCACCGTGAACCAGCATGGATATCAAATCGTTGTTGGGCGCCAACTCTTTTCGCTGTTGCCAGAGGTTCTGGAAATATTCAAGGCATTCCATCAGCACCTTTCTACGATGGTTAGCTGAATCGACAACACCGGAAAGCCTGCCGCCACCGGCGACATCGGACCAGTAGGTGAGCAGTTCGCGGTCTTCAAAAGGAAAGTCGAGCAGCGTAGCCAACATCTGTGTGGTCAGGTCGATAGAAACCTCGTCTACCCAGTTAAATGTCTCACCGACAGGCAAGTTGTCCAGGATGTTGCAAACTCGCTGCCGAATTGTGTCTTCAAGTAATGCCAGATTTTTTGGGGCAACGACCGGACTGACCACTTTGCGTTGAGCATGATGTTTTGGTTGATCCATTGAAATAAACATCGGCAGCTCAAAATCGTCGGGCTGGTCGAAAATTGTGATGTCCCGATCCGAAGAAAAGAGTTCGGCGTGTGAGTCGACCCACTTGATATCCTTGTACGCACTCAAGCTCCAGTAGGGTCCGTATCGGCTCGACCCGCAGAAGTGGACCGGTGCCTCTTTTCTTAAGCGTTCAAAATACGGCCAGTGTGAATCTGTCCGATACAGCTCTGCATCACTGACGTCGAACTGTTCCAATGGCAGACTGGCCGCCCTTTCCCTGGCTGCTAGGAGTTCACTACTGATATATGGATTGTTCATCTCGTAAACCACCTTCGTTAAACTCTCTAAACTGGTTCAAATCTTTCTCCGAACCTGATGGCGTTGCCATAGGGATCGTTGATTTGCATTTCATACATACCCCAGGGTTGCCTGGTAAGCTCATAAGCAAATGGAGCGCCGTTTTCCTTAAACTCGTGGAATAAGGGTTCAATGTCTTCTACTGGAATGTAGCAGCTGCTTTGACTCGCAATTGGTTCTGCCTCCTGTTCTGTCGCTGTTTGCCAAAAATGAATGGTCGTCACACCTCGTTCAACAATGAGGTGATTGTGTTCGGGAAATTTGGCGACGATTCTAAACTTGAGGATGTTTTCAAAGAAAGTCGCTGTCTTTTCGATATCCCCGGTCGGTAGTTGTGGAATGGCAGGACGGAGTGTAGGCGTTGCCATGATTGTCCTTGTACCTCCGTATGCGGTCAAAACGAATCATGATTGTACTATATATGAGTGTCTTCCAGGTGCGGTGCGGCCTGCTAGTCTGAGCTGTTCTCATTAATGACTGCTTCGATTCTGTGCCCGTCCAGGTCCACTATAAATGCAGCATAGTAGTATGGGCCATAGTGCTCCCGGTAGCCCGGTGCGCCATCGTCTGTAGCACCATTGAGTATGGCCGCTGCATGGAATTGGTTGACAGCGTCAGTACTGGGCGCGCTAAAAGCAAGATGAAAACCTGCACCCGCAGAACGGGCTGTGTTAACTGCCTTGATGGAAAATTTGTCTTTGTTGTCCTCGATGCCGTAGCCGACAAAACCTTTACCAGAGCAGACCTGGCGGTAGCCGAGTGTAGACAGCGCTGCGTCGTACAGTTTCGACGACTGCCGCAGATCAGCGACGGGCAATGATGCGTGGTGCAGCATGTTGTTCACGTGGTGCCTCGTTTCATTTCGATGCTTGTTCATTTTGTTGAGATTGAACGGCGTCTATAGCCGTTATTGAGCAGTATGCCGACACAAACCAGCCCCATGGCGACGATAAAACGAATCGTCAGTGCATCATCGAATATCAGCCAGCCAAAGAACACGCCAAAAAGCGGCGCGAGTAATCCGAACGATGCCATATCAGAAGCGGGATAGACGGACAGGGCCCAGAACCAGATCAGGAACCCGATTGCGACGACAAAAACCACCTGAAAAGAAAATATTAAAATAATTCCTGTATTAAGTTCACGGATCGTGTCTCCTAAAAATGGTGCTATGGCGGTCAACAGAACACCCGAAATGGCGAGCTGGTAAAGCAGTTGCATTTCAGGTGTGCTGCCTGAAAGCTTGCTCTTCCTGACAAGTAATACGATCGCAGCCCAGGAGATCGACGCGAGGATACACATAACATCGCCAATCAGTGTGTCCGCAGGCAACGCCTCATCGGGCTTCAAGAGCAGTAACGCGACACCGCCGATGGCAAGTGCCAGCCCTGTTATTTTTAACCGATCCAGCCGCTCATCGGGAAGCAGAAAGTGCGCCCCAATTGCCACCCAAAACGGCTGGGTGTAGAACAGCATCGATACCCGGGACACGGTAGTGTATTCCAGCGCCGTAAAAAGCAGTAGGAATTCAATTGAAAATAACAGACCGGAGAGTACCCCCGCTACCAGACTCCCATCAGTGACAGATAGCCTTTTTCGAAGCAGCACTGCCGCCGCAAGTACGATAAAAAAAGCACATACAGAACGGAACCCGGCCTGAAATGCCGGGGCCATGCCAGCGTTGACGAGTTTAACCAGGGCCTGGTTCAACCCGAGCAGGGAGGCGAACAGTATGAGTGTGGTTGCTCCGAGTGCATCCACGTGGGATTTGCGATCCATGTTAAGTTCCAGTTATTTCACCTACCGTTAATTGCCCAGGGAAAGTACCATCAACCGCCGACCCCAATGAAGGATACCTTAAAATGCCAAAGCTCGACTCGACTGAACTCGATCAATTCCTGACAACGCCTGGCATTATTATGAAGATTGCCTGCGTCAGGTCGGATGGCAGCCCGCTTGTCACGCCAATATGGTTCATATTGCACGACAACGCGATTCAATTTACGCCGCGGGCTAAATCAGAGTGGCTAACCTGCCTGCGCAGTGATCCCAGGGTAGCGTTGTGCATTGATGAACAGGACCTCCCCTATCGAAAGGTCATTCTCGAAGGTAACGCAGAGCTGCTCCATGACATCGGTGAAGATGATCAATGGCGCGACCTGTATCGGTCAATCGCGAAGAGATATGTTCCGGAAGATGCGGCTGAATCATACGTACAAAATACCATCGATCAGCCGCGGGCACTTTTTCAATTGAAGCTGGCTGATTCAAAAGTAAAGACATGGCGAATGCCGGTGGATGATGAACCACAGACTGGAATCTGGCACCAGCGCTACTACGCCCAGGGTAGTAAGTATTCGAACAAGCCAGATCCGTAACAGGGCGGTTAATTGGCTAACGCAACCTATATTCAAACACCATGCATCATGGTTTGCCGGTTAAATAAAGATGATATTTGTCTGGGTTGTTATCGAAGACTGGATGAGATTGGCGCCTGGGGCAACTCGTCTCGAACTTACATCATATTATTCACCGACTCCTTCTGTTGAGCCTGGAAAATGGTCCCGATTTTAGTGGGAGGAACCAGGCAGGGCCGGGGATCATGTCGTGCCCAGCGCGCAGTTTTACCCCTGATCAGTTCTTCGCCGTGTCCTTTTCCTCGGACGAGATCAGTATAGGCAAAGGCATCAGCCGCCGTATAAGTCTGAAGCAGTAAAGGCCGTTGCAGATCGGAATTGTTAGGGAATGATCCATGGATCATGCGGCAGTTGTGAATGGTGACTGTCCCGGCTTTACCCGTTGGAAAGACCGCGTTTTCAGTATCAACATCGCCAAGGTCCCGATCCTGGATATACCCGGTCCAGCGATCACCGTCGTATTGATCGTATAGATCTCCGGCATGGCTCCGCGGAATAAAGCCCATCTCTCCCTGGCCTTCTACGACATCCTGAAGGTAGACGCCAATGGTAATCAGGTCATAGTTGGTATGGGGCCAGAATTGTATATCCTGGTGCCATTTAACTTCTTCACCACCCCTGGGATATTTAAAATTCAACTTGCTGTGGTGGAATTTAATATCCGGGCCGAGGATGGCTTCCGCCAGATCAACAATTTCTGATTGCGATGAGAACTCCCAGTAAATCGGATGCTGGTCGACGGGGCTGTTCAGGCGGCGAAGCCGTGGCGCTTCGGCCGAGTGATCAGGTTCCACGTCAAACTGGCCGTTGGATTCGCTGATGGCACGGCTCAGTTCAACAAACTCACCAGTAACCTCGTTTAACCTTGCGAGCCATTCTGCCGAGACAAAGTTGTTCAGTACGAGGTAGCCTTCCCGCTGGTAGTGTTCTATCTGCGTGTCAGTTAGGATTGTGGACATGGGATACTGATCGTTAAGTTGTGGATATTGCAATTTAACACCCGGGACGAAGCCGTGTCATCAAGGGTTACTTTTTATCGACAATTCGGGAACTGACAAAGGGTCTGGCAAAACCACCTACCGTAATTATGTGGATGCGAAGGAGCGTGTACGGCACTTTTATGAGCTGAATCACAGCAGCCAGACACTTGATTTTGCCCGTGCTAAACGCGCCGACTACATGCGCCTGAGCCGACGCCGGATGGGAATATGGGAGGCATGTGAATACCTCGATTCCCTGGTCGACGATAGCGACCCTGACACGGAATCATCACAGATTATCCACTGCCTGCAGACTGCAGAGGCCATTCGTGCTGATGGTCATCCGGACTGGTTTATTCTCACAGGACTAGTGCATGATCTTGGTAAAATTCTCTGCCTGTTCGGTGAACCACAGTGGGCGGTTACCGGTGACACGTTTCCTTTAGGGTGCGCCTTCAAAGATTCAATCGTATATCATCAATTCTTCGAAGATAACGATGACACTCAAGTGCAGGAATACCAGACACCCCTGGGCATTTACCAGGAACATTGTGGGCTCGACAACGTCACCCTGTCCTGGGGTCACGACGAATATATGTACCTCGTCGCGCGAGAATTTCTACCTGAAGAAGCACTTTATATGATTCGCTACCACAGCTTTTATCCCGGGCATGCAACGGACACATACGACGCCCTGTTCGATTCACAGGACCGTAAAATGTTCAGCTGGGTTCGACAGTTCAATACCTATGACCTGTATACGAAGCATGACCAGCCGCCGGATGTCGCCGCACTGAAATCCTACTATGAGGATCTGAGCAGTCGATATTTTCCAGACAAACTCGCCTGGTAGGTTAATTTCCCAATGATTCGACTTACCTTACTTACTATAAGAACCTTTGCTTTGAGCTTGCTCCTGTGCGGATGTGAACTGGGTGTCGACCAGAGTACGCTCGTTAACCCCAACTACGATCTGTTGACGAATTGTGCCCGGCCGGAACAGGCTGCGATTACGGGGATTGTTCTGGAGAGTTTGTGCGGGGTGGTCAGTGTTTATGAGAACCGCGAATCACAGGCAGGCAGAAAAATCGACCTGAACATTATGCTGATTCCCGCGACGACGGCAGTGGTCAAGCCTGATCCGATCTTCTTCCTGGCCGGTGGTCCCGGCCAGTCCGCGGTTCAAACCGGGCCCTATCTGTTTTCCCGGCTGGGCAGATTGCGACGGGAGCGGGACATTGTGTTGGTGGACCAGCGGGGTACGGGGGAGTCGAATTCCCTGGCCTGTTTGCCAGAAACAGATTTCGGTTTGCTGGATGACATATCCATTGAAGAGATGGAAGCTGCCCAGACTTTGATGTTGAAAAAGTGCCTGGTTGAGTTTGATGCGGAGCCGTCACTGTATACCACACCCATTGCAATGGATGATCTTGATGAAGTCCGGCGGGTGCTTGGCTACCGGCAAATTAACCTCTTCGGCATGTCATATGGCACCCGGGCGGCACTCGTTTATCTGCGACGTCACGGTGACACGGTGAGGAGCGCGGTACTGGATGGTGTTGCGCCGCTTTCAATGTCAGTTCCTGCAAATATTGCCGTAGATGCGCAATCCGCTTTTGACATTCTTCTGAAGGATTGCATAAAACAAACCGGTTGTGCTGAGGCGTTTCCGAATTTACTTGAGCATTTTCATGCGCTCGTACAGCATCTGGCGGTATCACCCCGGACCGCCACCATTTCGCACCCGCGAACCGGTGAACAGATTACTGGCCCGGTTCATGCCGTGATAGTGAATCGCTTGATCCGGGCTGTGATGTACGATCGCACCTTATCTTCACTGGTTCCCCTGGCGATTGAAGAAGCCTACCAGGGCAATTTCCAACCATTAACGACGCTTGCCTACTCGTTTAGCGGTGAAAACACCCAGATGAGTAATGGCATGATGGCGTCGGTGCTTTGTGCTGAGGACATGCGACGCGTGTCCCAGCCAAATGATACCGACGACTTTGAGAACGTTATTTTTTCGAGCCTGAGTTCAATTTGTGAATATTGGCCGAAGGGAAATATACCGGACAACTATTTTGACCCGGTGACATCGGACGTACCGATACTGTTGTTATCCGGCAAGTTTGATCCAGTGACACCACCAAAATATGCCTGGAATGCGGCAGAGACCCTGAGCAACCATGAACACATCGTGGTTCCGGGTGTTGGTCATGGCACATCCCTGCAAGGCTGTGTACCCGACATACTGGAGGCGTTTTTTGAAAGCGCAAATCCCAAAGGCCTGAATATCGGATGTGTATCAGATCTGTCCCGGCCGCCATTTTTTACCAGCTTTGCCGGTGCTACAGCTTATAAGAGTGCTACTGCGTATAAAAAAGAGACAGACCAGGAGGAAAAGGCAGAAATGGAGAAGAGAAGTGATTGAAGTTCAATCATTAAGAAAGTCCTTCGGAGAAGTCGAGGCTCTGAAGGACGTTTCGTTTATTGCTGAAAATGGCCAGGTGACGGGTTTGCTGGGTCCAAATGGTGCGGGCAAGTCAACGACCCTGCGGGTGCTGTATGGGCTGGTTGTCCCGGATGAAGGCAATGCCTTTGTTGATGGCCTGAATATCCGGCAAGTTCCCAGGCAAGCACAGAAAAGTATCGGGGTCCTGCCAGACAACCAGGGTCTGTATGTGCGTTTGACGGCACGTGAACATATTGAGTATTTCGGCCGCCTGCACCAGGTTGATGAAAATACCCTTGAGAAAAAAGCCACTGAATTAATCAAGCTTTTAGCTATGGAGTCCATTGCTGACAGACCTGTTGAGGGGTTTTCGCAAGGTGAGAAAACCAAAGTATGCCTGGCAAGAGCCCTGATCCATGAACCCCGCAATGTGCTGCTGGATGAACCGACCAATGGGCTTGATGTGATGACCGCAAGAACGGTGCGGGAGCTGATTCAGGAACTGAAACTCCAGGGTGTGTCGGTGCTGTTCTCAAGCCATGTGATGCATGAGGTTTCCCGGCTCTGCGACCAGATTGTGATTATTTCAGAAGGTACCGTCGTAGCGAGTGGTACCACTGATGAGATACGTGAAAAATCCGGGGAAGAGAACCTGGAAGAGGCATTTATCAAACTGGTAGAGCGCGTCGTTGTGGAAAGGGAGGAGTAATGCACCCAATCAGTATCGTCTTCCGAAAAGAAATAAAAGACGGCCGTCGGGACAGGCGTTCCCTGATGTCTGCCTTTTTTTTTCCGATTCTGGCACCGGTTCTCGTATATGGCATGATGACTGCGATTATCAATATCAGAACATCGGCTGAACAAAAAGTGATTCCCATTGTCGGGATGGAAAACGCACCAACATTTATCAAGTGGTTGAAAGAGCAGGACGTCAAAGTAGAAACGTTCACAGGTGATCCCCGGCAAGCGATTGTTGATAAGAAAGAAGAGCTGGTGGTGATTATCCCAGACAACTATCAGAAAAAATTCAGCGAGTCAAAAACTGCGGCCATAGAAATTGTCAATGATGGCTCCCGTACTGATGCCGCGGCAACAGTACGGCATTTTAAGGATCTGGTTCGTCGTTATAATGCGGGTATCGCCTCTTTACGGATGATCGCCCGGGGAGTTTCACCAGAGGTTATTCGCGTCGTGATCGCAGAAGACATTGATGTTGCCAGCAAACAACAACGCGCTGCTGCGGCACTTAATTTTATTCCTATGTACATTATCATGTCGGCATTTGTTTGCGGCATGGGTATCGCGATTGATACCACGGCGGGAGAAAGAGAACGAAAGACACTAGAGCCGTTGCTGATCAACCCGGTTGAGCGCCATGAAATAGTGATTGGTAAATGGCTGGCGTCGAGTGTATTTGCCGCGACGGGTATGGTGATGACGCTGGTGCTTTGCATCCTGGCACTGGCCCAGGTGCCGCTGGGTGAAATCGGGCTGAACTTCCATGTCACTGGCAGCCAGATTTTATTGATGATTGTCGCCACCTTGCCGCTGGCATTTCTGGCTACCAGCATGCAATTGCTGCTGGGCATTTTCGCCAAGTCATTCAAAGACGCGCAGAGTTACATCGGTTTGCTGATGCTTATTCCCATGGTGCCATCCCTGTACCTGACATTCAGTCCGATAGCAACACAGGACTGGATGTTTGCGGTGCCCATGTTAGGCCAGCATATTCTGGTTGTAGATGTGCTGGGTGCCAAGGAGGTACCAGCGATGGCCTATGTCTACTCTGCTCTTTCGGGAATCGTCCTTGGCCTGGCGCTGGTCCTCGTGACCGCGAGACTCTTCCAGAAGGAATCAATTATCCGCGCCTGATTCTGGACATTGTACCCTCGATGGCGTTTATATGGTGATTCACTCGTGGAGTAATTGATATGACTGACTGGCACTTTGCAACGGCTTACGAAATCATTGCAGATACTATCGGGGATGACCCTGCATTGATTTGCGACAATGTAATACGTTCCTGGTCGGAATATGATGACAGGGCAGCAAGAATTGCTTCGATACTGACCGGGCACGGCCTCGGACCCAACAGCAAGGCGGGTATCCTGCTTCACAATGGCAATGAGTACCTGGAAGTCCACCACGGCATTTGCAAATTTCGTGGTTGCCCTGTCAATGTGAATTACCGTTACAAAGAAGAAGAACTGGTTTACCTGCTCAACAATGCCGATGCAGAGGCTGTGATCTTTCAGAGTGCCTATGCTGACAGAATTGCAAGCATTCGGCAGAAGCTTGTCGGTGTACGTTGCTTGATACAGGTCGAAGATGACTCCGGTGCTCCTTTGCTCGAAGGTGCAATTTCCTTTGAGGAGGCGTTAAGTACGGCTGACCCCATGGCAAGAATTAACCGGAAAGCTGACGACATCTACATGCTGTATACCGGTGGCACAACGGGCATGCCGAAAGGCGTGATGTATTCAAATGGGGCACATTGTCAGGGTCTGGCTGGATTCAGTGCAGCACTGGGTATTGAGCCTGCTGCAACTCCGAATGATCTGCCGCGGGTCATAATGCAGGCGCGTGATGCAGCTGCCTTACCCGTAGGCCTGGTGTGTTGCCCGCTTATGCACGGTACAGGTATGTGGATTGGTGCGATGGTGACCAATATTGCTGGTGGCGCTGCACTGACGGTCAATCATCTGGGTCTTGACCCGCATCTGCTCTGGTCAGAAGCACAGCAACACAAGGCAAGCCTGGTCACCATTGTTGGTGACGCTTTTGCACGACCGATGCTAAATGCGCTGGATGAAGCCCATGACAAGGGCGAGCCTTACGATATCTCCAGCGTCAACCTAATTATTTCATCCGGAGTGATGTGGTCCCAGGAAATAAAGTCTGGTCTGTTAAAGCACAACGACATGACGTTGATTGATGCCATGGGCTCGACAGAAGGGAGCATGGGTTCATCTGTTTCGACCCGGGAAGAATCTGCGACGACGGCAAAGTTTGCGATCGGTGAAAACGTCAAGGTATTTAATGATGAGGACAAGGAAGTAGAACCCGGGTCAGGCGAAATGGGTATGATTGCGACCCAGAGTGCCATGATAGGCTATTACAAGGACCCGGAAAAAACAGCTAAAACGGTGCGCGTAATCGAGGACGTACGGTATATATTTCCGGGAGATTTCGCGACTGTCGAGGCAGACGGGAGCCTGACGCTGCTGGGGCGGGGTTCGATGTGTATCAATACCGCCGGTGAAAAGGTCTTCCCGGAAGAAGTCGAGGAAGTGGTCAAAGGCCATGCAGAAATTGAAGACTGTCTTGTGGTGGGTGTGCCGGATGAGCGATTCGGGGAGCGGGTTGTTGGCCTCATGTCGAAAAAATCTGACAATATTGATGAGGCGCAATTACTTGATCATTGTCGTGAACATCTCGCTGGATATAAGCTGCCGAAAAACCTTCTCTTCGTCGATGTCGTGCAAAGAGCCGCCAACGGCAAAGCGGATTATCAATGGGCGAAACAAACCGCCCTGGAAATGTTGGGGATGGCTTAAACAGGGAATCGCTCAGGATAGGCGCGTTAGCGTACTAGAACTCGTTGGCACATTAACCAAATCCCATATAACGATTCGCGTTTAGTAGATAGGCTTTCACAGCATCAACTATTGCAATCACCAACTTTTTTGAACCATAATTTATGATGTTTGTGCTCAAGGGGTAATGTGATGGACACAGTAAAGGAAATGCTGGATATCAAGGGTAGGGATGTCTGGACAATTGAGGCGTCCCAGTCGGTGTATCAGGCAATAGAACTGATGGCTGAGAAGGAAGTGGGCGCACTGGTCGTGGTTGACGACAGTGCTCATATGACAGGCATTATTTCCGAGCGTGACTATGCCAGAAAGGTCATTTTGAAAAACAAGTCGTCAAAGGAGACGACCGTCGCAGGCATTATGACGAAAGATGTGGTTAGCGTTCGGGAAGAGACCACTATTGATAAATGCATGTCGCTGATGAGTCTCAATAGAATCCGTCACCTACCGGTTGTAGATGGCACTGACACGGTGGGGTTGATCACGGTTGGTGATCTGTTAAAGCTAACCATCAAAGAGCAGTCGTTGGCGATTGAAGAACTGGAGAGTTACATCAAAGACGAAACCGGTGGTAGTGGTTGAATTCTGCTATTCTCTGACCGAGCGGCCTGACCCGGCGGCTCAGTAAACCAGTCGACTATTCCCAATAGCTAACATTCATTTGCTGGTATTCCTGCCACTGTTCCCTGCTGCGGAACCAAACAATAGCTGATATGGTCGCCCATTAAAAACACTTGACGAGGTTACTGATGTTAATGGGTTTGCGTCCCGCTATGGGAAATTGGTCTGCGAGACTGGTTCTTCCGGTATTTTTTTGTATGTTGATCCTGGGTATTGGTTCGCCAGCATTGGCTGAATCTGATATGGAAGAGGTGACAGTTATTGGGCAGGAGCTTGGTAGCCTGCGGCTCAATGAGGTTAATTCAGCAGGTGGTCGTCTCGGACTCTCTGGGTTTGAGACGCCAGCCAGTGTCGACCTGATTACCCAGGCAGAATTGGTTGCCAGGGGCGACGATGGTGTATTGGCAGCTATCACCCGGACCAGCGGTATTTCTGCGACGGCAAGTCCAGGTAATGGTGGGACCTCTATTTCATCCCGTGGCTTTAGTGGACATAACTCCAGTCTCGTCACTTATGACGGTACCCGTTTGTACATTACTGCCGGTACCGTAACTTTTCCTGCTGACACCGGGACTCTGGATCGGATTGAGGTATTAAGGGGTGCAGGGTCTGTGATCAATGGTATTGGTGCCCTGGGTACCACGATTAACTACATCCCGAAAGCGCCCGTGCTGGGTCAGAGTCACTTTGATGTGCAGATCGGATTAGGCAGTTTTGGTAAGACCCGGTTGGGCATAGGTGGCGGTGCGACGATTTCTGATCACTGGGCATTTCAACTTGACCTCATCCATAACGAGGAAGACGGTTATGTTGACCGGGCGGACTCGCTTCGAAACGTTTTGGCTGGATCGCTGTTGTTTAAACCTTCAAGTGACTTCAGCATGAAATTGTCCATTGATTATGCAGAGATTGAAGACGCCCCCTACTGGGGTACACCTTTGATCAATGGCAAAGCCAGTAGCTCGCACCGTGAACAGAACTACAATTATGGTGATGGTTCGGTTGAATATGAGGACCTCTGGACACGCTTGAAAACCGAGTGGCAGCTGACTCCAAATATCGCTTTCAGGCATGACATCTACTACCTGGACGTTGAGCGCGAATGGCAGAATTTGGAAGAATACGCCTATAACGGCGCGAGTGATCGGATAGACAGGGCTTTCTACCTGGGGATTATCCACGACCAGCAGCAACTCGGAACCCGTGGTGATTTTCTTATCGAATCGAATTGGGGCTTAATGTCCAACAAGTTAACCCTTGGAGCCGAGGTAAACAGCATCGATTTGAAATACTACGATAACTTTGCGACCGGGGGGTTCGGTGTATCAGATAGCGTTACGGTAGACGGATTTGATCCGGGCAGGGTCCCGTCAGCTACTATTCCCACGATACTGGATTACAAAACCGAGACCAAGCAAATTGCATTCTTTGTTGACGATGTGTGGCGGATAACCGAACAAGTGAGCCTGGTCCTCGGAGGCCGTTACGACCAGATAGATTTTGACCGGTTTGATTATGCGATTGGCGCCTCACCCTCCGCCGCCTTTGATACGGACTTTTCGGAATTCACCTGGAGAGCGGGTCTCGTGTATCAGTTATCGCCCTTAATGAACCTTTACGCACAAGCGAGTCAAGCGGTGGACCCGGTCACTTCACCGGTGACAATCAGTGCCTCGAGAAAAGACTTTGACCTGAGTCAGGGCCGTCAATACGAAGTCGGTATAAAACAACAATTTCTCGGTGGTCGGGCTGAATACACAATCGCCTATTTCGATATCACCAAGAAAGATCTACTCACGCGGCGACCGGCCTCGGCGGTAACAGAGCAAATTGGTCAACAGAGCTCCGATGGTGTTGAGTTGACTTTTCGCATTAACCCGACTGAATCTCTTATTCTGGATGTAAATGCAGCCTGGGTAGATGCTCAATTTGATGAATTCTATTCTGGTGGTGTTTCCCTGTCGGGTAACACGCCGAGAAATGTGCCAGAGAAAACTGCAAATCTATGGCTCACCTGGTCTCCCACATCCCGGTTTAAATGGGGTGGTGGCTTGCGTTATGTAGACAGCCGTTATGGGAACGATGCGAATACCCAGGAGCTACCCTCATACACAGTGGTTGACAGTAGTTTAAGTTGGAAGATCAATGAACACGCAATTGTCATGTTGTATGCAAGAAACCTGACTGATGAGGACAACTATGTCTTATCGCAATACACGCCTGATCAGTGGATATTTGGTAAACCACGTAGCTATGAAGTGACGGCAAGATTCACATTCTAGTTAGTTCCTGACCGGTAAGTCATGTATTTCGAACACTTCACGCGACTGATTAACATAGTTAGTTTATGAATCAATCATATATCGAAGTAAATAACACTCACAGTTCTGCTTCCGGACAAAAATTAGTTAACCCTGGTTTGAGCTGCCAAAGCCTGCTCGCGTGGACTACTAGTGTGGCTGACCGAAAAAAATGAAGCGGTTATTGTTCCTGGTTCATCGTTGGCTGGGCGTCGTTATGTGCCTCTTTTTTGCGATGTGGTTCGGTTCGGGCATTGTCATGATGTATGTCGATTATCCGCGGTTAACCGAGCAGGAACGTTTGGCTGCTTTGCCTGATCTGAAGATGGATAAAATCCTGGTTTCAGCTGAAGAAGCAATGTCCCTGGGTCAGTCCCTGGGTCAGTTAGATGGCCCGGTTGTTGAACTTAAACTCACATCAATAGCTGATCGGCCAGCCTACCAGTTCAGTAACAGTGCGGGTCAGTTGAAATCTGTTTACGCAGATACCGGTGAACTCTTCCGAAACTCGAACGAGCATCAGGCCCTGACCGCAGTGCGATCTTCCGGATTCGCGTCAGCAGGGGCACCAACCTATGAGCAGAAAATAGACATGGACCAGTGGACCGTTTCAGCGGGTCTGCACAAGCACCGCCCTTTGCACAAGGTGTCTATTGCAGGAGGGCAAGGGATTGTTCTTTATGTATCTGACCTGACGGGTCAGGTTGTGCGTGATACCAACAAGCGTGAACGTTTCTGGAACTGGCTTGGATCAACTTTACACTGGATTTATCCGGTACAACTAAGGCGCCACGCTGATTTGTGGGTGGATGTGATCATTGTTCTGTCAATGACGGGCATTTTTTCGGTTGTCACCGGAGGCATCATCGGCACGATGCGGCTGCGCCTGAAAAATCGGGTCAAGGGTAACGCAGTGTCTCCCTACAAGGGTGTTGCCAAATGGCATCATATTCTGGGCTTGCTGTGCCTGGTGTTTATCAGCACTTTTATTTTCAGTGGTTTGATGTCAATGGGCCCATGGGGGATATTCGCTTCCCCGTCGTCAGTCACTCAGCAGGTCAACCGCTACAGGGGAAGTTTTCCCGTTGATGTGTCGATAGATTCCTGGCTCGACTCACAGAAACTGGACGGGCTCAAAGAGGTAACGTGGCAACGAATCGCGGGCCAAAGCCATCTCGTGTTCTCGTATTCAGCCACTGATCGTCAAACCAGACCCGACTATCTACGAGACAGAATCAAGGCCGCGATTCCTTTGTTGCTACCGGATGATCGAATTGTTGATGTGCAGGTGCTTGGTAACTACGATGACTATTATTACTCGCGTCACAATCAGTATCGCCCGTTACCGGTATTGCGGGTCAAATTCGACGATGAAGAATCCACCTGGTTTCATTTGGACATGGTTACAGGGGAGGTGGTAACCCGGCACACCGATGGATCCAGATTAGAACGCTGGTTGTATCATGGGCTTCATAGCCTGGATTTCTCCTTCCTGATTGAAAGAGGACTGTTGTGGGATCTGGTAGTGATTTTCCTCTGTGGTATCGGATTTCTCTTCTCGATTACCTCGGTCATCATAGGGAGCCGACAACTCAAATCAAAAGGGTAGTCTATTTGTCTGATTCATCGGGCAAAACGTGACAGATTAGAAAAATATTGCGAAAATATCGCAATATTTTCTCGCCATATAGTCCATTAGTCGCCAATACCGTTCGCTAAAATATCCCTTTCTAGTGGTTTAATCGTTTTTGTCTTTTTAAAACAATGGCTTATGATATTTCGCAAAGTGGCACAAAAAGTGGATACAAAATAGGTAGAAGTCGCGAACTAAAGGTATTGAGTACATGATGAAGATGGTAGCCCTGGGTCAGTCCACTGTTCTATCAAACATTGATTTGAGAACTGATCTAAAAGCGGATCTAAAAGCTGATTTAAGGACTGGGTCTAGAACCGTACCGGCAAACAGTCAGATAGCCGTTTCAAAAACGATGCGGATTACAGGTATTTTAATTTCAGCCGTGTTTAGACTTTGAACACAAAAGCTAATTTCGATCTGCCGTCACCGTTCCAGGATCGACGAAGGCTGGATCCAGGGCAGAGTGAAAGCTCTCCCACACTCGAATCAAAAGGTCTCACCGGCACATTGCGACGGACCGCAAAGATGCAGACTTGGAAGGCAGGCGATAGCGCCATGCTTCGCGAAGTTCACCAGGGAAGGGTTTGGTCGGCCAGGCCTGGCTACGTCGTATCTGACGAAGGTGAGCGAGCGTCATTTTATTTCCCGTGGAATACAATTTGTCATTGGCCCTGGCATGCAGGGCTAAACTTGCGAGTGCCCGCAGACAGCTGGAAACTTGAACCCGGTCGGTGGCTGCCCTACGAGCAGCTTCATGTCATGGAAGTCGGTGCAATTCATCATGTCTCGGTTCTGTGGAAGCGTGATTCCTATGAGCATGCCGGTTGGAAGGTAGACTTTCATGAACCGGCACGGCGCGGCCAGTTTGGGTTTGACGCACTAGACTGGGCACTTGATCTCATAGTGAAGCCTGATCGCAGCTACTTCATCAAAGACGAGGATGAGTTTACAGCATACCAGTACCAGGGACTGCTGAACCCGGATCAGGTAGCAGCTGTGGAGGCGGAGCTCGAGAATGTGATCCGACAGGTAGAGGCGAAAGAGGGGATTTTCGCGGATTCCATTCTCGAATGGCGACCAGAACCGGGTTGGGTGAATGTAGGACGTTGCCAGAACTACCAGCCTGCTGGACAGCCAAACTAGTCAGTCTTTTAATACTCCATGCTATGATCGGCCCGTCGATTCGAAACAGGTCACTGTGATGCGCCGTCTTTTTATTATTGCTGCTGCATTAATGTTACTGCAAGCCTGTAGTGAGCCGGAAGACCCACCGAAAGCCGCCAAACCAGCCTCGCAAGACGAGACGCTGTCGCCTGTGCAACACGCGAAAGACAGGAGTGCCTACTTTGGTGATTTGCACGTCCACACAATGTATTCGTTTGATGCTTTTATTTTCGGTACTACCGCATCGCCGGATGATGCTTATGAATTCGCCAAAGGTGGTGCGCTGAGGCATCCGGGTGGATTCGACATGCAATTGAATAAACCACTGGATTTTTATGGTGTCACAGATCACGGTTTTTATCTGGGTGCCTTGCCTGCGATGGCAGATCCGACGACCAGACTTTCGAAACATGAATTGGCCCAGGGCATGGACCGGATAGCCGAAGGTGATAGTACCAAGTTCCGCCAAATACTTGGATTTCTCAGGTCTGACCGAGCGAGCGAGCTCATTGATCCCGAAGTTTTTAAGAATGCCTGGGATGACATTGTGGCTGCTGCGAATCGCCATAATGATCCAGGTAACTTCACCACGTTTATTGCCTATGAATACACCTCATCCGGAGACAACTTTGAGAATCTGCATCGAAATGTGATCTTCAAGGGTGACAAGGGTCCGGCAGTGCCATTTACCCGACTCGATTCGGCCGACCCGGCAGATCTCTGGCGCTGGATGGACATGCAGCGAAACAACGGCATTGAAGCGCTGGCTATCCCGCACAACTCTAATGGCTCGGATGGCCAAATGTTCAAATTGCAGGATTTTGAAGGCTCCCCGTTGAACAGGGACTATGTCGAATTACGCATGCGTAACGAGCCGCTGGTAGAGATTACCCAGGTCAAGGGAACATCTGATACCCATCCCGCGTTGTCACCCAATGATGAGTGGGCTGACTTTGAAATCATGCCGTATCGAATCGCCACCACCCTGGCGAGTCGGCCACAAGGTAGTTATGTTCGCCAGGCCTTGGCGAACGGGATCACATTGCAACAAAAAAAGGGCTTTAACCCTTTCAAGTTCGGCATTATTGGTTCGTCTGATACCCACAACGCGTCCTATGCAGGCGATGAAGACAATTTTTGGAGTAAGGTTGGATTAAGGGACGATACACCTGTTAAAAGGGGGTCTGTGCCACTGCCTGAACCTCGAGAGGACGGCGGTAAATACGCGGATACCTATTATAGTTACTGGGGTGCTGCAGGTCTGGCTGGCGTCTGGGCAGAAGAAAATACCAGGGATTCGATTTATGAAGCATTCCGGCGAAAAGAAACCTTTGGGACTTCTGGTCCAAGGATGAAGGTCCGGTTTTTTGCTGGCAGCAAGTTGCCCGCTATAGATGACAAGAATCTGGTCAGCAAGGCATACGAAACCGGTGTCCCGATGGGGGGTGACCTGATTCTGGCCGTTGGCGAATCACCAGAATTTCTTGTCTGGGCTGCCCAGGATCCGGATAGTGCACCATTGCAGAGAATTCAGATCATTAAAACGAGCGTTGCCTATGGCCATGCGCAGGAAAAGGTGTTCGATGTTGCCTGTTCCGATGGTGCCCAGGTGGATCTGGGAAGGAACCGCTGCCCTCACAATCAAGCTGAGGTGAATCTTCGCAACTGCCAAATCAGTGGTGGTGTGGGCGACTCGGAACTTAAAACCCTGTGGCGGGACCCAGAGTACAACCCTTCAGAAAATGCAATGTACTATGTTCGGGNNCTGGGATGCCGTTCGCGCTGGCGTTCCGCCCCGGGCGGATCTAAAAAAGACCATCCAGGAGCGCGCCTGGTCCTCTCCCATATGGGTCGCACCGGCAGGTGTAGGTGAAGGTTCCTGATAACCTCCCAGGTAGGTGGAGTATGAAGGAGCCTCTGCTATGGTTCGTTATTCTCGGCGCTATAATCTTTGCTGCCGATAGTTATCTTTCTGCCAGACCTGATCAGGTCATTGTTGATACGGCAGTTCGTTCAAGGCTGGCGACGCTATGGCAAACCCAAACCGGTAAACCGGCGACGAATGAGGAGCTGGAGTCGCTGATTGAAAACTGGGTGAGAGAGGAAGTTCTGTTTCGAGAAGCGAAACAGTTGGGCCTTGATCGGGACGATTCGATTGTACGCAGGCGCCTAGTTCAGAAACTGTCGTTTCTGGTAGAAGAAGTAGATGGTGAAGATGATCCGATCCTGGCTGTGGAAAATTACTATCGGGAAAATATTGAAATCTACTCACTGCCTGTTCGTTACTCATTCTCGCAAATCTTTTTTTCTGATGCTTCGCTGGCTGATGAGCTGCAATCCGCACTTGCAGACGGGGGCGAAAATCATTGGCGTGATCTGGGTGAAACCTCGATGTTGAATGCGAGTTATGTTAATCGCAGTGAGAAAGAAGTGATGGCAAGTTTTGGACGTGAATTTACAGCGCATCTGGATGATCTTCAGTCAGGTCGTTGGATTGGACCCATCAAAAGCAGTTTCGGATTTCATCTTGTTCGGTTGGAACAGATCCGCCAAAAAGAAGCGGCACCATTTGCAACTATAGAGAAGCGGGTCCGGGCAGATTACCAGCGAGCCAAAACCGATGCGGCGCTGGCGACCTACTATCAGGACTTGTCGGAGAAGTACGACGTTGTCTATCAGTAGCATCCGATTTCTCTTTTTGTTGTTTTTCTGTAGCGCGATTAATGCCCACGAGGTGCGGCCGTCCCTGCTGAAACTCACGGAGTTTGAGTCGGGTTCATGGCATGTAGAATTCAAACAGCCCCAGGATCAGGGCCGTTTCCTGAATCTAAAGGTCATCACGAACTGTGAATCCACAGCAGCCCGTCAACGAATGAGCGATTCCGCCCTGCAGGAATCCTTTGACCTGAATTGTCGCCACGAACCCCTTAGAATGATCAGGATTGAGGGGCTGGACAGGACCCTGTCTGACACGATGGTGACTTTAGTGCCAATGGCAGAGGGTAGTCGTAATTATCTGATCTCTTCAAATGATATCGTATTGGAGCTTGATGCCGCAGAGCCCGCAATACCTGTCTATCTGTTGCTCGGAATTGAGCATTTGCTGTTGGGCATCGACCATGTGCTGTTTGTGCTGGTACTTCTGACTATTGTTTCGGGCTGGAAAAATCTGCTCAAAGTGGTAACCAGTTTTACTGTGGCGCACTCAATGACGCTCGGATTGTCAGCCCTTGGAATAGTCACGGTATCCCAGGCGCCCGTCGAGGCGATGATTGCGTTGAGTATTGTTCTGCTTGCCTGGGAATCTCTGAAAGGAAAAACAGGTCTTGTTAACAGAACACCGTGGCTGGTTGCCTTTGCATTTGGTTTGCTGCATGGACTTGGATTTGCCAGTGCCCTGGCAGAAATTGGACTGCCCCAGTTCGGTGCTCTTGTCGCTCTGTTGTTGTTTAACATTGGCATAGAACTCGGTCAGTTAATTGTCATCGGCATTGCACTGGGGGGAGCGTTTTTGTATCGCAGACTGCCCTGGAATCTCGATTATCAGGTTGCCGCTACTGGCCTGTACTTAATAGGAGGTGTTGCAACCTACTGGGCTATCGATCGTCTCTGGTTGATTCTTGCTTAGCCGCTATGCTACCGACGATTGCTTACCCGAAAGAAACGTGTTTTATTGGCAAAGCCTTTAGCCTGCCTGGAGGTCGTGTACTTTTAAGGATCAGTAATGACTGATACGCAAACGATCGGGGAAGTTGATAATAAAGGTTACATCGGCGAATTTCGTATCCTTTGCTACTCTTCATTGTATATGCCCGTGTCGATGGTTCTATTGCCGGTTGGTGTGTACGTATTACCCTACTATGCTGAACTGGGCATCAGTTTGTACGCCATGTCAGCGATTATATTCATTGCACGCTTTTCGGATGCTTTTACTGACCCGTTGATTGGTGTCCTGTCGGATAAAACCAAATCCAGATGGGGGAGACGGAAGCCGTGGATTCTTGCCGGTGCGCCACTGCTGATGATTTCACTTTATATGCTTTTTGTGCCACCGGAAAACCCCAGCCTATGGTATTTTGGTGTCTGGATTGTCCTCCTCTACCTTGCATTTACACTCGTTGACCTGCCTTATTTTGCCTGGGGCGCAGAATTGTCGCCGATTTATGACGAGCGAACGCATATTGCCGTCCGCCGCGAACAGTTCCATTTTGCCGGGACCATTTCTTTTACCCTGCTACCGTTGACGGCGGCACTATTGATTTATTTCTCAACCGTCGAGAGCAGTAGTGTCGGGACGATGGTGGGTAACTTTACCCAGGAATTTCGGCAGATTATGAGAGCCCGTGCCGGAAATATTGGTGTTATTCTGTATTGGCTCGCCAATTTCGTCATGATTCTCATTCCCGTAACAGTATTCCTGGCACTTTACTTTGTGCCTGAACCCGAGCAGAAGGCTATTGCCCGACGAAAGCCGACGTTTATGGCGGGCATGCGAGTTGTCAGAAGAAACGGACCTTATATTCGGCTGATGGTGTGTTACACGGTGAGTTCACTGGGTGCCGCCATGACTGGAACCTTGTCGTATTTTTTCGTCAAGCATGTTGTTCAGGCCGGTGAGTTGTATTCTATTTATCTGCTGGTGTATTACACGAGCTCCGTCGCGGGTTTGCCTCTATGGATGAAGCTTGCGAGTAAGGTGGGGAAACATAAGGCTTTTATTATCTCGATTTTGTGGTTTGCGTTCTGGGCTTCGTGGATTCCGTTTATTCCCGCCGGAGAATTCGGATTGTTCCTGGTCATTATGTGTTTTAAAGGCTCATCAGTGGGTGCAATTCTGGCGCTACCGGCATCCATGGCAGCCGATGCGGTGGATATAGACTCCGCCAGAACTGGTGAGCAAAGAGCGGGGCTCTACTTTTCTGTATGGGGTCTGCTGAAAAAAGGCGCAGCTGCCGCCGGAAGCGCACTTGCGTTGATTGCTGTCGCCATTTTTGGATTCGACCCAACTGCTGATCCGAGCCTGGGCCGTACCAGCGCAGGAAATTCAGACAGCTCGCTACTCTGGTTGGCGCTCATGTATTCAATTATTCCGGCAGGTCTCAAGTTTATTGCCCTGCCATTTATTTGGCATTACCCGCTGACAGAAGAACGACAGCGAAGAATTCGTGATCGAATCGAACGACGTGGCGTGGTTATACACAAGGGTACCGCGTAGAAATCCATTTTGGTGTCGATATGAAGCTTCCGGAACCTCTTTTCGCAGTTATTAACCCCCTTGTTGGGCTGTTACTTCGGTCTCCTCTACATTCTTTCTGGAGTGAGAGTTTAATGTTGATCACATTCACGGGACGTAAAAGTCACAAAGAGTTCACCACGCCAGTCCGGTATATCATAGTTGATGGTACTGTTCGCTGTTTCACTGCTTCTGCTAATCAGTGGTGGCGCAATCTTAGTAACGGCGCTGATGTTGAATTACTGATAGCTGGTAGCAAAGCGAAATATCGCACGAATGTAAGATACAAGGATCCGGAAACAGTTAGATCAGCGCTGGTACATTACCTTAAGATTTTTCCACAAGACGCCGCCTATCATGACATCCGCTTAAACAGGGACAAGAGCCTGAACTCCGATGATCTGGAAAGAGCATCGGTTGAGGCGGTTGTTGTGGAAGCCTTACCGATTCAGGCCTGAAGACGTTGAAATCATCGGATGTCATCATCGTCGGTGCGGGTATCGCAGGGACTTCGCTGGCGGCAAATTTGTCACAACACCGATCTGTCACGGTCCTGGAGATGGAACAACATCCAGGATTTCACGCGACCGGTCGTTCTGCCGCATACTACGCGCCCAGTTATGGAAACAGCGTCGTGCAGGCGGTGACAAATGCCAGCGGTGAATTTTTTCATACTCCACCGGACGGCTTTTCGGCTACATCCCTGATTAACAATCGCCCGGCGATGTTCGTTGCTACCGGTGAACAACGAAAATCCCTGAACCAATTGCTAGGCAGTAATGCCGATTTAGAGTTGATAAACAGTGCCGAAATCAAGGATCGAGTCAGTATCATAGACAAAGGCCTGATCGTCCAGGCGGCCCTGGACCTGGTGGGTGGTGATCTTGACGTTGATGCGTTGATGCAGGGTTTCTTGCGTCAGTTGAAGCAGCGGGACGGTGAATTGGTGACTCGCGAACAGGTCATCAAACTCGACTACAAGGATACGCTTTGGCAGGTCACGACCAGCAATGAGATTTTTCAGGCATCCATAATCGTCAATGCCGCGGGTGCATGGGCGGACGAAATCGCTGTGCTCGCCGGTATTGGTAAGTTAGGGCTGCAGCCAAAACGCAGAACCGTCGCGTTGGTCTCACCTCCCACGGGTGTTGATGTTTCGGGCTGGCCCCTGGTAGTTGACGTGGATGAACAGTTCTACTTTAAACCCGATGCCGGTCAATTGTTAACTTCACCGGCCGACGAGACCCCCCTCGATGCCTGCGATGCCTATCCAGAGGAGCATGATGTCGCATTGGGCATCGACAGGATCCAGCAGATCGCATCATTGGAAGTGCAACGTATTAACCATAGCTGGGCAGGATTGCGCACATTTGCACGGGATAAAACGTTTGTTTCCGGTTTTGATCCGCGATCAACTGGATTTTACTGGTTGGCGGGTCAGGGTGGTTACGGTGTGCAATCCTGCGCGGCCATGGCTGACATTGCCACCGGCCTAATTGCAGGACACTGTGATCTGATTTCGGCTGGTGCCATCAACGATCTGGCAGAAAAGCTTTCCCCCGCCCGCTTGCTGTGAGAGACCACCAGGAGGTTCCTCAATGAAAATTGCAATTGCCGGTATCAGCCATGAGACTAATACCTACTGTCGAGGAGAAACCCAGCTAAATGACTTCCGTATAACCCGGGGTAAAAAAATACTTCAGCAACTGGGAATGGAAACGTCGACCGGCGGTGCTCTACAGGCGTGTATCGACCTGGGGCTCGACGCGGTACCAGTTCTGATTGCCTGGACCCAACCCTCGGGTACGATTGCCCTGGACGCCTACCTTTCCATGAAACAGGAGATTCTCGATGGTATTGAAGAACAGTCACCCGTCGATGGTGTTTTCCTGGATCTGCATGGCGCGGGCGTAGTCAATGGCATTGAAGATCTTGAAGGCGACCTGGCCTCCAGCATCAGGAAGCTCGTTGGTGAAGCCGTGCCGATATGTGCCAGCTTTGACTTGCATGGCAATATTACCCAGATCATGGCAGATGCCCTGGATGGTGTATTTGCCTGTCACCAATATCCTCATATTGATATGCATCTGCGAGCCGCAGAAGCAGTTCAACTCATTGTGGATATGTTAAAGGACAATTTCCGGCCGGTCTTGCATGTGGAATCTGTGCCGATGCTAATGCCGACGACAACAACCTTCCTGGGTAGCGGCAAGGAAATGCTTGAATCAATTCTGGCTGAAGAGGACGCGGTCGATATCATCGATGTGAGCTGGTTCCACGGTTTCCCCTACACCGACATAGAGCATGTGGGTACGCACATTTGTGTGACCAGTAAAGGCAACAGGGAGTCTGCAGGGGACCTTTCCAGGAAAATTGCGCGCAGGTTATGGGATTTCAGGGAGAATTTTCGCGCCCTCAGCTTGTCTTCCGACGAGGCTGTTGCCAGGGCACAAGCCAGTATTGATCGCCCGGTGATAATCAATGAGACATCGGACAACTGTGGGGGCGGCTCGCCCGGTGATGGTACTCACTTGCTGAGATCGATGCTTGATGCAAAACTTGAAAATGCCTGCTTCGGATTTATCGTTGATGCAAGCGTTGCTGAACAGGCCCACAAGTCCGGTGTTGGTACCTCGATTGACATTTCCCTGGGCGCTAAATATGACAATTTACATGGTACACCCCTTGAACTGAACGTCTATGTTAAAGCTCTGCACGATGGGCGTTTAACCATGCGGGCAATGGGTAAGGGCTCCCAGATTAATTATGGCAAACTCGCTCGCCTGCAGGTCAATGATATGGATATCATCGTTGCCAGCCATCGGTCCCAGACGTTTGACCCTGAACCTTTTCTGGCTGTTGGCATTGATGTCACGCGAATGGACTACGTCGCACTCAAATCCAGCAACCATTTCAGGGCAGGATTTTCAGAACTTGCGGGTACGATCATCACTGCCGACCCACCCGGGTTAACCACCCACCATATTGAAGTGTTTCCCCGATCGAATTCAAGGGAACCACTGTGGCCGATTGATGAAACAGCGGCTTACGATCCAGCCGAATAGACCTGCCGTTCGTCGGTAAATATCTACCGTTACGCACCCTGACCATGATCTGGTTCACAGATTTGAATTTTGCTCGTGGCAAACCCTTGCAGAGTCGTCAACACTGGGGTTTTGACTTGTTTGAAGCCGAGGGAAGGTGTGAAAAAATTCACTTTGTTGTTTGCCGCGTTGTTGTTAACTGCGCCGGTTGTTTCGCTGGCGGATTCTGTTGCCGGTTGTGCGTCGGAAGGCGATAACTGGTGGTCCGAAGAACGCGCGATCATGGGTACCGAGGTCAGGGTTGAACTCTGGCATATCCAGCAAGCCGAGGCTTGTGCTGCGATAGAAGATGTCATGCTGGAACTGGAACGCATAGAGCAGGCAATGAGCCCTTTTCTACCAACCAGTCTCCTTACGCAGCTAAACGAGAACGCGGCCCGGCGACCTGTTACCGTCGGAGAAGAATTGTATAACCTCATTGCCCGTAGCGTCGAATTTTCTGCCATGACCGATGGCGCTTTTGATGTGACGTATGCGTCTGCGGGTCGATTCTATGATTATCGAAAGAAAGTTTCTCCGGATGCTGATGCACTCGCCCAGGTAATTGACGCGATTGATTACAAACATCTGGAATTCAACTCGCGAAAATACAGTATTCGCTACCTGAATGAGAATGTGTATGTGGATCTTGGTGGAATCGCCAAGGGCTATGCCGTTGATCGTGGCATTGAAGTTCTAATATCGAAAGGGTTTACCCAGGCAGTGGTTGCGGCAGGTGGAGACAGTCGCATCCTCGGAGACAGGCAAGGTGAGCCCTGGATTGTCGGTATTCGCGATCCCCGTAAAGAAGACACCATGGTCGCTGTACTGCCGCTGGTTGATATATCTGTTTCGACTTCCGGTGATTACGAGCGCTATTTCGAGCGCGATGGCGTGCGTTATCACCATATTATCGACCCTGACACAGGTGATTCTGCCCGTGATGTACGCAGTGTCACCATACTGGGTGACCAGGCGGTGATGACAGATGCTCTGTCGACCAGTGTTTTTGTACTGGGCACTATGCGTGGGCTCGAATTAATCAACCGCATGAAGGATGTAGATGCCATCGTTGTTGATGGTAACGGCGTGATGCATGTGTCCAACAGCTTACTGGAAATGGTGGCAACGAAATGAATTTTAATCACTTTGTTCGTAACAGTGTCAATAGAGTTACTTTCCTGGCCTGTCTGTTTTTTTCTATCCTGTTTTTCCCAAGCAGTGTCATGGCCGTCGAACTGGATCAACCAGCGCCGGATTTCACACTGAAGAGTATGTCCGGTGAGAATCTGCGACTGGAAGAGTTACGTGGCAAAGTGGTGCTGATTAATTTCTGGGCCAGCTGGTGCGGACCCTGTCGCCAGGAAATGCCGATACTGGATCGTATCCATCAGCGATATGAGCCCACGGGGTTCTCTGTCTTAGGTGTCAATGTTGAGAGCGATCCGACCAAGGCACGGAAGATTGCCGACCGCACGCGTGTCAAGTTCCCCCTGGTGCTTGATCAAAAGCAGCAAGTCAGCGAGGCCTACAATGTGGAAGCGATGCCCTACACAGTGTTAGTAGACCGTGATGGCAAGGTTCGGTACATCCATGCGGGTTACAAACCAGGCGATGAGCAAATATATATCAACAGACTGAAAAAATTACTGCGTTGATGACCAGAACGGGTGGAACTTTAATTGAATATTAATCAGACACTATTGGCGCTGTTGTGCTGCGGATTGCTTCAGGTTTTTTCGGGAACTGCGACCGCCGAAGCGGTCGCAAGTATTAGTGATAAGGACGAACATGTCGAGATAACCCCTGTCGAAATGTCACCAGTCGATATAGTGCGCGCCCTGGCCGACGTCAGCATCGAGGTGACAAAAAGAGATTCGGAACCCCAAACCGCTCCGGTTCAAACAGCGCCTGCTGGTGAGTCGAATGCGTTGTCCCATATCGGGATTGAAGCGCTGGAACAGGAACTGATGTCATTGAACGCAGACCTGATGATTTTGGAAGAAGACCTTCTTTATCCGGCAAGTTCTCGAGTCGCTGTCTACTTGTCGATGGATATGGGAGACCTGTTTCGACTCGATGCCGTGACACTGAAGTTGAACGGTGAAGAAGTCACCCATCATCTTTACACCCAGCGTGAAGTCAGCGCGTTGTACCGGGGTGGGGTTCAGAAGTTGTACGTTGGTAATGCCCGGCAGGGTAAGAACGAGCTGACTGCCTTCTTCACTGGAATGGGGCCCCATGAACGGGACTACAAGCGCGGAACTTCCGTTAGTTTTGAACATTCTTTTGAACCCATTTATGTCGAATTGAGTATTAATGACGTTGCTTCGAAACAGCAGCCCGAATTTTCCGCGATAGTTCGTTGATAGTTCCCAACGTGAACAGGCTGATTATTTTTTTGGGGGTGGGACTGGTTAGTTGTACATCCTTCGCTGAGTCTATTGCTGTCAGAAATGTCCTGTACCACCACTTGCAAGGTTCAACTAACGAGGCTTATACGCAGGCTTTGTATTATGAGCGTCGTGGTGGCGAGGATTTCCAGTCGGGTACCCAGTCGTTAAAAGTCATCCGTGCAGGGCTCGCAATTGATCTGGGTTGGCATGGCAAGGTTGAGAATATTCTCGGGGATACGGATGAAATTCAGCTAGACGACTTCAAACGCGACCAGTTGCATTTCCATTTGGCCAGAGATGCTTACCGGCAGCAGGATTGGCAACAGTTTGAAGTTGAAATGGACAGTATTGCAACCGAATCCCGAATCCTAACGTCTCCCCAGGGGCGTTTTTTGCAGGCAGAGCGAGCACGGCTCAATGGCGACCTTAAACGGGCCAGCCGACTGGTTGCTGATATTGATAAAAAGCATATTCTACGTCGATACTCAGCGTTCAATCTTGGTGTCAGCAGCTATTCCGATGGTGAAGTTGAACTGGCGATGCGTCTTCTGGATCAGGTATCAAAGACGCGAGCATTGACACTTGAGCAGTTACTGATTCGGGAGCGAAGTAAAATTGCACTCGCCAATATCGAGCTGTCGGATGTGCGGCTGGATAATACGAAAGCGGATACCAGGAAACTCAAAAACGTAACAGAGTTATTATCGGGTGTCACAACCACGGGACCTTATGGCGCCATGGCAGTGTCGATGCTGGCTAACTTGGCGATGCGGCAGGGCGACTATTCCCGGGCTTCAGAGTTATGGTATTTCGCGATCAACAACATGCCCTGGCATCCCGCCGTTCGAGATGCCCATGTTGCCCTGCCGTACAGCCTGGAGCACTTTCGTGATGACAATCAGGTCTATAGCGAATACAGGCTGGTGGCAACCAGACTTGGCCAGCGCCAGGAGACCCTGGCGGCATTAGTGGAGACTTTTAACCGGTTATCACCGAATGAACTGGCTCACGCGTTAAGCTTCTCGGCCAGGCAGCAAGCCGGATCCACGTTATCAGTCCTGCAGGAAAATATCGGCGGCGTCAGCCTCGCTAACTGGTTGGCAGATGAAGAAAGCCAGCAAATGGCGAATCGCTGGTTACGGCTTGATTCTGCATTCAATAAGCTGGGTCGCCGAAAACGCGACCTGGATGCATTGTTGGCTGTGGATTACGAACAGCAGCGACGTATTCGAAAATCTGCAGACCGACTGAATAATGAATACTACGATATACGGCTGGCACAGATTCAATTCAAAGCAGCTGGGCTAAGAAAGGGGCTGGAGCATTTGTTGCAGGCCTCACCCTCCGTCGAAGTGATAAGAACAGTGGCGACTCAATCTGAGCTGTCGCTGCTTGATCACTTGCAGCACCTTGCCCTGCGTGCACCGTTGTTAAACGCGAATAGCGGCACAAGACGACGTATAGACTACCTCGAAGGGTTATTGATGTACCGTATTTTTACTGATCTGTCCGTCAGGGTTCGTAGTCGCCAGGTCGAGGCACAACGATTAACTAAGTTACTCGGCAAAGCCCAGAGGCGTGCAGAGGGAATCGCACAGGCCGCTGTCAATCTGGATAGCAAAACCAGTGTCAGCTCCAAAATCCTTGCCCTGGCAGGTCGAACGAATCAATTGCATGCCACCACCGAAATTATCCTGCGGGATTCAGGTGAAATGCTGATATCCCATGTGAGTGAAGAAATACAGACTGAAATTAATGAGCTTGATCAGCAGTTGGTCTATGTTCGACTCGCCATGGCACGAATCAGCGACCGTCGGTTATTGGCAGCAGGCACCGGCTCATGAGACGGTTAACTGCTCTGACGGTAATATTTGGTTGCACCAGCTGCTCGTGGCAGTTCTCTGTACCGGGCTTCGGTGAGCGAGAAATTACCGCGGCTGGCCCAAACATCAGCCAGACCCTGAAAAAACTGCCTGGGGTGCCGCTTCTGGCGTCTTCGGGGCCAGAAGGTCAGGTTTCATCTCTTCTGCAAGAACCTGATCCGGCAGAAGTACTGGCACTGTACCAGAGTGTACTGGATAAAATCTCCGACGCAGAATCTAACTACCATGTCGCCCGCCGTGTGGCAGAACTGCAATTGCAGCAAGCCGAAGATGCTGCGATTGGTGGTGAAGCAGAGCCGTACAGGGAAGCGGTGGCTGCGCTCGAACGATTGTTAGTCGATGAAAATTCAACCCGGGACCGGACCTATATTCAATATCAGCTTGCCCGTGCCTACGATCTCAACGGAGATCCGGATGCATCCATCCAGAACCTCAACCTGGCTATTAAAGCGAGACCCGAAGTTACCGGTCTTCAACAGAAAGGGAGTGATCAGGGTATTGCGTTAGAGGCACGTTTCCGCCGCGCAGAGCTGAAGTTCTCTGCGGGCAAACACGCAGGCGCTGCGGAAGATTACGCGGTGGTCGCTGATTCTCCTGGTAACTATCAGGTACACGCCTTGTATATGCTCGGCTGGTCTCGTTTTAAACAAGGTGATCTTGATCAGGCCCTGCTGCCTTTTGTCAACGCACTGGACCATCTATTGGGTGAGTCTGAAACCGGTGCGCGCCTGGACCAGGACTTGATTGACGACGCAACCCGGGTGGCGGTTTTAACCCTCGACTACCTGGACGGCGCGACTACATTAGCCCAGACCATGCAGGATATCTCGAAACCGGACTGGCAAACTCATCTATATAAGGCACTGGGTGACTGGTACAGGGATAAAGAACGTTTTCAGGACAGTGCCGATACCTGGGAAACATTCATTGATCACAACCCGCTACATGTAGAAGCTCCCCGTATTAGCCTGCAGATTATCGAAACCTATCGTGCAGCAGGATTTGTTGAGGACATTGCCGACAGGAAACAACAGTTTGTTGAACGTTATGACCGGATAGGATCTTTCTATGACGTACATGGTCCCGTTGTTTTTGACACCTACGCAGATACTCTGATGGAGTTTCTCGATGAGATTGTGTCCAGACAGCATGCGGTCGCACAAATGGCAGCCCGTGAAGACAATGATGTTTCCAAATTTAGAGAGGCAGCGGACTGGTACGGTCGATGGATTGTTAACTTCGCCGAACATGAACGTGCCGGGAAAGTTCAGTTTCTGTTAGCAGAATCCCTGTCAGATGGCGGTTTAGTACTTGAATCGATTAATGCATATCGAATTGTTGTCAACAAATATCCAGACTTCAGTGGTCGAGCAGAAGCTTCTTATTCGATTGTATTAGGCTTTCAGTTGTTAGCTGCAAAGGGAGCACCTTCCCCGTCTCAGGATTCCCATCAACCTCTGTCGCGACTGCTGATGCAAGAGTTGATAGATGCGAGCTTTGACTTTGTTGCGTTGTTTCCCGCTGATAAGAGGTCACCGGCCACCCAGGTCAATGGGGCCAGGATGCTGTTCGAGACTGGGCGATTCCAGCAGGCCGCAGAAGCAGCGGAGCATGCGTTGTCACAATGGGATTTGACCGAACTTTGGACCACCTCAGCATTGATCTCTGCGCATAGCCGTTTTGAGTTGGGTCATTATTCCCGGGCCGAACAAACCTATCGATCACTGCTGGCAAAGGCTAAATCCGATAAGGATGGTTCGGCTGCTGAAATAACGCAACGCTTGCTGGCCACGGTGTACAAACAGGCTGAAGCCGCAGAGTTAGCAAATGACCTGGACGCGGCAATAGACCATTTGCTGGCTTTGCAGGAAATTGATGCTTCGAGCGAACTCGCTATCAATGCAGCATACGATACGGTTGCCTTGTTTGAGCAGGTGGGGAAGATTGATCAGGCGATTAATCATTTAAAAGCATTTCGCAGAAACCATCCGTTGCATCCGGCAACCCGTGGCATCGCCATGAGACTGGTAGCGCTATATGAGCGTGAAAATCGATTTGAAGATTCAGCTAACGAGTTGATCGGCGTTCATGCCAGCACAGACTTCCCAGCCGACGTTCAGCAACAGGCGCTCTACCGTGCCGGTGAACTCTACCTTTCGGTTGAAAACTACCCGATGGCGATAGACTCGTTTCGTATCTATGCCCATAGTTACGAGCGACCGTTCGGGCTGAGAATGGAAGCGATGCACCATATGGACCTCTTATATCAGCAAACCAACCAGACTCAGGCACGGTATTTTTGGCTAGGCAGAAAGGTAGATGCTTATGCAAAAGCCGATGTCGCGGACCAGGATGAAAGGACACGGTTTTTGGCAGTGCAGGCCTCGTTCATTATCGCGGAATCGAGGCTGGCAGATTTTCTTCATCTCGATCTAAAACAACCCCTGAAGAAAAGCTTACAAAAAAAGCGCAAGGCCATGAAGTTAGCCGTGGATGCATTTGAGCAAACTTCCGATTTTGGTGTGGCTGGTTTTGTCGAAGGATCGACCTTCCATATTGCTGATATTTACCAGTCATTGGCACAATCATTGATGGAATCTGATCGTCCCAATGGACTTAACGCACTAGAAAGTGATCAGTACGACATTCTTTTGGAGGAGCAGGCATTCCCCTTTGAGGAGCAGGCAATCGACATACACATGGTGAACCTTCATCGGGGTTGGAATGATGCCTGGAACCATTGGGTTGGCCAGAGCCTGACGGCTTTGGAAACTTTATCACCTGGCCGTTATCGACGCGAAGAGATAGGAGTTCCCTATGTGGAAAAACTCTACTAAGGGGCCTCTGATTAATCAGAGCGCCAGTTTGTTCCTGCTGATGCTGACTCTGTCTGGCTGCTCGACAATGTCGCTCATAAACAACTCTGATGCTGGCGTACAGGCAGGCAAGGGCAACGAAACCCGAGCGCCTGTTCCAAAACAGGCGAGTAAACTTTTTCAGCAGTCCATTGACGCCATGGCTAACAAGCAACTGAAGAAAGCGGAAAAACGACTGTTGGAAATCACAGATCGTTATCCGGAATTTGCCAGTCCCTTCACTAACCTGGGGATTATCTATGTTCACAATCAACAGCAGAAAATGGCTGAGTGGGCTTTTCAGCAGGCGATTCTGATTCAACCAGATGAGTGCGCTGCCTACGTCCAGCTGGGTCTGTTGGAAAGGAGGCGGTTCAACTTCAATAAAGCGGAACAGGCTTACCTTCAATGCCTCAAGGTTAACCCCGAAAATAGTGCGGCGCATCTCAACCTGGGGATCCTTTATGAAATTTACCAGGGCAGGTTACCGGAAGCGCTCGTTGCTTACGAAAAATACCAGTCATTTATGCTCGAACCAGATAAACGAGTTAGCGGCTGGATGGCAGATTTGTCCCGGCGCATCAGTTCTTCAAACCGAATCGCATCTGGAGGTGCAAGATGATCAGGATATTTGCTGCATGTATTTTGTTAACCGGGTTTTCTGCTGCCAGTAACGCAGCGGAAGTCATTTACCTGGATGAAACAGTAATCTCCGGCAATCAGGAACTTCCCAAAGTGCTGTACGTGTTGCCCTGGCAGACAACCCGGAATAAGGCGATGCCGGAAACAAAACTGGAAATGGATACCAGTCAGCTCATGGCACCGATCTATCCCCATGAATATCGTCGTGAGATTGCCTATCGAAACTTACTTATGGAATTGGCCAGTGCCAATCCCACTCCCTTAGAAAGTAAAATAACGTCCGAGGAGGACTAAAGTCATGGATCTTATTACGATGCCAATTCGTTTTTTCCAGGATGGGGGTCCCTTTATGATTCCTATCGCTATCGTGCTGACGTTCGGTGTTGCCATTGCAATAGAACGCTATATCTTCTTATCCAGTGCCATGAGGGCCAACAGAAAGGACTTTGATGCCTTGCTGCCGCTGCTGTCAAATGGTCAGTACAAGGAGCTCAACAAGCGGATGCAGAAGCCAAAGTCTGCAGTCAGCCACGTTTTCAAGGAAGGGCTTGTGCGTTTGAAAAGTGCCCGTCGTCGACAGGATATTGAGTACGCCATGGAAGAAGGTTTGCTGGAAGCGCTGCCAAGAATAGAGAAGCGAACACCTTATCTTGCGACTTTTGCCAACATAGCAACGTTGTTGGGACTGCTCGGCACTATTATTGGTCTCATAGCAGCGTTTACGGCAGTGGCGAATGCTGACCCGGCGGAAAAAGCGAACCTGCTCTCCGCGAGTATTTCCCTGGCGATGAATACCACGGCGTTTGGGCTCATGGTGGCTATCCCATTGTTACTGGTGCATTCCCATTTGCAGGGCAAAACCAACGCAATCGTGGAGAGTCTGGATATCGCTATTGTGAAATTTCTGAATCTCGCTGATCGGCAAAAAGAGGCCGCGCCCAAGTAATCGAATTGTTGCGAGCAGGAATTAATCATGCGCAGATCACAAAAAAGACGTAATCGACAAACCGAGGCGGCAGATTTGGATGTCACTCCATTTATGAACCTGATGATTGTGCTGGTTCCGGTATTGCTGTTATCCCTGGTGTTTACTCACACGGCGGTCATTGACCTGAATTTTCCTACCAGCGAAGGCCAGGGAGATCTGGACCCGGAGCAGGTTCACCTGGAAGTTCAGATACTCAAAAAGGCACTCATCATTCGGGACGGGAGGGCAATTATCAAACGACTACCGGTATTGGCTAATGGTAAACATGACCTGAACAAACTTTCGTTAACCTTGCAGGAAATCAAGAGTCGCTTACCCGGCAAGCGTGACGCGACAATACTGTTGGAGTCAGATACCGACTACCAGACGCTGGTGTTTGTGATGGATCGGGTTCGTGCCTATCGGGTTAAACAGAGCGACCGCATGGTTCTGGCCGAGCTTTTCCCGGTATTGTCTTTGGGTGATGCGCCTGCATCAAAGGGCGGTGAAGCATGATTGGAAGAAAAACCCGGCGTTCGCGTAATCAAAAGCCAGCGACTCTTAACCTTGTCTCGCTGATGGATATATTCACAATCCTGGTTTTCTTTCTGATGGTAAACTCGAGCGAAGTGGAAATCCTGGAAACCTCAGGTGCCGTTAAACTGCCTGACTCCCTGTCCGAGCAGAGACCTGATGAACGTATTATCATTTCGGTCAGCCAGGATGAACTTGTTGTCCAGGGGCGGCATATTGTATCCGTCGACGAAGTATTAAAGCTGCCGGAACCACTGATTGCCAGGTTGAAAACGGAGCTTGAATACCAGGCGCGTCGAAAGAAAGACAGGCTGGCGGATCCTGAGGACTTTGAAGGCAAAATAACCATCATGGGCGACCGGGAGTTACCCTACGAACTGCTGAAGCGGATCATGTATACCTGCCAGCAAGCCGACTTTACCAGTATTGCCCTGGCGGTGAACCAGGTCGGTGAAGGGGCCGCTTCATGAGTCGTACAAACACCTATGTAGTCGCACCTGCCTGGTCGACGACGCCGGAAGAAAAGGCCTTTAATCGACTGGTGACGGGATTGATGTTCGTCACATTCATCCTGTCAATTGGGATTGGTTTTATCCGCCTGCCTGAGGTTCCACGGGAGGTGCAGGAGCGCTTACCGGTTCGCCTGGCACAAATTATCATGGAAAAAAGGAAACCCAAACCGAAACCGGTAGTTATTCAGGACCCTGTCGAATTAGAACCTAAAGAAAAAAAG
>LWDU01037666.1_pt1 | contig 63026 bp, 60 predicted proteins | sample 727161 | NCBI WGS metagenome assembly LWDU01 (sample SAMN04566230, study PRJNA314399) | hydrothermal vent metagenome | isolation source: deep sea hydrothermal plume seawater | place: Mexico: Gulf of California, Guaymas Basin | collected 2004-07-11
TCAACATAACTGGACTGGCTTCAAAAATGAGTTAGGCGTGAGCCAACCAAGGCTCAGGGTGCTATATTCGAGCGGAGTCACTGATTCAGGTAATAGTTAACAGTGAATAGTTAACAGCGACGCGGGCAACGCCCGTGTGGAGCCCGAAACGCAAGAGGCCGCGCCCAACCCACGGGCGCGGCCTCTTTGCTTTCAACCCGGCACATAACCGTACCGCGCGCTATTAACTGTTAACTGTTCACTATTAACTGAATCAGTGGCTGATCATCCAGGGCCGCGCCGACGGAAACATCTTATTGCCTTCGGCGGTGTAGAGAATGAGCCGTTACGCCGCCTGGCTGGCCTGCAGCACTTCCGGCATCAGGGCGCCCACCAGCATAAAGGTGAGAATCAACAGACCGAACGCCATCGCCAGGCCCAGCAACGGACCGATGGCGAAGGCGCGGTGGAAAATAAACGCCTGCACCGCCAACTGCCAGCTCACCAGCAGCAGATAGACGCCCTCCAGTATCGACGGCGTGCCGCCGGCGGCGTGGCCGATCAGCAGCATCGGCAGGGCCAGCAGCGACAGCGCGATATCCACGCCGATCAGGGCGATGGCGGTCTGCGTCCAGCGGCCCAGCAGGTTCTTGAACGCCAGCACCAGAGCGCTCGAGCCCAGCAACAGGCCCATGGCCAGCAGCTGCACGCCCACCATCTGGGCCACCGACAATCCATCCTGCAGCACGGCGCTGAGTAACTGGATCACCATCCACAGCGCCAGCAGAATCCCCACCAGGGGCGGCGCGTAGGGCATGTCTTCCGGCCCGCGGCGGAATACGCACAGGCGGGCGAATACGTTCAATAAAGCGTTCATGGTTCCTCCCGGCGCGTATTGTTCCAGAGCGCCGCGCTCGACACCATGCCCTGGCAGCCTGTTAGTGACGCCCCAGGCAGGCTAAAATGCGCGCCAATTCAAGCAGGAGGTCCGCAATGGCGCGCAAAAACGCTTTCTACGCTCAGTCCGGCGGTGTCACCGCCGTGATCAACGCTTCCGCCGCCGGGGTGATCGAAGCCGCCCGGGAGAACAAGCAGACCATCGGCAAGGTCTACGCCGGCCGCAATGGCATCATCGGCGCCCTCACCGAAGACCTGATCGACACCAGCAAAGAAAGCAAAAGCGCCGTTGAAGCGCTCAAGCACACCCCCGGCGGCGCCTTCGGCTCCTGCCGCTACAAGCTCAAGGACCTGGAGAGCTCACGCCGCGAGTACGAGCGGCTGATCGAGGTGTTCAAGGCGCACAACATCGGCTACTTCTTCTACAACGGCGGCGGCGATTCCGCCGATACCTGCCTGAAGATCTCCCAGCTGTCGGAAAAAATGGGCTACCCGATCCAGGCCATCCATGTCCCCAAAACCGTGGACAACGATCTGCCGATCACCGACGTCAGCCCGGGCTTCGGCTCGGTGGCCAAATACACCGCCGTGAGCTGCCGCGAAGCGTCCCTGGACGTGGCCAGCATGTGCGCCACCTCCACCAAGGTGTTCGTGATGGAAGTGATGGGCCGCCACGCTGGCTGGATCGCCGCCAGCGCCGGACTCGCCAAGGACAACCCGGACGATGCCCCGCACATCATCCTGTTCCCGGAAATCGCCTTTGATCAGAAGGCGTTCCTGAAGAAAGTGGACGACACCGTCAAGAAAGTGGGCTACTGCGTGATCGTAGTCTCCGAAGGCGCGCGCACCGCCGACGGCACCTTCCTGGCCGACGCCGGCACCACCGACGCCTTCGGCCACAAGCAGCTCGGCGGCGTCGCGCCGGTGCTGGCGCAGATGGTGAAGAGCGAGCTGGGCTACAAATACCACTGGGCGGTGAGCGACTACCTACAGCGCGCGGCCCGCCATATCGCCTCCAAGACCGACGTGGACCAGGCCTACGCCGTGGGCCGCGCCGCCGTGGAATTCGCCGTCGCCGGCAAGAACGCGGTGATGCCCACGATTGTCCGCAAGGACACAAAAAAGTACGCCTGGACCATCGGCGAGGCGCCGCTCAGCAAAGTGGCCAACGTGGAAAAGAAGATGCCGCGCAAGTTCATCAGCAAGGACGGCTTCGGCATCACCCCCTCCGGCCGCGCCTACCTGGAACCGCTGATCGGCGGCGAATCCTACCCGCCCTACAAGAACGGCCTGCCCCAGTTCGCGCAGCTCAAGCTGGTGGCCGTGCCGAAGAAGCTCAACGACGCCTTCGAGGTGTAAGCTAAGCTTGTGGGTGTGGCCCCTGAGGGAGCGGGCCTCGCCCGCGAAAGGGTGGCGTTAGCCACCCGGCACCACGCCCCGAAAAGAGAATGCAAGCAATTCTCATTTTGGGTAGAATTCCGCCCCGGAACTACCCATAACTCGAATTCGGGGCTCACCATGCGACATCCTGCTTTCCGGCTTTCCGCGCTTTCCCTCGCCATTCTCGCCAGCGGCGCCTTTCCCAGCGCCTACGCGCAAACCAGCGACGACGAAGGCAGCGGCGGCAACACCCTGGCCCCGGTGGAGGTGCAATCCAGCGCCGATGCCTCCGAGGGCGGCCTGAGCCGGGCCTACGCCGGCGGCCAGGTGGCGGAAGGCGGCAGCATCGGCATTCTCGGCGCCCAGGACGTGATGGAGACCCCCTACAACGTCACCAACTACACCGAACAGCTGATCGAGGACCAGCAGGCCGCCAGCGTCGGCGAGATCATGCTGAACGACCCGGCGGTGCGGGTGGCCCGCGGCTTCGGCAACTACCAGCAGGTGTACCTGGTACGCGGCCTGCCGGTGTATTCGGACGACATCACCTATAACGGCCTGTACGGCCTGCTGCCGCGCCAGTACCTGGCGTCCGAGTTCATCGAGCGGGTGCAGGTGTTCCGGGGCGCCAACACCTTCCTGAAGGGCGCGGCCCCGGGCGGCAGCGGCCTGGGCGGCGCCGTCAACATCGTGCCCAAGCGCGCGCCGAACCGGGCGCTGAACCAGGTCACCCTGGGCACGCAGAGCGGCGGCCAGGGCTACGCCGCCGCCGATATGGCCAATCGCTCCGACGACGGCCGCTTCGGCATTCGTCTGAACGTGGCGCGCCGCGACGGCGACACCGCCGTGGACGGCGAGGAATCGGAGCTGTCCATGGCACACATCGGCTTGGATTTCCGGGAGGAGGACTTCCGGGTGTCCGCCGATCTGGGCTTCCAGAAGCACCGTATCGACGGTGGCCAGCCGAGCGTTACGTTCGCCCCCGGTGTGCCCGTTCTGGACACCCCGGATGCTGACGAATCCATCGGCCAACCCTGGACCTACTCGGACTCCAATGACATTTTCGGCACATTGCGCGCCGAATACGATTTTGCCGATAACGTTACCGGTTGGGCCGCCGTTGGCGCGCGCCGTGGCGAGGAGGATTCCATCTTCGCTAACCCAACGGTGAACGATTCCGATGGCAACTATACAAACAACCGCTTTGATACAGCGCGCGAGGACACCGTGACCACGGGCGAAACCGGCCTGCGCGTTAACTTCGATGCCGGCGCTGTCGGCCACACGGTGACGGTTTCCGGCTCCACCTATGAGCTGAAGTCGAAAAACGCCTATGCGATGGACCTTGCCGGCACCGGCGGCAATATCTATTCGCCCACGGATATCCCCTTGCCCGCCACCAACTTCGGCGGCGGAGACATGGATAACCCGCAACTGACCATCAAAACACAATTCGACAGCATCGCTTTGGCCGATCAAATTTCCATGCTGGAAGAACGCCTGCTGGTCACCCTGGGCGCCCGCTACCAAAACATTCAGGACAAAAGCTACGACTACGGCGGCGGGCCGAGAAACGCCAACTACGACGACAGTGCCCTCACCCCCACTATGGGTGTGCTGTACAAGCTGATGCCCTCCGTCTCACTCTATGCCAGCTATATCGAAGGCTTGCAGAAAGGGGACGTTGCACCCGAACTCGACAGCAACAACAACACGGTGGTCAACGGGGGCGAGGCCCTCGAGCCCTATGAAACCGAGCAGACCGAAGTGGGCGTGAAATACGACGGCGGCAATCTGGGGGGCAGCTTGTCAGTGTTTCGCAGCCGCAAACCGGTGGCCGGGCTGAACGCCGCCAACGTCTATGAAGTGATTGATGATCAGGAAAACACCGGCGTGGAAGTGATGGCTTACGGCAACGCCACCCGGAACCTGACGGTGTTGGGCGGTGTCAGCTTCCTGGACGCGGACGTGGACGGCAACGACGCCATCGGCTCACCGGAGACCCAGGCCAACCTGAACCTGGAGTACCGGGTGCCGCAGCTGCCGGACCTGGCGGTGGACGGCCGCGTGATCTACACCAGTTCGCAATACGCGGACGAAGCCAACGAGCAGAAGGTGGACAGCTGGACCCGTCTGGATCTGGGCGCGCGCTACCTGATCGCCCTCGGCGACAGTAAGTTCCTGACCCTGCGCGGCCGGGTGGAGAACGTCACCGGCGAAGACTACTGGGCCTCCGCCGGCGGCTTCCCGGGCTCCGGTTACCTGACCATCGGCGCACCACGCACCGTGCTGGTATCCGCCACCCTGGACTTCTAAACTCCCGGGTCTACCGGCAACGACAACTCAGGCGCCCCGACAACGCGGGGCGCTCAGGCAGTCAAACATGCAAAAGAGCACCATCCGCGCCTGGTCGGCGGTACACAAATGGACCAGCCTGATCTGCACGGCCTTCATGCTGATGCTGTGCCTGACCGGCCTGCCGCTGATCTTCCACGACGAGATCGACGCGGCCCTGGACGACAGCACCTGGCAACCGGCCAACCCGGACGGCCCGCTGCTGTCGCTGGACCGCATGCTGGACGCGGCGCTGGAGAACCGGCCCGATCACGTGCCGCTGTTCATGAGCTTCGACACCGACCGGCCGGTGGTGAACGTCACCAGCGGGCCGACGCCGGACGCCTCCGACGGCGAGATGCATTTCGCCTCCTTCGACCGCACCAGCGGCGAGCTGGTCCCCGGCCACCACGAAGGCGGCGTGATGGACTTCATCCTGAAGCTGCACACGGACATGTTCCTGGGCCTGCCCGGCATGCTGTTCCTGGGAGCGATGGGCTTTTTGTTGTTTATCGCCATCGTGTCCGGTGTGGTGCTGTACGCGCCGTTCATGCGCAAGCTGGATTTCGGCACCCTGCGTACCGAACGCTCCAAGCGCATCAAATGGCTCGACTATCACAACCTGCTGGGCGTGGTGACCGTGGCCTGGCTCACCGTGGTGGGGCTCACCGGCGTGGTGAACACGCTCTCCACCCCGATCGTGGACACCTGGCGCACCCAGGCCCTGGCCGATCTCACCGAGGGCTACGAGAACGCCCCCGTGCCCGCCCCCGACGAAATGGCGTCGCTGGACCGCGCCGTGGCCCAGGCCGAAGAGGCGGCGCCGGACATGACGCTGCAGTTCGTCGCCTTCCCCGGCGGCGGCTGGTCCACCGACCACCACTTCGCGATCTTCCTGCACGGCAACACCTCGCTGACGGAATACATCATCACCCCGGCCCTGGTGGACGCGCGCAGCGGTGAATTCGCCGACATGCGCGAAATGCCCTGGTACAACAAAACCCTGTCGCTGTCCGGCCCGCTTCACTTCGGCGACTACGGCGGCCTGCCGCTGAAAATTCTCTGGGCGGTGCTGGATGTGATCACCATCGTGGTGCTGATCACCGGCCTCTACCTGTGGGTGGCGCGCCGGCGCGCCAGCCCGGCCGGCGCCCGCGCACAAAACGGCGGCGCCGTGCCGGCGCAGCCCGCCGGAGGCAAGCCCTGATGGACACGCAACGGGGCAACGCCCGCAAAACGCCCTGGCAGATTTTCGCCACACCGACACTGATCGCGCTGTTGAGCCTGGTCGGCCTGCTGGCCGCCCTGCTCGGCGACGGCATGTTCGACTGGGTGTCCTGGGTGGGCCTGGCGGCCCCGGTGGTGATCGTCGGCTGGGCCATGAAGGCGCGCCGCCGCTAAGCCAGGTCCGACGGCCCGCGCCTCAACGGCGCCGGTTCGAGTAGAGGCTCAGTCCGGTGACCGTCACCAGGATCAGAACCAGACCCAGAATCTGCAGCGGCGCCAGGGTTTCCCCCAGCACCAGAACACCGAACAAGGACGCGGTGACCGGCTCGACCATGGCGACGATCGCCGCCAGGGTGGGCGCGGTGCGCTTCAGGCCCACCACATAAAACGCGAACGACAGCCCGGCGCCGAGCACCCCGAGCAGGGCAAACAGCCACCACTGCGGGGCGTTCAATACCGCCACCGCCTGCGTGGTATCACTGGCGCCGAGCAGAATCACGCCGGCACAGCCCAACGCGATGGTAAGCACCGCCTGCGGGCTGCCGTGGCCGGCGGCGTATTTGAAGCCGTAGATAAAAACGCTGTAGGACACACCCGCCAGCAGCCCGAAGCCGATACCCGCCGCCGTCACCTTGCCGACATCCACGTTGTACAGCCGGGTGAGCAGCACGATGCCGAGCATCACCAGGGCGATGGCCAGCCCTTTGGCCGGCGTGGGCCGCTCCAGCTTGAAGCCGAACGCCACCAGGTAGACGAACACCGGCGCCGAGTACATCAGCGTGGCCGCCACCGCGACGCCACCTTCGGCAATACTGAGAAAGTAGAAGCTGAAGTTGCCCGCCACCCCCAGGCCGGCCAGGACCGCCCACAACCACAGGCGGGGATGCCTGATCCCGCTGCCGCCGGGGCGAATGGCGAGGTAAACACCCACCAGCACCAGCCCGACCGCCGCTCTGTAAAACGACACCACCGAGGCGTCCCAGCCCTGCTCGATCAGTATCCCGGCGATGCCGCCCGAGATGCCCCAACACAGCGCCGCCAATGCCACCAGCACCAGGCCGACGCCGGGCACCGTTTGTCCGCTCCGCATAACCACTCCCATCCTTGGTAGCCGGTGCGCGCCGGGTTACAACCGCCCGGCGTATCGCTAACATCGCCTCATGAAAACATTGATGGCCGCCCTGGTAACAGCGTTGCTGATCACACTGGCGCCGGAGGACGCGCGCGCCGGCGACGAGACCGCCACCGTGCTGGTGGTGCGCCACCGCTGGCACACCGGCATTGTGCTGCCGGCGGACCGGCTGGCGCCGCCGCTGGCGTTTCTGGACGAGCGGTTCAGTGACCCGGTGTGGTACGAAATCGGCTGGGGTGACAACGACTTCTACCGCCGCACGGACAACCTCTGGCTGCTGGGCAAGGCGCTGTTCTGGCCCACCGACACGGTGCTGCACGTGGTCGGGCTGGACAAACACCCGGCGGACCTGCCGAACAGCGACGTGCAGGCACTGTGCCTGTCCGCCGAGGGCCTGGAACGGTTGCAGGCCGCCCTGGCCGGAGATTTCAAACTAAACGCCGACGGCCGGCCCCTGGCGGCGGACCCGGGCCTGTACGGCGACAGCCGTTTCTTTCCCGCCCGGGGCCATTTCTGGTTCGGGCGCACCTGCAACACCTGGACCGCCCAGCGGCTGCGCGACGGCGGCGTGGACATCCGCACCTTCATGACCCTGCGCGCCAAGAGCGTGATGGCCCAGATCCGTGATCACGGGCAGGCCGGCGCCTGCGTGGAATAACAGGTCTCTGGTATAAAGCGGGCTGCGTAGAGACCTTAATCCAGCGAGGAGAAACAACCGATGCGGAATCTGTGCGTGTATTGCGGGTCCAGCCCCGGTCGGCGGGACGACTATGTGGCGGCGGCGCGGGCGTTCGCCCGGGAGCTGGTGGCGCGGGACCTGGGGCTGGTCTACGGCGGCGCCAGTGTGGGCGTCATGGGCGCGGTGGCGGACGCGGTGCTGGCCGAGGGCGGCCGCGTTACCGGCGTGATCCCGCAAGCGCTGCAGGAGAAAGAACTGGCCCACCCGGGCCTCACCGAACTGCACGTGACCGGCTCCATGCACGAGCGCAAGACGCGCATGGCCGAGCTGGCGGACGGCTTCGTAGCCATGCCCGGCGGCGTCGGCACACTGGAAGAACTGTTCGAGATCTGGACCTGGGCGCAGCTGGGCTGGCACCACAAACCCTGCGCGCTGTTCAACGTGGCCGGCTACTACGACGGCCTGGGCACCTTCCTGGACCACGCCACCGAAGAACAATTCCTGCGCCCCCACCACCGGGGCATGCTGATCGTGGAATCACAGCCCGCCGCCCTGCTCGACCGCATGAGCGCCTACCAGCCCCCGCAGGCCAAGCAATGGGTGAAGAAAGACGAGTTGTAACGCGCAAGGGAACAGACTTGGTGGAGTGAGCCCTTGTGGGAACGGGCCCAGCCCGCGAAAGGCCGGCTTGCCGGCCGGCAAAGGTCGCCCTTAAGAGTCTCTGGAATCCTGCCGGTGGCTGTCGCCACCTTTCGCGGGCGAGGCCCGCTCCCACAGATCACCCTCGCCCCTGGCGTGGTTAAGCATATCTTCGACGTATTCCTGTTCTTCGTGGAGGTCGTCGGCGGTGGCCGGGGCGGCGGGCAGAATCTGATTCAGAATCACCGCCACCAGACCGCACAGGCTGATGCCCTGCAGGGTGAATTCGCCGTTGCCCATCACCATGCCGCCGATGCCGAAGATCAACGTCACCGCCACGATCACCAGATTACGCTGGGCATGCAGATCCACGCGGGCCTTGATCAGGGTGTTCATGCCAACGCTGGCGATGGAGCCGAACATCAGAATCAGGATGCCGCCCATCACCGGGGTGGGGATGCTCTGCAGCAGCAGGCCCACCTTGCCGATAAACGCCAGACTGATGGCGAACACCGCGGTCCAGGTCATCACCACCGGATTGAACACCTTGGTGAGCATCACCGCGCCGGTCACTTCCGAATAGGTGGTGTTAGGCGGGCCACCGAACAAGGCGGCGGCCATGCTGGCGATGCCGTCGCCGGTCAGGGTGCGGTGCAGGCCGGGCTTTTTAATGTAGTCCTTGCCGGTGACGTTGCTGATCGCCAGCACGTCGCCGACATGCTCGATGGCCGGCGCCAGCGCCACCGGCACCATGAACAGAATCGCCGGCCAGTGGAAGGTGGGCGCCACGAAGTCCGGCACCGCCAGCCAGCTCGCTTTTTCCACGGCATCGAAATCCACCATGCCCAGCATCAGCGCGGCCAGATAGCCGATCACCACGCCGCAAAGAATCGGCAGCAGCCGGAACAACCCGTGGGCCAGGGTCGCCACCAGCATGGTCGTGAGCAGCGCCACCATCGACACCAGCAGCGCCTCGCCGTAGGGAAACACCCGTTCGGCGCCGTTGCCGGTCAGCCCCATGGCGAAGTTCACCGCGGTGGGCGCCAGGCTCAGGCCGATCACCATGATGATCGGCCCGGTGACCACCGGCGGCATCAGCCGGTGCAGAAAGCCCGGGCCGCGCCACTTCACCAAAGCGCCCAGCACCACATAGACCACCGCGGTGCAGAACAGCGCGCCCATGGTGGCGGGGATGCCCCACTGCTCGACGCCGTGGGCGATGGGCGCCACGAACACGAACGACGACGCCAGGAACACCGGCACCGAGCGGCGGGTGATGCCCTGGAACAACAGGGTGCCCAGGCCGGCGGTGAACAGCGCCACGCTCGGGTCCAGGCCGGTGAGCAGCGGCATCAGCACCATGGCGCCGAACGCCACGAACAGCATCTGGGCGCCGATCAGGATATTCATTTGGTGCCGAAGATCTTGTCGCCGGCGTCGCCCAGGCCGGGGACGATGTAGCCGTCTTCGTTGAGGCCCTTGTCCACGGACGCGGTGTAGAGCGTCACGTCCGGGTGCGCCTCGTGGACGCGGCGGATGCCCTCCGGCGCCGCCACCAGCACCAGGGCGCGAATCTGGCTGCAGCCGGCCTTCTTGAGCATATCGATGGTGGCCACCATGGAGCCGCCGGTGGCCAGCATCGGGTCGATCACCAGCGCCAGGCGCTCCTCCAGGCCGTGGGCCAGCTTCTCGAAATAGGCCACCGGCTCCAGGGTCTCTTCGTTGCGGTAGAGCCCCACCACGCTGACCTTGGCGCTGGGAATCAGCTCCAGCACGCCGCCCAGCATGCCGATGCCGGCACGCAGAATCGGCACCACGGTCACTTTCTTGCCCTTGATGCGCTGCGCCGGCACCGAACCCATCCAGGTGTCCACCTGGTAATCCTCCAGCAACAGGTCGCTGGTGGCTTCGTAGGTCAACAGGCTGGCCACTTCCGCGGTGAGCTGGCGGAAGCTGCGGGTGCTCAAGGATTGCTGCCGCAGCAGCCCCAGCTTGTGCTTCACCAGGGGATGGGCAATTTCATGAACATGCATGGTGTCGGGCTCCTCATACTGACGCCGGGCGATTGTACCCGCCACGCCGCCGGGAGGCACCGTCCGCTACGACTTTCGGCGATTAGCCAGGCGGGGCGCGCGGTTGCTATAATCCGCGCCCGTTCAACAGGGCACCGCCACGGTCCCTGACCGATGACCCAATCGCTTAAAGGACAGACCATGGATTTTGCAAAGGTACCCGCCGGGAAAGACGTTCCCGAAGATATCTACGTCGCCATTGAGATCCCGGCCAACGCCGACCCGATCAAATACGAGATCGACAAAGACAGCAACGCCATCTTCGTCGACCGTTTCATGGCCACGCCCATGTTCTATCCGGCCAACTACGGGTACATCCCCAACACCCTGTCCGAAGACGGCGACCCGCTGGACGTGCTGGTGGTCACCCCCTACCCGGTGGTGCCCGGTTCCGTGATCCGCTGCCGTCCGGTGGGCGTGCTCAACATGACCGACGAAGCCGGCAAGGACGCCAAACTGGTGGCGGTGCCCCACACCAAGCTCACCAAGCTCTATGACGACGTGAAGGAAGTCACCGACCTGCCCGAGCTGCTGCTGGCGCAGATCAAGCACTTCTTCGAGCACTACAAAGAGCTGGAAGCCGGCAAATGGGTGCAAGTGGACGGCTGGGCCGACGCCGCCGCCGCCAAGGAAGAAATCCTGAAATCAGTCGCGGCCTTCGAGAAGAAATAACACCTGTTCGAAACCGCCTGTGGGAGCGGGCCCTGCCCGCGAAAGGATGGCGCCAGCCACCCGGCGGGATGCCAGAGACGCTGTTTGTACTCTTTTTTTAAAGGCCTCTGGGATCCTGCCGGCCGGCCTTGCCGGCCTTTCGCTTGCAAGGCAAGCTCCCACAAACACTGCCTCTAGATCCCCTCCCGGTATTCCCTAGGCGTTTTACCGCTCCATCGCTTAAACGCGCGGGAGAAATTGGCGACGTCGTTGTAGCCCAGTGCGTAAGCGACTTCGCTGATCCGTGTGCCGCGCTCCCCCAGCAACTTGCAGGCCTGCCGATAGCGCGCCTCGTCCTGTAACTGTCGATAGGTGAGATCCGCCTGCTGCAGGTGACGCTTGAGCGTGCGCGGCGAGGTGGCCAGCTTTTCGGCCATGTCGGCGAGCTCCGGCAGCGGCGCCTCGTGATCGCGCAGCACGGCACGCACCCGCTCCGGCAACGGGCCTTCCTGATTGGCGCGCCAACGCCGGAATTCCAGTTCGCACTGCTCCCGGGCCAGGGCTTCCGCCTGCGGGTCGGCCAGCCTCGGCCGCGCCGCCAGCAACGCTTCGGAGACAATCAGCGCGTCCCGCGCCTGGCCATAGTGGACCGGCACCGGCACCGCCTTGCGCAAGGCCTCGGCGTGGGGCGGCGGCGCGCCCTGGAAGTGCACCTCCGCGCCCTCCGGGCTGGCTTCCAGCAGTTGCTCCAGCATGTACACGAAACCGATCACCATGGCCTCGATAACAAAGCTTTGTATCGGCCCGGGGCTGAAGTCGGTACGGAAGCTGAGCGCCTGGCGCCGCTCGGCCAGGGGCACCCGCTCCACGCTCAGGAACGGCGCGCGCAGCCCCAGATAGCGGCGCGCCGCCTCCAGGCCGTCGTCCATGGTGGGGCTGGACAGCGCCAGCAGCCCCACGGGCCCATGCAACGTGATGCGCATGGCGCGGGCGTAGCGGAAGCCGAGGCCGGCATCGCCGACCAGCGCCAGTGCCGCTTCGGCGGCGGCGTCCGCCTGCTCCAGGGGCAGCCGGTACTCGGAATCCAGCAGTTGCTCACGCTTAAGGTCCAGCGTCTTCAACAGCGCCGCCGGGTTGTGCCCCAGATCGCGGAGGACATCGCACAGCAGCACCACATAGATGCCGGGAATACCGGGGGTGAACCAGGTCCGGCCTGAAACGACCACAGGTTGGCCCTCCACAACAAGACGGGAAGGCACGACTGGACCATAGTTGTTGACATCAATCAATGGCAGAAACCCCGGAGTCGCCATGAAACTGCTTTCCCGTTCCCGCCGCGCCGTTCAGCGTTTGCCGATCCGGCCGCGCCGCATGAACTTCCGTTTCAAGGGTCTGGAGAACACCAAATACTGGTTCGATGACGACCCTGTGCTGACCCACTTCATGAACGTGCTGTCGGTGACCTTCCCGGACGGCGAGCGCTTCTTCGTGGACGCGGTGCGCACGTTCCGCGACCGGGTCGACGACCCGCAGCGCCAGAAGGACATCTCCGGCTTTATCGGCCAGGAGGCGATGCATTCCCTGGAGCACCAGGCGTTCAACGACCTGGTGTCCGGCAAGGGCTATGAAGCGCTGGTGGAAAAGGCCCTGGGCGTCACCCAACGCCTGCTCGCCGGCGGACGTAAACACCTCAGCGCCGAAGAGCAACTGGCCGCCACCGCCGGCCTGGAACACATCACCGCGATTCTCGCCGACACCATTCTGCGACGCGGCGACATGGTGGAAAAAATGGACCCGTCGGTGCGTGATCTTTGGGTGTGGCACTCCATTGAGGAGACCGAGCACAAGGCGGTGGCCTTCGATCTCTACCAGGACGTGGACGGCGGCTACTGGCGCCGCCAGCGCACTTTCTTTACCGGCACCGCCTATCTGATCGGCTTCAGCGCCTACTTCACCTGGCAGTTCCTCAAGCAGGACGGCGTCAACCGCCAGCCGCTGACTCTGGCCAAGGGCCTGTGGAAGATGTTCGGCTACCGGGGCGTGGTGAGCGCGGCGATACCGGCCTGGTTCCAGTACCTGCGCCCGGATTTCCATCCCTGGCAGGACGACAACACCCACCTGCTGGACGACTGGCGCGCCACCCTGCCCGAGCCGGCGGTGTCCGCCGCCGCCTGATCCGGTCCGCGAAAAAAATGGACAGCGGAAAACCGCCCCTTCATCCTTTGGGGCGGTTTTCAGCGTCAGGCGGACCCATGACTTCGGACAACGATCCCACTTCCAAACCTGCCTCCGGCAAGGACCGGCTGTTCGCCGAACAGGACCGGGCGATCAGCGACTTTGATTTCGGCGAGAGCACCGCCCGGGTGTTCGACGACATGCTCGACCGCAGCATCCCGCAGTACGCGGAACTGCAACGCATGATCGGCGAGCTGGCCGGCGAATTCGCCACCCCCGACTCGCGGGTCTACGACCTGGGCTGCTCCACCGGCCTCACCCTGAAAAGCCTGGACCGCACCGTGGACGCCGGCGCCACCCTGGTGGGCGTGGACTATTCGCCGGCGATGCTGGAAAAGGCCCGGGGCAACCTCAGCGGCCAGCACCAGGCCGGCCGCCTGCGGCTGGAGCACGCCGACCTGAACGACGGCATCCGCATCGAGAACGCGTCCGTGGTGGTGTTAAACCTGACCCTGCAGTTCGTGCGCCCGGTCAATCGGGAAAGCCTGTTGCGCTCGGTGGTCGACGGCCTCAACCCCGGCGGCGTGTTGATCCTGGTGGAAAAGGTGCTGGGCAGCGACGCCCTGCTCAACCGGCTGTGGATCAAGCTCTACTACGACATGAAAAAGCGTAACGGCTACTCGGAAACCGAGATCGCCAAGAAGCGGGAGGCGCTGGAGAACGTGCTGATTCCCTACCGCCCGGACGAGAACATCAAGATTCTCGCCCGCAGCGGCCTGGATAACGTGGACATGTTTTTCAAGTGGTACAACTTCGCTGGGTTTTTGGGGGTGAAGGCCTGATCACCCCTCCTGCAACAACTTACGCAGGTCCACCAGGGAGGCGTTGGCGCGGGTGATGTAGTTGGCCATCACCAGCGAGTGGTTGGCGAACACCCCGAAGCCGGAGCCGTTGAGAATCACCGGACTCCAAAGGGTCTGCTGGGTCGCCTCCAGTTCGCGCACCATCTGCCGGAAGCTGACGGTGGCGTTCTTGCGGCGCAGCACGTCGGCGAAGTCCACCTCTATCGCGCGCATGAGCTGCACCAGCGCCCAGGACGCGCCCCGCGCCTCGTAGAAGACGTTATCGATCTCCATCCAGCCGGTTTTAACAAAGCGCTCTTCCTTATCCAATTGACCCACCGGGGTGTCGTTGTCGGTGTTCAGCTGGGTGCGGCCGACGCTTTGGCTGAGGCTCAGGCTCAGGGAGCCGAGCCGGTTCTGCACTTCGTTGAGCCAGTAATTGAGGTTGTCGGCGCGGGCGTAGAACTGGGCGCTGCCGTCCTGGCGGCGCAACGCCTCCAGGTAGTTTTCCAGCGCGCGAATGCCGCGCCGGTACTCGCTCTCGGTGGCCGGCATCGCCCAGCTTTCCGCGTCGAAGTTGAACTGCGGCTCGGCGATCGCCAGGAACGGGTCTTCCTGGCTCTGCGACTGGGAACGGCTCATGTCACGGCGCATCACCCGGGTCACATCACGCAGCTGCACCAGCACGCCAAATTCCCAGGACGGCATATTATCCAGCCACAGACGGTGCGGCAGCATGTCGTTGCTGAGGTAGCCACCGGGTTTGTCGAGCAGGGTGCTGGCTACGTGAATCACTTCCCGGGTCATGGTCTCCCCGGCCACCGCGCCGTCGCGGCGGTTCACTTCCGACAGGTCCGGCTCCCAGCTCCAGTACCAGCCCAGCGCCACGTCCACCAGCAGCAGAATCGCCAGCAGCCACAGCAGGCCTTTCCAGATACGATTGTTCCTGGGGTCCAGCAGGGTGTCCCCGACCTTTTGTCCGAATTTGTCGTTCGTCATCATCGTTCCCGAGTGTCGTCTTGTCCCACGAGGCTACCAGAGTAACGTCAAGCAGCGGCGAAGGGCGACCCCAAACGGATAACCAGCTCCTAATCGGACATCAGCAAATAACGGCGGTCCTCGCACAGTGCTACCAAGGGTATCGGTGAGCGGTCTCGCAGCGTGCCCACGAGCCGCTTTCGGACGGCGACAAACATCGCATCACCGGGGGGCTTCCCAGCCTGGGCGAGCCAATGCTCCAATGTCATTTCAACAACTTGTCCGCGCCCGTAATAGCGGGCGGAAAACGGCGCCTCGCCAATATAGATCAGCGACTGTGAGGCCGAGGCGGCCGCGGCACGGTAACACTGTATCAGCGTTTTCTCGGTCTTGAGCGTTTGCGGATAACGCCACACGTACAAGCTGCCGGACAACGCCAGCGCGGGCAACAGAACCACCAGCACCCGCCAGATAACACGGCGCGCCGGGTGTTCGGTGCCACCGCCCATCGCCAACAACAAGGCCGCGAACGGCAACCCCGGTAGCACATAGGTGGCCAAGATATTGCCCGAAAAGGTAAAGAAAACAACGGGAACCAGGGCTGCCAGCAACAGCAGCTTCTGATCGTCGTCCAGTTGCCGGCCGGCCCTTGCCACACAATGCCGACGCAGCCTTTGAATCAGCCGCCACAGGATCACCGGCGACCAGGGCAACGCCGCCCAGAACCAAAGCAGCCAGATGGTACCTCGGGGTTGGTCATGAGCACTGCCGTAACGGTCACCGGCCCAGCCCGGATCCAGGAAGCGGCTGATATGCTCGCCGACGATAAAGTAATCCAGAAAACCGGGCGTTTTAACCTCCGCCGCCAGATACCAGGGCAGGGTCAAAAGCAACGTAAGGGCGCCGCCCCACCACCAGGGCAACGCCCGCCACAGAGACCGCCAGCGCCCGGTCCAAAGCACCCAGCCGCCCAGTGGCACGCCCACCAACACCAGGGTGAGCGGCCCCTTGGCCAACAAACCGATCGCCAGGCCGACAAAAAACAGCCACCGCCAGCCTCGCGCTTCGCCGCGTAACGCCAACCCGGCGGACACCAGCGAAGCGGTGGTGCCCAAGGTAAAGAAGCCGTCCGTCAGTACCGCACCGGCGCACACATACACCAACCCCATGGACGAATAAATCAGCGCCGTCCATAAGGGCACGGTGCCGACCCGCCAGCACCAAGGCGTAACGACTGATCAGCCAGACGGTGCCAAGATGCGCCAACCAAGCGGGAAAGCGCGGCGCGAACTCACGGCCCGGCAAGAGGTTCAACGCCGACGCCTGGGCCCAGAATGAGAGAGGCGGTTTGCCCCAGAAAGGAATCCGCTCACGAAACCATGGGGTGATCCAATCACCACTGACAGCCATCAGCCGTGCGATCTCGGCGTAGCGAGCCTCGCTGGTGTCGGTAAGAGGCAGCACCGCCATGGTCACCCATCTCGACAACAACAACGCCACTAGCAGCCACCAAAGCCGATTGATCATGAGCCATTCGTGGCGCCGCCCGTGGCCGTTAACGTGCATGGGTCAATGCCCCGGAGGTGGGTTGGCGGCGCCCGTTCCGCGATGAAACCGGCTTTACCACGTCGCGCACCAAATAAATCGGCCGGCGCTTGGCCTCCAGATAGGTTTTGCCCACGTACTCGCCAACCAGACCGATGGTGAGCAGTTGCAGGCCGCCCAGGAAGGTGATCAGTGCCACCAAAGAGGGGTAGCCCTGGACCACATCGCCGAACAACAACGCTTTAGCAACGATCACCGCGCCGTAGCCGGCGCCAAACAACGCCGCCACGCCGCCGGCGGCGGTCGCCCAGCGCAACGGTGCCACCGAAAAAGACGTAATGCCTTCCAGCGCCAGAGCCAGCAGTCGCGGATAGCTCCATTTGCTGCGCCCGGCCGGCCGCGCCGCACGGTCGTACTCGCACACCACCGTCGGCATGCCGACCCAGGCGAACAGCCCTTTCATATAGCGGTTGCGCTCATCCAATCGCCGCACCGCCTCCACCGCTCGCCGGCTCATCAGCCGGAAGTCGCCGCTGTCCGCGGGGATCGGCACCTGTGCCAGACGGCGCAATAAACGATAATAGGCGTAGGCGGTCACGCGCTTGCACCAGGTTTCACCAACGCGGTCACGGCGCTGCATCAGTACCACATCGGCCCCCGCCCGCCAGCGTGTCAGCATGTCGGGAATGTATTCCGGCGGATCTTGAAGATCTGCGTCCAATAATACGACCGCCCGTCCCGTGGCGTAGTCGAGCCCGGCGGTGAGTGCCGCCTCCTTGCCAAAATTGCGGCTCAAACGCACCAGTTGCAGCCAAGGCCGGGCGTGCCCCTCGGCAATCAGGTAGTGGTCACCGCCATCGTCGCTGCCGTCATCGACGAATACCACTTCGAACGGTTCGCCCAACGCACCAAGCACCTTTTCCAGACGATCCAGACAAAGCGGCAGAACCTGACGTTCGTTGTAGAAAGGCACGATCACGCTAATCACCGGCCGACTGTCGCCCGTGTTAGATGAAAACTCACCGAGATTCATGGAATACCCATTGGGTGTAGATCAGGTAGTTGGCGATGGCGACCCCCGCCGTGGTCAGGATTTGCGACCCTACCGGCCCGCCTCCGATACCAAAGAACAACAGAAACAGCAGCGAATTGAGCAGCCAGGCGACGGCGCAGGTGAGCACATAGGCGGGCAACGCCCGACGGTGCGAGGCCCGCGCCCGGTAGGTGAAACGGAATTGCAGCAGGTAATTGAGAAACGCACCGGCCAACGCCCCCAGCGCGGTGGAGAGGTGGGCGCCAACACCGGCGTTCATCAGCGCCGCCATGACCGACCAATGCAGGATCGACGCCAAGCCACCGGCGAATACGAATCGTCGCGCCTGACCGGCTTCGACCAACTGAGCCAGACTCATTTCCGTGGCGTACGCGCAAAGTGCGCCAAACGTAAGGCGTGAAAGCAGCCGCCCTGCGAGGCGTCCCTTACCAAGGTGAAGCCCTGGGTGGCCATATCCGCCACCAACTCCGCCTGCCGGGTGTGGTTCTGACGATGGCGCCGTCCACCAAGCCGCCAACGCAACCATCGTCTTACGCCGGTCAGGGACCAGGGAGTCAGATAGGAAATCAACACATGCTCGCTACTGACGCGGGCCAGCTCGGTGACCAGGGCCCGTCGGGTGTCGGCGTCGGCGAAGTGATGCAACAGCCGGAAGCACACCACGGCACGGAAATGGCGGTCTGCCCAGGGCATATGGAATATATCGCCTTCGACCACCTCGGCGTCGAACCCCTTCTCCGCCATTAACGCCCGGGTATGCTCCACGGCGGCGGCGCCCAGATCCGTGGCGCTGACGCGCCACCCCTGCCGGCCCATCCAAAGGCTCAACCGGCCGGCCCCGCAGGGCGCATCCAGAACCCGCTCGCCAGCGGGTAACACCGGCATGGTGCGGGCCACCAAAGCCATCTCGGCCCGATGTTTGGCGGGCTTGCGTCGCCGATAAGCGGCCACGCTTTGCGGGTCGGATTTAACGCGTTCACGGGAAGGGGCGGTACTGAGATTATTCATCGGGTTGGGTACTCCAAAGGCGACGAGGCATCAAAAAATCCGGGCTGCAACCGGCCGGGCGGCCGCGGTGGCGGCGTCCACGATGCACGCCAAGACGGGAGGCGGGAGGAATCCGGCGCGGCGCGTCAACTGGTCCAGATCCGCAGTCGACGCCGCCATGCGCGAGCGCCGCCGTCGACAGCGTTCAAGGTCCAGCATCCGCACCGCCAGGGTTTCCGGATGGATCAGAAAATGCGCGGGATAGCAGGCGCCGTGTTGCCAGCGCAAGGCGTGCATACGCGCCAGGGCGTCTCCCAGCCGTGATGCCCCCGCCTGCAGGCGGGGGCCATTCGACATCTCGGAGAGTGTTTTCAGGTCGACAAAACCGGACGGAGCCCGGGTCACCAGAATCGCGGCGCCGTCTTGCTCGGCGTACAACAACCACTCGACCACCGGCACCCCCAACCGGGACAACCGGTTGAGCGCCAGAAACTCATGGTAGTAAGTCGGGCGGGAGCACCAGGGACGATGGGCAAAACGGCGGCGCTGGCCCTGCTGCCGCTTCACGTACAGCGTGACACCTTCCAGGGTCATCCGGGTCACGCCACTCCAACCGCCACGGCGGACATTGGGCGGCTCGACCCATTGCTCCGGCAAACGCCAAAGCGCCTCGAACGTATCCAGGTCATGACGCCGCAACAACGCGCCCCAACCGTCGGCAATAAAACAGTGCCCCATCAAACCTCCCGCACCGTAGCGGTGCCGTTGAAGACACACACAGCGTGCGGGGAAATACTTAAGGTAATCTTAACAGCGAAATCGTCAGCGGCGTCAGGCGGCGGGGAGGCGAACTTCAGCGGCAGCAGGCCGGTCGGGAGCCGGCAGTTGGAAGCACAGGGTGCCGTGGTACAAATCGAGAATACGCTGGACGATGGACAACCCCAGGCCGGCACCGGGAACATCATGGCGACCACGACTGAAGCGGCCGGAAAAACGTTGCTGCTGTGTTTGCGTCAAACCCGGACCACCGTCGGCGATCACGAACACTATTTCGCCGCCATCGCGATACCCCGACAACGCCAGCCGGGAAGCCGGCGGTGAATAACGGCAAGCATTATCGAGCAGATTACGCAGCACCATCTGCAGCATTTCCGCGGGTATCGAAATCGACAATCCCGGTGCCAGCACCGACGTCACCTGATGGCCGTGCTGCATCGCCAGAGGCTCCACTATCGCGAGCACCTCCTGGGCCACCTCCGCGCCATCGCAGTACTCATCCGTACGTGGTGCGCTCCGGGGGTCCAGCCGACTGAGCACCATCAATTGCTCAACGGTACGCGACGCCCGGTCAATCGCGCGCCGCAACTGAGACATCGACGCCGCCACGTCCTCCGGGTCGCTTAACTCCACGGCGTTATCGGCGTGCAGGCGCAACGCCATCAACAGCGTCCGCAACTCATGGGCGGCGTCGGCGGTGAAGCGCTTTTCTCGCTCAAGCGTCTCCACCAGCCGCGCCAACAAGGCGTTAATCGCCTGGGTAAGCGGCGCCAGCTCACGCACGCGGCGATGACGAAGCGGCGTCAAATTATCTTCATGGCGGGCCGTCACCGCCCGCGCCAGGCGGGTCAGCGGCCACAGCCCCCAACGAATCGCCAAAGCCACCAGGATCAGCACCAATGGCACGCTGAGCAAATAGGGCGCCAGCACCGTACCGGCCATGTTACGCCCCAAGGAATGGCGCGCCGCGTCGCTTTCCGCCACCACCACCCAGCGCTCACCCGGTAAGGCGATGCCGTAGACATGCCAGCCATTACGCTCGACGAAAAGACGCCGCTGGTTGCTGTCGGTTAGCGGTATCAACGGTTTATCCGGCGCGCCGGCGCTGCCCAGCACAAGTTGGCTGCGCTGCCAAAGCTGATAAATAAAATAGCGCTGGTAGCGATACTCCTCGGGGGCCAACGCCACCGCCGCCGGGTCGGGCACTTCACCCTCACTCCAAAACGAAGCGATCAGGCGCCCGCTTTGCACCAATTCCGCGTCGTATTGCTCGTCAAGCTCGTGATGGAGGGTTCGATAAGTCCCCCAACCGAGCAACAAGCCGCCGCCCAGAATCACCGCCAGCAGAGTCAGCATCAGAAAACGACGTATGGAGAACATCATGGCGTCGCGCCCTGGCTGTCCGGGACCACCAGGCAATAACCGACGCCGCGCACGGTGCGAATCACGTCACTGCCGAGCTTGCGGCGCAGATGGTGGACATGAACTTCCAAAGCATTGCTTTCCACTTCGTCGCTCCACCCATAAAGCGCCTGCTCCAGATAAGCGCGGGTGAAAACGCGACCGGGATGACCAGCCAATTCAACCAGCAAGGCCATTTCCCGGCGCGGCAACGTCAACTGCTCACCGTCGCGCGTCAGCGCCATACAATCCAGGTCCAGGATCATATCGCCCACTGTCAGCACTCGTCGCACCGGCTCGCTCTGTCGCCGCAGACAAGCGCGCAGTCGGGCGCGCAGCTCCTCCATCGGAAACGGTTTAATCAGATAATCATCGGCACCGCTGTCCAGCCCGACAATACGATCATCCAATTGGTCTCGGGCGCTGATGATAATCACCGGCACATCGTGCTGATGACGCCGTGCTTGCCGCAGCGCCGCCAGACCATCCAGGCCCGGCAACCCCAAGTCCAGCAGCACGGCATCGAAATGCCCGTCGCGCAACGCCGGCAACACCAGATTCCCCCGCTCAAGATGGTCCACCGTATAGCCATCATGCCGGAGCGCCCGCCGCAGTCCGTCCGCCAATAAAGCATCGTCTTCCACCAGAAGAATGCGCATCTTCACCGGTCCTGTTCCGCCTCCATGGCACTATAAGCGTGGATCCCCGCCCCTCCAAACCGCCACTTTGCGTCGCCGGAAGGATCGGTGGAGAATGCCCGCTCCACGCCGGGCGTGCGAGTCTGGCGACGCCGCCTTAACGTTGTCTTAAGACGGCACCGCCAGGCTGCCGGAACCTCCTGGCACCGGGAGTATCCAAGCAGGGACTGATTGGGAGGAACGCATGACAGGCTTTTTTCGCGGACCGGCATTGCGGCTGCTGATGCTGACAGCAGGGTTGATCCTGGCCACAACGGCTTCGGCGCTGTCTCTGGGCGGCGGCAATGAACCGTTCGGCGGCGGCCAGGACCGCCTGCCCAATGTGGACGAAGCGATCCAGGTGGTGCCCGACGCGGACTGGGACCGCCAGCAGCTGCTGGTCAGCTTCAGCCTGCTCGACCGGGTCTACCTCTACCGCCACCGTCTCGACTTCACCCTGCGCGACGCCAACGGCAACCTGCTGGACGATTTCGACGATCTGGAGCTGCCCCCCGGCGAGGCCAAAACCGACGAGATCTACGGCGACGTAAACGTCTACTTCGGCCAGCTCGATGTGCGCCTGCCACTGGACAGCGTGCCCCTCGCCGACACCGAGCTGGAGGTGCACTACCAGGGTTGCATCGAGGACAAGCTGTGCTACCCACCGGAGGTGCGCACCTTCTCCTTCAGCGCGCCCGGCCCGGAGCGCGCCCCGGCGACCGGCGGCCCGGCGGCCACCGAGGTCTCGGCAAGCGACGGCGCGCCCCGCGACGACCAGGGCGGTTTCTTCAGCATCCTGCTGTCCGAGGACGCCAACGCCTTCAACAGCTGGATGCACGACCGCGACCTGGGGCTGATCGTGGCGTTATTCTTCGCCGGCGGCCTGCTGCTCGCCTTCACCCCCTGCGTGTTCCCCATGGTGCCGATCCTGTCCGGCATTATCGCCGGGCAAAGCGATGCCAGCGCCCGGCGCGGCTTTATACTCAGCTGCGCCTACGTGCTCGGCGTGGCGGTGCCTTACACCCTGGCCGGCCTGCTGGTGGCGGTGTTCGGCGCCGGCCTCAACCTGCAGTTTCTGCTCCAGCAGCCGGCGGCCATCCTCACCAGCGTGGTGATCTTCGTGCTGCTGGCACTGTCCATGTTCGGGCTCTATGAGCTTCAGCTGCCGGAACGGCTGCGCAACCGGCTCAATAACGCCGGCCCCAGCGGCCGTGGCGGCCTGGGCGGCGCCGTGTTGCTGGGCGTGATTTCCGCCCTGGTGGTGTCCCCCTGCGTCACCCCGATCCTGGCCGGCGCGCTGCTTTATGTGGCCGGTACCGGCGACGCGGCCACCGGCGCCGCCTCGCTGTTCGCCCTGGCCCTGGGCATGGGCGTGCCGCTGATCATTTTCGGCACCGGCGGCGGTCATTTCCTGCCCCGCGCCGGCCAGTGGATGGAAGACATCAAACGCTTCTTCGGGGTGGTGATGCTGGGCGTCGCCATCTGGCTGCTCGAGCGCATTGTCAGCGACACCCTGACCCTGGCGCTCTACGGCCTGTTACTGGCGGTGTATGGCGTGCAGCTGGGCGCCCTGGAGCCGGTCCGCGAAGGCGGCTCACGCCTGAAACGGGGCCTTGCCCTGGTAATGGCCCTGTATGGCGCAATCATGGTGGTGGGCGCCGCCGGCGGCGGCAGCGACCCCTGGCAGCCGCTCAAACCCCTCACCCAGACCCCGTCCGCAAGCAGCGCCCAGGCCGGCGACAACACCGCCGCCACCACGGACGACGCCCAGCACGGCCCCTGGGTCGACGTGGACGGCCGTCAGGGCCTGCGCGACGCCCTGGCCCGCTCCGCCGACGCGGACAAACCGGTGCTGGTGGATTTCTTCGCCGAGTGGTGCGTCGCCTGCAAGGTGATGGAAGACACCACCCTCAGCGACCCGCGCGTGCTCGACGCCATGGCCGACTACGACCTCTACCGGGTCGACATCACCGAAATCACCCAGGAAAACCAGAACATCATGGCCGACTACGACATCTTCGGCCTGCCCAGCTTCGTGTTCTTCGCCCCCGACGGCGACGAAATCCCCGAATCCCGCGTGCTCGGCGAGATGGACAGCGAGCGCTTCCTGAAGCACCTGGACCGCCGCGTAGTGCCGCACCTTTAAGCAAGGGCACAAACAGCGCCTCCGGTATCCTGCCGGGTGGCTGAAAGCCACCCTTTCGCGGGCAAGGCCCGCTCCCACAGCCCCCTGCCACAAACCCTGCTTCTGAGAATGGTCCTGGCGGTTCCTATGACCCGTGGCGGTTCCGCTGCCAAGTGAGCGGGGCAATGGTGGTGCCTGGAGGGAGCTGTTTGGCCAGGGAGGGCCAAACTAACAGCGGCCAGGGATGGCTTGAGCGGTCCCGCGAAGCCGCTCCAGCGCTGGGCGAACTCTACTTGTAACCAATGGTGTAAAGTCCTTTTTTCCTTCATGAGATACCCTTAGACTCCCAAATATAGGGAAAAGCCGGACAAACCGGGTTTTTGCCACACGTTCAACGCAGATAACGACAAATTCAGGGGTATACGCCTTGGCTAGCATCCTCGTCCTGCACGGGCCCAACCTGAACCTGCTGGGCCGCCGCGAGCCGGACCAGTACGGCGCCGCCACCCTGGCGGAGATCGATCAGGCACTGATGGACCAGGCCGCCGAGGCCGGACACCACCTGCAGCATCTGCAAAGCAACGCCGAGTATGAATTGATCGAGCGGATCCACGGCGCGCCCGCGGAAGGCATCGATTTCATTCTGTTCAACCCGGCCGCGTTCACCCACACCAGCGTGGCACTGCGCGACGCTCTGCTGGCGGTGCGGATTCCGTTCATTGAGGTGCACCTTTCCAACGTGCACCGCCGTGAAACCTTCCGGCACCACTCTTACTTCTCCGACATCGCCGAGGGCGTCATTTGCGGCCTGGGCGCCACCGGCTACCGGCTGGCGCTGGCCGCCGCTCTGGAAAAACTGGATCAGGCACAGGAATGAGCATGGACATTCGAAAAATCAAGAAGCTGATCGAACTGCTGGAAGAGTCCGGCATTGAAGAACTGGAAATTCAGGAAGGCGAGGAATCCGTGCGCATCAGCCGTGGCAGCCGCCACGCCGCGCCGGTGTACGCCCCGCAACCGGCGGCCCCCGCGCCCGCACCGGCGGCCCCGGCTCCGGAAGCGGCGGCCCCCGCCCAGGACGACACCCCCAGCGGCCATATGGTGCGCTCGCCGATGGTCGGCACCTTCTACCGCTCCCCGTCCCCGGGCGCGGCCTCGTTCGTGGAGGTGGGCCAGAAAGTGAAAGCCGGCGACGTGCTGTGCATCGTCGAGGCCATGAAGATGATGAACCAGATCGAGGCGGACAAATCCGGCACCATCGACGCCATTCTCGTGGAGGACGGCGAGCCGGTGGAATTCGACCAGCCCCTGTTCTCCATCGTTTAACGGGGGTTGCCCATGCTGGAAAAAGTACTGATTGCCAACCGAGGCGAGATCGCTCTGCGGATCTTGCGCGCCTGTAAGGAAATGGGCATTCGCACCGTGGCGGTGTATTCCAAGGCCGACCGGGATCTGATGCATGTGCGCCTGGCGGACGAGGCGGTGTGCATCGGCCCGGCCCCGTCGGTGAATTCCTACCTGAACATCCCGGCGATCATCAGCGCCGCGGAAGTCACCGACGCGGACGCCATCCACCCCGGCTACGGTTTCCTGGCGGAAAACGCGGACTTCGCCGAGAGCGTCGAACGCTCCGGCTTTATTTTTATCGGCCCGCGCGCGGAAACCATCCGCCTGATGGGCAACAAGGTGTCCGCCATTGAGGCGATGAAAAAAGCCGGCGTGCCCACGGTGCCCGGCTCCAGCGGCTCGGTAGGCGACGACGCCGACGCGGCGCTGATGATGGCCGAGGAAATCGGCTATCCGGTGATCATCAAGGCGGCCTCCGGCGGCGGCGGGCGCGGCATGCGCGTGGTGGAAAGCCGCGACCAGCTGCTCAACGCCATCACCCTGACCCGCTCGGAAGCCAAGAACGCCTTCGGCGACGCCACCGTCTACATGGAAAAGTTTCTGCAGAAACCCCGCCATGTGGAAATCCAGGTGCTGTCCGACGGCGCCGGCCACGCCATCCATCTCGGCGACCGGGACTGCTCCCTGCAGCGTCGCCACCAGAAAGTGGTGGAAGAGGCGCCGGCCCCCAACATTCCGCTGCACCTGAAAAACGAAGTGGCCAAACGCTGCGTGGACGCCTGCAAAGAGATCAACTACCGCGGCGCCGGCACCTTCGAGTTCCTCTACGAGGACGAGCGCTTCTACTTTATTGAAATGAACACGCGCGTGCAGGTGGAACACCCGGTCAGCGAAATGATCACTGGCGTGGACATCGTCAAGGAACAGCTGCGCATCGCCGGCGACAACGCCCTGGGGCTGAAGCAGGAAGACGTCACCTTCCTGGGCCATGCCATCGAAGTGCGCATCAACGCCGAGGACCCGGTCAGCTTCGTGCCCAGCCCCGGCCGCATCAGCTACTTCCACGCCCCGGGCGGCAACGGCGTGCGGGTGGATTCCCACGTCTACGGCGGCTACACCGTGCCGCCCTACTACGACTCGCTGATCGGCAAACTGATCACCTGGGGCGAAAACCGGGACGTGGCGTTCGCGCGCATGCGCAACGCCCTGGATGAAATCGTGGTGGAGGGCATCAAGACCAACGTGGCCCTGCACCGGGACAAGATTTTCCGCGATCCCGCCTTCCAGGAAGGCGGCGTGGACATCCACCACCTGGAGAAGAAGCTCGGCTCATGAGCTGGCTTCAGCTCCATATCGCCACCGACCCGGACCACGCCGACGCCTTCCAGGATGCCCTGGAAGCGCTCGGCGCCGGCGCGGTGACGCTCACCGACGGCGCCGACCAACCGGTCTTCGAGCCGCCCCCGGGGGCGCGCCCCCTGTGGCGCACCACCGTGGTCACCGCCCTGTTCAGCGACGACACCGATACCGACGCCGTCCTGGCCCGCCTCGGCGACCAGGGCCTGGTGTTCGCCGATCATCGTGTCGAGGCACTGGCCGACCAGGTCTGGGAGCGGGCCTGGATGGCGGATTTTCAGCCCATGCGCTTCGGCGAGCGGCTGTGGATCGTGCCCAGCTGGAGCGAGCCCCCGGAGCCCGGCGCGGTGAATCTGAAGCTGGACCCGGGCCTGGCTTTCGGCACCGGCACCCATGACACCACCGCCCTGTGCCTGGAGTGGCTGGAGCAGACCGATCTGAACGGCAAGCAGGTGCTGGACTTCGGCTGCGGTTCCGGGGTGCTGGCCATCGCCGCGCTGCTCCTCGGCGCGGACCGGGCGCTGGGCACCGACATCGACCATCAGGCGCTCACCGCCAGCGCCGACAACGCCGCCGCCAATGGCGTCGGTGAACGGCTGGCACTGTGTCTGCCGGACGCCCTGGCGACGGACTATCGCTGCGACCTGCTGGTGGCCAATATTCTCGCCGCGCCGCTGATCGAGCTGGCGCCGGTGCTGGCCGGCCGCTGCCACCCGGGGGCGCCGATGGCGCTGTCCGGCATCCTCGCCGACCAGGCCCAAAGTGTCCGCGACGCCTACGCGCCCTGGTTCGACCTCAACCCGACCCGGCAACGGGGCGACTGGGTCAGAGTGGACGGGGTTCGCAAGGCGGACAGATAAGCGGCCGCGGCGCTTGCCGCCACCCCCTGTTTTTCTGTACAACAAACTTTCTATCCCTCAAAACATAAAAACCATGGCCGGCCAGTACAAAACCCGCTGCCCGCATTGCGGTGCCCAATTCAAGATCAGCGACGAGCACCTGGGGCAGGCCCGGGGAGCGGTGCGCTGTGGCTCCTGTCTGCAGATCTTCCAGGCCACCGATCATTTCATCGGTGATACGCCCGCCCCCACCCTCGCCAACGACGACGACAAGGCGCCGGCCGACGATAACGCCGGCCAGTGGCAATACGCCCTCGACGACGAAACCGACCCGCAGGACGACGGCAAGGCCACCGGCGGCGGCAAGTTTGGTGATAGCGAGTTGAGCGATTCTTTCCTGTCCCTGGACCGCGACGGCGACGAGGGCCTGGGCGAGGATTTCTCGGACATGGAAGGGGCCAGCCGGGCCGGTGGCAGCGACGACGCCGACGAAGCCTGGGCGGAGGCCCTGCTGGAGGACCTGGACGACGAGAACGACCCGGCCCCGGCCACCACACCGCCGCCACCGAAGCCCCGCCCGGCGACCACGTCGCGGCCGGACCCGATCAGCGAAGACGACGATCAGTTCGAGTTTCTTAACAGCACCTCGACACGGCGCCATAAAGTCGCCAATGAACGCCTGGACTATATGGCCCCGCCGCCCTCCGGGCCGGCGGTGACGGCCAAATGGGTGCTGCTGTCGGTGCTCGCGCTGGTGCTGCTGGCCGCCCAGTACGCGTTCTTTCATTTCGACACCCTGGCCCGCTCGCCCCAGTGGCGGCCGCTGTACGCCCAGGCCTGCCAGCTGCTCGGTTGCCAGCTGCCGCTACAGACCGACCTGAGCCGGCTGCGCGGCGCCAACCTGGTGGTGCGCAGCCACCCGCACTACCAGAACGCCCTGATGGTGGACGCCCTGCTGTTCAATGAAGGCGACTGGCCACAGCCGTTCCCGGCGCTGGAACTGACCTTCAAGGATCTGCGCGGCAACACCGTGGCCACGCGCCGCTTCGCGCCGGCGGAATATCTGCGCGGCGAGCTGGCCGGGCTGAACGCCATGCCGGTGAATACGCCGGTGCACATCGCTCTGGAAATCGTCGACCCCGGCGAGCAGGCGGTGAACTACAATCTGCGTCTGCGCGCCCCGGCGGCGGCGCCGTCCCGGGTCTCCCAGCGGCCCTGATTGATCACGGGCCTTTCCCCCGGAGCTCCGGGTCACTATCATTGTCGCCCCGCGCGGCCCGCGCGGGGCACTTTGAACAGTGTTCCAGGCAACACCTGACTGCCAACCGAACCCGAATCCAGCATGCAAATCGGCTCCTATCAGCTCCCCAACCCCTTGATTCTCGCGCCCATGGCCGGCGTAACGGATCGTCCTTTCCGGCGTTTGTGCCGGGAACTGGGCGCCGGGCTGGTGGTATCCGAAATGGTGACGTCCGACACCCGCCTGTGGGACACCCGCAAGTCCGCCCACCGGCTCGACCATAGCGGCGAGCCGGGGCCGGTGTCGGTGCAGATCGCCGGTGGCGAACCAGAGATGCTGGCGCACGCGGCCCGGGCCAACGTGGACCGGGGCGCGCAGATCATCGATATCAACATGGGCTGCCCGGCGAAAAAGGTGTGCAAGCGCGCCGCCGGCTCCGCACTGCTTTCCGACCCGGACCTGGTGGCCCGGATTCTGGACGCGGTGGTGGCGGCGGTGGACGTGCCGGTGACTTTGAAAATCCGCACCGGCCCGACCCGCGACGAACGCAATGCCGTGGCCATCGCCCGCATCGCCGAGCAGGCCGGTATCCAGGCGCTGGCGATCCACGGACGCACCCGCGCCGACAAGTTCAACGGCGAGGCGGAGTTCCGCACCGTCCGCGACGTCGTGGCCGCGGTGGGCATCCCTGTTATCGCCAACGGTGATATCAATTCGCCACAAAAAGCCCAACGGATACTGGAAACCACGGGTGCCAGTGGTATCATGATCGGCCGCGCTGCCCAGGGTAATCCCTGGATCTTCCAGGACACCGTGCATTACCTGGATCACGGTCGGCTGCCCCCGGCGCCGAAGGTCGAAGACGTGGCTGAGCGCGTCCTCGCGCACCTGATCGACCTGCATCGCTTTTACGGGGACTACTCCGGCGTGCGCATCGCCCGTAAGCATCTGGGCTGGTATACGCAACATCTGCCCGGCGGAGAAGATTTTCGGCGCGGGTTCAACAAACTGGAAAAGGCCGGCCAACAACGGCGGGCCGTTGAGCAGTTTTTCCAACAGATCAGCGCCCTCGGCGACCGGATTCGAATCGGTGGCTACGGCGAGGTGTCTGCCCGGAACTCATTAGCCCGGAAAAAAGACGGAGCATTGGCCGCATGACCCTTTCTTCAATGAAGACCGCTGCTGCACGGACACTGACAGAAATGAATACCGCTGAATCGCGCAAACCCCATCTCACGCTGGCCCGCAGCGAAACCCACGACACGCTGCGCAACTGCGTGCGACGGTCCCTCGCCGATTATTTCAACCAGTTGGAAGGCGAGCCGGTCAGCGAGCTCTATCAGATGGTGCTGGCGGAAATGGAAATTCCTCTGCTTGAGAAAGTGCTCGAGTACACCCGCGGCAACCAGACCAAGGCCGCCGAGCTGCTGGGCCTGAACCGCGGCACGCTGCGCAAGAAACTCAAGCAATACGGCTTGCTCTGAACGCAACCCGTGACGACAGGGGCAGTTTTCGACTGCCCCTTTCTTATTTTTAAGGTGATCCCATGAGCAAGGCCGTTGAACGCGCGCTGATCAGCGTCTCGGATAAAACCGGCATCGTCGATTTCGCCCGCGCCCTCGCCGACCGGGGCGTGGAGCTGTTGTCCACCGGCGGCACTTTCCGCGCCATCCAGGAAGCCGGCATCTCGGTACGCGAAGTGTCCGACTACACCGGCTTCCCGGAAATGATGGACGGCCGGGTGAAAACCCTGCACCCCAAGGTGCACGGCGGTATTCTCGGCCGGCGCGGCCAGGACGATGCGGTAATGGCGGATAACGACATTCGCCCCATCGATCTGGTGGTGGTCAACCTCTACCCCTTTGAACAGACCGTGGCGCGGCCCGACTGCAGCCTCGAGGACGCCATCGAGAACATCGATATCGGCGGCCCTACCATGGTGCGTTCCGCGGCCAAGAACCACGCCCATGTGGGCATCGTCACCGACGCCGGCGATTACGCCCGCGTGCTCGACGACCTCAACGGCAACGGCGGCGCCCTGTCCGACGGCCTGCGTTTCGACCTGGCGATCAAGGCGTTCGAGCACACCGCCGCCTACGACAGCGCCATCGCCAACCACTTCGGCAAGCTGGTCGGCGAGGACAATCAGGATTTCCCGCGCACCATCAATCTGAATTTCAAGAAAGCGCAGAGCATGCGCTACGGCGAGAACCCCCATCAAAAGGCGGCGTTCTACGTCGAGCGCCAGCCGGGCCAGGCCTCCGTGGCCACCGCCCGCCAGCTGCAGGGCAAGGCGCTCAGCTACAACAACATCGCCGACACCGACGCCGCCCTGGAGTGCGTGAAGTCCTTCAGCAAACCGGCCTGCGTGATCGTCAAGCACGCCAACCCGTGCGGCGTGGCGGTCAGCCTGGAAGGCATCGACCAGGCCTACGAGCTGGCCTTCGCCACCGACCCGGAAAGCGCCTTCGGCGGCATCATCGCCTTTAACCGGGAGCTGGACGCGGCCACCGCCAAGGCGATTGTCGACCGCCAGTTCGTGGAAGTGATCATCGCGCCCAAGGTGTCCGAGGAGGCGCTGGCCATCACCGCCGCCAAGAAGAACGTGCGCGTCATGGTGTGCGGCGAATGGGACGGCGCGACGGCCGGGGGCCTGGACTACAAACGCGTCAACGGCGGCCTGCTGGTGCAGGACCGGGACGTGGGCATGATCACCGAGAAAGACCTCAAGGTGGTGACCAAGCGCGCGCCCACCGAAGCGGAGCTGCACGACGCTATCTTCGCCTGGAAGGTGACGAAGTTCGTCAAATCCAACGCCATCGTCTACGCCAAGAACCGTCAGACCGTGGGCGTCGGCGCCGGCCAGATGAGCCGTGTGAATTCCGCGCGCATCGCCGCCATCAAGGCGGAGCACGCGGGCCTGGAAGTGGCCGGTTCGGTGATGGCCTCCGACGCCTTCTTTCCGTTCCGCGACGGCCTGGACAACGCCGGCAAGGCGGGCGTCCGCTGCGTGATCCAGCCGGGCGGCTCGATCCGCGACGAGGAAGTGATCGCCGCCGCCGACGAGGCGGACATCGCCATGGTGTTCACCGGCATGCGTCATTTCCGGCACTAAGCAAGGATAAGAGAATCGAGCCCATGAAAGTTCTGATCATCGGCGGCGGTGGCCGCGAGCACGCTCTGGCCTGGAAAGTAGCGCAAGCGGAACAGGTGGAGAAAGTGCTGGTGGCGCCGGGCAACGCCGGCACCGCCCGCGACGCCAAGCTGGAAAACGTGGCGCTGGACGTCAACGATCAGACCGGCCTGGCCGACCTGGCGGAGCGAGAAGGCGTGGCGCTGACCATCGTCGGCCCCGAGGCGCCGCTGGTGGACGGCCTGGTGGACTACTTTCAGAGCCGCGGCCTGAAGTGCTTCGGCCCCGGCAAGGCCGCCGCCCAGCTGGAAGGCTCCAAGGCCTTCACCAAGGACTTTCTCGCCCGCCAGAACATTCCCACCGCCGCCTACGGCAACTTCACCGACGTGAACGAAGCGCTTGCCTATGTGCGCGAGCAGGGCGCACCGATCGTGATCAAGGCCGACGGCCTGGCCGCCGGCAAGGGCGTGATCGTGGCGATGACCCTGGACGAAGCGGAAGCCGCCGTGCGCGACATGCTCGACGGCAACAAATTCGGCGACGCCGGCCACCGGGTGGTGGTGGAGGAATTCCTCGACGGCGAGGAAGCCAGCTTCATCGTCATGGTGGACGGCGAGCACATCCTGCCGATGGCCACCAGCCAGGACCACAAGCGCGTCGGCGACGGCGACACCGGCCCCAACACCGGCGGCATGGGCGCCTACTCACCGGCGCCGGTGGTCACCGATCAGGTCCACCAGCGCATCATGGAAGAGGTGATCCGCCCCACCGTGGCCGGCATGGCCGCCGAAGGCATGCCCTACACCGGCTTTCTGTACGCCGGCCTGATGATCAGCCCGGAAGGTCACCCGAAGGTGATCGAGTACAACTGCCGCTTCGGCGACCCGGAAACCCAGCCGATCATGATGCGCCTGAACAGCAGCCTGGCGGATCTCTGTCTGGCGGCGCTGGACGGCGCCCTGGACACCACCACCGCGGACTGGGACCCGCGTCCGGCTCTGGGCGTGGTGCTGGCCGCCGGCGGCTACCCGGACGCCTACCGCAAGGGCGACGTGATCCACGGCCTGGACGGCGCCGATTCGGACACCGTCAAAGTATTCCACGCCGGCACCCGCGAGGACCACGGCCAGGTGGTGACCAGCGGCGGCCGCGTGCTGTGCGTCACCGCCCTGGGCGACACCGTGGCTCAGGCCCAGGAGCGGGCGTATCAGGCGGTGCAGGGCATCGGCTGGGACGACGCCTATCACAGAAGTGACATCGGCTATCGTGCAGTGGCACGGGAAAAGGCTTAGCATACCCCCTCAGAATAACGAATGAGAAAACCCCGGGGGAGCCATGACCGCATCCACACCGGTGGACACCGCCGGCACGCCCGACGTGTCCCGCCTGAGCGCTTTTATTCCCTTCGACGGCCTGAGCCCGTCGCACCTGCGTGACATCGAGCAGCAGATCACCGTGCACCGGCTCCCCGCCGGACGGTTGCTGTTCAAGCGGGGCCAGAGCGGCGACAAGGCCTACTTCCTGATCGACGGCGAACTGGACCTGATCGATGCCGGCTTCACGGTGCGCCCGTTCGCCGCCGACGACGATGAGAACTACCTGGCCGTGGACAACTACCCCCGCCATACGGTCAACGCCATCTCCCGCGACAGCGCCACCCTCTACAGCATCGACCGGGACAAGCTGGACCTGCTGATGGCCTGGACCCAGGCCACGGAACTGCTGCCCGGCGAACCGCACAGCAGCGGCGAGGACCACAACTGGATGGACGCGTTGCTCGCCTCGGGGCTGTTCGCGCAGATGCCGCCGGCCAAGCTGCACGCCCTGTTCGTGAAGTTCCAACCCCGTGAAGTGGAGCTCGGCGAAACCGTGGTGCGCGAGGGCGAAAGCGGGGAAACCTTCTATGTGATCAAGCGCGGCAAGGCGATGGTCAGCCGGGCCGGCGCCGGCGGCGACCAGCCGCTGGCCGGCCTGACCGCCGGCCGCTTCTTCGGCGAGGACGCCCTGATCAGCGACCAGCCGCGCAACGCCACCGTGACCATGACCAGCGACGGCGAGCTGATGTGCCTGGACAAAGCCGACTTCCAAGCCATTCTGCAGGCCACCGTGATCCGCCGCCTCAGCGAGGATCAGCTGGAAGACCGGGTGCTGGAGGGCGAGCGGGCCCATGTGCTGATCGACGTACGCCTGCCCATGGAAGCCCGCCATGATCTGATTCCCGGCGCCCGCAACCTGCCGCTCAACCAATTACGCGAGCAGGCCCCGAAGCTGGAGAAAGAATTCACCTACATCCTCTGCGCCGAAGGTCGACGCAGTGAACTGGGAGCCTATATCCTCTCCGAGGCGGGCTTGGACGCCTATGTGCTGGATCGGGGACATGATGACACTAGGGAAGAAGAAGAACACAGCGAACGGAGCCTGGCGGCGAACGCCGAAGGCTGAACGGAAGCGGTTGCCACGGGCGCGGACCTGGGCACGCTGGCTGCCCGGCCTGCTGGTCCTGTTGGCGACCGCCGTGCAGGGGGCCCCGCCGCCGCCGTACGTGATCAGCAGCCTGCCCGACAACGAACGCATCACCATTTACTCGGAATACCTGCCCGACCCGAACGGCACGCTGAGCCTGGAAGCGATCACCGCCGGCGATTTCGATGGCCGCTTCAAACCCGCCTCCCGCTTCGTGGAACGGCTGGGGCTGAGCGATCATCCCTGGTGGGTGCGCATCGCGGTGCAAAACGAACTGGGCGACCAGCGCCGTTTCGCCCTGATGCAGGGCCCCCGCCACTACTTCGACAGTGAGTTCTTCCTGCCCGACGACGACGGCTACCGCGCCGCCGGACCCGGCGAACGCTTTGTCCACCGCACCCCGGTCTATCTGGTGGATTTGCCGCCCGGCGAGCCACGGGTGTTTTACTGGCGGGTGAATCCGCGCGGCAGCCTGATTTACTCCATTAACCTGAGCACCCTGCCCGCCGCCCTGGGTAACGACCCGCTGTTCGCGCTGTATTGGCTGCTGTTCGGCGTGATGCTGGCGCTGGCCGGCTACAACGGCCTGGTGGCGGTCATGCGCGGCGGCATCCGCCACGGCTACCACGCCGGCTTCCTGCTCGCCCTGGCCGGCCTGGTTTTGTTTTCCTCGGGCATGCTCGCCGGCCATTCGCTGATCGGCGACTGGCTGCCGCAACTCAAAATGGGCAGCCTGCTACTGGCGATCATCGGCGCCTGTGGCATCGGCCGTACCTTCGTCGACAGCCGCCTCAACGCGCCGCTGCTGGACCGCCTGCTGCGCGGTTTAACGCTGCTGGCGCTGCTGTTTCTGCTGGCGGTGCCCTGGCTGCCGATCACCGGCGCCCTGGCCGCCGCCTTCGGGCTGGGCCTGGCGGCCGCGGCCGTGCTGGTGGCCCTGGGCTATCAGGCCTGGCACCGGGAAGTGCCGCTGGGCGCGCTGTATTTCTTCACCAGCCTGCTGGTGGGCAGCCCGGTGGTGCTGGGCTGCCTGATCATGCTTGGCCTGGTGCAAAGCAACGTGGATCTGGGTCTGAGCGTGATGATCACCGTCAACCTGGCCGGCTTTATCCAGGCCGCCGGCCTGCGCATCCAGCATCACCAGCATCTGCATATGAAGATGGAGCACCGGCGCAGCCAGAGCGTGGCGGACACCGTTGACACCACCCGCCGGGAAACCCTGGCGCGCATGGGCCATGACGTGCGCACCCCGTTGAGCGGCATTCTCGGCATGGCCGAGATTCTCGAGGACACGCCGCTGACCCCCAACCAGAAAGACTGTGTCGGCGGCATCCGCAATGCCGGCGAGAGCCTGCTGAAGATCATCAACGACGTGCTGGAATACTCGCAGCTGTCCGACCAAGGCGCGGACATCAACCGCGAGGCTCTGGACGCCAACGAGCTGCTGATGGGCGCGGTGGATCTGTTCCGCGAACGGGCGGAAGAAAAGCAGGTGGAGTTGATCACCCACGTGCACACCAACCTGCCGGCGCGCATGGAAGGCGACCCCGGCCGGCTGCGCCAGGTGCTCACCAACCTGATGGGCGCCTTTATACGCCATGCCCAGCCCGGCGAACTGATCATCGATATTTCTCTGGAGCCCACCGGGCGGGCCGGCCAGGTGCGTTTCGAATTCAGCGGCACCGCCCTGCGCTCCGGCACCTTCCGGGCCCTGCGCGACCCCGCCGCCCGCCAGGACAGCAGCAACCTCAACCTGTCGATCGCCGAGCAGCTGGTGGACGCCATGCAGGGCCGCGCCGGGGAGCGCGACGAGCACGGCGGCGACGTGGCCTACTGGTTCGTGCTGCCGCTGCCGGCCATGGACGCGCCGCCCAGCGGGCCGGACACCGACATCAGCGCCCTGCAGGGCCGCAGCATGCTGGTGGTGGACGACTCCAGCACCGTCACCCGGGTGATCCGCCATCTGGCGCTGGGCTGGGGCATGCGTGTCACCGCCTGCCACGACCCGCGCGAAGCGCTGGCGTCGCTGCGCACCCAGGCCAACATCAACGAGCCCTACGACATCGTGCTGCTGGATCACCACATGCCGGGCATGAACGGCCTGCAGCTGGCGGCACGCATCCACGAGGACCCGGTGATCACCCACCCCACCACCCTGATCATGCTCACCGGGGTGAACAACGCGCCCACCGCCACCGAGGCGCGCAACGTGAGCATCCACCGGGTGCTCACCAAGCCGGTGTCGGCGCCGCGCCTGAAACAGGCGCTGGCGGAAGAAATGGGGCTGCGCCGGCCGGTGCGCGAGCACGGCCAGCCGGAAACGCCGGACCCGGCCCTTAAACTGCTGGTGGTGGAAGACCACAAACTCAGCCAGAAGGTGATTCGCGGCATGCTCAGCAAGTTGGGTCTGAGCGCGGACCTGGCCGCCAACGGTAAGGAAGCGCTGGCGATGGCCATGGAAAACCGTTACGACCTGATCCTGATGGATTGTGAAATGCCGGAGATGGACGGCTTTGAAGCCACCCAGCGGATCCGCGAGTTCGAGCGCCGCCAGGGTCTGGTGGCGGTGCCGATCGTCGCCCTCACCGCCCACATTCTGCGCGAGCACCGCGAGCGCAGCCTGGCGTCGGGGATGAACGCGCACATTCCCAAACCGGTGGAAATGAGCGTGCTGCGCGAGGCGCTGGTGCGCTTTACCCGGCGGGATCCGGGCGCGGCAGACGACGACGCCAACTGACCGGCGATTCACCGCGCCAGCGGCGGAACGCGCGGCTGAACGAGCTGGATTCGGCGAACCCCAGCAACAAGGCGATTTCCGTCAGGTTGAGCGCCGGGTCGCGCAGGTAGAGCTCGGCGAGGCTGCGGCGCAGACCGTCGAGCACGTCCTGATAGGCCAGGCCCTGGCGCTGCAGCCGGCTCTGCAGGGTGCGCACGGTGAGCCCCAGTTCCGCGGCCACCGCGTCCACCGACGGGTCGCCGCTGCCCAGACGCCGGTAGATCGCCGAGCGCACCCGGCTGAGCAGATTGCCGTGGGCGTCGAAGTCCGCCAGCAAGGCCCCGGCTTCTTTCTCCATCATCCGCCCCAGCCCGGGGTCGGCGCTTTCCAGCGAATGGCGCAACAACCCCGCCGGCAGACGCACGCCGTCGAAGGCGGCGTCAAAGCGCACCGGGGCCTGAAACCAGTCCTGGTAACGGGCGGTGTCCACCGGCGACGGGTGGCGGAAGCACACTTCCAACGGCGCCGCGCCCGGCGGCATCAGCGGGCGCATGAAGGTCACCCAGCCGGTGATCGCCGCCTCGGTGAGCATGCGGCCCGGCTCGCCCGCCACCGGGCATTGCCAGCACAGGCGCACCTGGTCGCCCTCATCGTGGCGTTCGGTGCGCCCCAGATTGCCGGACAGCTTCTCGAAGCGCATCAGCCGCCCGATGGCCTCGTCCAGATCGCGGCTGGCGAGAATCACGTAGCCCAGCACCTGATAGGAGCGGGGCCGCACCCGGCGCCCGGTTTCAAAACCCAGGCCAGGGTCGCCGCAAGCTTCCAGAATCACCAGGAACAAGCGCATCACGTCGAGCAGCGGCAGCAGCCGCCCCGGATCGTTGAACACCGCGCCGTCGATGCCCGCCTGTTCCAGCACCGTGGCCCGCTGCAAGCGATAGTGCGCCAGCAAATCCGGCAGCACCGAGTCGACAAAGGCGGCGGACACGCTGCGGTCGGTGCCGGCCACCGCGGGACTGATGTGCATGATGCCCTGGCCCTCTGGTTCACTGTTCAATGAAGCGGTTATGCTAGCATGCCCGTGATTGGCGCCCGGAGACCGGAACGATGACCGAACGACATTTTAGCCCCATGGACCGCCTGCTCAGCCGCGTGGACAGCGCGCTGCGCACCCTGACGCCGGGCTCCGCCCGCGCCGAGCGGCAGCCGCCGAACGCGGACCCCGGGCCGGAAGCGCCCTTGAACCCCGAACAGCGCCGCCATGTCACCGGGTTGATGCGCATCAACCACACCGGCGAAGTGTGCGCCCAGGCGCTCTACCAGGGCCAGGCCAGCACCGCCACCCTGCCCCATGTACGCCACGCCATGGAGGCGGCGGCCCGCGAAGAAGAGGACCACCTGTCCTGGTGCGACGACCGCATCCGCGAACTGGGCGGTGTGCCCAGCCGGCTGAACCCGCTGTTCTATGCCGTCAGCTACGCCCTCGGCGCCGGCGCCGGCCTGGCCGGCGACCGCTGGAGTCTGGGGTTCGTCTCGGAAACCGAACATCAGGTAGTGCGCCACCTGGAGAATCACCTCACCCGCCTGCCGGACGGCGACCACCGCAGCCGCGCGATTCTCGAACAAATGCGCGAAGACGAGCTGCGCCACGCCGTCACCGCCGAAGGCGCCGGCGGCGCCCCCCTGCCGCCCCCGATCAAGGGCGCCATGGCGCTGATGAGCAAAGTCATGACGTTCACCACCTACAGAATCTAGTTGACAGTTGATAGTGGACAGTTGACAGCTCGCGGGCGAAACCGCTGCCAGCCTGAAACGAAAGAGGCCGCGCCCCTGATTTAGGACGCGGCCTCTTTATTTTCTGTTCGCGGGCTACGCCCGCGTTGTTTTAGCTATCAACTATCAACTGTCCACTATCAACTGCCCTTTTTACATATTGCGGCTGTAGAAGATTTCGAGCATTTCGGTTTGCAGGCGTTCGCGGATGTTGGCCAGTTCCTTGTCGTTGAACTCGTCGCTGCCGGCGCCGAACAGGTAGTTGTTGATGTCGAATTCCTTGAGCAACATCTTGGTGTGGAAGATGTTCTCCTGGTACACGTTCACATCGATCATCTGGTACCCGTTCTGGGTGTCCTCGGTGAGGAAGTTCTGAATCGAGTTGATGTCGTGGTCGATGTAGTGCTTGGTGCCGTCCACGTCGCGGGTCATGCCGCGAACCCGGTAGTCGATGGTGACGATGTCGGAATCAAAGCTGTGGATCAGGTAGTTGAGCGCCCGCAGCGGTGAGATCACCCCGCAGGTGGACACATCCACGTCCACCCGGAAGGTGGAGATGCCGTTATCCGGGTGCGACTCCGGATAGGTGTGCACCGTCACGTGGCTCTTGTTCAGATGGGCGACCACCGAATCCGGCAGCGGGCCCGGGGCTTCCTCGTCCCAGTCGCCGTCGGTGGGCGGGGACTCGTGCTCGGCGATCAACATGGTCACGCTGGCGCCCTGGGGGTCGTAATCCTGGCGGGCGATATTGAGAATGTTGGCGCCGATGATCCGCGTCACATTGGTGAGGATCTCTGTGAGGCGTTCGGCGTTGTACAGCTCGTCGATATACTCGATGTATTCCTTGCGATGCTGCTCGGTTTTCGCATAGGCGATATCGAAGATATTAAAGCTGAGGGACTTGGTCAGGTTGTTAAAACCATGAACCGAAATCTTGGGATTGGGATCTTTCACCACGGCGTTATTTCCCCGCTGGCCGGTATCAGGATTCGATGCTGTAGCTGTGAGTCACTTCCACGCCACCACGCGTGAGCATAATCGCGGCGGAGCAATACTTCTCCGCGGACAGTTCCACGGCCCGCTTGACCTGATTTTCCTTGAGGTTATTGCCACTGACCCGGAAATGCAGGTGAATTTTGGTAAAAACGGCGGGAATCTCATCCTCGGCCCGTTCCGCTTCCATCTCGCAGCGACAGCCGGTCACGTCCTGGCGGGCTTTGCGCAGGATGTGCACCACGTCGAAGCTGGAGCAGCCGCCGACGCCCATCAGCACGGTTTCCATGGGCCGCGCGCCACGGTTTTTGCCGCCGTGATCCGGCGGTCCGTCCATCACCAGAGTATGGCCGGTTTCCGACTCGGCCTGGAAACAGACATCGCCCTGCCAATCAACCACCGCTTTCATTGGAGTCTCCTGATCACGCCCTCGCGGAATGGCCGCGAAGACTACCACAGACCACCCCCACGCCATACCCCGGCGAACGTAGAACACCGCCGGGCTGGCGGACGGCGCCGGGAAGGGGCAGACTGTGGACCGGTTCCCTTGGCAGTCACGTGAAAAACAGGCAAACTCCATAAGCTTAAATAGCTAAGACTTTTTTCCGGCTTTTAAGCAGCGTGCCCAGAAGCAGAGAGCCCATGAGCGACGGTAACAAGATAATTCCAAATCTGGACCAATTTCTCGCCAATTGTCATCGCCGAAAGTACCCGGCCAAGAGCACCATTATTTACGCCGGTGACGAGTCGGACGCCCTGTACTACATTCTCAAGGGCTCCGTGACGGTGATGATCGAGGACGATGATGGCCGTGAGATGATCATGGCTTACCTGAATGAAGGCGACTTCTTCGGTGAGATGGGCCTGTTCGAGGCCGATCCGTCCCGTTCCGCCTGGGTGAAAGCGAAAACGGAGTGCGAGGTGGCGGAAGTCAGCTACCCCAAATTCCGCCAGCTGGCCCGCGAAGACGCCGAGATCCTGTTCGCGGTGTCCGCGCAGATCGCCGGACGCCTGCGCGCCACCACCCGTAAGGTGGGTGACCTGGCGTTCCTGGACGTCACCGGCCGCGTCGCCGGCACCCTGCTGGACCTGTGCAAACAGCCCGACGCCATGACCCACCCGGACGGCATGCAGATCAAGGTCACCCGCCAGGAAATCGGCCGCATCGTCGGCTGCTCCCGCGAAATGGTCGGCCGGGTGCTCAAGAACCTCGAGGAGCAAGGGCTGGTGTCCGTCAAGGGGAAGACGATGGTGGTCTACGGCACCCGCTGAGCCTCGCCGCCGCCAAAAAAGCCCGCTTCGGCGGGCTTTTTTTTGGCTATGAGCTGCAAGCCTCAAGCTGCAAGCAGACCGTGCCGACGGCGACCTCACGGGCGGCTTTCGCCGCCCGATGCAGGATTCAGGATACAGGATTCAGGGGCACGGCTTGGAGTTAGCGGTGCAGGGTTGCGCGTTAGCATGAGCTTGTCTGCTCATACGCAATAGCGCGTGGCGCAAACCGCTTAGCCTCTCGCGGCGGTAATCCGCGTTGTATCCTGAATCCTGCATCCTGTATCGCTGCTCATGGCACAGCGCCCCCGCCGGCACGACCTGCCTGCAGCTTGAAGCTTGTAGCTTGCAGCTAAAAAAACAGCGCCTTGAGGGCGGCGCCGGGATCTTCCGCCTTCATGAAGGCTTCGCCGACCAAGAAGCTGTTGATGCCGTTCTTGCGCATCAGGCGGACGTCGTCGCGGGTGTGGATGCCGCTTTCGGTGATCACCAGGTGGTCGCCGGGGACCTGCTCGGCGAGCTCCAGGGTGGTGTCCAGCCGGGTGTCGAAGGTGTGCAGGTCGCGGTTGTTGATGCCGATCAGCTCGATGTTGAGCTTCAGCGCCCGGGCCAGCTCGTCGGCGGTGTGCACTTCCACCAGCACATCGCAGCCGGCCCGCAGGGCGGCGTGGTAGAGCTGATCAAGCTGGGCGTCGGACAGCGCCGCCACGATCAGCAGCACCGCGTCGGCGCCCATGGCGCGGGTTTCGAACACCTGCCAGGGGTCGATAATGAAGTCCTTGCGCAACACCGGCAGGTTGACCGCGTTGCGGGCGGCGCGCAGATAATCTTCGTGGCCCTGGAAGAAATCCTGGTCGGTGAGCACCGACAGGGCGCTGGCGCCGGCGCCTTCGTAGCGGCGGGCGATATCCACCGGGTCGAAGTCCTCGCGGATCAGCCCCTTGCTGGGGGAGGCTTTCTTGACCTCGGCGATCACCGCCGGCCGGCCGGCGGCCACGCTGGCGTACAGCGATTTGGCGAAGCCCCGGGCCTTGCCCTGGTTGTCGGCCATGGCTTCCAGTTCACCCAGGCTGTAGCGCTGCTGACCGGCCTGGATCTCTTCGCGCTTGCGCTCGATGATGCGTTCCAGAATGGTTCCGCTGATGGCTGCTTCGCTCATACCTCTTCCTTCAATGCGAAAGTGAACTGCGCCAGTTCGCGCATCCGCTCGGCGGCTTCCCCATTGTGGACCAGATCCTCGGCCATCCGAACCCCTTCTTCCAGGGTGCGGGTGACGCCGGACACGTAAATGGCGGCCCCGGCGTTGAGGGTGATCATATCGGCGGCCTTGGCGGCGTCGCCTTCTTTGCGCTTGCTGAACGCCTCGCGGATCAGCGCCAGGGACGCCTTCGGGTCGGTCACGTCCAGCCCCACCAGGGAGGCCGAATCGATACCCACGTCTTCCGGGGTAAGGCTGTATTCGCGTACTTCTCCGTTCTTGAATTCCGCCACATGGGTGCGCCCGGCCAGGCTGATTTCATCCAGCCCGTCGAGGCCGTGCACCACCATCACGTGTTCGGCGCCCAGGCGCCCCATCACTTCCGCCATCGGCTTGCAGAGTTTGTCGGAGAACACGCCCACCACCAGCCGCTGGACGCCGGCCGGGTTGGTCATGGGTCCGAGAATATTGAACAGGGTGCGCATGCCCAGTTCCTTACGCGGCCCGATGGCGTACTTCATGGCGCTGTGGTGCGACGGCGCGAACATGAAGCCGACGCCCACCGCGTCCACGCACTGGGCCACCTCGTTGGGGCTCAGATCCAGGCGAATGCCGGCCTCTTCCAGAAGGTCCGAGGAGCCGCTTTTCGAGCTCACCGAGCGGTTGCCGTGCTTGGCCACCCGACAGCCCGCGGCCGCCGCCACGAAGGCGCTGGCGGTGGACACATTGAACAGATTGGCGCCGTCGCCGCCGGTGCCGACGATGTCCACCAGATGACGGCGGTTGTCGATCACCACCGGGGTGACCAGCTCGCGCATCACCATGGCGGCGCCGGTGATCTCGTCCAGGGATTCGCTTTTCATGCGCAGCGCCACCAGAAAGCCGCCGATCTGCGCATCGGTGGCGCCGCCGGTCATGATCTGGCGCATCACGTCGTTCATCTGCTCGGTGGACAGATCGATATGCTCGACCACCGTGGCCAGGGCCTCCTGGATGTTCATGCGCTTTCCCCCTTCAGAAAGTTGTTGAGCAGATCATGGCCGTGCTCGGTAAGAATCGACTCCGGGTGATACTGCACGCCTTCCAGCGGCAGCTCCCGGTGGCGCATGCCCATGATCTCGTCCATGTCGCCGTTGTCGTCCAGGGTCCAGGCGGTCACCTCGAAACAGTCCGGCAGGCTGGCCTTGTCCACCACCAGCGAATGGTAGCGGGTGGCCGTGTAGGGACTGGGCAGGCCGCGGAACACCCCCTTGCCGGTATGATGCACCGGCGAGGTCTTGCCGTGCATCACCGTGCGGGCGCGCACCACCTGGCCGCCGAACGCCTGACCCAGGGCCTGGTGGCCCAGGCAAACGCCGAGAATCGGCATCTTGCCGGCGAAATGGCGGATCGCCTCCACCGAGATGCCCGCCTCGTTGGGCGTGCAGGGCCCCGGCGAGATCATCAGCCGGTCGGCGTTGAGCGCTTCCATGCCGGCCAGATCGATCTTGTCGTTGCGGTGCACCAGCACCTCGGCGCCCAGCTCCTGCAGGTACTGCACCAGGTTGTAGGTAAAGCTGTCGTAGTTGTCGATCATCAGCACGCGCATTACTGGGTCCCCCCGTCCGCGTTGGCACCGCCCAGGTCGAGGCCGCCCAGCGCCATATTCACGGCGCGGAACACGGCGCGCGCTTTGTTCATGGTTTCCTTCCATTCCAGCTCGGGCACCGAATCGGCGACGATGCCGCCGCCCGCCTGAACGTACAGCCGGCCATCCTTGACCACGGCGGTGCGAATGGCGATGGCCATGTCCATATCATCGTTGAAGCCGATATAGCCCACGGCGCCGCCGTAGACCCCGCGCTTGGTGGGCTCCACCTCGTCGATGATCTCCATGGCGCGGATCTTGGGCGCACCGCTCAGGGTGCCCGCCGGGAAGGTGGCCGCCAGCACTTCCAGTGGCCCCAGGCCCTTGCGCAGGGTGCCTTCCACATTGGACACGATGTGCATCACGTGGGAGTAGCGCTCGATCTCCATATTGCCGGTGACGCGCACCTGGCCGGGCTCCGCCACCCGGCCCACGTCGTTGCGGCCCAGGTCGATCAGCATCAGGTGCTCGGCGATTTCCTTGGGGTCGGCGAGCAGCTCTTCTTCCAGTTCCTTGTCGCGTTGCGGCGTGGCGCCGCGTTTGCGGGTGCCGGCGATGGGCCGCACCGTGACCTGATCGTCCTCCACCCGGGTGAGAATCTCCGGCGAGGAGCCGGCGATGTGAAAATCCTCCAGGTCCAGATAGAACATATAAGGGGACGGGTTCAGGTAGCGCAGCGCCCGGTACAGGTCGATGGCCGGGGCGGGGAAATCGCAGCTCATACGCTGGGCCGGCACCACCTGCATGACGTCGCCGGCGAGAATGTACTCGCGGATTTTCTCCACGGCGGCGGCGTGCTGCTCACGGGGAAACTCGGAGACGAAATCGTTCTCGTCCACCGGTTCGCCGTACACCTGGTCCTCCGGTTCCGGCAACGGCGCGCGCAGGCGGCGCTGCAACTCGTCCAGACGGGTCTCGGCGCTGGCCGCCGCATGCGGATCCTCCGGGCTCACATGCACGATCAGGAACAGGCTGCCGCGCAGGTTATCGAACACCACCACTTCCTCGGAGCGCATCAACAGGATGTCCGGCACCTGCAGCACGTCCTCGCCGCGCGCCGGCCCCAGACGGGGTTCGAAATAGCGCACGCTGTCGTAGCCGAAGTAACCCACCAGGCCGCCGTTGAAGCGGGGCAGCCCGGGCACGTCCGGGGCTCGATACTGGAGGCGATAGTCCTCGATCCAGGCGATCGGGTCGTCGCTTTCGATCTCCTCAACGACGACGCCGTCGGCATCGCTCACGGTGATGCGCGGGCCGGTGATGCGCACCACCTCGCGGGCCGGCAGGCCGATGATCGAATAACGGCCCCAGCGCTCGCCGCCCTGCACCGATTCGAACAGATAGCTGTAGGGCCCGGCGGCCAGCTTGCGGTAGGCGGACAGCGGCGTGTCCAGATCCGCCAGCACTTCGCGCACGATGGGTACGCGGCTATAACCCTGGCGGGCGTAATCGTCCAGATTGCGTGGTGACATGGTGGTCCCCGGTCTTTGTTCAGGTGCGGCAATCGCAAGCCGTAAATTGTAGCGGAAAAACAGCGGAGACTCTCAGGCAACGAGCGGTGCCGGGAGACTCCCGAGGGCGAGCGTCACCATCGCCAGCCGGCGGGGGAGAAAGGCAGGTACGCATTAAGCGGGTTTGAACGGTCCATGGGCGGATTCTAGCGCCGCCGCGGGCCGCTGCCAACACCCGTCCGGAGAATGGCCAACAGCCCGTCAAGACGCCATACTGCGTGCCCATGAGCTTACCCCAGCGATGGACAGACTGGTTCGAGGCCACCCGCAAGGCCGCCCCCCACTGCTTTATGCAGCTCGCCACCGTGGGCGACGACGGCGGTGCGCGCTGTCGCACCCTGAGCCTGCGCGAGCGTCACGGCCGCGCCCTGTGGTTCACCACCGACCAGCGCAGTGAAAAAACCATGCAGCTGGAGCGTCAGGCCGGCGCCGAAGCCTGCTGGTACGACCTCTCCAGCCGCACCCAATGGCGCTTCCGTGGCCGCGTGCACTTCCTCACCCCGCAGCAGCACCCCGAGGACACCCTGCGCCTGTGGCGCCTGCTCGACCGCGAAGCGCAATCGCGCTTCTGCGGCCCGCCGCCGGGCAGCCTCTGGCGCCCGCCGAAATCCGACCACTACCGCTACCCGCGCACCTGCCCGGACCACCAACCGGCGGAGGATTTCTCCATCCTGGTGCTCACCGCCGACCACGTCGACGTCCTCGAACTCGCCGAATCCCCCCACCGCCACTGGCAATACCATGGCGAAGGACGCGCTGCGCCGACGCGGCTAGTGCCCTAGCCGCGTCGGCAGTTGACAGTTGATAATGGACAGTTGATAGCTAAAACAACGCGGCCGCTGCCCGCGAACCAAAAACGAAAGAGGCCGCAACCCTCATCTGAGCGCGGCCTCTTTCATTTCAGAGTGGCAGTGCTTTCATCCGCGAGCTATCAACTGTCCACTATCAACTATCAACTGCTTTTATTTTACTTGTCGTTTGCCGAGTTTGCGGGCGAGGGTGCGGCGGTGCATGCCGAGGCGGCGGGCGGTTTCGGAGATGTTGAAGTCGGTGTCGGCGAGGGTTTGGTGGATGCGTTCCCACTCCAGGGTTTTGATCGAGGTGGGGCGGCCGGTGACTTCCACCTCCGCGTTGCCTTCGGCGCGCTCGAAGGCGGCTTCGATGTCGTCGGTGTTGGAGGGTTTGGCCAGGTAATGGCAGGCGCCCAGCTTGACCGCCTCCACCGCGGTGGCGATGCTGGCGTACCCGGTGAGCACCACGATCAGGGTTTCCGGGTTGTGTTCGTGCAGGGCCTGCACACAGGCCAGCCCGGAAGCGCCGCCTTTCAGTTTGAGGTCCACCACCGCGTAGTCCGGGGTCTGTTCGCTCAGTACCTCGCGCACCGCTTCCAGGCTGTCCGCGTTGCGCACCTGGTAGTCGCGCCGTTCGAACGAACGGCCCAGGGTACGGGCGAACGCGGCGTCGTCCTCGACAATCAGCAGGGTTCGCTGGTGTTCCGGCTGCTCAGTGGTCATAACCGCCCTCCTTCCGGTCCGGTTCATCCATCCGCTGTTCATCAATCTCCTGTTCATCGATGGTAAGCGCCGACAACGGCAGTGTCAGCGTCACCACGGCGCCGCCCTGGGGGCGGTTGCCGGCGCTGACGTTACCGCCCAGGGTGCGCACGACGTTGAACACCAGGAACAGGCCCAGGCCGCCGCCGGGGCGGCCCTTGGTGGACTGGTAGGGGCGCCCCAGGTGGCTGAGCATGGCCTCGGAAAAGCCGGCGCCCTGGTCCATCACCGAGACGATCAGCGTATCGTCGCGGCGGCTGACTTCCAGACCCACCCAGTGCGGCGACGCCTCCAGGGCGTTGTCGAGCACGTTGTGCACGGTCTGTTTGAGCGCGGAATCGGAGATGATCGCCCGGTCCTCGCCGAACAGGTTGCGGTATTCGAAGTCGTTCACCGGCCGGGTGGCGCGCCATTCCGCCACCAGCTCGTCGACGAACGCCTGCACGGTGGTCTCTTCCAGGGCTTCACCACGGGCCTCGCCGGCGGACAACAAAATACCGCTGACGATGGATTTGCAGCGCAGCACCTGGGTCTGCATTTCGCCGATTTCCTGGGCCAGATCCGGGTCGGAGCGGAACACCGGCATGCGCCGCCAATCGCCCAGAATCACCGCCAGGGTGGCCAGCGGCGTGCCCAGTTCATGGGCGGCGCCGGAGGCCAGCAGGCCCATGCGCACGATGTGCTCTTCCTCGGCGGCGCGCTGCCGCAGGGCCGCCAGACGCGCGTCCCGGTCGCGCCGGTTACGGGTAATACGGTTGATAAAGATCACCAGCAGCACCGCGTTGAGCACGAAGCACAGCAGCATGCCCTGGATATAAAGACTCAACGGACCCAGCTCGTAGTCGAGCGGCAGCGGCAGCGGCTGGCCGGCGAACTCCAGAGCGACGAAACAGGCGGCGGTGACCAGCAGAATGATCCAGGTGGACCAGGCCTCCAGCAGCACCGCCGCCAGCACCACCTGCAGCAGGTACAGGAAAATGAAGGGGTTGGTGGCGCCGCCGCTGAGATAGAGCTGCATGGTGAGCGTGACCACGTCCACCAGCAGGGCGACGAACAGCTCGCCGTTACTGACCGGACGCCGCAGCCTCAGGCGTAGCAGGCTGGCGCCGTTGAACGCCACCAGCCCGGCCAGCACCGCGAACATGTACAGCAGCGGCAGCTCGATATTGAACACGAAGTAGACCACCAGGATGGTGCCCACCTGACCGAGCACGGCGATCCACCGCAGCTGGATCAGCTGCTGCATGTTCTTGCGCCCGGTGGCGTCGTCGTCCACCGGCGTGTTCGCGCTGGGCGGAATCATCGCGGGTCTCCTGATCGGCGCGGCCGGAACTCTTCCCGGGCCGCGTAGCCGGCGCCGCCGGCCACCATCAGCGCGAGCATAAACCAGGTGAGCGCATAGACCAGGTGATTATTGCGGAATTGGATCACGGTGAGGCCGGACACCGGCTGACCGGCACCGCCGCCTTCAGCCAGCGGCGGCGCCTCGGCGTCGACGAAGTACGGCGCCACCCGGTCCAGGCCACGGGCCTTGGCGATGGCGGCCACGTCGCGGGAATACCAGCGGTCCTTTTCCGGCGCGTTATCGCGCAGAAAGGCACCGCCCGGTTCGCTGGGGCGCAGCAGGCCGGTGATCGTCACGGGCCCGCGCGGCTCGCCCTCCCGGCGCTGCGCTCGTTGCCGGTTCTCCGGTGCCACGAAGCCCCGGTTAACCAGTACCGTGGTGCCGTCCTGGCGGCGCAGCGGGGTCAATACCCAGTACCCGCTGCCGAGAAGGGTGCTGGCCTGCACCAGCGTCTCCTGCTGGTGCAGGAACTCGCCGTGCAGGCGCACCCGCAGGTATTCGTACGCTTGCGGGTCGATGTCGGCGCCCGCCGGGGCGGCCACCGGCGGCGCGTCCACGCGCTGCTCGACCCGCTCGATCAGGTCCAGCTTCCAGGTCCGCCGTTCCAGCTGCCACTGACCGAGCGCCAGGAAGCCGATAAAAGCCAGCAGCGCCAGGGCGCCCCACAGCAGCCGTCCCGGCCAGCGACGGGCAGTCCGCGGGGCCATCTCAGCCCCAGGGGTCCTGCATCATCCCCGGCATCATGTTCACGTTCAGGTGGTACATGACCCACAGCGAACCGGCCAGGGTAATGAACACGATCACCGCCGTGAAAATCAGCGCCAGCATGTTCCAGCCGCCTTGGGAGCGGAAGTTCATGTGCAGGAAATAGATCATGTGCACTACGATCTGCACCGCCGCCAGGCTCAGGATCACCAGGGCGGTGACGCCGGTGCTCTCGAACACGTCGGCCATCACCACCCAGAACGGGATCACCGTGAGCACCACGGCGAGCACGAAGCCGGTCATGTACCCCTTGAAGGTACTGTGCGGCGCATCGGGGAGGACGTCGTCGTGAGCCGCGTCGTGATGATCGCTCATGGCAGGACTCCCATCAGGTAGACAAAGGTGAACACGCCGATCCAGACCACATCCAGGAAATGCCAGAACATGGACAGACAGAACAGACGGCGCTGGTTCTCGACGATCAGCCCGTGCTTACGCAGCTGCACCACCAGCACCACCAGCCAGATGATACCGAACAGCACGTGCAGGCCGTGCGTACCCACCAGGGCGAAGAAGGAGGTCAGGAAGGCGCTGCGCTGCGGGCCCGCCCCTTCATTCAACAGATGGGCGAACTCGTACAGCTCCAGGCCCAGGAAGGCCACGCCCAACAGACCGGTCACCGCCAGCCAGCCGATGGTGGCGCCGACCCGCTTGCGCTGCGTCTCCAGCATGGCGAAGCCATAGGTGATCGACGACAGCAGCAGGAACGAGGTGTTGATCGCCACCAGCGGCAGATCGAACAGCTCGGCGCCGGTGGGGCCGCCCGCGTAACTGCGCCCCAGCACGCCATAGGTGGCGAACAGACAGGCGAAGATCAGGCAGTCGCTCATCAGGTAGAGCCAGAACCCCAGCAACGTGCCGGTTTCCGGGTGATGATCCTCGGTGACGTGAAACTCCAGGGCTTCCACGTCACCGCTTTCCGGGGTGTAGGTGGTCTCAGACATGGCTGGCTAACATCCGCGTACGTTCCGCTTCCACCCGCTCCACTTCTTCAGCGGGAATGTGATAGTCACGGTCATAGTTAAAGGTATGGCCGATAGCGACCGCCAGCAGCGCGGCGAAGCTCACCCCCGCCAGCAACCACATGTGCCACACCAGGGCGAACCCCAGCACCGTGCTGATACCGGCGAGAATGATGCCCGCGGCGGTGTTCTTCGGCATATGGATGGCCTTGAAGCCCTGCTCCGGCCGGCGGTACTTGTGCTGCTTCATCTGCCACCAGGCATCCAGATCATGCACCCGGGGCGTGAAGGCGAAGTTGTACTGCGGCGGCGGCGACGAGGTGGCCCACTCCAGGGTGCGGCCGTCCCAGGGATCGCCGGTGGTGTCGCGCAGCTGATCCCGGCGGCGGTGGCTCACCACTAACTGCACGATGAAGAACAGAATACCCAGGGCGATCAGGAAGGCGCCGAAGGCCGCCACCTGGAACCAGAACTGCATGGCGGCGTCTTCCTCGAACTGGCTCATGCGGCGGGTCACGCCCATCAGGCCGAGCACGTACAGCGGCATGAAGGCAAAGTAGAAGCCGATGGTCCAGAACCAGAACGACATCTTGCCCCAGAACGGATCCAGCTTGTAACCGAACGCCTTCGGGTACCAGTAAGTGATACCGGCGAACAGACCGAACAGCACACCGCCGATAATCACATTATGGAAATGCGCCACCAGGAACAGGCTGTTGTGCAGCACGAAGTCCGCCGGCGGCACCGCCAGCAACACGCCGGTCATGCCACCGATCACGAAGGTGATGATAAAACCGAGAGTCCACAGCATCGGCACCTCGAAGCGGATGCGACCCCGATACATGGTGAACAGCCAGTTGAAGATCTTCGCCCCGGTGGGGATCGAGATGATCATGGTGGTGATGCCGAAGAACGAATTCACGCTGGCCCCGGAACCCATGGTGAAAAAGTGATGCAACCAAACCATGTAGGAAAGCACCGTGATCACCACCGTGGCGTAGACCATGGAGGCATAGCCGAACAGGCGCTTGCCGCTGTAGGTGGACACCACTTCGGAGAAGATACCGAAGGCCGGCAGGATCAGGATGTACACCTCCGGGTGACCCCAGATCCAGATCAGGTTGATGTACATCATCACGTTGCCGCCCAGATCATTGGTGAAGAAGGCGGTGCCGAGATAACGGTCCAGCAACAGCATGCCCAACACAGCGGTGAGTACCGGGAACGCCGCGACGATCAGGATGTTGGTGCACAGGGAGGTCCAGGTGAACACCGGCATTTTCATCAGATTCATGCCCGGCGAGCGCATCTTGACGATCGTCACCAACAGGTTGATACCCGATAGCAACGTGCCCACCCCGGCGATCTGTAGCGCCCATAGATAATAATCCACCCCCACCCCGGGACTTTCCATGATCCCCGATAGCGGCGGGTAGGCCAGCCAGCCGGTCTTGGCGAACTCACCAATGAACAGGGACGCCATCACCAGAACCGCGCCGCTGGCGGTCATCCAGAAGCTGAAGTTATTGAGAAACGGGAAGGCCACGTCCCGCGCACCGATCTGCAGCGGAATGATGTAGTTCATGATGCCGGTGATCAGCGGCATGGCGACGAAGAAGATCATGATCACGCCATGGGCGGTAAAAATCTGATCGTAGTGATCCGGCGGCAGGTAACCGGCGGCGTCGCCGAACGCCCACGCCTGCTGAATACGCATCATGATGGCGTCGGCGAAGCCGCGCAGCAGCATCACCAGACCCAGCACCATGTACATGATGCCGATCTTTTTGTGGTCGATGCTGGTGAACCACTCCTTCCACAGATAGCCCCAGACGCGGTAATAGGTCAGCGCCCCCAACAGGGCGGCGCCGCCGATCGCCACGACCACGAACGTTGCCACGATCACCGGGTCATGGAGCGGAATGGCGTCCCAGGACAGACGCCCGAAAATCAGCTGGGTGAGATCGAGTTGCTCAAGCATGTTCAGTTCCCATGAGATCCGTGGTCATGATCCGGTTCGTGATGATCCATCATGTCCTTCATGCACACCGTGCCCGGGTCCACGCAGCGGTTCAGGATGGCGTCATACAGCCCGGGATCGACATCGGCGTAATAGCGCACCGGTTCCTTCTGGCTGGGTTCGGCGAGTTGCTTGTAGGACGCCCGGCTGAGCTCGCCGCCATCGTCACGCACCTTTTCCACCCAGTCTTCAAAGTCCGCCTCCGTTTCCAGGCCGTGGAAATGGAAGCGCATGTGGGAGAAACCGGCGCCGCTGTAGTTGGCGGAGAAACCGTCGTACACGCCGGGCTCGTTGATCACGCCGTGCAGCTTGGTCTCCATGCCCGCCATGGAATAGATCTGCCCGGCCAGCGCGGGGATGTAGAACGAGTTCATGTTCGAGTGCGAGGTGATCTCGAAGCGGATCGGCCGGTCCACCGGCGCCGCCAGTTCGTTGACGGTGGCGATGCCCTGCTCCGGATAGAAGAACAGCCATTTCCACTCCAGCGACACCACCTGCACCACCAGCGGCTCGGTGCCTTCGGGCACCGGGCGGCTGGCGTCGATGCGGTCCAGCGGGCGATACGGGTCCAGCTTATGGGTGCTCACCCAGGTGATCGCGCCCAGCGCGATGATGATCAGCAACGGCACCGCCCAGATCACCAGCTCGAGCATGGTCGAGTGATCCCAGTCCGGCGAATACTCCGCGTCCCGGTTGGAAGCGCGATACCGCCAGGCGAACATCAGCGTCATGATGATCACCGGCACGATCACGATCAGCATCAGACCGGTGGCCCAGAGAATCAGATCACGCTGTTGCATGGCGACATCGCCAGAGGGCGACATCACCACCATGTCACAGCCCGCCAGCAGGGCCAGGGGAACGGATAGAAGGGCGCCTCGAAGCGGCCTGGATAATGAAAACAGCTTGGGAAATGCCATTGCCGGATCAGGATTTGTGGCCCACGATACGAACGACTCTACTCGTTGGGGGACGTCGCGGGAATTGGACATTTTGTCCTATGGCGGCGCCCCCCGGGTTCAGGCGATGCTATGCATTGGTCGTCCGTTGACGTGCTTAACCCTTTGTTTGCATAAAGAGCCAGCATCATGTCCAGCAGCCAAGATCAAACCACGACGCCCGTCACTACCCTGGAACAGGATCTGCGTAATACCACCGCCGACCGCTCCAAGGTGGCGCCCGGGGAAATCGCCGTGGGCGTGGTGATCGGCCGCGCCTCGGAATATTTTGATTTCTTCGTGTTCGGCATCGCCTCGGTGCTGGTGTTCCCCTACGTGTTCTTCCCGTTCCTGGGGCGCCTGGAAGGGATGCTGGCGGCGTTCATTATTTTTTCCTTCGCGTTCCTGGCCCGGCCCTTCGGCACCGCCCTGTTCATGACCATTCAGCGGCACTGGGGCCGCGGCATGAAACTCACCGTGGCGCTGTTCATGCTGGGCACCGCCACCGTCGGCATGGCGTTGCTGCCCACCTACGACACCCTGGGCGTCTGGACCATCCTGCTGCTGGCGCTGTTCCGTATTCTGCAGGGCTTCGCGCTGGGCGGTTCCTGGGACGGCCTGCCCTCTCTGCTGGCACTGAACGCGCCGCGTCATCGGCGCAGCTGGTACGCCATGCTCGGCCAGCTGGGCGCGCCGATCGGCTTCCTGGTGGCCGCGGCCCTGTTCCTGTACCTGGTGCTGAGCCTCTCCAGTGAGGATTTCCTGGGATGGGGTTGGCGCTATCCGTTTTTCGTCGCCTTCGCGATCAACGTGGTGGCCCTGTTCGCGCGCCTGCGCCTGGTGGTCACCGATGAGTACACCCGCGCCCTGGAAGAAGGCGAACTGGAGCCCATCGGCACCCGCGAGATGCTGCGCCGGCAGGGCTACAACATCTTCATCGGTTCCTTCGCGGCGCTGGCCAGCTACGCCCTGTTCCATATGGTGACCATTTTCCCGCTGTCCTGGATCAGCTTTAACGAAAGCCAGTCGATCCACGACGTGCTCGGCGTCCAGCTCGCCGGCGCGGTGCTCGCCGTGTTCGGCACTATCGCCTCCGGCTGGATCGCCGATCGCATCGGCAAGCGCACCACCGTGGCCCTGCTGGCCTGCCTGATCGGCGTATTCGCGCTGTTCACGCCGATGTTACTGGTATCCTGATCGGCTTCGCCCTGCTGGGCGTGTCCTACGGCCAGGCCGCCGGCACCGTGACCACCAACTTCGAGCGCCGCTTCCGCTACACCGGCGCGGCCCTGACGTCCGATTTCGCCTGGTTGTTCGGCGCCGCCTTCGCGCCGCTGGTGGCGCTCGGGCTGTCGGCCAACTTCGGCCTCGCCTACGTCAGTGTCTACCTGCTCTCCGGGGTGGTCTGCACCCTGCTGGCGTTGCGCATCAACAAATCGCTGGAAGCCAGCGACTAGGGCCTGTTCACACCAGGAAAGGCCGGGCGGCGCCGATCACGGCGTCCGGCGCTTCGGTCTGCGGGTAGTGGCCGACGCCGGCCAGCTCCACCACGTCCGGGTCGGGAATCAGCTCCCGGTAGCGCGCCACCATGTGGCCGCCGGACACCGGGTCCTCGGTACCGTCGATCAAACGCACCGGGACGCCGCGCCGCGCCGCGTCGCGCAGGGCGCCCACCCAGCGTTCACGGTGGCGGCGCCGCTCTTCCATGTAGCGAATCAGGCGCGGCATCACCGCGCGGCCGTTTCGGTGCTGCAGCAACGCCCAATAACCCGCCACCTCGCCGTCCGGCAGGGGCCGGGCGCAGATGTGGCGGAAGGTGGCTTCCATCTTCTCGAAGGTGAAGAACTTCACCACCAGGGGGCCGAGCGGGCTGATCAGCAGTTTCTGCAGGCGCACCGGCAGGTGGGTTTCCGGGAACAGGCCGCCGTTGAGCAGCACCACCTTGTCGATCTCCAGGCCGGGCTGTTGCCGGTCGGCGCGCTCGCCGTGGCGGGCCAGCAGCTCCTGGGTGACGGTGTCGCCGTAGTCGTGGGCCAGTATCCGGCAGCGGGCCACGCCCAGCCTGGCGAGCAGGGCTTCCACCATGTCCGCCTGGGCGAGAATGCTGTAGGGAAAGCGGCGCGGCTTGGCGCTGAGCCCGAAGCCCAGCAGGTCCATCATGATCACCCGGTAGTCGGCGGTGAACGCCGGCAGGATGTGCCGCCAGTCCCAACTGGCGGTGGGAAAGCCGTGGATCATCACCAGCACCGGGCGGTCGGCGCCGCCCTCATCCCGGTACCAGATGTCCTGGCCGTTCCAGTCGAAGGTGGCACCGCCGGCCCGCCAGGTCTCGATCGCCTGGAGGGCGGGCTGGTGCTGGTCAGAGGGCATCGGTGTTCTCCTTGTTATCGCCCGCGCCGCGAGTGCCGCTAGCTCAGTGAGCCCAACGCCGCCTTGGTGAACGGCTCGATCTCATCATGCTGGCCGTCGCGCATTTTGACCAGCCAGTTGGGGTCCTGCAGCAAGGCTCGGCCCACCGCGATCAGGTCGAACTCGTCCGCCGCCATGCGCTTGGCCAGGTCCTCGATGCCCTTGGGGTTGGCGTCGCCACCGATGCCCTGGTTGTTGGCGCCGATAAAGTCATCGTCCAGCCCCACGCTGCCCACGGAGATCACCGGTTTGCCGGTGAGCTTGCGGGTCCAGCCGGCCAGATTCAGGTCGGAGCCTTCGAATTCAGGGGTCCAGAAGCGGCGCGTGGACGCGTGGAACACATCCACGCCGGCGTCGGTGAACAGCTTCAGGAAACGCTCCAACTCTTCCGGGGTTTCCGCCAGACGCGCTTCGTAGTCCTGCTGCTTCCACTGGGAAAAGCGCAGCACGATGGCGAAATCCTCGCCCACCGCGGCCCGCACCGCCTCGACGATTTCCACGCCGAAACGGGCACGGTTTTCCAGTGACCCGCCGTACTGATCGTCACGCTGGTTGGTGCCTTCCCAAAAGAACTGGTCCAGCAGGTAGCCGTGGGCACCGTGGATCTCCACGCCATCGAAGCCGATTTCCTTGGCGGCGCGGGCGGAATCCGCGAACGCCTGGATCACGTCCTGAATGTCTTTCAGGGTCATGGCTTCACCATTGGGCTTGCCGGGCTTGAACAGGCCGGACGGGGAATAGCCCGGGGCGTCCTTGTCCGGGCCCACGCCGGGCCGGCGGGTGCCGCCCACATGCCACAGCTGGGGAATGATGGCGCCGTTGGCGGCGTGCACCTGGCGCACCACTTCTTTCCAGCCGTTGAGCGCCGCGTCACCGTGGAACGCCGGCACGCTGTCGTGGCCGGGCGCGCCGGGGTGGCCCACGGTGGTGCCTTCGGTGATCAGCAGCCCCACTTCGCCCTCGGCGCGGCGCCGGTAATAACCGGCCACTTCCTCGGTGGGCACCTGGCCCGGTGAGAAATTACGGGTCATCGGCGCCATCGCCACCCGGTTGCGCAGCTTCAGGGATTTGCATTCAAAAGGACGGAACAGAGGGGCCAGATCAGCGCTCATTGGGGCACTCCAGACAGATTCGATAAGGTGCAATTCGGTTGCGTTTCGAAACCGTACCCATAACGGTTTCTTCTTGCAACCGTATTTGGCACACTGCCCTTATGGTCCGTAAACGATTTCCCGACACGCACTGCTCCGTGGCCCGCGCTCTCAACGACGTGGGCGACTGGTGGTCCCTTCTGGTGGTGAAAGAAGCGATGCTCGGCACCCGCCGGTTCGTGGACTTTCAGCAGAACCTGGGCATTGCCCGAAACATTCTCTGCGACCGGCTGGCGCGGCTGCTGGAAAACGGCGTGCTGGTTAAACAGGACGTGGGCGAACACGGCACCCGCTATGAGTACCGGCTCACCGACAAGGGGCGGGATCTGTTCACGGTGATCACCGCGCTGCGCCAGTGGAGCGATCGCTGGAACGGTGAAAGCGGCGGTCCGGAGCTGGTGGACCGGGCCAACGGGGAACCGGTACCAACCGTGGCGGTGCAGAGTCGCGATGGCCGCACTCTGGATGTGCGCGCGGTGGTCTACCGGGAGCCGTCGGACACCGACAGCGCCGCCGGCTGATCCTCCAGCTCGATGCGGCGCGCCTTCCAATAGCGCTCTTTCCAATAGACGTTGTTCATCGACGAGGTCATCACCCCGCGGCTGGTGGAGGCGTGCAGAAAGCGTTTGCCGCCCATATAGATGCCCACATGACGCTGTCGGAAGCCGGTTTTAAAGAACACCAGATCACCGGCCTGAAGCTCCGAGCGGTCCACCCGCTCCCCTTCCCGGGCCAGTGCCTCGGTGGTGCGCGGCAGGTCCACGCCGAGCCGCGATCGGAAGGTGATCTGCACGAACGCCGAACAATCGACACCGGTCTCGCTGCTGCCGCCAAGCCGGTAAGGCACGCCGCGCCAGCGCTCCGCCTGGGCGCGCAGCAGCGGCAACACCGGTGAGTTTCCCTCCGCCGCCCCCCGGGCGGGCACGTCATCGCGCAGTAGCGGCGGCGGCTCACCGCCGGCGGCCCGCTCTTCCACATGGGGCGCCGGGCGACTGGCGCAGCCGGCCAGCAACGCCGTCAGCATCAGCAGCACCAGAAGCAAGGAGCGTTGAACGGGGGCATCAGGCACGGGAACGGCGTCTCCCTGGGTTTTCGGAACAGCGTTTTGCGGACTATACCGCCGGCCGGCGGCGCCGGCCAGGTCAACCATTGAGAGAGCATATCGCCTCCTGATCGTCTCGCGTTCATCGCGCGGGGAAAGAGGCTCAGCTTCAGCGGGGAAGGCCGGGTCCACAAGCGCGGACCCGGGATCATTACGAAGTTTCACAACGGCGTCAGACGCCGGCCAGCTCCCGGCGCAGCTCACCGATCACCGCCGGATAATCGTCCTTGCCGAAAATCGCGGAGCCGGCCACGAAGGTGTCGGCGCCGGCGGCCGCCACCTGGCGGATGTTCTTTTCCGAGATACCGCCGTCCACTTCCAGGCGGATATCCCGGCCGCTGGCGTCGATCAGGGCGCGCACTTGCTCGATCTTGCCCAGGGTGCCGGGAATGAACGACTGGCCGCCGAAGCCCGGGTTCACGCTCATCAACAGCACCATGTCGAGCTTGTCCATCACGTACTCCAGGCACGCCGGGCTGGTCGCCGGGTTGAGCACCAGCCCGGCCTGGCAGCCGGCGTCGTGAATCAGCTGCAGGGAGCGGTCCACGTGGGCGGAGGCCTCCGGGTGGAAGGTGATCATGGAAGCACCGGCGTCGGCGAACATGCGGATCAGATCGTCCACCGGGCTGACCATCAGATGCACGTCGATGGGCGCGCTGATGCCGTGCTGACGCAGCGCCTTGCAGACCATCGGGCCGATGGTCAGGTTGGGCACGTAGTGGTTGTCCATGACGTCGAAGTGGATCATGTCGGCGCCGGCGGCAAGCACCGCGTCGCACTCCTCGCCCAGGCGCGCGAAGTCGGCGGCGAGAATGGAGGGGGCGATGAAGTCGGTTTGCTTGGCCATGAAATATCCTTAGTCAGTGTGCGGGGCGGCCAGAAAACGGTCGAGCGCCGCCAACCGTTCCGGGGTGCCGATGTCCCACCAGTGGCCGCGGTGGTGCTCGCCGCTGACCCGCTGCTGCGCCATGGCGGCGCGCAGCACCGGCGCCAGCCGGCGCTCACCATCGTCGAGCGCGGCGAACAGGGCCGGGTCGAGCCGGGCAATACCGGCGTAGGTGAGCCGGGGCTCGACATTATCGCTTACCCGGCCCCCGGCTGTTAAATGGAAATCGCCGCTGTCGTGGTGGGCCGGATTGTCCACCAGCACCAGCCGCGCCAGGTCGTCACCCACGGGCGCGTCGACCAGGGCGCTGAAATCGTAGTCGGTCCAGATGTCGCCGTTGACCAGCAAAAATGGGTCCGGCCCCAGCAACGGCAGGGCCCGGCGGATACCGCCGGCGGTTTCCAGCGGCGTGCCTTCCCGCGACCAGCGAATCGACACGCCCAGGCGCCCGCCGTCGCCCAGGTGCGCCTCCAGCTGCTCACCCAGCCAGCCGGTGTTGATCACCAGCTCTTCGACACCGGCACCGCGCAGCGCCTCGATATGATGCTCGATCAGCGGCTTGCCGCCGGCCAGCAGCAGCGGCTTGGGGGTGTGGTCGGTGAGGGGTCGCATCCGTTTGCCGTAGCCGGCGGCCAGGATCATGGCGCGCATCAGGGGCACTCCCAAAGGTCCAGCAGACGCCCCAGGTCGCCCAGTTCATCCGGGCGGCGGGCGATCACGGTGCGCAGGTAGGCGAAGAAACGGGGCGCGTCTTCCAGGTATTCGGGCTTGCCGTCGCGGTGGCGGATGCGGGCGAAAATACCAACCACCTTGAGGTGCCGCTGGGCGCCCATCAGGTCGCACCAGCGCAGCAAATCGTCGAACGCTTCCGGCACCGGCAGGCCGGCCGCGGCGGCGCGCCGGTGGTAGTCACGCAACCAGTCCAGCACCCGTGCCTCCGGCCAGCTCAGGAAGGCGTCCCTGAACAGGCTGATCAGATCGTAACTGATCGGCCCCGCTACCGCGTCCTGGAAATCGATCACCCCGGGGTTGGGGTCGCTGACCATCAGATTGCGCGGCATGAAATCACGGTGCACGAACACCCGGGGCTGGGCCAGGGCGGACTCGATCAGCGTATCGAACACCGCTTCCAGGCGCCCGGCGGTGCCGTCGTCCAGGTCCAGCCCCCGGTGTTCGCCCAGGTACCAGCGCGGAAACAGGCCCAGCTCGCGCCGCAACAAAGCGCGGTCGTACTCCGGCAGCCCGGAGGTGTCGGCGCAGCGCTGCTGCGTGATCAGGGTGTCCAGGGCGTCGCCGAACCAGGCGTCCGCGTTATGCTCGTCGATGGCGGTGAGCCAGGTCTCGCGGCCCATGTCGGTGAGCAGCAGGAAGCCCTGCGCCAGGTCCTGGTGCAGAATTTCCGGCACCGCCACGCCGGCGCGGGCCAGGCGGCCGGCCACGTCCACGAAGGGCCGGCAATCCTCCTGCTCCGGCGGCGCGTCCATGGCCACCAGGGTGCGGCCACCGTGCCGGTAGCGGAAATAACGACGGAAACTGGCGTCGGCGGACGCCACATCGCCGCTGACCGGCGCCCCCAGCCAGTCACTGACCCATTGGTCCAGTGCCCGGCGGCGAATATCGGAGTTACCCTTCTCTGGCTGCATTGCCACCATCAATCCATTACACTGCCGCGATTGCGAAACGGCCCTTTTTACCTGTTCCGAGCAGCCGATGCCACTGCCCTCACGATTGTTTTTATCCGGCCTCGCCCTTTTGCTGGCCGGTGTCGCCGGAGCCGACGACGACCTCAATTGGGTCGACCGCGACGCCATGATGAAATTGCCGCCGGTCCAGCAGCGGTCGATTCCGGTCTGGTGCAGCGGCGTTTATTACAACCCATCCGTGGGCGTGCCGGCGGAACAAAGCGACATCATCATCACCGCCGACAGCACCAGCCTCACCGAAGACGGGCTGATCAACATGGACGGCGAAGTGCTGATTGAGCGGCCCGGCCGGCGGCTGACCACCCAATCCGCCCTGCTCGACCAGTCCAGCGGCAAGTTCGAGGTGGCCAACAACCTGCGCCTGGAAACCGACCAGTTCACCTTCGTCGCCGACGGCATGAGCGGCCAGACCCAGCGCCGCGAAGCCAGCCTGGACCGGGTCCGCTACGCGCTGTTCGGCCCGAGCGCCCGGGGCACCGCGGAACATATCGATCTGGTGGAGCATTTCACCACCATCGAGCAGGGCACCTACACCACCTGCGCGCCCGGCTCCAACGGCTGGGAACTGAGCGGCCGGCAGATCCGGCTGGATCGGGAAGAGGGCCGGGGCGAAGCCCGCGACGTGACCCTGCGCGTCAAGGGCATGCCGCTACTGTGGCTGCCGTGGATCACTTTCCCGATCGACGAACGACGCAAAAGCGGTCTGCTGTTCCCCACCATCAGCACCAGCGACAGCGGCGGCGTGGACCTGACCCAGCCGATCTACATCAACCTCCATCCGCAGATGGACGCCACCGTGGCACCGCGCCATATCGACGGCCGGGGCAGCGGGGTCGAGGGCGAGTTCCGCTACTTGTCCGATCTGGGCCAGGGCCGGCTCAGCTACGGCGTGCTGTTCAACGACAGCGAGTTCGACGGTGAGGACCGGGAGCTGGCCGCCTGGCAACACGACGGCTCGGTGGGGCGCTGGGCGCTCACCTCCGACGTGAACTACGTATCCGACGACTTCTATTTCAAGGACCTGGACACCGGCCTGGAGGTCAGCTCGCGGACCCACCTGCCCCGGCTGGGCCAGGCCCGCTACTTCGGCCGCGACTGGCGGGCGCTGGCGCGTCTGCAATCCTGGCAGACCATCGACCCGACGCTGCCGGACGACCAGCTGCCCTACCGCCGCCTGCCGCAGCTGCAGCTGTCCGGCGACCCGGAGCTGCTGGGCCCGGTGCGCGGCCTGTGGCTCAGCGACGTGACCGCCTTCGACCGCTCCGACAAGGACACCAGCAACAACCCCACCGGCGCCCGCGTGCACCTGGCCCCGGGCCTGGCGGTGCGCATGGAGGAAAGCTGGGGCTATGTGGAACCCCAGGCGCGGCTTTACCATAACCGCTACCAGCTCGACGGCGCGGAGACCTCCGCCAGCGACGCGACCCTGAGCACCTGGGGCGCGAGCGTGGATTCCGGGCTGTTCCTGGAGCGCGACACCAGCCTGTTCGGTCGCGGCTACAAGCAGACCCTGGAGCCGCGGCTGTTCATCAACAAACTGGCCTACGAACAGCAGGACCAGCTGCCTAATTTCGACAGCGGCGAGCTGACCTTCTCGTACAATACGCTGTTCCGTCAGAACCGGTTTATCGGTTACGACCGCTTCGGCGACGAGGAAAAGGCGTCACTGGGCCTGACCAGCCGCTTTCTGCGTAACGCCGACGGCCGCGAACAGTTACGATTGCGCCTCGGCCAGGGCTTCTACCGGGGCGAGCGCAAGGTGCAGTTGAACGGCGAACCGCCGGACGACGCCGACCAGACCCCCATGGTCGCCGACATGCGCTGGAACTTTGGGCACGATTGGTACCTCTACACGGAGGGGCAATGGGATACGCACGCCAATGAACGGCAGCGCTCCTCGGTGCGGCTGGGCTACACGGACCGGGAACGGCGGGTGTTCAACCTGGCCTTCCACGATCGTCCCGCCGACGACATTCGCCAGTCGGAGATCGCCACCATCCTGCCGATCCACAACAACTGGCGGCTGGTGGGCCGCTGGCTCTACGACTATGAGAACCAGCGCACCGTGGAAACACTGGCGGGCGCGGAATGGCGCAACTGCTGCTGGAAAATCCGTTTGCTGAGCCAGCGGGAACTCACCGACGAAGACGGTGACACCACGCTGGAAGCGGACACCACCGTGCTATTACAGATTCAGATGACCGGGCTGGGCGGCTTCGGCGGCCGGGTGGATTCCCTGCTGGAACGCAGCATTCCCGGATACAGGAGTGAATATGATTAGGTCTCTGGCAACCTGGTTGCTGAGCGCGACGATTTTGCTGTCCCCGGGCGCCCATGCCCAGGTGGAAATGCTCGACCGCATCGTGGCGGTGGTCAACGACGGTGTGATCATGGAAAGCGAGCTGCAGGAACGGGTGGACGACATCGCCGCCCAGTTCCGCGGCGAGAATCGCCCGCTGCCGCCCCGCGACGTGTTGCGCGGGCAGGTCCTGGACCGGGTGATCCTGGAGCGTCTGCAATTGCAGATGGCGGAGCGCGCCGGCATCCGCGTGGACGACGGCGCCCTCAACCAGGCGCTGTCCGGCATCGCCCGTCAGAACAACATGACCCTGCAGCAGTTCGCCGACGCCCTGCGCGCCGACGGCTACGACTGGTCCCGGTTCCGCGAACAGGTGCGCAACGAAATGGTGGTGTCCCGGCTGCAGCAGCGCAGCGTGGCGTCCCGGGTACGGGTCACCGACCGCGAAGTGCAACGGTTCCTGGAGTCGGAAAGCGGCCGCCAGATGTTCCAGGCGGATTTCCACCTCGGCCACATCCTGGTCAAGGTGCCCGGCAACGCCAGCCCGGAGCAGGTCAGCGCCGCGCAGCAAGAAGCCGAGGCCCTGGTGCAGCGTCTGCGCGGCGGCGCCGACTTCGCCGAAACCGCGGTATCCGAATCGGACGGCCCGGAAGCGCTGGAAGGCGGCGACCTGGGCTGGCGGGAAGCGGCCCAGTGGCCGAGCCTGTTCTCCGACGCGGCGATCAACATGAGCAAGGGTGACATCAGCGAGCCGCTGCGCTCCGGCGCCGGCTTCCACGTTCTGAAAATGATCGACCGCCGTGGTGGTGGCGGCGAAAAAGTGGTTACCCAGTACCGGGTGCGCCACGTTCTGGTGCGCGCCGACACCCTCACCAGC
>LWDU01040325.1_pt1 | contig 62902 bp, 53 predicted proteins | sample 727161 | NCBI WGS metagenome assembly LWDU01 (sample SAMN04566230, study PRJNA314399) | hydrothermal vent metagenome | isolation source: deep sea hydrothermal plume seawater | place: Mexico: Gulf of California, Guaymas Basin | collected 2004-07-11
AGAAGACAGCAAGCGAAAAAGCTCGATAAGCGGTCCCCGGATACTGGGACGTATCGATCTTTCTGCTCTCAAGAAACCGAAGGTCGCCCCGGTCTCGGAAAAAGAGACCACGACCGACAAACCGGCCGACGCGGACGGTAAGACACGCAAACGTAAGAGGCGGGTCGTAAAGAAAGAAGAGCTCTTTGACGCATTCGAGCGGTCATACCAGGCGCGGCCTCGTAAAAAACGGGCTATGCCGGGTCAAAAACTTCAGAAAACAGAGCTGACGATACCCAAGGCGGCCAAGCGTGTTGTGCGGATTCACGACGTAATCAGTCCCGCTGAGCTCGCGAAGGCGATTGGCGTCAAGTCTGGCGAGGTTCTTGGCAAGCTCATGGGCCAGGGAGTGATGACCAGCCTGAACGATTCGCTGGATTTCGACACGGTCAGCCTGATAGCCGAAGAATTTGGCTATACAGTCGAGAATACCTCCCTCGATGTCGCACAGCTGCTCGAGCACGACAGCGCCGAGGAAGGCTCCGAAGAGGAGGGCCTCGCACGACCGCCGGTTGTGACAGTCATGGGCCACGTCGATCACGGAAAGACCTCACTGCTGGACGTAATCCGCGATTCGAGGGTCGTCGAAGGAGAGGCCGGGGGTATTACCCAGCATATCGGAGCGTACACAGTGGGCAGTGGAGCCCAGGCTATCTGTTTTCTCGATACCCCGGGCCACGCGGCATTCACTTCCATGCGGGCGAGGGGGGCGAGTGTTACAGACATCGTGGTCCTGGTCGTAGCCGCCGACGACGGCGTTATGCCCCAGACGATCGAAGCAGTGAACCACGCAAAGGCAGCCGGGATACCGGTGGTCGTAGCGGTCAACAAGATGGACAAGCCTGACGCTAACCCCGACAGGGTAAAGCAGCAGTTGTCCGACCACGGGCTGCAGCCCGAAGACTGGGGCGGCGATACTCTTTTCGTTCCGGTGTCGGCGATCAAGCGCACAGGCATCGACGACCTGCTCGGTGTCCTGCGTCTTCAGGCCGAAATCCTGGAGCTCAAGGCCATCCCAGATGGTCGGGCCCGGGGCGTGGTCATCGAGGCTCGGTTGGACAAAGGCCGTGGTCCGGTGGCAACGGTGCTCGTGCAGCGCGGCGTGCTCAAGCACGGGGACAACTTCGTGAGTGGTGACGTCACCGGTCGCGTGCGAGCTATGACCGACTACGCTGGCGTTAAGTCCAAGAGTGCGGGGCCTTCTACGCCGGTCGAAATTATCGGCCTGGACGGCGTTCCCGAAGCCGGCGACAGCTTTGCCGTGGTGGACGACTCTTCGCGCGCAGACCAGGTAGCCGAACACAGGAAAGACGTCGCGAGAAAGGCTCAACTGGCTTCTTCTACCCGGCTCTCGCTGGAAGATTTCCAGAAGCACGTAGCATCCGGTGAAGTGGCTGAATTCAAGGTAGTGGTTAAGGCCGACGTGAAAGGTTCGGCCGAAGCCCTGTCCGCGGCTCTCGAACAGATCGGAACCGACGAGGTCACCTTGTCAGTCATCCACAACGGGGTTGGAGCCATCAACGAATCAGACGTTCAGTTGGCCCTTGCTTCTGGTGCCGTTGTCATCGGTTTTCATGTGAGACCCGAGGGTAAGGCCCGCACCCTTGCAGAGCGTGAAGGCGTTGACCTGAGACTCCACGAGGTGATTTATGAGGCTCTCGACGAGGTGAAGCTCGCGATGGAAGGCCTCCTTGCGCCCGACGTCAAGGAAATATCGCAGGGCCGCGCCGAGGTGCGAGACACCTTCGGAGTGCCAGGCGGTACGACCATCGCCGGCAGTTATATCAATGAGGGCAAGGTCAAGAGGGGAGCCCATTGCAGGCTCGTCAGGGACGGGGTCGTGACCTACAATGGCACCATCTCAAGCTTGAGGCGGTTCAAGGAGGATGTGCGCGAAGTGCAGTCCAGTTACGAGTGCGGTATCGGGCTCGACAAGTTCAATGACATCAAGGTCGGCGATGTTGTCGAAACCTTCGAACTCGAAGAAGTCCGTCGTACCCTGGAATCGCCTTACGCGGGCAAACCGGCTGGCTCGGCAGGCGCCTGAGCCAGAATGAGCGGATCGCTGGGGTGGTCGTGGGCGTTCTCAGCCTGGTGATGTACCTGCCCGGCAATCGCTCCCTGAAAGGTAAACGTTCGGTGGTTAAAGCAATCAAGGCAAAGGTCTCGAATCGCTACAACGTATCGGTCGCCGAGATCGACCGATTGGACGATGTTGCTTCAATAGGACTCGGGGTCGTGCAAGCCGGTAATGAAAAAGACCACGTGGATCGCTGCCTGAGGACGGTGGCGCGCTTTGTTGAAGGATTACGGTTGGCCCAGTCCGGCGAAGAAGAATACATCTTCGACAATTACTGAATTGAAATTCGATGCCTTCTGTTAGAACACGAAGAATAGCCCGAGAAGTGATATCGGCGCTCGCCGGCATAGTTGACCAGGAACTGCGCGATCCGCGCGTTCAGGGTGTTACGTTTACCGCCGTGGACATGAGCCCGGACCTCAAGCACGCAAGGGTGTTTTATTCGACCCGGGGAAATGAACAGCAGCAGCGGGAGTGCAGTCGCGGCCTCGTCGCGGCCTCTGGCTACTTGCGGCGAGAGCTCGGCCGCAAACTGGCGCTGAGATTTACGCCCGACCTGGCATTCACGCTCGACGGTTCGCTCGAAAGAGCCGAACGAATCCAAAGACTTTTGTCCGGAGCGGACACGGGGGAAGCAAAGCGATGAAAAACCGCAAGGGCATTGACGGCATACTACTCGTAGATAAGCCTGTCGATATGAGTTCCGCTTCTGCGGTCGCTCGGGTCAAGCGGGTACTGGGCGGGGTGAAGGTTGGCCACCTCGGAACTCTCGATCCCCTGGCCTCGGGTTTGTTGCCCCTGTGCCTGGGCCTGGGCACCAAGGCAGCTCCCTGGCTCAACAGCGCCACAAAAACCTACACCGGGGTAATCCGACTTGGTGTTCTCACTGATACTCTGGATCGCGGAGGCGAGGTCGTTGCTACCAGCCCGGTACCAGTACTGGCCGATATTGATCTCGATGAACTGGCCGACAGGTTCACGGGCTCGCTCAGTCAGGTCCCCCCGGTCTACTCGGCTATCAAGAAAGACGGCGTTCCTATGTACAAGCGGGCTCGGCGGGGTGAAGAAGTGGAACTCGAGCCGCGCGAAGTCACCATATTTGCGCTCAAACTCACGGTTCAGGACCCCTCGGCCCTCGAGTTCAGCGTTCACTGCTCAAAGGGCACCTATGTTCGTGCCCTCGCGAGAGACCTGGGCGAGGCCATCGGCTGTGGCGCGCATATGGAATCCCTCGTCAGGACAACTTTCGGGCGTTTTCGCATTGAAGATGCAGCGTCCATGGATAATCTCGAAGATAGCGACGGTAGCGAGCTCGAGGCAGCAGTTTTGCCCTTATCCAAGGCCCTTGCCCACCTTGAATCGTTGGAGGTGGACGACCGGGGAGCCAGCGGCCTGAGGCAGGGACGGCAGGACGTTCTCGGAGTTCTACGGCGCCCTCAGGACGGCGAATCCGCCATGGTAACCCGGGCTGGCTGCCTGGTGGCGGTAATCAGCGAGCAGAGCGGCCTGTGGAAACTCGAGCGGGTTTTTGCGGGCTGACGCTGGTTTGCGCGGGCGAAGGGTAGCTGATAACGATTGGTGGTTGAATCGAACTAAGGAACGTTAAGGAAGAGTTGAATACCCAGTGACGACCACGTTACAAAGCACGCAGAAAGTTATCGGAGATTTCAGGACCCACGAATCGGATACCGGTTCGCCCGAAATCCAGGTCGCTTTGCTGACCAACCGCATCAATTACCTGACCGGCCATTTTAAGACCCACCCCAAGGACAATCACTCCCGGCGTGGCCTTCTTAAAATGGTAAGCCAGAGACGCAAGATGCTCGACTACCTCAAGCGAACGGCTTACGATCGCTACCTGGCACTGATTGAGCGCTTGGGCCTGCGCAAATAACAAAACCGCGCAGCGCTGTGAGCGGCGAGACCAGCGGGTTTGGCAGTATAACGGGGCGGGGGCGCCTCATTTCAACGAAAATCTTTGACTATTGTAATTCCCGGGAGGGGAAAGGAGAGCTCTGTAATGATTAAAAAAGTAGAATTGGAATTGGGTGGCAAGACACTCACACTTGAAACCGGCCGCATAGCCAGACAGGCCGATGGCGCCGTCTTCGTAACCTACGGGGATACCGTGGTCCTCGTGACAGCGGTGTCTGCACACCGGGTTCGAGAGGGAATTGATTTTTTTCCACTGACAGTTGAGTACCAGGAGAAGACCGCTGCCGCCGGCAAGATCCCGGGTGGCTTCTTTAAAAGGGAAGGGCGCCCCAGTCCTGCCGAGATCCTGACCTGTCGCATTATCGACCGTCCCATACGTCCGCTTTTCCCCAAGGGCTATGGTTTTGAAACACAGATCATCGCCACCGTGCTGTCGTACGACCGCACCGCGGGTCCTGATGTGGCCAGTCTCATCGGTGCCTCGGCGGCGTTGACGATATCTGATATTCCATTCGCCGGCCCCCTGGGTGCTGTCAGGCTTGGCCGTATCGACGGTAAAGTCGTGATCAACCCCGGTGTTGACGAAATGGAGAACAGCGACATCGACATCCTGATGGCCGCGAGCCGCGACGCCATAGTGATGGTTGAGGGCGGAGCTGGCGAAGTTGCCGAAGACGAGATTCTCGATGCCCTCTACCAGGGACACGAGGCCATACAGCCGATAATCGATGCCCAGGATAAGTTGGCTTCAGAAGCCGGGCGCGAAAAACGCAGCTACGTTCCGCCGCAGCGCGATGATGAACTCATCGAGAAGGTGCGCAAACTCGCGACCACGGGGCTTGAGAAAGCTTATTCCGTCAAGGAGAAGCTTGAGCGTTACGCCGCCCTCGACGCCTTCAAGGCGGAGTTCATGGAAGGGCTTCCCGAGGACCTGGCCGAGCGCGGTGGCGATGTCAGCGCTGCCCTGGGAGTCGTCAAGCAGGAAATGGTTCGCGGCGCGATCACCAAGGACCACAAGCGCCTCGATGGCCGTGGGCTAGCGGACGTACGTTCCATTTCCGTAGAGACCGGAGTGCTCCCGCGCACGCACGGTAGCTCCCTGTTTACGCGCGGTGAAACCCAGGCCCTCGTCACGGCGACGCTTGGTACAGGCGCCGATGAACAGCGAATCGATTCGCTGGCCGGCGATCACTTCAAGCGTTTCATGATGCACTACAATTTTCCTCCTTACTGTGTTGGCGAAGCCAAGATGCTGCGCAGTGCCGGGCGCAGGGAAATTGGCCACGGTATGTTGGCCGAGCGTGCCCTCACCCCGGTATTGCCCGACGTTGAGGACTTTCCGTACACCTTTCGTGTCGTGTCTGAGATCACCGAGTCGAACGGTTCGTCTTCGATGGCTTCGGTCTGCGGTGGAGCTCTCGCTTTGATGGACTGCGGCGTGCCGATCAAGGCACCTGTAGCTGGCATAGCGATGGGGCTCATTCGCGAGGATGGCGAGCACACTGTGCTTTCCGACATCCTCGGTGACGAAGATCACCTGGGTGACATGGACTTCAAGGTTGCGGGTACCGAGAAGGGTATCACCGCGGTGCAGATGGACATCAAGATCGACGGTATCCCCCGCGACGTAATGCGTGACGCGCTCTACCAGGCGCGGGACGGTCGCCTGCACATCCTTGGCGAGATGGCCAAGGCTCTTGCGGCACCTCGCGAAGAAGTGTCGGAGTACGCGCCGCGAATCGAGACGATGAAAATCGATCCTGATAAGATCCGTAATGTCATCGGCGCCGGCGGCAAGGTGATACGCGGTATCGTCGAGCAGACCGGTTGCAAGATCGACGTGCAGGATGACGGCACGGTGCTGGTAGCTTCGTCGGACAGGGACTCCCTGCTCAAGGCGATGGACATCATCGAGGGGCTGACAGCTTCACCGAAGATCGGCCGCATCTACGATGGTACCGTACGCAAGATCATGGCATTCGGCGCTTTTGTCGAAATCCTGCCGGGCACCGACGGTTTGGTTCACATCTCGCAGCTTGCCGAAGAGCGAGTCGAGAACGTGACCGACATCGTCAAGGAAGGCCAGCAGGTTCGGGTCAAGGTGCTGGAGGTCGACCGCCAGGGCAAGATTCGCCTGAGCCTCAAGGACGCAGTAAGGGATCAAGACGGGGAGGCCGAAGCCAGCGTTGGCGCCTGAAGTTCGCTCTACCCGGCTCGAGAACGGCCTGCGGGTCGTTACCGAGTCGGTGCGCGATGTCCCCTCTGTATCCCTCGGCGTGTGGCTTGAGACTGGTTCGCGCCACGAGGGCCAGTCGACCAACGGCGTATGCCATTTTCTCGAGCACTTGTTTTTCAAGGGCACCGAGAAGAGAACCCCGCGGCAGATAGCCGAAGAGATCGAAGGTGTCGGCGGCACGATCGATGCCTTCACCGACAAGGAGCAGACCTGTTTTTTGACCCGCACTCTTGCGGAACATCTCGAACTATCGGTCGATGTCCTTGCCGACCTCCTGCTCAACTCTACTTTTCTCTCGGAGGATATCGAACTCGAGCGGGAAGTGATCATACATGAGATCCAGGACGCGGAAGCGATCCCCGAGGACTACATCTACGATTTCTACCTCCACTCCTGGTGGCCCGGTCATCCGCTGGGCTTACCGGTGGCGGGTACGGTTGCCAGCGTCGCGGCTATCAACCGCGATGAAATACTTGAGCAGGCACGAAAGGCGGTTCGCTCGGACCACATCGTGGTGTCGGCCGCGGGCGCGGTTGACCACGAGCAACTGGTGGACTGGTGCCGCGAGAAATTTGCAGGGCTCGTTCCCTCCGTCACAGAAAGTGAAACCGACAGACCGGATTACAACCCGGGGGTGTTTGTCTGCGAGCGCGAACTGGACCAGGCCCATCTGCTTCTCGGCTTGCCCGGCATCTCGGTAACCGACCCTCGTTACGCCGCAGCAGAGGTGCTAGTAGCTGCGCTGGGGGGAGGAATGAGTTCGCGGCTCTTCCAGTCAGTGAGGGAGGAACGGGGCAAGGCTTACTCGGTGTACGCGTTTCTCTCGCCTTACCGGGACATAGGCTACACGGGCATCTACGCGGCCACCGGCGGATCCGACGTCGAGGAAGTGCTGGACCTCGTTTTCCAGGAGCTCACGGCGATTAAGCAGCGAGGCCTGGACCCCGGCGAACTCGCCCGCACGCGCGAGCAAATCTGTCCCTCGAGTCGATGGAGAGTCGGATGGGCCGAATTGCCCGTAACCAGCTCTACTTCGGGCGCGAGATTGCAGTAGACGAGGTCGTGGCCGAAGTCCGTGCGGTGAGCAACCAACAAGTAATGGAGATAGCGTTCGATATACTCAGTACCGACCGGGCCGGGCTGGCCCTGGTGGGCGATGCCGGCGTGGGTACCGTCTCCCTGCCCCTACCCTGAGTGGGACCCTGTATGGGGTTGAAAATTGCTATAACGCGGGTTGGAGACGTGAGCGTCGATTTACCGCAACGCATGACCGAGGGCTCTGTGGGAATGGACCTTCGCGCGGCCCTCAAAGTGGCGCTGGAACTTGTGCCCAGCGAACGCGCAGCAATCCCCTGTGGGTTTGCGATTGCCATACCCCGGGGGTACGAGGGCCAAGTAAGGCCGAGAAGCGGCCTCGCTCTCAAGCAGGGATTATGTGTCCCTAATTCGCCGGGAACGATAGACCCGGATTACAGGGGCGAGGTGGCGGTTATTGTCGCTAACTTCGGCAACGATACGGTCCGTATAGAGCCAGGACAGCGTGTTGCGCAGCTGGTGATTTGTCCGGTTGCGGTGGCGGATTTCGACGAGGTCGAAGAGCTCGAACCCTCGAACAGGGGTTCTGGTGGTTTCGGCCATACCGGGAGCGCCTGACAGCACCTGGCCTGTTTGCACTGGGAGCTAGCCGGCTGATCCGGCCTTACTTGAAATATGATACCTCGTTACACCAGGGATCGAATGGGTTCGACTTGGTCGGACCAGCACCGCTACGACCTCATGCTCGAAGTCGAGATCCGCGTGTGCGAGGCCCTCGCCAAGCGCTCGGTAATACCGGGTGACGCGGCCCGCCGCATCCGAGCGAAAGCCAGTGTAGACGGCTCACGAGTGGCTGAAATCGAGGCCGAGGTACATCACGACGTTATAGCTTTCGTTAGCGCCGCAGCCGAAAGCGTGGGTGAAGACGGCCGCTACCTGCACTATGGAATGACGTCCTCCGATGTTCTTGACACCGCTTTTGCCCTGCAGCTGGTCGAAGCCGCAGACCAACTGCTGGAAGGCGTCTCGACGCTCATGGAGGCCGTGCGATCAAGAGCGAGGGAGCATAGAGACACCCCCACAGCCGGGCGCTCTCACGGTATACACGCGCAACCCACTACCTTCGGTCTCAAGTTGGCCGGTTGGTACGCCGAGCTACAACGGGACCGGTTCCGGCTGCTGACCGCGCGAGAGACCATAGCGAGCGGTAAACTTTCGGGTGCCGTCGGCACTTACGGTGTAAATGGGCCTGACATCGAGGCCGAAGTTCTCGAGGGGCTTGCCCTGGCGGTCGAGCCGGTGGCCACGCAGGTAGTCCCCCGGGACCGGCACGCTGAATTCTTCTGCACGCTGGCTGTATTGGCCGGTGGGCTGGAGCGTTTCGCGACCGAAATACGTCACCTGCAGAGAACCGAGGTGGGCGAAGTCCTCGAATCCTTCAGTAAGGGGCAGAAGGGCTCGTCTGCCATGCCGCACAAGCGCAATCCCATTCTGACCGAGAACATAAGCGGACTGGCGCGCCTCGTCCGTGCCAATTCACTGGCCGCACTTGAGAACATAGCCCTGTGGCACGAACGCGATATTTCGCATTCCTCGGTGGAACGGGTGATAGCACCCGATTCGACGATTGCGCTTGATTTCATGCTCGCGCGCATGACCTCTGTGGTTAGCGGCATGGAGGTTCGGCCCGAAGCAATGGCGGCTAACCTGGAGCGTACCGGCGGCAGGATGTTCTCGGAGAAAATTCTCCTCGCCCTGGTCGAGAACGGGATCTCCCGCGACGAAGCCTACCGCTGGGTTCAGCGTTGCGCACTGGCGGAGGGCGATTTCCGCACCAACGCGGAGAAAGATGCCGATATCAGCCGCGTGCTCGATGCCAGCAGGCTCGAGAAGGCATTCGATATACAGGCCGCGCTGGGCCATGCGCACGAAGTATTTGACCGCGTGATAGAGGAGGGGACATAAACATGGCGACAAGCGGAAAGATGATCGCGGAGGGTAAGGCCAAGCGTATTTACGAGACCGACGATCCCGAGCTCCTGATGTTTTATTTCAAGGACGACGCGACCGCGTTTAACGCGCAGAAGAAAGGCACCATCGAGTCCAAGGGAATTCTCAACAACAGGATTTCCCGCCGCTTCTTTGAATTGCTGCGGGAAAACGGAGTTGAAAATCACTTTGTTGATTGTCCGTCCGAGCGCGAAATGCTGGTGCGTAAGGTCGAGATCATTCCGGTCGAAACCGTAGTGCGTAACATCATCACCGGCAGCCTGCAGAAACGCTGTGGGCGGCCGGAAGGTGAAACACTGCCGCGACCCATCGTAGAGTATTTCTACAAGGACGATGACCTCGGCGATCCGATGATCAACGATGAACACATCCTGATCTTCTCGTGGGCCACGCGCGAGGAGCTCGACGAAATTCATCGGCAGGCCTTGGCCGTGAACGCCATTCTGGAGCCGTTCATGCGTGAAAGGGGAGTGCTCCTGGTGGACTTCAAGCTGGAGTTCGGGCGGGACTCTACGGGCAAGGTGTTGCTGGCAGACGAGATCTGTCCTGATACCTGCCGCTTCTGGGATATTGAAACCCGCAAGAAGCTGGATAAAGACAGGTTCAGGCAGGACATGGGTGGAGTTGAAGACGCCTACCAGGAAATTGCACGGCGGGTAGCCGGCTGAAGGGGGAAAAATGGATTTCGTTGCCAGGGTTTACGTGACTCCCAAGAAAGCGATTCTCGACCCGCAGGGTAAGGCCGTGGCTTCGTCTCTGCAGGCGCTGGGCTACGACGGAGTCGATGATGTTCGTCTAGGCCGATATATCGAGCTGCGATTGAGCGGCGTTACCGGAAACGAAGCCGCGGGAAGTAGAGTTGACGAGATGTGCCGTCGCCTGCTGGCCAACGACGTCATCGAGGACTACCGCTTTGACATCGAGGAGAAGCTCGAGGAGCAGGGAGCCTGATCGTGACCTGGGGTGTAATCGTTTTTCCTGGTTCCAACGATGACCGAGATACGCGGCACGTGCTCGCGGATGTGATGGGCGCCGATGTGCGGATGCTCTGGCACAAGGATACCGACCTCAAGGGCGTAGACGCGGTCGTTTTGCCGGGTGGATTTTCCTACGGCGACTACCTCAGGGCTGGAGCCATCGCCAGAATATCGCCCGTGATGGAAGAAGTAGCTCGTTTTGCGAACGCAGGCGGCCCGGTGCTCGGAATCTGCAACGGCTTCCAAGTGCTATGCGAAGCAGGATTGCTGCCCGGTGCGCTCATACGCAACAGTGGCTTGCGCTTCGTTTGCCGCGATGAAGCGATCGAGGTGGCGAACACCGCGACGGCGTTCACTGCTTCTTGCTCGGGCGGCGAGGTTCTGCGTATCCCGGTAAAACACGGGTGCGGTTGTTATGTACTCGAGAGAAACAAGCTCGAAGAACTCGAGGGGCGAGGCGGGGTTGTATTTCGTTACGCGGACACAGCGCCAAACGGCTCGGTGAACAACATAGCCGGCGTGTGCAATGAGCGCGGTAACGTTGTTGGTCTGATGCCGCACCCGGAGCACGCTGTCGATCCCGCGCTTGGCATGGTTGATGGGCGGGTCTTGTTTGAGTCGGTCACGGCCTGGGCAGTAAATGGTGTAGCCGCATGATTCACGGCAGCGACAGGACGATAGATGAAGCCCTGGCTACGGAGCACGGCCTCAGTGCTGAAGAATACGCGGCCATTCTCCAGCATCTCGGGCGCACGCCAACAATAGAAGAACTGGGCGTGTTTTCGGTGATGTGGTCGGAGCACTGCAGCTACAAGAGCTCGCGGGTGCATCTCAAAAGATTCCCGGTCACTGGACCGGCGGTGCTGCAGGGTCCGGGCGAGAACGCTGGAGCCGTGGATATCGGTGGTGGAATGGCCGCGATATTCAAGATCGAGAGTCACAACCACCCCTCTTACGTCGAGCCGTACCAGGGGGCGGCTACTGGTGTGGGCGGAATACTGCGGGATATTTTCACCATGGGCGCGAGACCTGTGGCTAACATGAACGCCCTGTTTTTCGGTGAGCCCGAAGACGAACGCACCCCGTACCTGCTCTCTGGGGTCGTTTCCGGGGTAGGCGACTACGGCAACAGCGTTGGTGTGCCAACCGTAGGTGGCCAGGTTAACTTTGACGCCGCTTATAACGGCAACATACTTGTCAACGCTTTTTCGCTCGGTATTGCCAAGGCCGACAACATCTTCAGCGCGGTGGCGAGTGGCGAAGGAAACCCGGTGCTCTACGTTGGCTCGCGCACTGGTCGTGACGGCGTTCACGGCGCCAGCCTGCTTGCGTCCTCCGAGTTCAAAGAAGAATCAGAACAGATGAAACCAACCGTGCAGGTCGGCGACCCCTTCGCGGAGAACCTCCTGATCGAGGCCTGCCTCGAAGTTCTCGAGGGCGACGATGTCGTGGCCATACAAGACATGGGCGCCGCTGGTTTGACTAGTAGTTCGGCGGAGATGGCAGGGCGGGGCGGCGTGGGCATCTCTCTAGACCTCGACAAGGTCCCTCTACGGGATTCTTCGGTGAGTGCTTACGAGATCCTGCTGTCGGAATCCCAGGAACGAATGCTGTTGGTGGTCAAGCAGGGGCGGCAGGGAGCTGTCGCCGAGCTTTTTGCTCGCTGGGACCTGGAGTGCGTCGAAGTAGGAGTGGTCACCGGTGACGGAAGGTTGCGCGCGAGCTGGCGTGGCGAGGAGATACTGTCTATCCCCGTCGGCGCGCTCACTGACGACGCTCCCGCTTACAAGCGGCCGATCAAAGAACCAGCCGCCAGGTCGATCAGTAGTGGTGGTGTACCCGGTGATGGGGAACTCACCGACCCTGCTTCCGCGTTGCTGGAGATGTTGGCTTGCCCGGAACTTTGCAGTCGACGTTGGGTTTTTGAGCAATACGACTCCTGGGTAGGTGCGAACACCGTTCTGCACCCGGGTGGCGACGCCGCCGTAATACGGGTAGCCGAAACCGGTGCTGGGTTGGCCATGACAGTGGACTGCAATCCGAACTACGTGGCCAGCGATCCTTACCGGGGTGCCCAACACGCGATAGCCGAGGCGGTGCGAAATATATCTGTAACCGGCGCGACACCGCTAGCGGTTAGCGATTGCCTGAATTTTGGGAGCCCCGAAAAACCCGAGGTGATGTGGCAGTTCAGCGAGGCGGTAGACGGGATGGCCGCAGCTTGCCGACACTTCGGCACGCCGGTTATCTCGGGCAACGTGAGCTTTTATAATGACACCCGGGGCGAATCGATCCCCCCGACGCCGGTGGTCGCCATGGTCGGCCTGATGGCCGATTCAGCTACGGCGGTGGGCTGTGCGGTCGGCGGCCCAGGCCGCAGGATCTATCTCCTCGGTGCCGGTGTGGCTGAACTTGAAGGCAGTGTTTTTGAGCGCCTTTACGGCAAGAACCCAGTAGGTGGGGTGCCCGCTCTCGACCTCGATGCCGAAAAAAAATGCTCGGCCTTGTGCGTGGACCTCGTGCAGCAGGGGCTCGTCACCGCCGCCCACGATCTATCCGAGGGCCCTTGCCGAGATGGCGGTGCAGGAGGGCTCATGTGGCATTGTCGCCCGGGTGCCCGATCATGGCCGCTTGGATAATTCCATGTTCGGCGAGAGCGCTACGCGAATACTGGTTGTCGTTGAAGCTGGGGACACAGACGCTGTAGAAGCTGCGGCAGCGGCCAGCGGGGTGTCCTGTCTATTGCTCGGCGAAACCGGCGGCGACCGTTTTCGGCTCCAACGCGATGGAGACACGACTCACCCGCTGCTGGATCTCGAACTGGCCCAGCTACGGGCTGCCCGCGAGCACACTCTGCCGGCCATCGCAGCAGGTCTTAAGGATTTTGAAGCGGCATGATAACGAACAAAACAGAGGCGGTGGGCGAGTGATTTACGACAGTCGTGAAGATCGTTTCAACGAAGAGTGCGGGGTCGTAGGGGTATACGGCCGTCCGGAAGCCGCGAATCTCGCGTACCTGGGCCTGTATTCACTGCAGCACAGGGGGCAGGAAGGCGCTGGCATTGCCTCGAGCGACGGGAGCTCGCTGGTGCAGCACAGGGGACTTGGCCTGGTAGCCGATGTGTTTGACGAGGACGTCATACGGGCACTGGGCGGTGATATGGCCATTGGTCACAACCGTTATTCGACCAGCGGACAGACGCTGCTGCGTAATACCCAGCCCTTCGTAGTGGAATACGCCCTTGGTCCCCTGGCTGTTGCCCACAACGGCAATTTCGTCAACACCGAGCTGCTCAGGGCCAATCTCGAGGCCCACGGGTCTATTTTTCAATCCACGGTGGATACCGAGGTCCTCATACACCTCATCGCCAGCTACAATCGTTCTACGCTGCTCGAGCGCACTATAGACGCGCTGCGGGTCGTTGAGGGGGCGTACTCGGTCTTGTTTATGTCTGACCGGGAAATGATCGCCGCCAGGGATCCCAACGGCTTCAGGCCCATGGTCATCGGCCGTTTCGAAGGTGGGGGCTACGTAGTGGCGTCGGAAACTTGTGCCCTGGATCTCATGGAAGCCGAGTACGTGAGAGAGGTGGAGCCTGGAGAGCTGATTCACTTCAGGGATGGCAGCATGAAGAGCATACATCCCTTCGAAAAACGTGAGCGCCACGCCTGTATTTTTGAACATATTTACTTTGCCCGCCCTGACAGCATGGTTTTTGGTACCCACGTCTACGGCAACCGCAAGGAGTTCGGAAGGCAACTGGCGCGCGAAGCACCAGTGGAAGCGGACATCGTGATACCAGTACCCGACTCGGGTGTACCGGCAGCCCTGGGTTACGCCGAGGAATCAGGCATTCCCTTCGAGATGGGCCTCATCCGCAACCACTACGTGGGCAGGACCTTCATCGAACCGCAGGATTCGATCCGCCACTTCGGTGTAAAGGTCAAGCTCAATCCTCAGCGCGAAATCCTGGCGGGAAAGCGGGTTGTCATCGTCGACGATTCGATAGTGCGTGGCACCACGAGTCGCAAGATAATCCGTACTATACGCGCCGCAGGTGCGCGCGAGGTGCATTTCAGGGTGAGTTCTCCGCCGACCACCGGGCCCTGCTATTACGGGGTGGACACACCTACTCACGGTGAGCTCGTGGCCAATAATCATAGCCTGGAAGAAATCCGCCAATACATCCTCGCCGACTCGCTGGCCTACCTGAGCGAGGCCGGCATGTACTCCTTTCTTGGCGGCAAGGATCCCGGTTTCTGTGACGCGTGTTTTACTGGTCGCTATCCGCTGGGCGCGGCCGAGACCGCGGCCGGGGGGCAGATGCACTTGTTCCAGTCCGGCGATAAGAAACGCGGGCCACGCCTGCGTGTCGTGAAAGAGTAAGAGCTCCGACTGCAGCTGCGTTTTTTAAATTACGGTCGGCCGGCGCCAGGTAATGTCGTCCAGGTCAGGACAGTCAACATTATAATGGAGGCCGCGGCTTTCCCTCCTTCCCCTGGCACATTGAACCAGCAGGTCGGCTACCAGCGCTAGATTGCGCAGCTCAAGCAGGTCGCCCGTTATCCTGAAATCCCAATAGTACTGTTGGATCTCGTCGCGCAGCATGCTGATACGCTTGGCTGCTCGCTCGAGCCTCCTGTCACTGCGCTCGATGCCCACGTAGTTCCACATGAGCTGACGAATTTCGTCCCAGTTGTGCTTGATGACCACCGATTCGCCTTCGTCACTGGCGTCACCGGTCACCCAGCTCGGAAACACGGGTGGTGCGACGTCGTCTTCGCTCGTCCTTTTCCTGGCGTGTTCAGCCGCACGGTGGGCAAACACGAGTGCTTCGAGAAGGGAGTTAGAGGCGAGCCGGTTTGCTCCGTGCAGACCCGTCATGGCGACCTCGCCGATCGCGTATAGTCGGTCGAGATTGGTCGCACCCACCGAGTCAGTCACCACGCCTCCACAGAGATAGTGGGCGGCAGGAACCACGGGCACTCGCTCGGAGGGTACGTTTATTCCGAGAGAACGACATTTTTCGAGAATTCGCGGAAAACGCGCGCTCATGAAATCGTCGGTGAAGCCCGTGAGGTCAAGGTGCACGTATTCCAGGCCTTCTTTCTTCATCTGGTGGTCAATAGCCCTCGCAACTATGTCTCGCGGAGCCAGTTCGGCGCGGTGATCGTAGGCCTCGAGGAAATAATTTCCTGACGGTGTACACAGTCTTGCTCCTTCGCCGCGCAAGGCTTCGGTTACGAGAAAAGACTTGGCGCTGGGGTGGTACAGGCAGGTAGGATGAAACTGCATAAACTCCAGGTTCGCTACGCGACAGCCGGCGCGCCGGGCCATAGCGAGGCCGTCTCCGCTGGCCACGTCGGGGTTGGATGTATACAGGTAGACCTTGCCGGTTCCGCCGCTTGCAAGGACGGTGTGGCTGGCGACTATCGTTCGTACTTCACCGCTGTCGGCATCAAGAACGTAGGCTCCCCAGCAGGAGGCTGCACCCTTGGAGAGGCCGAATTTTTCATCTACCAGCAGATCGACGGCATGATGACCTTCGAAGACATCGATTGAAGCGTGATTACGTACCTTTGCCACCAAGGCGCGTACAAGCTCGGCGCCCGTCTGGTCGGCAGCGTGCAACACACGGCGATGCTCGTGGCCACCCTCGAGCCCAAGATCAAGCTCGCCAGAATTGCCCGCCACCGTTGAAAACCGTACTCCCGACTCCAGCAATTCTGCGATCCTCGCTGGCCCCTCCGCCACGACGTCGCGCACTATATCCTCGGAGCACAAGCCCGCTCCCGCAGAAATGGTGTCCGCGGCATGGCTTTCCAGCGAATCGTCGCTGCCCCATACCGCCGAGACACCGCCCTGGGCCATGGCCGTGTTTGAGTCCAGCAGGGAGCGCTTGGTCACCAGCGCAACCCTGCCCGCATCTGCAGTTTTGATCGCAAAACTCAGCCCGGCGAGTCCGCTGCCGATCACGAGATAGTCGTAGCTTGTCTGTTTCACGGAAGGTTATGATAAACATTGGAAGCGAAGGAACAAGCTGCGCGTTGGGCGCCTTTTTTCGTGCGTGCGGCGGGGCTATTTGCAATAGTGGAGGTCCGGGAGATGGGACGATGACTGGTAATTGGCGTCAGAGATCGGACAGCGGAGGGTGGGTTCCCCACGCTCAATTACCAAACGTGCTGAGCGTGGCGCGTATCTGCGCGGTTCCCTTGTTGGTATGGTTGCTGGACCGCCCGTCCCAGGGCTACGCGCTCACGGCCTTTTTCCTTTTTTTCATCGCGTCCATGACCGACATTCTCGACGGCTACCTCGCCCGTAAGTACAATCTCGAAAGCCCGCTCGGCAAACTGCTTGACCCCCTCGCTGATAAGTTACTGGTGGTCTCCGCTCTTTTGATGTTGGCCTTGATCAACCGGGAACCGGGAATACCCGGCTGGTTCATGGTCATCGTAGTTGGCCGGGAAATCGCAGTGACCGGGCTAAGAAGTATCGCCGCCAGCGAGGGCCTGGTGCTCGCAGCCGAAGCCAGCGGCAAAATGAAAATGATCCTGCAGACGGTAGGCATCCACGCCCTCATACTCCACTACACTTACTTCGGGGTTAATTTTTACCTCCTGGGCATGGTGATGTTGTCCATAGGCACGGTTGTCGGCCTGTGGTCGGCTGCTGCGTATCACTTGTCAGTATTTCGTCAGCTTGGTGGCCGACGACGCCCGGGGTAGGCCACCAAAGCTCAGCAGCACTTGCAAAGTGCAGCAGGCGTGGTCAACATATGGATTCGCGTCTTACGCGGGTGTAGCTCAGCTGGCTAGAGCATCTGCTTGCCATGCAGAAGGTCGTGGGTTCGAATCCCATCACCCGCTCCATTGAATACACCGTAATTCCAGTTAGTTAGGTGCGCTTCGGGCCTACGCCGCTTTTTCGTTTCAGTATCATTCTGGCACTGGACAATGCTCTCACCGCTGGTGTAGCCTCATCGCAGGTAACGCTGCTGGCCTACCCAGGGGGGGGCTGACGGTGACCGGGGAGAAAACACGTGGAATCTACAGCAGGAAGGATACTCGATGTCGCTACCGACCTGTTCTCCCGGATCGGTTACGATGGTGTAGGCATAAGGGACATTGCGCGCGATGCAGAGGTTACGCCAGGTGCGATCAACTACTATTTTGGTCGCAAGGAATTGCTCTTCCGAGAGTGCGTAAGCGAACTGGTCAGGAGATACGTGAGGGACGCGCAAGGTTATATTGATCGCGACGATCTCTGCGGACTCTATATGAATTTTCAAACCTGGGCTGCGCGCAATCCGCAGTTACTCCGTCTTTGGGTCAGCGCTGAAATTTCCGACAGCGAAGATCGCCGCGAGTTTATTCACGAACACGTGGCTATGCCGATCTGGAAGATCCTTGCCCATGAAATTCCAGTCGGTGCCCAGCCCGAGGACAGAATGATGTTACTCACTTTCATTGGCAGCGTGCTGATGGCCGAGGTAGTGGACGACAATCTTTTGCGCACGATGATCGGGGGCGCTGGCGTCAGAACAGATGAGGTCTGGAGCAGGATGCGGCTCGACATGCTGAGTCTCTGGGCTATGCGCAAGGTTGAGCAGCAAACCACCGACATCGCCGTTTGATCGGCACCCAACCCGGCACTACAGAAAGTTCTTTTCTCGAAGCCCTAGTCAACGACCAACAAGACTGACATACGCTGGCCCTACGGCTGTGCGATGCCATGTGATCGGCTGTAGCTGGCGCCTCAGTGCCGGGCAGGCTCGAAAAAAAATTATTTAATCCACCTGGGGGGGATTGTTACCCGCTTGGGGATAGGTCAGTTTTGGAGTCAACGCGGCCCCCCGTCCGGGGCCACGGGGGTCATATGCTTCACAAAAAGACTAGATTTTTTTCCTCGAAGTTACTCTTTACTGGCCGCTACATTGCGGTTGTTGCGATACTGCTCTTCGCTGCCGGGACAGCAAGTGCGCAAAAGGATGGCGATCTTCCATTCGATTGCGCTCCAGGCGACGGTTACGGGCGTACCGTCGTTTACGGTGGTGATTTCAACGGCGACGGCGTAGCCGATTTCGCCATCGGCGCGCCTTGCGCTTTTGTCAACGGCAAACTTGAAGCCGGTTACGTAGAAGTGCGGTCGGGAGCCGATGGGCGCAGGTTGCTCAAGCGCAAGGGCAAGCAGGAACGCCAGTTTTTTGGCAAATCAGTGGCGTTCACCCACGACATCAACGGCGACGGCAAAGCCGAGCTTATTGTTGGATCGCCGGGCTGGGACCGTCGCCCCTTGCTCGATCCCCTTACGGGTGAACTGGTCCAACGACTCAACTACGGCGCGTTCCACGTATTCGCATCACAGCGAGGTATAGCGTTGAGAGTATTCGGCACTGGCAGGCAGGGCTACTACGGCGAGACAGTGGCCGGCCTCGAAGACATCAACGGTGATGGAGTTGCTGACCTGGTTATCGGCGCGCCTGGTGAAAGAAATGCCGAGGGCAAGCGCTCTGGCGTGGTCTATGTACAGTCGGGCAAACGCAGAGAAATTTTAAACAAGATAGAGGGCGAGCGGCTCGGCGATCGATTCGGACGTACTCTCATTGCCGGCGGCGATCACGACGGCGACGGGGTAGTCGATTTTGTCGCCGGGTCGCCAGTTCTCAGGGGATTAGCCGGGGAGGAAAGCGGAGTACTTCGCGTATACTCCGGTATTTCCCCCCAGGAATTTATCCTCGACCTGCAAGGTGCCAGGCGTGACCACCTGGGTATATCAGCCGCATCAGTTGGAGATATAAATGGCGACGGGCTTGACGACATCGCTTACGGTTCCGAACTTGCCGATGATGTTGCAGTAAAGAAGGCGGGTACGGCTTCGGTGGCCAGTGCTTCAGATGGCGCAAGAATCCTTGGGGTAGTAGGCAGCAAACCGCAGAAGAACGCCCGTTTCGGAAGCTCAATAGCCGGTACTGGCGACGTTAATGGCGACGGAGTGCCCGATATTGTAACGGGTGCACCGCAGGCCGACGCGGTCGATGGCTCCACCCTGATCCCGGATGCTGGACGTTTCCTGCTGTTTTCCGGCAGTGACGGTTCGCCGCTCCTGGAAGTCGACGGCTGGCGGCATTCGCTGCTTCTCGGCCAGGCCGTAAGCGCGGGTCCGGATCTTGATGGAGATGGCGTGAGTGAAATTCTGGTGGCGGCGCCGGGCGATGCCCCCCGACAACGCAGGGGCGCGGGCTCAGTTACAGCCTGGTCGCCGGTCAGCGGAGAACCAGTCAAGGTATTCAAAGGACGCCGCGGTCTCGAAACACGGGTGATAACCGTTGGCGTGGAGCCCAGAGAGGGACGTTCGGGTTTCGCGGTTTTCGGCTTTCTGCCCGATCGCCGGCAGCGAGGACTCCGTGCCAATATCTTTGCGGGAACCCGTCCGGGAGTCATGTCTATTGATCTCATCAATGACCAGCCGAAGGCGGCGCCAGGCACACTGAAGGTGGTGGTAGGGTCCGGTGCTGGAGCCAAGCATGGCTTGGTTGCGGTAATCGATTCGGCAAGGCGTAATTCAGTCACAGCGGTATTTGACGGTATGCAGGGCGTGGTGGGCCTCGTGGGCTCCAACGCAGCCGGTGGGTACTTCCAGGATGAAGATACCTTGCAGATAATTGCAGTACAGGCCGGTTCCCGTAACGGCGACGTCGTGGCCCAGGTTTTCGAGAGGTTCCAAGGTCCAGAGGGTACGTGGAGCCCGATTCGCCGGTTCGGTGTGTTTTCCGGCCCGGAAGCAGTTCTGAATAACGTGAGGATAGACGCGGGGGGCGCGACTGCTGCTGCCGGTGACTTGATTTCAAGCAGCGCAAAGCGCGATGAATTGTTAGTGGGTACGCAAAGTGGAGTCTCCGTTATCAGGATTTTTTCAGGGACGGGCTCGTTGTTGGACGAGTGGATCGCGTACTCACCTAGCGACGGTCACCGAGGAGCCAGCGTAGCCATTGGAGATGTCGATGGAGACGGCAATAACGACGTCGTGACTGTCCCGCGCTACGGCGGTGCCCAGGTCAAGGCTTTTTCAGCCAATGGCGAGCCATTGATCATGCCCGGTCAGATCGAGCCGGTGCGCTTCGAGGCTTTCGGACCGGATTTTACCGGTGGGGCGACCCTGGCATTGGCCGACGTTGACGACGATGGCGTACTGGAGGTTCTCTTGACCCCTTACCAGGTTAAGGGGGGCGCTGTGTCAGCCTATGAGTTTGACGGCAGCCTCGTAGAAGGTTGGGTCGATCTCAAGCCATACACGACCGGCTACACTTCGGTCGGCGGCACCGACGCTTTTCAACGACTCTAAGCGGAACTGACAACGGGAAAGGCCGCCCACGGCTCCGCCCTGTTGTCCTTTGTGGCGGCAAACGGGCGAGTCTATCCTGCGCTCATGAGCGAGCGCGAACGGCGGCCCCTTGACGGTATCAAGGTCCTGGATTTCAGCCACGTCCTGGCCGGTCCTTACTGCGGCCGTATTCTGTGCGACCTCGGTGCCGAAGTCGTCAAGGTCGAAGCCCCGGCCGGAGATGTTTCGCGGCGGCTGGGTGCGCGAAGGGCGGGTATCAGCGGTTACTTCATGCAGCAGAACTGCGGCAAGCTGAATATTTCCATTGATCTCAAGACCGAAGAAGGCGGCTCCCTCGCTGGACGACTGGTCAAGACAGCCGACGTGCTCATTGAAAACTTCAGGCCCGGGGTGATGCTGCGAGCCGGTTTGGGCCCGGAGGCGTCCCTGGCTGCTAACCCGGCGCTGGTCTATTGCTCAATAAGCGGCTTCGGCCATCAGAGCAGCTTGCGTGACAGGCCTGCTTTTGCCGGTATTGCCCACGCCACGACCGGAACACTGTACCGTCAAGGGAACTTTCACAGCCATGACCCCGAAGACTCGGTACTGGCGATAGGCGATACGGTCAGCGGCCTGCATTCTGTCATAGCCATACTCGCGGCCCTTAGGCTTCGCGAAAGCAGCGGCGAGGGTCAGTTCATCGACATGGCCATGCACGACGCGCTGCTTTCCATACAGGAGTGCGCGCACTCTTATCTCTTTGGAGAGGAGGGAACAGACGCAGACGTTTTCTGCTCCTGGGTCTACCGCTGCGGGGATGAGTTCGTGGCCATGCCTTCTGATCCGCGCGCTAACTGGGACCAACTCACGGCTGTTATGCAACGACCCGGACTCCTGGCCGATGAACGCTACTTGACTATAGAGCAGCGCAACGCCTGTCTTGATGAACTCGAAGCCCACGTGCAGGCCTGGATTGCCGACGAGGGCAGCGCCGACACCGTGGTTGAAAAACTCGCAGCGGCGGGATTACCGGGTGCTCGCGTGCTGAGCCTGGCCGAGGCCCTCGACTCCGACCAGGTGGCTGAACGCTCGATGGCGCCGGAGATGGACGATCGTAGTGGCTCGACTTGCCGCGTACTCAACACCCCGTATCGTTTTTCTAACGCGCGGGCCGGGGTAAGGGGACGGCCCGCCTACAGGGGTGAGAACAACCGCGAGGTGCTTGAGCGTTGGCTCGCTGCCGAGGCCGACGAGATAGATGCTTTGCAGGGGGCAGGAGTCCTGTCTGACCGCCTGCCGAGCGATTAGCCGCGTCAGGCCGGCTTTATCGCCGTCCCCCTGTAAACGGGCAGCAGTGTCCAGTCCTCGCTGCCACAGGCTTTGACCTGCAGTTCTTCGTAGCCGCTGTCACGAATCAGGTCTACCGAGTTCCGATTCAGGTTGCAGCCACCCGCGATACGGTTCCATAAGGGATTCAAACTGTCCTGCATCCGTTGTGCCCTCGGGCCGCGGCTACGGGTGTGTTCCACGTACAGCAAGCGACCCCCGGGTTTAGTGACGCGACACATTTCTTCGAGCGCACGCGCGGGCTCCGGTATCGTGCATAGCACCCAGGTAGCCACCACGGTGTCGAAATAGTTGTCTGGCCAGGGCAGGTCTTCTGCACCCGCGTCTACGAGTTCAATCGGCAGGTTTACTTCCTGGGCGCGTTGCTGCGCCCGCTTGAGCATGAAGGGGTCCGGCTCTACGCCGTGGAGAATCTCGATGTCCCCGTAACGCGAAAAGTTCATACCGGTGCCGACACCGATCTCGAGCACCTTGCCGCTCGCTTCTCCCACTACCTTGCCGCGCAGGCGGCGTAGCGGAAACATCATGAGGTCAAGGCTCGCGGCGACCCACGGGTGCCCTTTACACGCGGTAGTCATGCAGCCAGCCTATACCAGCCGGGGATCTAAGGGTAGGTCGTCAGTACGGCAGGGCGGCGACCCCTTAGAGGAATCGCCGCCCGCAGTACTGAAGGCTAGTGCAACTGGGAAGTGTTCAGGCTCCTTCGACCTTGGCCGATCGAGCGTAGAGCTGGAACACCAGGTGCCAGCCTACGAGGATGATGACCAGCAAGCCGACAACGCCGGCCCCCGCGAATGCCCCGGTGTGGGTGTTGATCATGGTCCAGAGCAAGGGCACAGACATGTAGGTGTTGTGGCGCGACCGACTACCGGCCAGTGCCGGCAGTGCCGCGTCCGGGGCCTCGCCAGCCTTCACGGCCGCAATGATCTGTTGCTGGGCCGGCCAGATGCGGAACCACACGTTGAAAGCCATCGCTGTGCCGAACATCGAACCGATGTGAATAGACATGCCACGATAACCGTAGCCTGCCCATTCGGTCATCAGGTAAGCCACGACAGCGGTAAAAACGAAGCCCACCGAGTAGGCCACCCTGAGGTTGCCAGCCGCCGGACTCTTGAACCACGCGTCGTAGATAAATACGCCGAGAAAAGTAACACCCAGCATCACCAGGTTGGCGGTGGTGAGAAGCTCGCCTTCGCCGTCGAGCAAAAAGCCGCCGTGATAGAAAACCAGCAGCAACAGGAGGACGCCGGTCACCCAGGTCCAGGCCGCTCCCCAACGAAACCAGAACAGCGCCCTCGGCATTAACTCGGGCACCACGGTGCCGGCCGCGCCCGCTTCTTTCATCTTCGCCGCGAAGGGAATGTTGACGAAGTTAAAAAACCAGAGCAGGCCGATCCAGAGGACGCCTGCGATCACGTGTATCCAACGAAACAGCGGCTCAAGATATTCCATCGTATTCTCCTTTTGTGCGGGCCATAAAGGCCCAGCCCCGATTGTAGTTGCGCAGCGGGCCGGAATCCAGACCCAGAAGGTCGATAATCAGCGGGGCGAGCGGCTTGTCGGGTAGAAAAGACAGGTTATCAGCGGCCTGTCGAGATGATGTAAGAAAGGGAAAAGACGTTCTCACTGGTGCCCTGGGCGTCTCCGAAGTTAAAATACCAGCCTTCTTCGCCTGGGTACTCGCGCGAGGGCAGAGTGCAGTAAGTGGCGTGGTCCAACAGCATGTCGAACATGGTTACGGCCGGCAGGAACTGCTGCTCATAGTCGTATACTGCTGTTTTTGCGCCGGGAAACGGCCGCGGACCGATCTTCCACTGGTTGAACCAGGCCTTCCACAGTTGCTCTTCGTGGTCGTACATCTCGGCATAGGGGATGACAAAACTCTCTTGGTCGAGGTACACGATGCGCCGGGAATAAGCATAACCCGGAAGCCGCGAGCGTCCTTCTATAATCCAAAGGTCGCGAAGCTCCCAGGTGTCATCAAAAATGAAATCAGCGGTGCCGGTGGCCCTGCGCCCTGGAAAGTGCCGCGTGTGCATGGGGGCTAGTAATTGTTTTCGACCCAATAATTTCCAATCCATCCAAGCGGCGCTACCAGCCCAACCGGCGTAACTGTCGAGGTCGGTGTCCTGGCCAAAAAGGGCTTCCGATCTTTGCGCCGTAGAAAGCCTGCGCACTCGCTTGAGCAACGGGTAGTACAACCAACTGTCGTCCTGCCTTCCCGGATCGAGGTAGCGGTTGTAGCTCAGTCCTACGCCCTTGAGGTCGAAAGGTTCTATTATTGGATGCAGGGACTCTCGGTAACGGATACCGTCGGGGGTGGGCCATGCGGGCTTCGGCTCATTGTAAAGCCGACCGACGTGGTACAAACGCCTGAAGTGGCCGAGCACGAAATGTCGTTCGACCAGCATGCCGCGGTCGCTGCGTAAGCTGCCCGTGTCGCAGTCAAAATTACGGATGTCCAGGTCGTCCACCAGAATACGGTTTTCGTAGTTGAACATCAGCTTGACCGCGAGGTCGGGGTCGTCGTCAGAAAGGGAAGGGAAGGGTAGCCCCGCAACGTAGTTTTCAAGCTCCAGTCCGTCCCCGGAAAGCTGCACCTGCGCAGAGTACTTTTCAGTAGCCGCCAGGCGCGCAGGTTCCAGTGGTATGAGACGGCTTTCCACCACCTCGATGGGAAGACCTCGGCCCAGGGCCCAGTTTGCCGACGGGGGCAACCAGCGTCCGTATACTTTCGTATCTGTCGCTGAAAGAACCTGGCCCGGCACTGGCAGCCCCGTGTCTACCATCGAAGGCAGTTCCGCCGTAGCCGGGCTGCTCAAGAGCGACCAGAAAGCCAGGGCTGAAACCGTGGTAAGCAGTTTCAGCCTGAAGATGGGCGGGCTATACTTATCGACTAACAAAGGACTTTCTTCACGCATGATAACAGACCGCCAAAAACAACTTAAAGCCCTGCTTGAGCAGAGGATCCTGGTACTCGACGGCGCCACCGGCACGAGCCTGCAGGAAATGGATCTCACGGCAGAAGACTTCGGCGGGCCGGCGCTAGAGGGTTGTAACGAGAACCTGGTCATCACCCGCCCCGACGTCGTAGAGGCAGTCCACCGCGGCTTTCTCGAGGCTGGAGCCGATATCATCGAAACCAATACTTTCGGCTCAAGTTCGGTTGTACTCGAGGAGTATGAGCTCGCCGACCGCGCCCGCGAGGTGAGCCGCCTGGGTTCCGAAATTGCCCGCAAGGCAGCCGACCAAGCTTCCACCAGCGGACAAACGCGCTTCGTCGCGGGTTCTATGGGGCCCACCACCCGGGCCCTGTCTGTCACCGGGGGCATAAGCTGGGAAGAACTCGCGGTATCTTACCATGAACAAGCCGCCGGCCTGCTCGAGGGCGGATCCGATTTTCTACTTGTCGAAACCTGCCAGGACACCCTCAACATCAAGGCAGCACTGGAAGGTATAGACCGGGCCGAAAAAGAACTGGGCGTCGAAGCGCTCGTGGCCGTGCAGGGAACCGTTGAAACCATGGGTACTCTCCTGGCCGGCCAGGACGTTGAAGCCTTGTACGTTTCGCTCGAACACAGGGAGCTTCTATGGATCGGGCTCAACTGCGCCACCGGTCCTGACTTTATGACCGACCACCTGCGAACGCTGGCCGAGATCTCGCGCTTTCCGGTTGCGTGTATTCCCAACGCGGGGCTTCCCGACGAAGAGGGCAACTACAACGAAGACCCCGAACGCCTCGCAACCAAGTTGCGACAGTTTGCCGAGCAGGGCTGGCTCAACGTTGTAGGCGGGTGCTGTGGCACCGAGCCCGAACACGTGCGCGCAATTGTCGAGGCTGTGAAGGACTGCAGCCCGCGTAGAGCCGCTCCTCGACTACGCAGTGTCGTGTCGGGTATCGAGGCCTGCGAAATAAGCGATGAGAAGCGACCGGTGCTCGTCGGCGAGCGAACCAACGTGCTGGGTAGCCGCCGTTTCAAGCGGTTGATAGCAGAGCGTAAGTTCGAAGAGGCAGCCGAGGTTGGCCGCGCGCAGGTGCGCCGCGGAGCCGCGATCATGGACGTCTGCCTGCAGGACCCCGACGGCGACGAGTTGCATGATCTTCCGCTGTTCCTCGAGCTCCTGGTCAAGAAGGTCAAGGTTCCCATAATGGTCGACACCACCGAAGTGGAGGTGCTCGAAGCGGTCCTGCCCGTTCTCCAGGGAAAATGCGTCGTAAATTCTATCAACCTGGAAGACGGAGAAGAGAAATTTGAGCAGGTCGTGCCCCTTCTGCGCCGCTTCGGCGGTGCCGCGGTGGTGGGTTGCATAGACGAGGATCCCGAACAGGCCCAGGCTGTTACCCGCGAGCGCAAGCTCGACGTGGCTCGGAACTCCTGTGCACTGCTGACCGAAAAGTACGGACTCCCCATCGAGGACATCTTTATTGACCCCCTGGTGTTTCCGGTAGGAACTGGCGACCGCAACTACGTAGGCTCGGGTATAGAAACCATCGAAGGCATACGCCTGATCAAGCGTGAGCTTCCTGGATGCAAGACCATACTGGGCATTTCCAATGTTTCCTTCGGGCTGCCGGTCGCCGGTCGCGAGGTGCTCAACAGTGTATTTCTACACCACTGTGTGGAGGCGGGCCTTGATCTGGCCATAGTCAGTACCGAGTCACTGGCCCCTTACAGCCGCATACCTACCGAGGAACGACGACTGTGCGACGATCTCCTCGAAAACCGCGGCGAGGATCCGGTCGCGGCTTTTGCAGCTCACTTCAAGGATGTGCAGCCGGTCGTTACCGAGGATGAACGGGCGGCCCTGTCTGCCGAGGAGCGCATCCGCTTGTGCGTTCTCGAGGGCAGCAAGCAGGGGCTTGAAGGGGCACTTGAAGAATTCAGGCAGGGCAAGGAAACCCTCGAGGTCATAAACGGGCCCCTGATGGCCGGCATGGACGAGGTCGGCAAGCGTTTTTCTGCAAACGAAATGATCGTCGCCGAGGTTCTGCAGTCCGCCGAAGCCATGAAGGCTGGCGTCAGCTACCTCGAACAGTTCATGGACAAGAACACTAGCGCGAGCCGTGGTCGCATTTTACTGGCGACGGTGAAGGGCGACGTACACGACATCGGCAAAAACCTGGTAGACATTATTCTCTCCAACAACGGCTACGAGATCATCAACCTGGGAATTCGAGTTCCGCCCGAGGACCTTCTCGCCGCCTACCGGGAACACTCGCCCGACCTGATCGGCTTGTCGGGGCTGTTGGTCAAAAGTGCCAAGCAGATGGTTATCACCGCCTCCGATCTCGCGGCTGCGGGCGTAGACATCCCCTTGCTCGTAGGCGGCGCGGCATTATCCAATCGCTTTACTCGGCTCAAAATCGCGCCGGAATATCCCGGTCCGGTTGTTTACGCCCGCGACGCCATGCTCGGTCTCGAACTGGCAGGACGATTGCGTAACGAAGACGAACTGCCCAGGTTGGTTTCCGAGTTGGATGCTGAGAGGCAACAGCTCGAAGAATCGGAGCAACGCAGCGCTGCGCGCCGGCGCAGCGATAGCGACCGCGAATTTGCGCCGCCGAAGCTTAAACCTCCGCGTGAACTTCCGCGAGCGCCAGACTACAGGCTGCACGTTGAACGAGACCGCGATCCAGCCGAGTTGTTTGACTGGATAAACCCGGCGATGTTGTACGGTCGGCACCTGGGGTTCAAGGGCAATTTTGCAAATGCCCTTGCCTCTGGAGATACGAAGGCGATCGAGCTGCGCGGCGAGGTTGAAAAGGTGCAGGACTGGACCTGTTCGCTCGAGGATGTCGCTGCGTCTGCTGTGTATCGCTTCTTTTCGGCCCGCGGCGATGGCGAGAGTCTCGTAGTATACCCTTCCGGGCCGCAATCTGAGAGCTCGGCTTTCGTTTTCGGCCGACAGCAGCGCGACGGCGGATTGTGCTTGTCTGACTACGTTTCGCCCGGCGGAGACGACAATATCGCGATGTTCGTCACCAGTTTCGGTCCTGGTGTGCGCGGCCATGCCGAGAAACTCATCAAGGATGGCGAATTCCTCAAGGCTCATATTTTCCAGGCCCTGGCGCTGGAGGCAGCCGAGGCTTACGCGGAGTTTCTTCACGCTCGCTTGAGAGCGGCCTGGGGTTATGCCGACCCCGCTGATCTCAGCCGAGCCGACCTGTTCAAGGCCCGTTACCACGGCAAGCGATATTCCTTTGGTTACCCGGCCTGTCCGCGACTCGAAGACCAGTCTCTGCTTTTCGAGTTACTTGATGTCGATGCAAACCTGGGCGTGGAGCTCACCGAAGGTTTTATGATGGAACCCGAATCCTCGGTAAGCGCGGTGGTATTTCACCACCCGGAGGCGAGTTACTTCAGCCTGAACGAGGCAGATTCCGAGTTGCTGGACCGAACCCTTGGGGAGTCTCCTCCCGGCGCCTGAAAATGATTCCGGCTACCACGCCCGCCAACAGGCCGCCGAGGTGCGCGGTATTATCGCGGCCCGGACCGAAACCTATAGCCATACCGTAAATAGCGGCCATAGCGCCGAGTACCTGCCATGATGGCCTCGAGCCTCGCGTGCGCCCGGGCAAGGACAGGCCCGCCAGTGCCCCGAGAATACCGGCCACGCCCCCCGAGGCTCCTGCCTTGACTGCCATAGACGGGGTCAGGGTATGGCTTGCGATGTTACCCGCGATACCTGCGACCATGAAAGTGAGCAGGAAAGGCCATGCTTTCATTTCACGGGCCAGGTGGGGTCCGAGTATCCACAGCATGACCATGTTTGACATGATGTGGCCAAGGTCGAAGTGCAGAAAAACAGCGCTGAGCAGACGCCAGTACTCGCCCGCCTCGACCAGGCTCCAGGTGATGGCGCCCATTTCGACCATGCGCGCTCTTCCCACGGGGTCGAGGCCACCGTGGGTGAAGAAAAACGCGGCCAGGCAGGCAGCGGTGATGGCAATCACTACGCCCAGTTGCTCAGGGTGTGAATCCGACAGGGCTTGGCCTTCTTCCGAGTCGTCGGACCGCAGGACTTCGGGGTACTCCTCGGCCAGCAGCGCGTTGGCCCGCTCGAGCTGCTCGGCCGGGACGAGGACTGTGAACGAATCCGTGGAATGGGCTTGCAGCCGGGAAGCGAGGCCCATCGATGCAAAAAGTAACGCCATAGCGTCGCCTTCCGCTTTTGGGAGACCGGTTCGTACGGCAACCCAGGCCTTGGTTTCGCCGCTGGCCGAGGAGCCTGCCTTGCGCATGGCATAAGACTGCCACAAGCTGGCCCTCGGGGATACCGACCGGCTGGCTGACTGCAGAGCCCATCCCGTAACGAGGCCCAAGCAAAGAGTGGACAACACGCAAGCGAACGAGGCAACGGGCTCCAGCGATACCGAGATTTTCATGACCGCGGTAGCCGGGCTTTGCATGGTATTCGTTTTCGGTGGGGTGATCTTCTGGGGATTGAAGGCCGGCGGTGACGCGGCGGGCTACGTTACCTTGCTGGCCCTCATTGCTCCCGTTGAGTCGGTGCGGCCACTCTACTTTGCCTTCGTGATGTTCCCCGCCCTCGTGGCCTTTCTCGCCGTCGGCGTACCCGTGTTGGTGAGGGTCCTGCTCAGGATGAGGCAGGCCCAAGGCCGTGACCGGGCATTTCTTCTCGCGCTGGCGCTCTGTTGCCTGTTGCTCTACGTCGACAGGGCCGCTGGTCTCGCGTCGATTCTGGGCCTGCTGTTGGCGCTGGGCATCGGCCTGCGCGGGGGCTTAAGGACGGTAAGGAGGCTTGCTACAAAACTCGCGGGAGGCCTGTGCCTGCTAACGGCTTCCAGCCTCGTCCTGTTGACCTGGATGGGAGCCGGGGTGCAAGCCGGGGCCCCCCCTGGAGTAGCGGTGCTTCCAACGCTGGTCATGCTCACTTGTTTTCTATTGCTGTTGAGCATGGTCTCGACGGTACTGGCCAAGCTCGGGCCGCTGGCAATCGTGGCGGCCATCCTGCTGTGGTGTGCAGCCCTGGCATGGTACCCACTGGCCGTGACCGGCACAGAACTACTGGTAGCGGCAGTTGATATGCAGGCGCCGGCCGGGCTCGTCATGATCTTCGTACTGGTGGCCGACGGGGCCCTGCTCGTTTTTGCAAGGCGTTCCATGGGCCAGGCCTGACCTCCCGGTTGCAGTCGGGTGAGCGCTTCCCTTTGACGTCTCCGTCGTTCATTTTACGGCGGTGTCCGAGCACGTACTCAAAAACAGTGAAGCTCTCTACGACCGGGCTCGTCGGGTTATCCCTGGTGGACTTTATGGCCACCAGGCCCGTGGCTTGCTCACCCGCGGCAGTCACCCGGTCTTTCTTGAGTCCGCTTCGGGCTGCCGCCTCAAGGACGTAGACGGGAACGAGTACATCGATTTTCTCTGCGCCTACGGGCCGATGGTCGTCGGATACGGAAACGAAGCTGTAGAGCGAGCAGCGGCCTTGCAGAGAGAGGCCTGCGACACCATGAACGTGCCTGCGCCTGCGATGGTGGAACTCGCCGAGAAACTCGTCGGGCTGACTCCTGGCGCCGACTGGGCGCTTTTTGCCAAGAATGGTTCAGACGTTACGACCTGGGCGCTGGCCGTCGCGCGCGCGGCTACCGGGCGTGACAACGTGGCCATGGTGGCGGGCACCTACCACGGAGTGCACGGCTGGTGCAACCAATTCGAGAAAGGTTTTCCCGGCAGCGAGCGATCGGCTGTCGTCAATTTTGATTGGAACGACCTCGATTCTCTAGACCGTTGCCTGGCCGTAAAGGGTGGGTTGGCCGCGGTCATGGTAACGCCGTTTCGCCACGAGGCATTTAGTGATTCACAGTTACCCGCCGACGGCTTTCTCGAGGGCGTCAGGCAGCGCTGCAGCAAACACGGGGCCGTGATGATAGTGGACGACGTTCGAGCTGGATTCCGCCTGCACCTGGGGGGCTCAAGCCAGTTGTGGGGTGTGACGCCCGACCTGTTGTTGTACTCCAAGGCGCTGGCCAACGGCTACCCCCTGTCGGCCATGTTGGGTATGGACAGCCTGCGCTCGGCCGCCCGTGAAGTCTTCTACACCGGTACTTTCGGCACGCAGGCTGTGCCCCTGGCAGCCGCAGTGGCTACACTGGACTTCCTCGAGGACCGGGACGGGCCATCGGTCATGCGAGAACAAGGGGAGAGCCTGTGCTCGGGCTTGCGCGAGCAGGCGGAGACCGCAGGCTTCGGGGTAACGATCAGCGGCCCGGCCGCGATACCTTTCATGACTTTCATTGACGACAGTGAATTCGACCTTTCTCGTCGCTTCGCGGGGCTGTGCGCTGAAGGGGGTGTATTCATTCACCCACTTCATAACTGGTTCCTGTCTACGGCCCATAGCGCCGAGGATATTGAACAGGCTCTGTCCATAACAACAGATGCCTTCTCAAGACTCGCGCAGGAAAGGGAAGGGTGAGCACCGTTACCCTGCGTCACCGGGGGCGCAAGAGCGGGGAAATCTACGAGGTGCAGGTGTGGGCGGCCACGCTCGATGGAGCGCTGTACGTTGCCAGTCTCGATGATTCCCGCAACTGGGTTCGTAACCTTCGGGCCGCGGGTTCCGTCGGGCTGTTGGAGGCCGAACAGGAGCGCTCTTATACCGTGACCGAAGACGATGACGAGGCGTTGATGTTAAGGTTCAGAAGGCAGACGCGCAGGGATCATCCATTGGTGGCTCGGTTGTTGCCGTTATTTAATCGCGGGACCCGACCTGTTTTATTCAAGCTTACATAGACCAGGGAGATAGACTGTGCCGATACCTGAGAAACACTTTTTTGTATGTACCAACCGTCGGCCACCGGGTGTAGAAGTTCCATCCTGTGGAGCCCAGGATGGTTTCGAAATACTTGCTGCCTTGCGCGAAGAGCGAGACCGGCGTGGTCTGGCGGCCAGCGTTTTTATCACGGCCACCGGCTGCCTCGGCCCCTGCCCGGCCAACGGGGGTACTGTCGTCGTCTACCCCGACGGCTCCTGGTACACGGGTCTGAGCACGGCCGATGTCGCCGAAATAGGAGAACAGCACATGGCTGGTGGCAAGCCGGTGTCGCGGCTTCTCGATAAAGAGTTTTCCCGCGTAGAATAGCTGTCGGCCGTAGCCCGGTATCTCAGGTGACGAGCTTGGCCACCATGTCTCCGGCTTCTGACGTGCTGCAGCCCATCGCGCCGGCCGACATGGATTTCAAGCGTTTGGAAAGCACCTCGGTGATGGCTTTTTCCACGCGGACGGAGGCGTCTTTCTCGCCGAGGTGACTGAGCATCATCTGGCAGGCCGAGATCGCCGCCATGGGATTGATCACCCCCTGGCCGGTGTACTTGGGCGCCGAACCTCCGATGGGCTCGAACATGGAAACACCCTCGGGGTTGATGTTGCCCCCGGCGGCTATGCCCATGCCCCCCTGAATCATGGCGCCCAGGTCAGTGATGATGTCGCCGAACATGTTGTCGGTCACGATGACGTCAAACCAATCCGGGTTCTTGACCATCCACATGCAGGTAGCGTCCACGTGGGCGTAGTCCCGCTTGATGTCGGGGTACTCGCTCTCGCCCAACTCGTTGAAAGCCCGCTCCCACAGATCAAACGCGTAGGTCAGCACGTTGGTCTTCCCGCAAAGCGTCAAGGTGTTTTTCTTCCCACGTTTCCGGGTTGCCTCAAAAGCGTAGCGCAGGCATCGCTCGACGCCCTTGCGGGTGTTTATGGATTCCTGCACGGCGACTTCGTCTGGAGTACCTTTTTTCAAGATGCCGCCGGCACCGGCGTATAGCCCCTCGGTGTTTTCACGCACCACCAGGAAGTCTATGTCTTCGGGACCCTTGTCTTTCAGCGGGGTCTCGACGCCGGCGTAGAGCTTGACGGGTCGCAGATTGATGTACTGGTCGAGCTCAAAGCGAAGGCGCAGCAGGATGCCTTTTTCGAGGATGCCGGGTTTTACATCAGGATGACCGATGGCGCCCAACAGGATGGCGTCCAGGCCACGAAACTCTTCAATTACCGAGTCGGGAAGGATCTCGCCGCTGGCCAGGTAGCGGTCACCGCCGAGGTCGTAGTGCTCGGTTTCGTAAGAAAAACCGGTTGTTTCAGAGGCTGCGGCCAGCACTTTCAGTGCCTCTGCCGTGACTTCCGGTCCGGTTCCGTCACCGGGAATTACTCCAATCCTGTACAAAATCCGGCCTCCGTTGAGTTTCTGGTCGAGCAACCGCTGCGACTGCCCGGACGAGGCGCTGCCTTGCGGTAGAAGAAAAACGAACTATTGCAGCAAACAGTGACCCGAACAAGCTAGAATAAGACCGTGGCCCTTGTTGGTTAATCAACGCCAGGGGGTTGAGAAGCTGCTATCGCGCTGCAATAATTCTTTTGCGCGGGTGCTTACTCGCCACACGCTTTCAGGCGGCGTGCCCAAGTGGTTAAGGGAGAGGTCTGCAAAACCTCCATTCAGCGGTTCGAATCCGCTCGCCGCCTCCATCCTTATTCTGACGAGCCGCAGGGGCGGCTACGTCTCTGTCGTGACGGGCGGGACTCAGGCTCGAACAGCAACCGCGTCGTCACTCCATACCGGCCTGTATTCGGGAGCGACTTCGACCCCGAGCTGTTGACGAACTTCGGTCAGTGGCTGCGTGAGCAAGGCTTCCCAGTCCTGGGCCGGCAGCAGGCCGGCCTCGAGGCCGCTGCGGCGACCGCGGCGCACGACCGCCGGTACCCAGAAGTGTCTCATCTGAAGACTTTTCAAGGTGGCAAGAAAAACTATAAGGCGAATGCCCCGGTTTCGCGTCTGTGCCCAGGTGAAGGCCAGCAGCGCATCTTCCCCGACGAGATCGCGGCCGTAGCCGGTGACCACGTGCCAGAGATCGTGCATGTCACGAAGCCGAGTACTGAGTGTTTCGGCCCGTGGGTCGATAAAGTTGATTACCTGCGCTCTTTGCTCGCTGGCTTGCGAGAGGCCGTCGGCCGAAAGCTGTTCGGTCTTTACGAAGTCAAGGTAGGCTCTTCCCAGGCTGCCTTCTGGCAGGCCGGCAAGCATTTGCCTGTCGCGTAGGACCTCGAGCAGGGCTTCCGGGTGGCGGGTTATGACTCGGCCGCCCACCTCGTCGGATTCCACCCGTCGAAACAGCCGCTCGAAGCCGGAGCCGGAAAGGGCACTGATGATGATAAACACCTGGCCGGTGTCGTCCGGGTCAGCGAAGAGCTTCCTGATGGCTCTCCACGCCACTAATGGCTTGAGTTTTACGTCGTTGGTTATGCGCTTTCTGGCCACCGGGAGCTCCAACCGCTATTGTCATTGGCTGTGGCCAGTGAGTCAACGCTGGCTGACAAAATAGTCACCCCGAGCCGGGATGGCGGAACTGGTAGACGCAGGGGACTTAAAATCCCCTGGGCGTAAGCCCGTCCGGGTTCAAGTCCCGGTCCCGGCACCATTATTTCAATCACTTACGTCGGTGGATCGCGGCAGCAAGCCTGGCTGACTTCGTCTTTCCCCAACGTGTCCCCAACCCGCGCGACTTTTTGCACGGCATCGCAAAGATAGGTGTCGTCGACGATGGCATAGCGTTTGAAGATGGAGTTGTTCTTTCAGCCTGCGAGCTCCATTGCGACGGTCTCGGCGACTCCCTGCCTTCGGTAGAAGCCGACCAGTAGGCGGTAGCCGGCAACATTCCAAGCCTCCGCGCCCCCCCCGTATGGGGGGCGATGCCATAAAAAAGGGATGTTTTAATCTTAGGCCCAGGCCGAAAGCATTGACAGGTGTTGTCTATCTATAGAAGGTGGCCTGAGACCAATGCCGAAGGGGAAAAGGCACAACAAAAACATGGGGTGAATCATGCGAGAACTTAAGCAACTTATCCTGGGCGTCACGCTTCTGGCGGCCATCGCCGGTGCGGCTGTCGATGCGAGCGCTGCGAAGATCTGTGTAAGCCCGAGCAAGCCTACTTGCGAGAGCACGCTTCAAGCAGGCGTGGATGCCGCAGTCGCTGGCGACACCATCATCGTGGCCAAAGGGCGCTACGACGAGAACGTTGCCGTTCCGGCTGGAAAGGACGGGCTCACGATCAAGGGAGGCGGTAGTTCCGTTCTAGATGCGGGCTTGCCCAATACCGGGGACGCGCTGACGATCGCTTCGGCCGCCGTCACGGTCGATGGCTTGACGGTCCAAAACGGCGCAGCCAAAGGCATCGTATTCGAAGCTGGCGCCGATGGTGGGACGCTCTCCAACGTGACGATTCAGGGATTTGTGGACGACTGCGTTCACGCCACTGGCAACGACTACACGGTCACTGGTAGCACGTTCCAAGTTTGCAACGGAGTTCGCGTCTATGGTGGCAACACGACCGTAACCAAGTGTAGCTTTGCCCACTTCAATTCAGCATGCCTATCGATAGAAGGTCTCGATGCGGTCGTGTCCAAAAACAACTTCTTCATATTCGACCTTGCTGCAATCCAGATTGAGGCCTTTGAGGGAGCGGCCACCGTCACAGACAATCGCTTTCAGGACGGTGACCAAGGCATCTTGTTCGACGGGTGGACGCTGACAGCCACGGATAATCGCGGCCGCCGCTTGAACGACGATATTGTGTTTTTCCGAGCCGCTCCGGACTGTGCCGGCGACTCGGTCATCTCGGGCAATCGGATCGACACTGTAACCAACGATACCGCTTTTACCGTCAATTGTGAGTCCCAGCTCCCCGGCTCGACGATTACCCTGGAGAACAACCTCGTGAAGCAGGCGATGAACGGCGGCTTCAACATTGACGCTGACAACGTGACGCTGCGCGGCAACAGTGTCGTACGCTCGGGCGCGCGTGACGACGACCCTTGCTACGACCTGGAGGGAAACAATATCCTCGCCGAGGACAATACCGGGGCGGACTGCTCAGGCGGTGGATTCCTCGTCAATGGCGATTCTGTGGAGCTTCGAGCGAACACCGTAGAGAACACGGGCCGCGACGGTTTCGCCGTCGCTAGCGGTACCGATGCATTGCTCGAGGGGAACCGGTCCACCGGCAATCTGCGCTTCGGGTTCTCGATAGGTATCGACGCCGCCAACACTACTCTCACGCAGAACGTGGCCCAGTCCAATCGCGAAGATATCTGCGACTCGGGCACCGGCACGACTCAGAGCTCCAATACCTTCGCGACCAGCCTGGATCCGTTGGCAGCAAACTGTATTACGGGGTTCGCCCGATAGGGCTGGAGGAATATTGAAGATGGTACATCCGAACAAGAGTCTTCTCCGGGGTGTTCTCGGGTTTCGTGTGCAGCGCCAACTGCTGTGGGCGCTTTTGTGTGCAGCATCATTGGCGCTGGTCGTGTCGAGCCCCGCTGTGGTTCTGGGCGCTGCGATCTGCGTGAGCGGCTCGACGCCTGGCTGTGAGACTACAATTCAAGCGGCAATCGATATCGCGGTGGGCGGCGACACGGTTACGGTCCTCGACGGGCGCTATGACGAAAACGTCGTGATTCCGTCCGGTAAGGACGGGCTTCGTCTCGTCGGTGATGGAGGCGTACTCGATGGCGATCTTCCCAACACTGGCGTTGCTCTGACCGTGGAGTCCAACGACGTGACCGTCGAGGGCTTGGTGATCCGCAACGCCGAGGACCACCTGATCGCTGCAGGCACGGAGATCGCGCCGGTCTCGGGCTTCACCATCGACGGAGCTACCCTCGAAGGAAGCCGCACGGCTTGCGTCCGGGTGTACGGGGACGGGTTCACGGCCCGACGCACGACAACGCGGTACTGCGGCCTTCATGGCATTCTAGTTACAGGCAACGACGCTACGATCACCAAATCCAGGGCCTCTTACACGGGTAGTGACGCCTATTCAGTGATCGGCGACGATGCCGATTTGCAGCGTAACCAGGTCATACTGATCGACGGTGATGGCTACGAGGTGTTTGGGGATCGGGCGAGGATCGTCCGCAACAAGGTGAGGATCATCGACAATGGCGGCGTGGATGTGCGGGGGTATGACGTCTTCGTCTCGAAGAACAAGATTTCGCACATCGACGGCACGGGCGTCGACGTAGACCCGCCCGACGATGCTTCTCCGGGACCGGCCGGCAATGGGGGTGAGATCTCGAACAACTCGGTCTTCAGCAGCACCAACGACGGCTGCGTCGAAGTCAGTGATTTCGCTGAGCCCGAGTTCGACCCCGTCTTCGCTTCGGTATTGGTTTCTGGGAATCGATGTCGCCGCGCCGTCGATGAGGGCATAGCTATCGTTGCCGACGGCGCTATCGTCACCGACAACCGGGTTTCCCAGGCCGGCGCAGGACCCTTGGAGCCTTGCGTCAGCGTAAAGGGAGATGGCGCCGTGGTGACGGGAAACAGCGGGTCTAGCTGTGCTGGTGGCGGACTACTATTGGTCGGCAGCTCCGGAGTCGTGAGCGACAATACGATGAAGAAGACCTTCGGCTATGGGTTCGAGGTGGGCAACGCTACCGACACGTCTGACTCGGTGGTGGTTTCCGACAACTTGGCGCAGGCCAACCTGGGGTTCGGCTTCGCCGTGCGCCAGTCTGCCACCGCCGCGGCGCTCTCAGGCAACGAGGCGAGCAAGAACCGCGAGGATCTCTGCGATGCAGGAACCGCAACGACATCCGTGGGGAACGACTTCGATACCGAGCTCGATCCCTTGGGAGCCGATTGTATGCTGCGCGGCGAGGCTCCGTGAGCTACTACGACGGTGGTGGCGCCGATAACGAGCCCGTTACGTTGACTACCTGATCGCACACGGATTCGTGCACGAGGCCTGGGCCGCGCATAGGGCCCACACCAAACGGATTTTCGTGTCCAACCGCAACACCTGGGTCGCTGCCTGCACCTCGTCTGCACTCCCCGCGACCGCCGTGGACCTGAAGTCACTCAGCCCGGTCTGGTCAACATCGAGTCTGATCCGTCAGGCAGCCAGTTGCCGTGAAAACCAAATGGAACGCGCCGCGGCATGTGCACGCGGGCGGTCTCGGTCATTTCGTGGGCGTCGAGGATGACCAGGTCCGTGTGGGCCCCGTCCGTATCGCTTACCATCGAGACGATCCACCCGTCGTTTTCGGCCGTGCCCGACTGGTCAGGCGCGAACACGGGTTCGCCGGTGACCTCGCCGTCCCGGTACTGGTGGGTTCGCTCAGTACCGGCAACAAAGTCGTATAGGGTAACCGAGTCGAAACGCGGCCCCAGTGGTACCGTCGTCCTGGCAAACGTCGCCGCGACGCCGTAGCGGTGTTTTTCACCTTCGACTTCAGCTCGAACCCGGGGAAACTCGCCAGGCAGATCGCCCAGCCTCTGCTCGCTGACGGTCCCAGCGTCCAGGTCGATCGTGAACCTGGTCAGGAAAGATTCAGGGTCAGGAATCGACGCGTCGCCGGCGCCGAAGTCCATCCGCTCGAAACGGCAGCCATCCACCATGATCCGGTTGTCTTCCTCCCACGCGTTCATGAAATGCACGACGTAGCAGTTGGGGATCTCGAACCACCTGGTGTCGCTGCCAGATCCTTCCCTGGGCAGTACGCCGATGCGGGTGCCGTTGTCGGGGTCCCACTTCACCATGGGTCCGCCCGCGAGAAACGCCTCCAGGTCCAGGACGGCGGGGGAGTCGAAAAACACCGCGTGCTTACTGCTGACCGCAAAGTCGTGCATCATCGTGGGCTTGGGAACCTCGATGTCTTCGACCTGCACCAGTTCGCCGGCAGCGCTAACGCGCATGTACTTCAGCGTGGGCATGTATCCAAACACGATCATTTCGCCGTTGCGCGGGTCGATGTGGGGATGGGCTGTAAAAGATCCCTGCAGGCGGCCGGCAAAGTCGTGTTCGCCCAGGGTACGAAGTTCATCATCAATTTCGGTGGGTGCGCAGCCCTCCATCAGGCAGAAGATACGTCCCGCGTGGCGGATGACATTTGTGTTGGCCGTGTTCTTGACAGGCCCGCCTTCGCCGAGCAGCCGCGGGTCGGTCAGTCCGGGCGCGGCCAGCCCCCCATATATAGCGCTTCCGTGACGCTGTTCCGCATCCAGGCCACGGCTACGGATCCAGCGGTTACGATAGGATGCCCTGCCGTTTTCCAGCCTGATCGCGTGGATCATTCCGTCGCCGTCAAACCAGTGGTAACTGCCCAGGGGTTCGAACATCGGGTTGGGGCCGTTACGAAGGTACAGGCCCGACAGGGCAGGGGGGATAGATCCCTCGACCTCGAGGTCATCGACTTCTATCTCGTCGGCTACCGGGGCGAAGTTGCCTTCTAGAAACTCGCTACCGCGTTTGTTTGTAACCAGGCTCATTGTTTTCCTCGCGTCTTGCTCATCCCTGAATTGCAGCCGGCCAGGTCATGCCCGGTCTTCGAGCCTGTAGTCTCCATCATCGTCAATTACAGCCCGCCATCCCGGGTTGACGACAATGGTCGTGAAATCCGCTTCGATTATGGCCGGTCCTTCAATGGCGTGCCCGGGCAACAAATCGGCATCGCGATATACAGCTGTCTCCGCGAAGCCTTCGCCTAGGTTGGCCCGCCTGCGTTCGTGAACAGGTGCTGGGCCCTCAACTGTTTCTGCCTTGCTGCCGAACTCAAGCTTCGGAACATCGGTAGAGGTCTGCAGCCTGACGCCCGTGATCTCTGGAGTCTCGCGTTCCCTGTGGTGACCGTATTCCTTCTCGTGGACCGCGTGAAACGCCGAGCAGCATCTTTCGGGTAACTCAGCGTCTACGAAAGCCGCGCCGCTGTTGCCCATGTCCTCATGTACGACCACCGAGAGGCTCCAGTTCTGACCGGGGTAGCGAAGGTTGAGAAGATACTTGCTGTGCACCTGTCCAGGGGCAAAACCGGCAGCTGCAAAATAAGCAAAAGACTTACCGAGCAACTCCCGCCACAAGCCGCTGAGTCTGGCCAGATCAACAGCGGGCAGCGAGCTGAGCAGCGCTCGTTCTTCGTCGATGGCCGGACGGGCCACCAGCGCTCCGAGAGCCGAAAAGGCGGGCGAGAAGCGGGGGATGAGTACGCGTTTGATTCCAAGGGCGCGGGCCTGCACGGCGGCAAAGACCGGGCCGTTGCCGCCGTAAGCGAGCATCGTGAGCTCACGGGGATCCACGCCCCGGCCCGCGGTCGCCCGGCGGACAGCCTGGGTCATGGTAGCGTTAACAAGGCGCCAGCAGTCGTGGGCCGCTTGCTCCACGTCCAGGCCCAGGGGGCCAGCTACGTGGGTTTGCATGGCTTCTTCGACGCCTTCGCGACTGAGCTGGAAGCCGCCCCCCGCGAAGGTAGCCGTCTCGGACAACAGACCCAGTAGAAGATTGGCGTCGGTGACAGTGGGCTCGCTGCCACCACGGCCGTAACACACTGGACCGGGGTCTGCCCCCGCGCTGCCCGGGCCAACACTGAGCGCGCCGCTATGCGCGCTGCACAATGATCCGCCACCCGCGCCCAGGGTTTCTACTTTCACCATAGGTGTGGCCACAAGGTAGCGATGGTGCCAGTTCCAACCGGCCTCTGCCGGCGCCGTGCCACCCCGCACCAGTGCCACATCGTAGCTGGTACCGCCCATGTCGACACAGAGCAGGTCGGGCTCATCTTTTCTGGCGGCAATGGCGGCGGCGCCAACCACTCCGCCTGCAGGCCCGGAGGCCAATGCGCGTACCGGGCTGCCGCGAAGGTAGTCCCTTGTCATCACTCCGCCACTGGACTGCATTACCATGAGGTCGTTCTGGTAGCCGCCCTCACGCAATTTTTGTTCAAGCCGATCAAGATAGCCGCTCACCCGTGGTCCGATGTAAGCGTTTACCACGGTGGTGCTGGTTCGCTCGAATTCCGGAGCTCTCGGCAGGACCTGGTGAGAGAGTGATTGTTCGGCTCCCGGCATCTCTTCGGAAATGATCTCGGAAAGGCGCAGCTCGTGGGCAGGGTTTACAAACGAAAACAGCAGGCTCACGGCCACCGACTCAACGCCCTGGGCTGCCAGGCGTTTTATGGCAACTCGGGCGGCATCTTCATCGAGCTCCTGGTACACCGAGCCGTCGAACAGCACCCGCTCCTTGATTACCAGTCTTCGACGCCTGGGTACCAGGGGTGTAGGCGGGGCTAGACGAACATCCCAGATGTCTTCTTTGAAGCCTCGTCTCAGCTCGATCTCGTCCCGAAAACCGCTGGTCGTAAGCAGGCCGGTGAGGGCACCGCTGCCTTCAATAAGCGTGTTGTCGCCAACCGTAGTGCCATGAATCACCGCATCGAGGCGACCCAGCAGCGCAGCCGTGTCGAGATCGAGGCGCCGGGCGAGTTTTTCCAGGCCGTTGATAACCGCATCAGAGCGGTCGTCTGGCGTACTGAGCACCTTGTCGAGAATCAGTCCCCGGTCAGTCTGCAGGGCGAAATCGGTAAAGGTTCCGCCAATGTCGATTCCGACGCGCCAACCCATCAGTTCGAAGATTCCAGTCCGGGATCCCCAGACCGCTCGGCTGTGAGAAGTTGCCGAAGGTCGCTGGTGGCGGGCAAGTCGATTTTGAGGTCCTGTTGTTCCAGTGTTCCGGCCAGTACGACGCCGTACCGGGTGCGTGCGCCTTCCGGACTCACGTACTCGTCGAGAACGTCTTCAAGCACCGCGGCGGGATCGCGTAGAAGTGGGTTTTCGAATCCACCGCCACCACCGTACTGGTACGCGATTACCGCGCCCGCAGGCAACTGGGCTCGAAGCGAATTTTCTACCTCGTATTCCTCGGGCGTGCCCACGCAGAAACGGTTGCCGTAGGGGCTGCCGGGGTCTCCACCCCTGAGGCCGTTGAGCGGGTGTTTCTGCGAAACCATCCAGGCGATCGCCATTGTCGGCTCGAGAATCTTTTTGCTGTTGAGCGAGCCAGGCTGCCCACGCCAGCGCCCGGCACCGCCCGTGTCAGTAGTCATTTCACGCGACAGGTTGATAACGGGAAAACGGCTCTCTGCGTCTTCGGCTTGCGCGAGTACGAGATTGCCGAGACCGCTGCACATCGACCCCCAGCCGTCGACACCCTGGGTTGCCGATGCGTCGGAAGCCCTGACGTCAACGCCTTGGTCCATCCACATATTGCCCTGTTCGTCAGCACCAACCACGGCGTTGGGCATGCCGAGCTTGTACACCTGCGGAGAGGAGCGTTCCGGAAGAATCTCGGACAAGGCCACGCAGATAGCTTCGGCGATCTCGCAGGCCGGGTGAAAAGCTCCCAGCGCTGCTGGCTTGTTGGGCGGAGGCTGCAGGATGGTTCCGTACGGAATGACCAGGTTGACCGCATTGAACAAGCCCTCGTTCTTGGCGATGGTCGGGTCAACCATTGATGCCAACTGGGCCATGGCGTAACCACGGCTGTTGGAAAAGGTATTCCATACGTTGGAGAGCTCGGGCCTGTCGTCGCTGCCCGTCATGTCGACGGTCAGTTGGTCGTTGGCAACCGTACAATTAACGTGAACGTGCACGTCCGGGTTGCCCGCCGTGTCCTGGTCTATGAAGACATCGGCTTCGTAGGATCCATCCGGCCAGCTCTCCACTTCGGCCCTGAAACGTCGCTCAGTCTCGTCGATGTTGTAGTTGATCGCTGCTTTTATGCGATCGTCACCTTCGCGGTCGACCAACTCTCCCAGCAGGCTGGCACCAAGTTGCGCGGCTGCGATCATCGCCGAGATATCGCCCTCAAAAGAGGGCAGGCGGTTGTTGCGCACCAACATGTCCACCGCGTCGCCACGCTTGCGGCCACGGTGAACCAGCTTGAGGCGCGGGATGGCCATACCTTCCTGGAAAATATCGACCGCGTCGGGCGAAAAACCACCGGGGTCCTTGCCCCCGGTGTCGCCCTGGTGGGCTTGCAGCGCAGCGATGAGCAATACCTTGCCGTCACGGTCATAGACCGGCGCGTAAACCGTGTAGTCGGGTAGGTGGCCTCCGCCATAGTCGGGGTCGTTGCCGACGAAGACATCGCCCGCTCCCCAGTCATCTGTTTTCTGGTTCTCGAGTCCCCACCTCACAGCCATGGGTGAAATGAAGAGCAACTGGGGAATTCCCACCGAAAGCCCGGCGAGCCTTCCGTTACCGTCCATGATGCTACCGTTTCGCTCGTTCGACTGGTTGATAATTGCCGACGATGCCGAACGTCCCAGCAGGGTGGCCGTCTCGAAACATACGGTTTCGAACGCACCGCGGATGATGTCGGCGCTGACCGGGTCGATCTGGCCCGCACCGTCCAGGGCCGCCCGTCTCGCCGCCAACCTGAGGTTTAACTCTTCGCTCAATGTTATCCCCGCGCTGCAGAGCAACGAACTCGTGAAAGGAAGTACAATCTTAGCGGCAATCCCGCAAGAGCCCCCGCGACCGTCAGAACTGCAACAGGTGAAATGTAACATATTGACGGAGTGTGTCTAATTTGTTAGCTTCTCCGGGTGGAGGAAGCTCAAGGATGTTGAAGCAGGGTCGAGGCGCTGCCGGAACTCGATTGGTACCCAGGTGGGCTTACGATGAGGGCGGGCCTTTCGCGCGCGGTACCATCCGCGAGGCGACCCGGGAGCGAATTCTTGATGGAGCCATGAAGTCGGTGTCCAGCCACGGCCTTCGCAATCTCGAAATGACCGACGTGAGCGTCAGTGCCGGCGTGTCCCGCGGCACCCTGTACCGTTACTTCTCGAACCGCGACGAATTGCTGCACAGCCTGACGATTCGCGAGGCTCACAATTTCTGGACACGTTGCGTAGGGGCCCTCGAAGATTGCGAACGGGACGAAGAACGACTCAAGTTGTTGATGCTTCACGCTACCCGCTACGTCAAAGAACACGCCGCCCTGCAGCGCCTGCTCGAGACCGACCCCGCCTTCGTTCTTTCCTCGCTCAGGCAGAGTTTCCCCTCTGTGCGCGACGAACTTGGCAGGCTGCTTGCCCCGGCCCTTGCAAGCAGTGAGCCCGTGAAAGCGGGCGTTGTTTCGGTCGATCAGCTGGTCGATTGGCTGACACGCATACTCGTTACGACTTATCTCTTTCCGCCAGAAGACAACACTGCCATGGAAAACGCCATGGAGTCGATGCACGGCCTGTTGCAGGAGAGTGGCGCAAGCAGTGAATCATGACCCTTCATTTCTTTTACCGCAGGACTGGCACCAGGGAGCATGGGCCCAGCAATTCGTTTGCGCGACACTCGGGAGAATAGCACGTTGAGAGATTACCAGATCATTGATTGCGATCAGCACGTCATCGAACCCCCGGAGTTGTGGGAAAAGTGGTTGCCTAGCAAGTATGCTGATGTCGCCCCGAAACTGGTAAAAGACGAGGATGGTGGCGACGCCTGGCTACTGGGTGAACACAAAGAAGCCATCGGGCTGGTCGCGGCAAAGGGGGTTTCACCGAAAGACCTCAAATGGACTGGCACCTGCTATTCCGACTTGCATCCCGGCATCTTTCGCTCGGCCGAACGCCTTGAACTCATGGACGAAGACGGCATCGACGCGGCGGTTTTCTTTCCGCCGCAGCGCACAATGATCTACTTCATGACACTCAAGGACAACGAGTTTCATCTCGCTGGTATGCGAGCCTACAACGATTTTATAGACGACTGGGTGTCCGTGGACAGGAGCAGGCTGGGGGCGATATGGCAGATGCCGGCCACGGGGGCCGACGACGCGGCCGCCGAGCTACGCAGGGCGGCCGAGGCCGGAGCCGTGGGTGTAGGGCTCGCTTCGTGGCCCAGTGGGGGAATGGTTCTCTCTGCTGCCGATGATCCGTTCTGGGCTGTCGCCGACGAACTAAACATGCCCGTGCACGTCCACATCGGTCTCACACCGGCGAGGCAACCGGTGCAGCGCGTTGCCGCACGCAAAGGTGGGGCCGCGCAGCTCGTCCTGTTGGCAGGCACAATGTCGCGTATGCCCTTGATAATCGCCGAGATGATATTTAACGAAGTGTTCGACCGCTTCCCGGGCCTGGTCATGGTCGGTGGTGAAGTCGGAGCGGGCTGGGTTCCTTACCTTCTCAGTGAAATGGACGATCGTTACCGGCGTAACCGTTACTGGTGTGACGTAAACCTGGAGCTGGAACCTAGCGAATACTTCCGGCGTAACTGGAAGGTGGGTTTTCTGAGGGATCCCTACGGCGTGCGCAACTGCCGTGACGTGGGAGTTGAGAACATGATGTGGTGCAGCGATTTTCCGCACCACATCAACGATTGGCCTAATTCGCGCCAACTTATCTCCGAGATGAGCGAGGGCGTAGACGCGAGCGACGCGCGCAAACTTTTTTGCGAGAATGCGGGCCAGCTCTACGGCTTCACCTCGCGACCCTGAAGACCACGGAATCACTGCCAATGGCCAACGTGGATGCTTGGGCTCGGTTCTGCAATAGACTCGAAGATGCCGGCGAGGTGATCAACCGAGCGGGCACTCCCGGGGACGAACTGACCCGCGCCGAAGGCTATCGCTACCTGTCGCGGCTGACCCGGCTTGCTCTTGAGAAACATCTTGAGCACGCCGATCCCGGCGCCCCGACTTTTTACTGCCTCAGCCACGAGACGGCCAAGATCGGCTGTGACAACCCGGATAGTTTTTACCAGAATGCCGTACTCGATGGGCGTTATGAATACCGGGTAAGCGGCACTCGGGGTACGGCCGCGTACCTGGGCATCGGCGCTTATTATGGCCACTATGGTAGCGACGCGCCGTCGGGTTGCAGCGGTTATCTCGAGGGATCGCAGCTGGATTTGGATGAGCAGGACGGATTCGAGCTTCTACTGGGTGGCAAGAAAAAGCCGGGCAACTGGATCGCCTTGCGTCCTGACAGCTCAATGCTCATCGTCCGACAGGTGTTCCTCGACCGGGCCAGAGAGACCGCCGGCGAGCTGGCCATAGAACGCACAGGCGGCGATTCGCCACGCGTGCTGGACGCAACAGCGCTTGAAGATGGATTGGAGGCCGCGGCGGCTTTCGTTGTAGGTACCGCGGTGCTTTTCGCCGAATGGGCAGAGGAATTCGAGCGCAGCCCCGGACAGCTCATCGCCATGGACAGTGCCCGTACCGCGGGCGCCCACGGGGATCCCAACATCTCGTTTCACATGGGGGCGTGGCAACTGGACGAGGGCGAATCGCTGCTGGTCGAGTTGCTGCCACCGCCTTGCCTGTATTGGAACTTCCAGCTGAACAACCACTGGATGGAGTCACTCGATTACCGTTGGCAGCGCATTCACGTCAATTCACATGACGCCGTAACCGACTCGGACGGGGTTGTCCGTATCGTGATCAGCGAGAGTGACCCCGGACTCCCTAACTACCTGCACACCAGCGGTCACGGTCACGGAACCATGGGCCTGAGATGCATCAAAGGGGAAGCTCCGTTCTCGATCGAGACGAAGCGTTGCCGTCTTCCGGAGCTCAAGGCAAACTGATAAAGCCAAGTACTTACCGTAGGTTATAGCACACTGCGCGATAAGCAGCCTGACTTGTTAGGAAGGGATACAGGCCCTGGAGTTTTCAACTCTCTTGCGAAAAACCCGTCCGCGTCTCACCGGGAGGAGCGAGGTCGAGAAGCCCGGCCAGCAGGTTAGTGCAGGTGTTATCCATCTCGAAAGCGTAACCAGCGGCTTCATCCATCAGCTCGTAGCGCACCAGTTGTTGAGAAATCCGCATCATGATCACCGAGAATCGAAAACCCGCAAACACCTCCCAGTAGTGGAGGTCTCCGAGTTCTCTGTCCGCGCAGCGCTGGTAGTGCTCGAGGGATGCTTCGTAGGAGCAGAAACCCTCAAGCCGCGGGGTGGAGATTCCCTCGCTGTGATGGCGATCCAGGAAGATGCCCCAGGCTACGTCTTGCTCCGCGGTGCCCATGCAGGCCATTTCCCAGTCGAGTACAGCGGCGGGGCGACAGTTGTCATCGAAAATCACGTTACCGATACGGGCGTCTCCCCAGGAGACAACGGGGTGATCAACCGCGGGCGCATTCTTTCGTAACCATTCACGGGCCACCCCCGCTACCGGTTGCTCCCGGCCCCGCGAGGCCCAGGCAAAAAAATCGTCGTAGTTGTCCAACTGGGCCTGCAGCACGTCGGGTGAATCGGCGCCTGCGAGAAAATCAAATCCCATGTTTTTCCAGTCGAGACTGTGGATCCCGGCCATGCACTCAAATCCCCCGAGCCAGACTTGATTGCGTTCTGTCGGCGAGAGTTCATGCAGCCAGCCCTCGCTATGATAGGGCGGGTTATCACCCGGGACACGCCCCTTTACGTGACGCATCACGTAAAACGGTGCGCCGAACACCGACTGATCGTCGTTTTCCGTCCACAAAACCAATGGTACAGGCACTGCGCTGTCGGCGAGCTTTTGCATACAGAGATACTGCAACGAAAGGTCGTAGTCCGGGAACACGGTGAAGCCTTGTGGCTGAATGCGGACAACGCAGCTTTCACACTGCCTGCCACCATCCCACGAAACATCGCAGAGCAACGTGTCGTTCGAAAATCCAGAAGAAGAGGGTGAAACGAGCTCGCCAACCACCAGCTTATCAGGATGATCCAGCTTGCGGTCCAGCCAGTCGTAAAATTGTGTCCGGTCTCGGTCGAGATCGCGTTCCCACATGGTTGGCATCGTATCGGGTTCCCTCAGATTCCAGATCTAACCAGCTCCTTCTCGAGCCGGGATTCGTTCAACTGGCCAGTGCCTGTTCTCGAGTATAAGTGGAGATGGCCTCTTCCCATTCGGCCGGTAGGAAGAACATAGGACCGGGGCCGCTCTTGTAAACGATGTTGCCGTCCAGCCCGACCAGCGCCAGGCGTTCGGGAACCGCGTTCCACAAGCTGGAGACAGCATCGTCCATGCCATCAACGAGGGCAGGCAGCTCAAGAGCGGTTCGCAACATGCAAGCCTGCCCGGCGTCTATCCTTTGGTCGATGTTGGCAGGTTGGGCAAATACTACGCCGTCGGTAAGGTTCTCGTCCACCTGCCAGCCATCGCTCGGGTGAATTTCCTTGATGTAAACGACGTAAAAATCGACCTGGTCTTTCCAGCGACGGTAGATATCGTTAACGGCACCAGCCTGGTACCGAAAGGGCGGTCAAGTGTAGCTACCAAAAACGAGCGCGACCGGCCGTTTGCCGAAATGATCTGAGAGAGTAACCGGGGGGCCGTCCTTGTCGTTGAGCCGGGCGAGAGTGAAATCACTTGCAGCCTGTCCGGCCTGCAGCGATCCAGGCTCGGCCGCCATGGAGTCGGTTAAGTGCTGGGCCGACAGCGGGTTCTCCATCGCCACGGCCAGGCGACCCCAGCCTTCTTCGCCCAGCTCTGCATCTACCGCCTTGAAATCCAGCCCCTGCTGTTCAGCCACGGCTTGGACCATTATTCGGATTTCTTCTCCTTTCATGCGCCCAATGTGGGACAAGGTTTGGCCTCTTGCAAGTAGAATTCCGGGGGTGACGCCCGCGCGTCAGGCTGTTTCAGCCTGGATGTTGATGCTCGCTGCAGTCAGGCCCGCTTGTTCGAGCAGGCGACGGTCAGCGTCGGTGTCGGGATTGCCGGTCGTCAGCAGCTTCTCGCCAAAAAAGATCGAATTCGCACCCGCCATGAAGCACAACAACTGGGCTTCCTCCGATAGGCGGCTGCGGCCCGCTGACAGCCGGACCACTGAGGCCGGCATCATAACCCTGGCACAGGCCACCATGCGCACCAACTCCAGTGCTTCAACAGGTTCGCGGTCGCCCAGAGGAGTGCCCTCTACTGGCACCAGGGCGTTGACAGGAACGCTCTCGGGATGTCTGGGCAAGTTGGCCAGTTCGACCAGCATGGCACAGCGATCGTTAATACTTTCGCCCATTCCGATTATACCGCCGCAACACACGGTGATGCCGGCTTCGCGAACGTGGGCGAGTGTTTCGAGTCGTTCATCAAAGTTGCGGGTCGTAATTATCTTGTCGTAGTACTCTCGGGAAGTATCGATGTTGTGGTTGTAGGCCGTAAGTCCGGCATCCTTGAGCTTGCCCGCCTGCTCGGCGTTGAGCATGCCCAGGGTCACGCAGCTCTCCATGCCCAGGGAGTTGACCCCACGCACCATGTCGAGAACCGAATCGAACTGGCTGCCCGAACGGACGTCGCGCCATGCCGCCCCCATGCAGAAACGGGTTGCGCCGGCGTCCCTGGCTTCCGATGCCGAGGCCAGGACGGCCTCTACGTCGATCAGCGCCTCGTTCTCAACGTCGGCTTCGTAGTGAGCGCTTTGGGGACAGTAGGAACAGTCCTCGGGGCAACCGCCCGTCTTGATTGAGAGCAACGAACAGAGCTGGACCTGCTTCGGGTCGTGGTGCTCGCGGTGTACACCCTGGGCCAGGTAGAGCAGCTCGCCCAGGGAAGTGTCGTGGATCTCGCGGGCTTCGGCTACCGTCCAGTTGTGTCTGAATCCTTCGGTCATCCTCCTTTTTTAGGCCGAGTCCCCCGCTGCTTCAAACCCACGAAGTGGGGGCGGTCTCAGCTCCGTGGGTGACCGGACAGCGTGATCACCGTGATTTCCCTTGGGGTCGCGATGCGGACCGGCTGCCCGGTCATCCCGAGGCCCCGGTTCACATGCAGGCAGGACCCGCCGCTGTAATAAGTACCGCGTGGGTACCTGGTCATAAAACGCGCCAGGGATAGCCGCACCCGCCCGGGCAGAGGCAGTGACAATTGCCCGCCATGGGTGTGGCCAGCCAGGACGAGATTCAGGCCCAGCTCGGCCGCCTGGGGAAACAAGTCGGGGCGATGCGCGAGAAGAACACTGGGCTCCCCGGCAGGCACGGCGGTTGCGAGTTCGTCAAGGAATGGGTCTTTCGCTAAGCCCCTGGCCCAATCCTTACCTCGATCATCGAGGCCAATAAGGTGCAGGCTCGCGCCTCCAACATCCACCACTGTCCCGCTGTCGCGCAAGACTTCAAAGTCGGTCCAGGAGTGAAGGGCTGCCGTCACGGCATCGGCGCCGGTCGCCCGATCATGATTCCCCATTATGGCGTAAACGCCATGGCGGGCGCGGAGACCACCCAGCGCGGGAAAAGTCTGAGGGGCATGGGCGAGGCCATCGGTGATGTCACCTGTAATACACAGAAGATCAGGCTCAAGACCGTTTACGATCGAAACGTAACGGCTGATGCGTTCAGCCGACATGAACCGGCCGAGGTGAATATCGCTCAGCTGCACCAGGCGCAGCCCCTCAAGAGCAGCGGCCAGTTCGGGAATCGCCACTGAGATCTCGTTGATGTGCAATTCGGCCTGCCCACGAGTGTAACCCCAGGCCATGGATGTGAATACTGCCAGCAGCCCCGCTGTGGTGAGTTGTCGAGCGAGTTCGAGTGCGCCTGCTGAAAGCGACAACGTGGCCGATGCTCCGAGCGCATAGAGGACAGCACCGGTAAGCGAGCCTACGACCCACGCGAAAACGAGGAACAAGGAAGCGAAGATCGAGCTGAACGCCAGCCCTGTCCATGCTCGCTGTATCCACGCAGTGACATTACTGCGCGGCTCGAACGGCAGGAGCGAGCGGTTAACGCTGTAGAAAACCAGTGGTGCGGCCACGTGCAACAACCAGCTGCCCGTGAATTGTGGACCCAGCGCCCACGAGATCATCCACCACGCGCAGGCCCACTGGGAAAAGGCTACGAAACCCAGCAGTAGTGAAAAAAAATGTCTCCAGAAATAAGAGACCAATTTCAGGCGGGCATACGCTGAACCAACTTGTCTCGCATGCGCTCGCAGTGCCGGTCAACGGTGGCCCGCAGCGCACTGAGACTCTCGTCTTCAGAGTCGCCGTGGATGCTCTCGATCCTGTTGACCAGGGAGTCCAGCCTCATGCGCACCTCGTTGAGTTCGCACACCATGCTGGAGAGCTGTTCGGATTTCTTTTTACGCTCGCGCGTACTGCTTGTTTCTATCGTCGATTCCACTGCGACTGTTCCCCCCGCTGCCGGTTGTGTACCCACGCTTCATTAGAGGCCAAAGGCCAGCAGAAGTCTACGTTCGATAGTGCGTAAGTCAGCAGAGAACATCGGCGACCCTGCCGCGTTCAGGTGAACAGGTCATCCTCGGGTGGCCGAAGCAGCTCTACGGCACTGCCGTTACCCAGTTCGGCGCCACTACCTCGTACCAGTACGGCCGGTACTCCCGCGTCTTTTTTCATGGCAATACCGGCTGCGGCAGCCAGCTGATCGGCAACCGCGAGAGATGTGTGCTCGAGGGGTTTTCCCGCCCAGTCACGGCCACCCTGCCTGTCGTCGATGGGCAACAACCCCGCGCAGCCTATGGCCAGGTCCATCTGTCCCAATCTCCAGGCGCGGCCGAAGGTGTCGGAAATGATCACCCCGACCTGCGCTTCGTAGTGGGCAGCGAGTCGCAACATCAGCCCGAGCGCCGACTTGTCCGAATCTTCGGGCAGCAGGGTAGCGTAACCCTCTGCTGCCTGGTTCGAGCAGTCTACGCCCGAGTTGGCGGCAACAAAGCCGGGACCGGTGCGCGTGATAAGGTGGCCGTCCTTCTTTCGCAGGATTTCGCTCGCCTCAAGCAGTGCCAGCTCTACGACGGCCGGGTCTTTGTCGTGCGCACTGGCAAACTCAAGGGCCTCGGTCGAGGGCTCGACTTCGGCCAGCTTGCGCACTCTTCCTTCGGCCCGTGACACGACCTTCTGGCATACGACCAGGATGTCGCCGGATTTGACGCCGACCTTCTGCTTGTCGATAGCCTCGATGAGCAAGGCGGCGAGATCGTTCCCAGGCAGAACCATGGGGACGCCTTCGATGGGTATCAACATGGTTACCATTTCAGCTGTCCGTCCCGCCGAGTGGTATCTTCAAGAGAAAGCGCGCAAGCGCCAGCGAACGCCGCTTACTATCCAGCAGGGTGTTGCGCTCAACAAGGCGGGGCCAGGTGGCTTTACGTCGCGGTGGCGCGTCCCCAGGCGAAACGACCAGCGAGGCCGCGAGCCCCTCGTAGAAGTCGGCTATGCCGGCGCTTCCTCGACCTGCACCCAGGCTTTTCATCATAGCGACCAGGGGGCCCTTCACGGCCCTACCCTCAACCAGGGGACTAACGGCGATGGTCTTGCGGCACACGGCGGCCAACGCCGACCGCAGGCCCGGAATCGAAAGCATGGGCGCAATGCTCACGTAGGGGTTACTGGGAGCGATTATCACCCTGTCGGCCGACGCCAGGGCCTCGCTCACCCCGGGTGCCATACTGGCCCCGGACGCGCCCTGGTAAGTGATGCCGTCCACCCTCGGACGCGCTCCTTGCTTGACGAACCACTCCTGGAAGGCAATGCGGCGTCTACCCGACCTGAGTATGGTACGCACCGGGTCATTGCTCATGGGCAATACCGAGGTCCTGATATCCAGTTGTTTGCAGATTCGCCGGGTGGCCTGGGCAAGAGTCGAGCCTTCTCTCAACAAGTGGCTACGGTAAATGTGAAGGGCGAGGTCCCGATCGCCAAGCGAGAACCATTGGTCGCCGAAATAACGCCCCAGCCAGGGCAGGGCGTTCTGCGTATCGCCGCGTATACCCCAGCCTCTCTTGATCGGGGCAAGCCCGGCCAGTGTGTAAGCCACCGTGTCGAGGTCGGGAGAGACCTGCAGGCCATAGAAACCCTCGTCGTCTCCCGTGTTGACGATCACGCTCAACCTACGGGGATCAACGACTTCGGCGAGACCCCTAAGGAGTCGGCAGGCGCCCACTCCACCCGCCAGCAGGGTGATCCGTGGGTTGGCCGGCAAGGTGTCCATCATCGCTCTCATCCAACAGGTCGTACAGGGTATTGCGTTGTCGGGGTTTTCTTCCCCTCGACATGATCATGCTCCTGAGTTCTTCGGCCGAAGTGTACTCTCCCGAATCCGCGCCCGCTTCGCGCGAGATGCTCTCTTCCATCAACGTGCCACCAACATCATTACAACCGGCGTCGAGACTCAAGGTGGCCAACTCGCGACCGAGTTTGACCCAGGAACTCTGCAGGTTATCGATCAGTCCGTCCAGCATCAATCGGCTGGTTGCGTACACCGCTATATCGAGACGCCCCTGTGGCACCGGGGATACCAGCCCCTCGGCGTAAAGCTGGGTGTTCTGCCAGATAAAGCGCAAGGGCACGAACTCGCTGAGTCCACCGGTGTTGCGCTGGATGCTACGCAGCACCTCAATGTGTTCGGCCATGTGCCGTGGTGTTTCCAGGTGACCGTAGAGCATGGTGGAGGTCGTAGGCAAACCCACCTCGTGGGCTGTGGTCACGATTTCTATCCAGCTGGCGGTGTCGAGCTTGTCGTGGGTAAGTACCTTGCGGATCTCCGGGTCAAAAATTTCAGCCGCGGTACCGGGCATGGTGTTCAGACCCGCGTCGAGCAGTAGCTCGAGATACGGGCGATAGGCCATTTTCATTCGATGAGCGCCGTACTGGATCTCCATCGGTGAAAACGCGTGAATGTGAAGGTCGGGGTAGGCCTCGCGCACTGTTCGGAGGAGTTGCAGGTAGCCGTCGTCGGGCATAGCCGGGTTGAGCCCACCCTGCATGCACACCTCGGTAGCCCCCAGCGCTACGCCCTCGCCGATACGATCGAGAACGTCAGAGACATCGCGATCGTAAGCGCGGGGACTGTTCTTGAGGTGGGCGAAAGAGCAGAACTTGCATCCCACGAAACAAACGTTGGTCCAGTTCACGTTGCGGTTGATGACGTAGGTCACCGTATCGCCTACCGCGCGTCGTCTCAGCTCATCGGCGACTCCCACGAGGGCGGCCAGCGAATCGCCTTGCAAAGCGAACAGCTCAGTGGCCTCTTCGACATTTGGTGCCCGTCCGGCCAGCGAACGCTCGAGGATGGCCGCCAGGCCGGGCGGGGTGGCCTCCAGGCGGGTTTCGAGATCCCGTTGGTCAGCGAACAGGTACTCGACTCTCTCAGGTGACTGTTCGGTCTGGTAACTCACTGGGCTGCCCCTCCCTGGGCCGTGACCGCCGCGGGCAGGTCCGCAAAGCGTTCAACCGCCCGTCGCATGTCGGGGTCCAGGAATTCGTCGTTCGCGTACTCGGGATAAACCGGCAAGCGGGGCTCGAGTTCGAAGCCCAGCCCCGAGCAGGTTTGCGACAGGTCTTCGAGATGAGGCCAGGGGTCGCCCGGATTAACGTAGTCGGCTGTCACCGGTGAGATGCCACCCCAATCGTTGATGCCGGCATTAACCAGGCGTGCGTGCCCTTGCGGGCTGAGGTTGGGCGGAGCCTGTATGTTCATCGCGGGTCCCAGCAGCAGGCGGGCGATAGCCACACAGCGTATGAACTCGTCTTCTGTCGGTTCCGGAAAACCGCTCATCGGGGTGGAGTCCTTGTGCCTGAAATTCTGTATGATGACTTCCTGCAGGTGACCGTACTCCTCGTGCAAGCGACGCAGTTCGAGCAGGCTCGCGATTCTTTCAGCTTCGGTTTCGCCTATGCCCACGAGTATGCCGCTGGTAAAAGGTATTCGCAGCTTGCCCGCGTCGGCGATCATACTGACCCTTGCCGCCGGGTCCTTATCGGGCGCGTACTGGTGGGGCATTCCTCGTGCACGCAAACGGGGGCTGACATTCTCGAGCATCAACCCGAAGCTCACGTTCACCGGTCGCAAGTTGCGCATCTCATCGATCGACAACAGCCCCGCGTTGGTGTGCGGCAACAGGTCGGCTTCGAGCGCCAGCGAGCATGCAAGTCCCACGTACTCAGCCGTGCTCGTGGCACCCCATCGTTCGAGCTCGGCACTGAACCCGCGGAACGCGATCTCGGGTTTGTCGCCAAGGCACATGAGGGCTTCTATGCAGCCGGCTTCTTTCCCCCGTTGAGACCACTGGCGGATCTCGTCAGGGGTCATGGTCCATTCGCCTGCCTCGCCGGGATCCCGGCGAAAAGTGCAGTACGTACACCTGTCCCGACAAAGATTGGTCACAGGGAGAAAGACCTTTGGAGACCAGGTGAGCACGCGGTCGCGATCACGGTCACGCTGCCGGCAGGCCAGCTCACAGATCTCTTCGGTCAGAGACCATTCGCGATCGCCGTCAGCACCTCCGCGGGGACTGCCAGCTTGCAGAAGGGCATAAGCATCATCGGCGCCCAGCCGCTCAAAAGCCCGGGCCCTGGCAAGGGCTCTGTCTAAAGGATTACGGACCATCTTGATCGCTGATAGTAGAGCAATCAGCTGCTCTTGCCCAACCCAGAAAGCCCTACCCGGGGGTAGGGGTCGGCAACTACTATGCGTCGGGTTGCTCTATGCCGAGCTTGTCCATGCGGTATTTCAGAATCCGCCTGGTCGTGCCCAGGGTTCGCGCGGCCCGGGTTTGGTTATGTCGGGCCCTGCTGAGGGCCTCTTCGATGATGTCCTTCTCAAACTCGTCCACCGCAAGGTCGAGGCTCTTGCGTCCATCGAGCACCATCTGCCGCGTGCCCGGTCCCGCCGTAGACGGCCCCGCCGTCATGTCAGGAGGCAGGCTGTTGACCCCGCGCAATCGGGTGCCAGTACGAGGGTTCTCTCGATCACGTTCTCGAGTTCGCGCACGTTGCCGGGCCAGGGATAGCCGAGCAGTTGTTCTACTGTATCCTGGCCCAGGGTCCGCGGGGGAAGCCCGTGCTCCCGGGTTTTCTTTTCAACGAAGTGGCGAATCAGGAGCGGAATATCATCTGGCCTATCGCGCAGGGGAGGAAGGGTGACCGTGACCACGTTCAACCGGTAGTAGAGGTCAGCCCTGAAAGCGCCTTCTTCTATGAGCTTGCGCAGGTCCCTGTGGGTGGCCGCAACCACCCGCACATCGACTTGCAAGGGGCCCGCGCCGCCCACCCGCATGATCTCGCCTTCTTCGAGAACCCTCAGTAACTTGGCTTGCAAGGACGGGCTCATCTCGCCGATTTCGTCAAGGAACAGCGTGCCCTTGTCAGCGATTTCGAACTGGCCGGTCTTTTTTGCCGACGCGTCGGTGAACGAACCTTTCTCGTGACCGAACAGTTCGCTCTCGAGCAGGTTGTCGGGAATGGCCGCGCAATTTATGGTGACCAAGGTCTCACTGGCCCGCGGGCTGTTGTAGTGAATGGCCTTGGCAATGAGTTCCTTACCAGTGCCCGATTCGCCGCTGATGAGCACCGTGGTCTTCAGCGGGGCCACTCGCCCCACGGTATTGAAGACATCCTGCATCAGGGAGGATTCGCCGATCATGTTGTCCACGGAGTATTGAGAGCCAACTTCACTGCGAAGCTGGTCAACCTCACGAAGCAGATTGGCGTTTTTGATTGCACGGGAGGCAACCATGCGCAGCTCGTCCACATCAAAAGGTTTGGTGATGTAGTCAAAGGCTCCCAGTTTCATGGCCTTCACCGCCGTGCGAACTGTCTTGGTGGCCGTCAACATGACCACGGGCAGCTCGCTATCGCCCTCGCGAATGTGCTCGAGCACTTCGAGCCCGTCGATACCCGGCATGAGGATGTCTAGAAAGGCGAGGGCGGGGCTGTTTTCCTTCAGCCACTCGATGGCGTCTTCGCCACAGGGCTGGGTCACCGTCTCCCAATCGTCCTTGAGTACCATGCGCACTGATTCGCGCACGCCAGCCTCGTCATCAACTATCAGAACTACCGGTTTGCCTGTCATCTACCTCATCCTCCACCGCCCTTGGCAGTTTCCACGTCAGCCTCGATCCATCCTTGGTATTGCTCACACCGAGGTCACCCCCGTTGCGCCTGCTCAGTTCACGGGCCAGCGCCAGTCGCCATGAAGCCGGCGGCCCACCGCCCGAAGTCATGCCAGCCAGGGCAGCGAGTTGCCCTGAACTACCTGGCACGTCGACCACCATCGCTCCTTCGTCGCTTACGGTTACCATTGCCGCGGACCCGCGCGGTAGGGTTTCAACAACGGCGTCCACCATGCAGTCGATCGCAAAACAGAGCTGCTGCAGGTCGGCCTCTACGCGCCACCCCCGCGGCATATCAATGTGTACCGCTGCGCGGGCCTCATCGCCTCGGTCGATGAGCGCGTGTTCGAACAACTCAGCCACGTCAGCCGTTACCGGCTCGGGAAGTGAGAACCCCTCGTACTCGACAAGCGTGTCAACGATATCGCTCAAGCGATCACAGGCCCCCCTGGCCAGGCGCGCGAGCTCGTTGTCTTCGGGCGCAATCGAACTGAAGGTTTTAAGTGTCGTCAGCGGATTCCGCAGGTCGTGGGCCAGGTGTGCAAGCAGCTGTTCCAGGGGTAGGGGCTCGCCAATATCCTTACTACCAGCGCTTTGTGCGTCGACGCGGGGCGGAGCGGGAATCGACTGCAAGGTCGGACGGATCGTGCGCTCGACTCCGAACACGATGTCTTCGGCCTCCAGCTCACGACGCCCGCCGGGCTCGCAGAGCAACAAGGCACGACTCCTGCGCAGCACGACTTCGAGCTCGGTAGCGTTGCCCGGCCAGGCGTAAGCCTGCAGGCGTTCGGCAGCCGAAGCGGCCAGGGAGAATGGAGGGCTGTCGGGATTTTCAAAAGCAGCGAGCATTGCCCGCGCGAGTTCCGGGATACAGAAGGGCTGCTCCCTGAGCGGAGGCAGCAGGGCCGTTAGGCCAGCCACTCGGTAGTACAGTGCCATTACGAGCCGGCCGTCGGTAGCGAGGCTCTCGGGGCTGTCGGCCATGCCGGCGACCACGCCGCAGCCGGAAACCCCCAGCAGGACCGCCAGTTGTTCTTGTTCGGCGTGGCTGCGCAGCTCGAGATCGGGCAGGTAGACTACACCCCGTTCGCAAGACTCAATGAGGCCGGCCGCATCCGAAGCAGCAGTGACGACGCTGAACTCGCTGTTGGGTCCTTGCAATGCAGCCAGCGCCGCGGCCACGTTTTCTTTCCCAACACCGGGTTCTCCCACGAGTACGAGGGGGACCTGGCCGGCAGCGGCTTGCTTGAGGACGGGTTCGGCATGGGCCGGAATCCAAGGAAAAGAGAGCCATGCGGCTGGTTCCGTTTGTTCACCGACGCGGCCGCCCGAGCAAAGCCTGGCCACGGCCGCGCTCAACTCAAAGAGGGGAAAGGGGTGCAGCAGCACTTCCCGCCCCTGGCCTTCCAGCGAACTGGCCCGGGCTGCGCTATCAACTAGAAGCAGCGATGGCACCGAGCTGGGGATCTCGACAGCAGCAGAGTCACAGCAATTGAACACCACAGCGTCGGCGTCCACTGAAGCAGCTGGATCGCCCGATCTGCGCAGTGTCCAGCCCTCGGGCAGGACTTCCTCTACCGCAACCACAAAACGCCCGGGCGAATCCAGGAGCAGCAGCTCAGGCATGGATGAGACCCTCGGCATAAAGGTTGTCGGCTGCTTGTTCGAGAGCCGGAGAATCCACAGGCAGGGTTATGGTAAAGGTCGTGCCCTTGCCGGGTGTGCTGTCGATGGTAACCGAGCCACAGTGATTGACCACCAGCTGCCTGGCGATGGCGAGTCCGAGCCCGGTACCCTCAGTCCTGGTGGTAAAAAAAGGTTCGAAGGCTTGCTCGACCTGCTCTTCGCTCATGCCGCAACCATCGTCAGAGATCGTAAGCGTGGCTGCTTCGGTGCCATTGATCCACCCACGCCCGGTGCTCACCGTGACATGGCCTTTGCTCCTGTTTTCGCAGGCCTGTATCGCGTTGTGGACTATGTTGACGAGGATCTGATTAATCTTATCCTCGTCAGCGATAATGGGAGGCATCGACGCGTCAGTTTCGATACTGAGAGAGACTCCGCTCTTTCGCGCGTGGCTGTCCAGCAGCGTCGCCACCCGTTCGACCAGCTCGTCGAGGTTCAGCGGGCTTCTCTCGTGGGTGGCGGGGCGAGCAAAAGAAAGAAGCTCGTTCACCAGAGCCGTTATGCGATCGACCTCGGATAACGCCAGGTTGAGAAAGGATTCCCTGTACTCTTCGTCGAGATAACGTTCGGGCAGAAGCTGCGTGAAGGTTCGTATCGAAACCAGCGGGTTGCGAATTTCGTGCGCCAGCACGGCGGCCATGGTGCCGATGGTGGCCAAACGCTCGGAGTGCTGCAACACCTCGTTGCTGCGCGCCAGTGCTTCGTTCAATCGGACGGTAAGGACGGCCACGGCCAGTTGCCCGGCGAGTGCATCGAGCAGCTCCAGGTCGTGGCGAGAAAATATCCGCGCGTCGCGTCGCGGACCGAGCAGCATCAACCCCACGAACTGTTCACGCGCGACCAGCGGCACGACCACGTCGCTTTCATGGCGCTCCATTTCGACACAGCCCTGCGCGGCCAGCGAAAGCGGCGCGGCGGCCTGTTCGGCTTCTTCGCGCACAGCCGGGGCGCGCAATGACAACGCCCAACCTGCCACCGGATTGCCGGTTTCCAACTCCTCGGGCCAGTGTCCCCCGTGAGGCCGGGCTCCGTGGAGAACGTAGCGTCCCTTGCCTTTCTCCAGGTAGATCGCGCAGGAAGCCACGCCGTGCCTCGACGCCAGGGTCCGGGCAACTCGCGAAACCATCTCATCGGTGTCGCGAAGCAAGCAAAGCTCCCGGCTCAATTCCATGACAGCGTCGCGATGTCCGCGACCGTCCTCGAGCAGCGACTTCTCGATACGACTGCCCGCGCGTTCCGAGAGGCGGGGGTAGAGGAGAATGCCACCGACCAGCAGTCCGCACGCGAGCAGTGAGAAGCGCGGTGATACCTGCCCGAAGCTTGCTTCCTGGGCCAGGGCGAGCAGCACCCAGCAGACAGAGCCCACCGCGGCCAGCACCGCCGAGTTGGCAAGAGTTCGCGCGAGAGCCTGGTCGAGGTCCATCAAGCGGTGGCGAAAAAACGCAAATGACATCAACCACGCCAGGGCGATGCTGCCCGTAGAACCCACGAGGTACCCTGAAGCCCATGACGCGGTCCAGCCTGCCGGCGCTGAAAAGCGCAAAAAGCCATGCGCAGCACAAACCCAGGCCAGGCCGGCTCCCAGGCGCAGGTAGCGGGCCTGGTTGCGCTTGAGACCCACGTTTTCACGAGCGGCAGTATGCAGCGAGAGAAACAACACGGCGACCACCAGCATCACGTAGACGGGAACCAGGCCGCCCATGGGGCCAGCCACCAGGGCCCAGCGAACTTCGCCGCTGCCGGCGATCACCGCCTGCACACCTCCCACTGTGGCCGCGGCGTAGGTACAGGCAACCAGGGCGATTGCCCCCGCGTAAGCAGCCCAGAGAGTCGGTTTGTCGGGCGTACCGAAGAGCAGCCGTACCGTGTGGAGAAAAAGCAGCGGCGCCAGGATAGTTCCAAGCAGGAGCTGTTCCGACCAGGCCCTGGCTGCGAGTTCGGAAAGCGGCCGCGTAAGGGCAAAGGCGGCTACGTTGGCTATTACCATCGCCAGGCAGAAGGCGAAGAAAAGCTGGTGCAGAAGCCGGCCGGGTCGGCGCGCGAAGACAAGCACGCCCAGGAACAGGTGGAACGCCGCTGCGGCAAGAGGGAGTGCGCTGACCGCGGTCACCCGCGTTCCTGCCTGATCGCGACTAACGCCGCTGTTGCATTCAACTCTACGCCCACCCAGACCCCTCAGCGGTTTACCGACCAGCCTGTCGGCAACACCCAGCGGCCCTAAGACGCCGCCCTAGAGACAAGATACAGTCCAAAGCTGTACACGGCAATAGCACCGGGACAGTAAGACACCGTCCAAGTGTTGTTTTTGGGGGACATCCGGGAGGTCGAGGGTTCTACGACCGCCCGCACACTAACGAACAGGCACCAGCCAGCGGCGAAGCAACGCGGCCGAGGAAAGCAGTAGTCCAAGAAGCACCCTGTACTGTTCACGTTTGCCGAGGGCGTTCTCGTATACCGCGTTGCTTTCATCGGAATCGTGCAGCAGCGACGCGGTGTCGGTAGCAGTGACCCGTACGGCCTGGTTGAGCGCCCGTACCGAGGCAATGTCTTCGCCGTACTGGGTTACCTTGGAAAGACCCATCCACCAGTTGCCCGCTCCGATGAAGAGCAGCACGACGCCCAGCGCCAGTACACGGGATGACCTGCGTTGCACAGGGTAATATTAGCCTCTTGAGTGGGTTTATACCAAGGCCCCGACGGGCGAACAGCCCCGCTTGAGAGCCAGAAACGGCCGCGCTAGGTTTGAGCGGTGATATCGAACAAAAACGGCTGCCGTGAGCAGGATTGGGGGAGGCTCGATTACGCGGTTGCCATGAAGCGACAGCGCGAGCTCGCCGGTCGCCGGGCGGCAGGTAGTTGTTGCGACACGATTGTCAGGGTCGCGCATCCACCAACCATCACCCTGGGTCGCCACGCTCCCCTGGACGACCTGCTGCTGGACCGTAAACAGCTACAATCGAGGGGTATGGCGCTGCAGCGCAGCGACCGCGGCGGCAGGGCCACCTGGCACGGTCCGGGACAGGCAGTGGTCTACCCAGTGGTGTCGCTGGCCGAGCTGAAGATGGGCGTAGCCGATTGGGTGTGCCTGCTCGAGTCGGCGGTGATCGAAGTGTTGCAAGGCTACGGCGTAGACGCTGAGCGGCGAGATGGTTCGCCGGGCATATGGACGCAGCTGGGCAAAATCGCGTCGCTGGGCCTCAGGGTGAGCAGGGGAGTAAGCTACCACGGCGTGGCACTCAACGTCGGCTTGGATGTCAGTGGATTTGAGGTTATTGTCACCTGCGGCGTTGAAGGCGAGCGGGTGACCAGCCTCGAAGCTCTCAGCGCTTCGACCCTTGAACCCGCCGTTGTATCGCGGCAACTGAGCGCCGCTGTTGCGACCCGCTTACACGGCTCGGCTTCATATGAAAAAGAATGAACGCGACGGTCAGTCTCTCACCAGCGCCATGCTCGAAGGCGACAGGGTTGCCCTTGCGCGCCTGATAACAGCGGTCGAGAACCGCGGCAGCGACACGGCCGCTATAATGTCGAGGGTCTACGCGCGCTGCAGCGACACCTTCATCATAGGCATCACGGGTCCGCCGGGGGCGGGCAAATCAACCATCACCAGCTGCCTGGTCCAACACCTGAGGGCGAGGGACCAGTCGGTGGGGGTAGTTGCGATTGACCCGTCGAGCCCTTTTTCCGGCGGCTCGGTACTGGGCGACCGCATTCGCATGCAGGATCACTTTCTCGACCCCGAGGTATTCATTCGCAGCCTCTCCACGCGCGGTAGCCACGGTGGACTGGCGAGGGCCGGCCGAGACGTCGCACGTATCTTCGGCGCCTATGGCAAGGACGTGGTCATCATCGAAACCGTCGGGGTAGGGCAGACCGAACTCGACATCATGGAAGTAGCCGACACGGTGGCCGTGGTGCTCGTGCCCGAGTCCGGGGACACTGTGCAGGTCATGAAAGCCGGCTTGCTCGAAATCGCCGACCTCTTCGTGGTCAACAAGGCGGACCGTGAAGGCGCGGTGCGCATGAAAACCGAACTGCAGACCATGCTCTCGCTGAGAGTCGGAAGCGGTGGGGAAGACTTCTGGGAAGTTCCGGTTCTGCTTACCGAAGCCCGCAACGGCAAGGGGACAGAAGAAATCCTCAACGGCTGCCTGGCCCATCATGAACGCCCCGGAGACGAGGAACGGAGCCGCCATCGCGGACAACGCCTGCGTGAAGAAGTAATTGAAATCTGCACCGAGGAACTGGTCAGGCGTCTACACGAGCGCAGCGATGATGCGCCGCTGGCGCCGGTACTCGAGCGCGTGGCCAGGGGTGAACAGGACCCCTACGCCGCGGCCCTCGAGATCATCAACGACGATGTCAGTCTCGCCCGGGTGCTGTCGGGAGGAAACGATTAGGGTCAAGGCTGCTTGACTTCGGAACAGCCAATTTTCATCCTGCACGATTCAGTGGCGAGGTAGCTCAGGCGGTTAGAGCGAGGGTCTCATAATCCCTAGGTCGTGAGTTCGAGTCTCACCTTCGCCACCATTTTTTCCTTCAAGTACGGTTACTTGAGGGCGTGTCTCTGGCCCGCTGCCTGCGGGCGACGGGCTGGTGTCTGTAGCGGTGTCACGATGCGTT